>LWDU01038928.1_pt1 | contig 53035 bp, 38 predicted proteins | sample 727161 | NCBI WGS metagenome assembly LWDU01 (sample SAMN04566230, study PRJNA314399) | hydrothermal vent metagenome | isolation source: deep sea hydrothermal plume seawater | place: Mexico: Gulf of California, Guaymas Basin | collected 2004-07-11
AGGCCTATCGCCACTTTGCTCAGCGCGAGTTGGAAGGCGCACACGATGCGCTAGTCGACAGCGAAGCCTGTCTGACGGTCTTTCGCGGGCTTGTCGATCGGGGCGCCGTGCTCCTCGAGTAGCCCCTCTTCTGATCCGCTGTGAACGATCGCGGTCAACAGGAGTCCGGAGGGCTTTGATGGGCGAAGAAATTTTCGGATGGGTTTTCGCGGGCAGCGGCCGCGCGGAGCCGGTCGATAAAGGCGGGCAGGTCCCCTTTTAGATCATCCAGGACGTTTTCAAAGCGTGGAATTTCTTCGGCGTACGTTCCTCGCAGCGCCAAGCAGGCGTCATTCAGTGCGATTGTGTTGGCGAGTTCCTCGCTCGGGTAGGTGAAAAGAGGGAGTTCTCGGAGTTCCCGGCGAGCTTCGTCCTCGGCCTTTTCCCGCCGAAGAGCCGTCTCCTCCGCCCCCGAGGCCTCGGCATAGAGCAGACGAATTTGGGTCCTGTACGCGAGCAAAAACCGGGCCAGCGCCCGCGAGTCGGTCACTTCCTGGCGTCTGCGGGCGGCTCGTGGGGGATCTCCCGCGAGAAAACGTATCGAGGCCTCTTGGCCGATGAAACTCGCGACGCCCTCGTTGAAATTGGGTTGGCTCTTCAGGAAAACAGTCGAGTGAACCAACTCGTGAAGGAGGGTTTCGATGAGCCGGCCTTCACCCATCGCCAGCATGGGGTCGCTGACTGGATCGTCGAAGAAACCAAGGGTCGAGTACGCTCTTACGGGAACCAGGCATACATCCATTCCCCGGCTGCGAAAGTCGTCCGCCGCGCTTTCCGCCATGGCCGTATCAAAAAATCCCTTGTAGGGAACAGCGCCCACCAGAGGGAAGCGGAAGGGTAGGGCTTCGATTTGCCCAGGCTCGGTGACGACCAAGGTGGTGATCACACGATCGCCTGGCCAGGGAAGGTAGCTTGTGTACTGTCCATCAACCTCCAGGCCGATCTGCCGGGCGAACGCGAGTGTCTGCACGACAACGCCCAGGTGATCCGCCAGCATGGAGGGCGTGTCGGGATCCTCAAGGACGCTTTGGATGTTCAGTCGACCCCACAAGACACGAGTCTGGCCGCGGGCGAGGTGGGTGTAGTAACAGCCGCTCGAAGCCTGCAGAGCCACGAGGAGCAAGATGCAGAATGCTGATTTTCGTTTGCCGGTCCGGGTTGATTCCCAGGAAGCGGCCGACCGGGTNNGAGTTGGTCATCTACTTCAACCGCTCGGGCGAGTCCGCGATCCGCCAGGCCCTTGAGCGCTTAGCCGACACGGCCCTCGTCGTCGGAGAGAATGAGGGTCTTGGGGATCTGGATTGGAGCGAAGCTTGGAAAGAGGGACTTGAGGCCATAGAGATTTCTCCTCGGCTCGTGGTGCGCCCATCCTTCGTCGACCACCCACCGCGGCCGGGGCAGAGCGAGGTGATCGTGGATCCAGGTTGTGCCTTCGGGACCGGTGGGCACGAGTCCACGCGTCTGGCGCTGGAGTGGGTGGATTTGCTCATCGAAGCCGACTCGGGGCCGGTTCGAGTCCTCGATGTGGGCACCGGGTCGGGAATACTTGCGCTGGCGGCGCTCAAACTCGGGGCGCGCTCCGCCGTGGGCTTCGATCTCGACGGAGAGGCGATTCGCGAGGCGCGCAGGGTTGCTCGGGGCAATGGCATGGCAGATCGCCTGAATCTGTTTGCCGGCCCGATTGCGGCGCTGGCCGCGGGTACATTCGATCTGGTTCTCGTCAACCTTCTTCGGAGTGAGATGCTCGCGATTGCGGGGGAGATCGCCGGGACCCTTTCCTCGGGCTCAAACTTGGTGCTGTCGGGTCTGCTGGATGCGGACCGACCGCTGGTCCTGGAGGCGTTTGGCGAGTTTGGGCTGGAGGAGCGGTCCCAGCGCAGTTTGCACGATGCGTCGGGAGAAATCTGGATTTCGCCTCTTCTCGGGCTTCCAAGCTGACTCCCAACACGGCTCAGTTGTTCTCCTCCTTGATTCGATTTCGCCAATACACCAGTAATTCGAAGAGCGTTGTTTCAAGCGAACGTGAGGCCCTCCAGCCCGTAGCTTCACGAAGTCGTTTCGCGTTGCCGACCCGAGAGTCGGCGGGGCGCCAGCGATCGTCATCGCGCTCGATCTTCGGAGTCACCCCGGCGAGTTGCGCGAGCGCGTCGAGGAGGGCGCCGATTCGAGTACCCACACCGCTGGCGATATTGTAGGTACCGGCGGGGGTCTGGCGGTCGAGTAGCTTGAGGTAGGCCTCGATGACGTCGTCGACATGGAGGAAGTCGCGAACACTTTCGAGATTGCCCACTCGCATGAGGGGCGGGCTTCCCGCCTCGATTAGGGCGATCTGGCGTGCGAAATCAGGCGCCACGAAGAGGGGGGCCTGTCCGGGCCCGGTGTGGTTGAAGGCCCGAATCGTGACGACGTCGAGCCCTCGATCGGCCGCCTGCTGGCCCAAGCGCTCGGCGGCGGCCTTGGTTGTGGCGTAGCTGCCTTGAGGGTCAAGGGGGGCGTCCTCGGTCAATGCGGGGGCGTTGGGTTCGACCGCACGGTATTGCTCGCCCGATCCAACCAGCAGGAGCCGTGCCTTGGGGGCGTGGGCCTCCAGGGCGTCGATCACATTTTGGGTACCGTGAACGTTGACCCGTTGGGCAAGCCCGGGGTCCTTCGCGGCCGCCGGGACAAAGGCCACCGCAGCCAGATGGACGACGGCCTCGGGGCAGGAGCGCTCGACAAAGGCTCGAACCCTGGGTGAATCGCTGACATCGATGGAGTCGGCGTCGAAACCCGTGCCCTGATGGCCTGCGGCCTCCAGCCGCGGGATGAGTCGGGTGCCCACGAAGCCACGGGAGCCGGTTACAAGAATCTTCATCGAAGCGCAGCCTTCCACAGGAATAACCCCGGCGCAAACACCCGCTCGGAGCCAGGCTGCTAACCTTCGCTCCGAACGGGGGAATTATGATCATCGGTGTAAGTGGACGCAATGGGGCCGGGAAGGGCGCTGTCGTCGAGTTCTTGGCCGAGCGCAGCTTCTACGTCTTCTCTCTTTCCGACATTGTTCGCGAAGAGTTGAAGAGCCAGGGGGTCGAGGAGACCCGGGATCGAATGATTGAGGCCGGTCGAGGATTGCGGACTCGGGGGGGGGCCGGAGCCCTGGCAGAAGGTCTGATCCCCAGGCTGCTCCCCGATCGCAACTACGCCATTGATTCGATTCGTCACCCAGCTGAGGTGGAGGCGCTCCGGCGGTTTTCTCCTGAGTTCAGGCTCGTATGGGTGGAAGCCAACGAAGTTTGTCGGCTGGATCGGATTCGGGCGCGTGGTCGCTCGGGCGACCCGACCGAGATTGAGGAACTTCGGGCTCTCGAGGCGCGCGAACTCAGCAATTCCGACGTCGCGGGTCAGCAGTTGCTGGCGGTTCAGGAGATGGCCGACTTTATCGTCCGGAACGATGCGGGCTTTGAAGAATTGCACGCCGCCATTCGGGAGGTCTTCCGCGAAAGCCTTTTTTTTGAACGACCGACCTGGGACCAGTATTTCATGAGCATCGCCCAGGTCGTGGCTTCGAGGAGCAACTGCGTCAAACGCAAAGTCGCCGCTGTCGTGACCCGGGACCGTCGGATCGTTTCCACTGGCTACAACGGCACGCCGCGGGGCACCCGGAACTGCAACGAAGGGGGCTGCCCGCGCTGCAACGACCTTGCGCCCGGGGGCACCGGGCTGCTCGATTGCCTCTGCTCTCATGGCGAGGAAAACGCCATCACCCAAGCTTCCTACCATGGCGCCAGTCTTCAGAATGCGACGCTGTACACCACGTTTTCGCCCTGCCTGCAGTGCACGAAAATGATCATCAACGCCGGACTGAGCGAGGTGGTGTACAACGCCCAATATCCCTTGGGGGAACGGTCGCTGGAACTGCTCAAAGAGGCCGGCGTAAAGCTTCGCCAGGCGGGTCTCGGCGGTTGAAAGCCCAAGGGAGGGGCGATTGCCCTCAATCCTGACCGTCTCGTAGCCGTAACGGGGGACAGCGCAGGAGTTCGTTCCGGCGCTCTTCGGAGGCGATCGTGCGACCCAGGCCGGTGCAATTACTCGATCATCGCGACTTTCCCATTCTTTACGTCGACGATGAACCCGACAACCTACGCGTGTTTGAGTTGACCTTCAGGCATGAATTCTCGGTTCTGACCGCCACATCCGCCGAGGCCGGGATGGAAGTTCTGAACGAGAATCCGATCGCCGTGGTTCTGTCGGATCAGCGTATGCCCGGCGTGACGGGGGTGGAATTTTTGGCCCAGGTTCGCAACCTCGCCCCAGACACAATTCGAATTCTGGTCACCGCCTACGGCGACGTCGAAATCCTGGGGGACGCGATCAACAACGGCTGTATCTATCGGTACATCCCAAAGCCTTGGGAGCCCGAGGATATGCGTCTGACCCTGCGTCGGGCGATCGAGGCCTATGCGCTGGAGAGCGAGAGAACTGGGTTGCTGCAAGAACTCAGCACAATCAATCGACTGTCGAGGAATCTCCACCAGGAAATGGAATTCGAACGACTGGTGGAACTGCTGCTGCACTCTATGCATAAAGATCTGGGGTTCGACGGGGGAGCGTTGCTTCTCTTCGATGCCAGTGGGGAGAGACTTGGCTGGAAGGGACTCTTTCCGCGCGACTCCGAGGTTTCGGCTCGTTTGCAGGAGATCGAGTTCACCCGGCCTCAATCCAGCAACTTCATGGACCAAATTCTGCTGGGCCACTCGCAGCGACTTTCGCTGGCCGATTCGACCGATTACGAGGGCCCCGTGCGCAAATGGCTCACCGAGGTGTCGGCGGATGAGATTCTCGTTGTGCCTTTGACAGGAAAGAAGGGTGTGATCGGCGCGTTGACGGTGGATAACCGCTGCGGTAGCCGTCGCTTCGTACCGGAGGACTCGGGTCTGCTCGACGGACTTGCCACCCAGGCTGTGATCGCACTGGAAAACGCTCGTTTGGTCAAAGCATTGCGCGAGTCCCGGGCTCAGGTCCAGCGGGCCGATCGAATGGGAACCTTGGGGACTCTGGCCGCAGGTCTGGCCCATGAGATCAACAACCCTCTTGTTTCGCTCAATACCTTCCTGAACTTGGCCCCGGAAATGCGGAACCAGTCGGACGAATCCTTTTGGAGCGAGTACCACGGCTTGGCCCTCGGTGAGCTCGAGCGCATCCGAGGCTTGGTGGGGACCATGTCGAGGCTTGGCGGGTCAGAGAGCGGTGTGAGATCGAATCCCGCATGCCCGGTGGATCTGGGAGAAGTGGCCCGAGAGGGTATCCAATTGATCGAGCGCCAGGTGTCGGTTGCCCGAGTGAGCCTTGCACTGGACATCGACGAGAGCGTTCCGACCGTACTGGGTGTGCGTGACCAACTGCATCAGGTGGTTCTGAACCTCGTTCTGAACGCTGCGGATGCTTCGGCTCCGGAGGGAGTCGTCGAATTGACGGTTTCAAGGGATTCGGCGAATCCTGCCGAGTGGGCCCTGATGGAGGTTCGCGACCACGGTGAAGGCATTTCCGGAGACCATTTGGAAAAGGTCTTCGATCCGTTTTTCACGACAAAGGGCCCCGACCAAGGCAGCGGACTGGGGCTGATGATTGTTCACCAGATTGTCGCCGATCACGGCGGGAGCATCGAACTGAGCAGCGAGATGGGTCTGGGCACCACGTTCAGGGTCCGCCTGCCTTTGGTCCCTGGGCCGAAGACAAATCAGCTGACTGCTTGACGCGTAGGAAGTGATCCAAGACACTCGGGCCCTCCAGACCCGTCGGAATACGGAGCACCCAGCCATCCGGGAGTTGCCCGGTGAATGCAGTTGGCGATCCGGTGCGGGCTGAGCGCATCGGAGTCGTGATTTTGTTCCCACCGCGAGAGAAATTTCACAAGGTGCGTTGCGGCGTCCCGCGCCGCATGGCAGAGGGCTTGGGCATTGCCCGAGCGGGGAAGATATTACGCACGGGTTGGGTGCTGGTCCCGATGATTCTAGGAGCTGCCGGCGTTGTTGGGACGGCGAAGAGTCAAACGAAGCCGACCATTCTGTTGCTCCCCATGGTGGTTCACAGTTCTGAGAGCCCGGGTTATCTGCGCCGAGGACTCTCGGACATGTTGATGGCCCGCTTTCAGCAAGCCGATCAGTTCGTGCTGATACAAGTCGAAGATCCTGCAATGGCGACGACGCAGGCCGCGGAGGCGATTGAGGCTGGTCAAAACGTGGGGGCCGATTTTGTACTTTTTGGATCGTTCACTCGGTTTGGCGAGGGAGCGAGTCTGGACATGCACGCTGCCTCCACTCGGCCCAGCGGCGAAGAGGATAGCCTTCGGGAGATATTCGTTCACTCTGGACAAATCGGAGAAGTCATTCCAGACCTCGCCGATCTCGTGGGGAAGGTTACACGTTTCGCCATCGACGATTTCTCTCCGGTTTCGCCCGGCGAGGATGAGAAGGATTCCCCGGCACCCGGTTCCCGGGCGGATCTGCTGCAGCGAGTCCGAGCATTGGAGCGGGCGGTGGATTCCTTGCAGAAGAAGGGTGAAGAGGCCCAGTAGGGCCTCGATCGTCTTGGGGATTGCGCTAGCTTGCTCGGTTGCAGGCGGGGGCTTTGCGCCGCTCAAAAGTGGTGAAGAGTTGGGGACCGTGGCGGTGTAGCTCAGTCGGTTAGAGCGGCGGCTTCATAAGCCGTAGGTCGGTGGTTCAAGTCCACTCACCGCTACCAGTCCTTGGACCACGAGTCCGGTTCTCAGCGTTGAGCGTTCAGTGTATGGGCATAAAGCCGAGTTTCCGCCGCCCTCAGCCACGCGTGGGTCATCGCACCCGCTTCGGATCGGCTGTCCCTGAGGTGCTATTTTGTTGGATCAGGACAATTCAGTCTGCTGGGAGTCACGTGGGTATGCGGCATGACAACAAGAACTGGTTTGGCTTCGTGGCTCTGGCTTTCTGGTTGGGAGGCGTCTTCGTATTGGCCGCCTGCGGAGATTCCGAGCGGGAACCCATCGAGGCGAGATCCAACCCCGCGCCTGAAGTCTCGATCCCGGCCCTGGCTTTGACTTTCGGCCTGTACACTTCGGATTCAGCGACCGAAATGGTCAAGCAATTCGCTCCGATCCTAGAGGTCCTCGACGCGGATCTCAGTGAATTATTGGGGGAGCCAGTCCGGACGAGCCTGAGAGTCGCCTCGACGTACGAGGGCGGAGTTGATGATTTGGTTTCGGGCAGAGTTGACTTCGCTCGGATGGGGCCGGCTTCCTACGTCATGGCCAAGGAATTGAACCAAGGCATCCGAATTATCGCGATAGAAAGCAAGAGGGGGTCGAAAATTTTCCAGGGGGTTCTCTGCGTTCATCTGGACAGCCCCATTCAGAATGTCGAGGATTTGAGCGGCGAGCGGTTTGCTTTCGGTGATTCGCGGTCGACGATTGGCCGGTTTCTTGCGCAGCAACTGCTTGTCGAACACGGAATTCGGGCAGACGATCTGGCCGGTTTCGATTTTCTGGGCAGGCACGATAAAGTGGGTATGGCCGTTGCCCGAAAGAAGTATGCAGCAGGAGCGCTCAAAGAGAGCACGTTCAAGAAGCTCGTAGCGGCGGGCGAGCCGATTCGAGCAATCGCATCGTTTCCCAACGTAACGAAGCCCTGGATTGCCAGGGCCGGAATGAACCCCGAAGTGATCGCGGCGATCCGAGACGCGCTTCTTGGTATGGACGATGCTTCTGCCCTCAAAGCGCTGAAGAAGGACGGATTCATGATAGGTGTTGACGCCGACTACGATCCTATCCGTGAGGCGATCCAATCAAGTCGATTGTTTGATTCCTGATCGAGCTGGCCTAGTTCGCGACCCCGACAGCAATCGCCCAAAGGGGCAAATCAATGATTCCCAATTTTCGGTTGAATGGGTGGTCGATCAGAAGCCGCTTGGTCGTCACCTTGATCGGGGTCGCGGCACTTCTTTTGGTTCTTAGTCGCGAACCCGTTCGCCAAATTGAGACCGACGCCATGGTCGCGATCATGCGGGACCAGTACGTAACTTCGCTCGATTCGCTGGTGCCTGCGCTCCAGGACCATGTGATTACCCGAGACGCGGACATGGATCTCCCGGTACTTCAGCGGATAGCTGCAGACTTTCAGAAAACGCATCCAGCGGTGTTGAGCATGCGCATCGAGGATTCAGACGGAAACGTTCTTGTGGAGCGATCCGCCCCGAGCGCGCCGGAAGGGAGCGGGAGCTTCGAAGTAATCCGAGTGCTCCGAGCCGGAAAATTCGCCATAGGGCGAGTAGAACTAGTCGTCGACATGGGACCTGTAGAGGTTCGGGCGAGTCGGCACGTGATTCGCCTGCAGGCACTCTTTGCAGCCCTTCTAGTCATAGTGGCACTCGTACTTGGAGCCTGGTTTTATCGTCTTGTCGTTTCTCCTCTACAAAAACTCGACAAGAGGTTGCGGCAATTGGTAGCGGGCGACGATGTGCCGGAAGTCCAGTTTAATGGGGCTGAGGAATTTCTCCGATTGAACGATTCGGTGAATGCTTTGGCCTCCGCAGTCCAGCTCCAAGAACGTCAGAATGAGCTCGAGTTGCAGTTGCAACAATCTCAGAAGATGGAGGCGATAGGCAGGCTTGCAGGCGGGGTGGCCCATGACTTCAATAACTTGCTCACCGTAATATTGGGTTATGCGGAAACGCTTGCGGAGGACCCGAGACTAGATGCATCCGTTCGGAGTAGTGCCGGTCAGATCGTGTCTGCTGGCGAGCGTGCGGCTTCGCTGACTCGGCAATTGCTCGCTTTCAGTCGCAAGCAGGTGCTGCGAACGAGTATTGTTGATCCTGTGGAAGTTTTGCGAAATATGGAGGGTATGCTGGATCGGTTGATTGGAGAATTGGTCGAGGTCAGTGTGGAGGTGCAAGCCCCAGTGCGCCTCGTCGATATCGATTCTGGGCAATTTGAGCAGGTTCTTCTGAATCTCGCCATCAACGCACGAGACGCGGTGGAGAAAAATGGACAATTGAAGTTCACTCTTTACTCTGAGACCGTCAGTTCTAATGTCGGTCCGAAGGAGGGGTTTTTGCAACCCGTTCCGCCGGGGGAGTACGTAGTGCTGTCCCTTGAGGACAACGGGTCGGGGATGGATAGGGAGACCCAAGAGCGAATATTTGAACCGTTTTTTACTACGAAAGCCTCCGAGGAGGGAACTGGACTCGGCTTGGCAATGGTCTACGGAATCGTGAGCCAGAGCGGTGGCTTTATCGATTTGGAAAGCGAGCTGGGGCAGGGCTCGACCTTTCGAATCTACCTGCCCGCGGTTGATGGAGTTCCGGAGTCCTCCGAAAAGGCTGCCCGGTTCGAGGAGGCGAGGGCGTTTGGGACTATCCTAGTCGTCGAAGACGAGGCCCTGGTCCGGACTCTGACCAGCAATATTCTTGAGAGTAACGGGTATCGAGTGCTGACCGCAGAGGACTCGGAGGAGGCCGTTCGAGTTGCAGAAGCCCATGATGGGGAAATTGACCTGCTGCTGACTGACTTCGTACTCCCTGGAATGTCGGGCATCGAACTCGGTAAGGTCATCGGAGAGCAAAGGCCGGAGATGGGGATCCTGTTGGCATCCGGATACGACCATGTTTCGCTGGCTGCTGAGGCGAGGGAAGTCCCTTTCCTTCAGAAACCCTTTGATCGGTCGACCCTTCTGTCAAAGGTTCGCGAGGTGCTTGACTCGAGAGTGTGAGGAGAACAGGCGGTCAGTTTTCCGCTGCCTCGGAGGTCAGCTTCGCTTGGCAAGCAAGTGCTTCCTGATTTTCCCGCTTGCCGTTCGAGGCAGATCTTTCTCAACGACGACTTCCCGAGGCAGTTTGAAGGGCGCAATTCTCTCGCGAGCCCATTCTTCCAAAATTTTCCGATCCAAGACGAATCCGGGTTCGAGCTGTATATGCGCCCGCCCGACTTCGCCCCAGGTCGGGTGGGGGATGCCGACAATCGCGACCTCTCGGATGCCAGGGTACTCCCGGTAGACCGCCTCGACTTCGGCTGGATACACGTTCTCGCCGCCGGATATCAACATTTCTCGGGCCCGTCCGACTAGGGTGAGGAATCCCTCCCGATCCCGTTGTGCCAGGTCTCCCGTGCGGAGCCAATCGTCGATCAAAATTTCGGACGTGGCCTCGGGGCGCTCCCAGTAGCCGACCATCGTGATGGGTCCGCGAACCACGATTTCGCCGGTAACTCCGACGCCGCTGTCGCGCCATTCAGCGGATCTCCGTCCCACGGTTTCGGGCAAGATGATTCGGATCTTCGCGTGATGCACAGGGCGGCCTACGCTTCCGGCTTTTTGAAGCGCCTCTTCGGCGCGCATACAGCAAAGAGTGGACGTCTCCGTCTGCCCGTAGCCCTGGAGAACAACGATTCCACTCTCTGAAAATTTGCGAATCAACTCGATGGAAATCGCAGAGCCTGCGCTGAAAACGAAACGCAGGCGCGAAAGGTGGCGGTCGGACCCGGGGCTCAAAGCGTCGTAAAGCCGCTGGTGCATGGCGGGGACGCCGCCGAAATAGGTGATTCCCTCGTTCCTCACGGCACGCCAGACGTTAGTGGGATCGAAGTGATCTTGGAGGAATAAACTGCCCCCCGAATAGAGGAGCGGCATGGCGAGAATCTGAAGCCCCAACGAGTGAAAGAGCGGCGCGACGACAAGGACGCGGTCGTCATGCTGGATCCCAAAGCTGATAACGGCGTTGAGCGAGTTGTAGAGCGCCTTGCGGTGGGGCAGCAGCGCGCCTTTGGGTGTTCCCGTGGTGCCCGAGGTGTACATGAGGATTGCGGGGTCCTGGGCGCTGACCGGAGAAACTCGCCCAAGCGGCGTGGCCTGCCCAAGGCCGACCTCATAGGGATCGCTTGCCCCTCCGACGCTTACCTGCACCTCGGGGGAGTGATGGCATAACGCGAGGGCTTCTTCGACGGTCGCACTCAGGCCGCTCTCGAAAAAAAGAGCTGAGGGTCGACCGTCGTCGATTTGGAAGGCGATTTCTCGAGGCGTCAGGCGGAGATTGATGGGGATCGAGATTCCTCCCATCTGGGCCGTACCGAAAACGATCTCAAGGTACCCGGTGCGGTTACGCAGCAAAATGGCCACGCGGTCGCCGGCAACCAGGCCCCGGGCGGTCAGCCAGCCAGCCAGGCGTCCCACGCGATTTGCGAAAGTCGACCAGTCGAGTCGGCTGTCATCGTCCTGAATCGCCAGTTGCCCGGGTTTAATGCGCGCCCAGTGATTCGGCCAGTCGCCGATATTGTGCAGCGACGAAGCTTGGTTCTCGGGGGGCAGCGGCGGAGAAGTCACGGGATCCATTGGAGTTGGAATAGGCAAATCCACCTCAACCCGCCAGAAGGGGAGATCCTCTCCCCCGGGCGGGTTACCTTGGTTGGATGCTGCTCGCTGCCCTTCATCGAGCCATCACCGACCTGGCCCTGGAAGGCCGGCATGTGCTGGTAGCGGTCTCTGGTGGAGTCGATTCGACGGTCCTGCTCGAGGGATTGAGTCGGCTGGCCGGTGATCGCAATCTGACCCTTTCGGTTGGACACATTCATCACGGATTGCGAGGTGGGGAGGCCGACGCGGACGAGGACGCTGTTCGTGCGAGGGCCATCGGTTTGGGGCTCGCTTGCTCAAGCGAGCGCATCGACCCGCATGTTCTGCGCGAGGGGACCTCGAATCGCGCGCGGCCAACCCTCCAGGAGGCCGCACGCAGCCTCCGTTATGAAGCGCTGGGGAGGATCGCGCACCTGCACGAGGCAGATCATATCGCGACAGCCCATAATCTGAATGACCAAGCAGAGACGGTTCTGATGCGTCTGCTGCGCGGAACGGCCCCGGGAGGCCTAGGGGGGATTCCCGAGCACTCGGAGGACGGGCTCGTGGTTCGACCGCTGCTGCGGGTGACGCGTGGCGAGATCGAGACCTACGCGACCCAGGCGGAAATTGGATGGCGTGAAGATCGTTCCAATGCCAGCGATGCCTACACCCGGAATCGATTGCGCCTCCACTGGATCCCTGAACTTACGCGAGAATTCAACCCCCAGTTGCTCAGGTCAATCGGCCGACTTGCCGAAAGCCAGAGGAGGGACGCCGAGTGGATTGGCGGTCTGGTCGATGCGGCCTCGTCAAAACTCTGGGCTCAAAAGGACCCTGGGACTTCGGGAGGGTCGGCGGAGGGACGATATCTGGAAATCGTTGACTCGGGATGGGAAGACATTCCCGAGGCTCTGGCGTTCAGACTGGCACGCCGCGCCATGCACGACCTGGGGGCGGGTCGAGATGTGAGCCGGATTCATCTCCAGCGAATTTGGGCTTTTCTCTGTAGGAACGAGGCGGCCCCAGGGACACAATTGGAATTGCCCGGGGGGCTGCGCATCCTTCGGGTTCGGGGGGGATTCAGAATGGGGCGAATCGGGGTCGATGAGTAGCGTCCATGCTAAGATCCAGTTCCCCCTGGCCCCGACGGCACTGAGGGGCCGAGCAGCGCTTGGGAATGCGTCGAGGCGTATTGAAGAAAAAAACTACGTGGGAATCCAATCCCATCTGAACCAGCGATCGGTAGCTGGCATCTCTCATGACGCTCGGCAGTCCGTTCCGGCCGATTGGGCCTCTGGGAATGGTGGTCAGAGGGATTCAGGCAACCGTTCGAATTGAGCGCGAGGATACGCAGTGAATCAGCAGTTCTACAAAAATATGGCGCTCTGGGTCGTGATCCTAGTGGGGATGTTGATGCTCTTCACGATGCTGCGGCAGGATCAGGAGACTCCGCCGGATCTCGCCTATAGCGATTTCGTCATTGCGGTCGAAGACGGGCAGATCGAAGAGATCACAATCGAGGAGGGAAGCATCAGCGGCGTGCAAGTGGATGGGGGCGAGTTTACCACCTACGCGCCCACGATCTCCCAAGATTTGCTCGCCCTGCTCAAGGAGAGACAGGTCAAGGTCAAGGCCCAGCCCAAAGACGAGGGCGGCTTTTGGCGGCAAATCATGATCATGTGGTTCCCTCTCCTGCTCTTCGTCGGCATCTGGATCTTCTTCATCCGCCAGATGCAATCGGGGGGCGGCAAGGCCATGAGCTTTGGGAAATCCAAGGCTCGATTGCAGACCGAAACTCAAAAAGTTGTGACCTTCAAGGATGTCGCGGGAATCGAGGAGTCAAAGACCGAACTCGAAGAGATCATCGAGTTCCTCAGAGAGCCCAAACGTTTTACGCGACTCGGGGGTAGAATTCCCAAAGGTGTCCTGCTGGTAGGGCCACCTGGAACAGGGAAAACTTTGCTGGCGCGGGCTGTGGCGGGCGAGGCCGCGGTCCCATTCTTTTCAATCTCGGGTTCAGACTTTGTCGAGATGTTTGTAGGCGTGGGCGCGTCTCGGGTTCGAGACCTTTTTCAGCAGGGAAAAAAGCAGGCGCCCTGCATCATATTCATCGATGAAATCGACGCGGTGGGTCGGCATCGAGGCGCCGGAATGGGCGGAGGTCACGACGAGCGCGAGCAGACTTTGAATCAGCTCTTGGTCGAGATGGATGGCTTCGAGGGAAACGAGGGTGTCATCCTGATCGCGGCGACGAATCGCCCGGACGTGTTGGATCCAGCTTTGCTGAGGCCGGGCCGATTTGACAGGCGGGTTGTTGTGCCTCGGCCCGATCTCCGCGGTCGTTTGCAGATCCTCAAAATTCATACTCGCCGTGTGCCCCTGAGCGACGATGTTGATTTGGAACTCCAGGCGCGCGGAACGCCGGGTTTTGTTGGCGCCGATCTTCAGAATCTGGTGAATGAGGCAGCCCTGTTGGCAGCCCGAAGGAACGGTCATCGGGTGGAGCGTCGCGACTTCGAGGACGCGAAAGACAAGGTGCTTATGGGCGCCGAGCGTCGCAGCATGATCATGACCGATGAGGATCGAAGGATCACGGCCTTTCACGAGGCCGGTCATGCTCTGGTTGCGTTGATGACGCCCGAGCACTCGGATCCGGTTCACAAGGTCACTATCATTCCGCGTGGTCTCGCACTCGGACTTACACAAACCTTGCCCGTGGAGGATCGGCTCAACTATACCGAGAACGATATTTTCGCGATTATTCGTTACGCCATGGGAGGCCGCGCGGCGGAGGAGTTGGTCTTTGGTCACCTCTCAACCGGCGCCTCGAATGATCTTGAGCAAGCTACGAACTGGGCCCGAAGAATGGTGACCGAGTTCGGTATGAATCCAAAACTGGGTCCGGTCAGTTATGCGAACACCTCGGGGGATGTGTTTCTCGGCCGCGACATGATGACCCGGAAAGACTACAGCGAGGAGATGGCAAAGAGAATCGACGAAGAGATAAGCGCGACGCTGGGATCAATGTATTTGGAGGCGCGCGAGATTCTTTCCACGCATCGGGACAAGTTGGAGGCCATCGCCGAGGCACTCCTCGAGAGAGAAACATTGGAGACCAGCGACCTTGCCCTGCTGGTGAATGGTCAGGCGCTCCCGCCGATGACTGTGCCGAGTGAAGAGGATTCAGGAGGCTCGGGTACACCGGATCCGGAGGCCGAAATCGAGCAAGAGGACCTGCCGGATCCCGAGCCCTTCCCCAGTTGAAGGTGGGCGGGAGGAGAGCCTGAGTGGGCCACAGTCTGGTTTTTCCGCCCGAGCGAGTGACTATCGTCGGGGTGCTAAACGTCACTCCGGATTCGTTTTCCGATGGAGGCCTCCTGCTGGAAGAATCTGGCGCTGTCTCGGAAGACCTCGTGTTGCGAACTGCTGCGAAATTGGTCGAATCCGGGGCACACGTTCTCGACGTTGGCGGCGAATCTACGCGGCCGGGAGCGGTCGAGATTTCTGTGGAAGAAGAAATCGAACGGACGGCCAGGGCAGTGGAGATTGTGGTCCGCGAACTCGGAATTCCGGTTTCCATCGATACCCGCCGCGCTGCCGTGGCCCGTGCGGGCCTGGGGGCTGGGGCTCAAATTGTGAACGATGTTTCGGGTCTCTCCCACGAGGGAGCTATGGCAGAAGTTGTCGCCGAAGCCGATGCTGTCCTTATCCTGGGTCATATTCGGGGTACCCCTGCGACAATGCAAGTTGACCCCCATTACGACGATGTTTTGGTCGAGGTAGCCAATGAACTCGAAGAGTCGGTGCGTCTCGCCCGAAAATCGGGTGTGCCCGATTGCAACTTGGTGGTCGATCCTGGCATCGGATTCGGAAAACGGCTGGAGGACAACCTGCAACTGACCGCACACCTTGGCTGGCTGCGTGGGCGATTGGGGCTTCCGGTGATGGTGGGCGCATCGCGAAAGGGGTTCTTGGGCTCGATCACCGGCGACCCCGTCGGTGACCGGGACGTCGCGAGCCACGCCGTCTGCGCGATCGCTGCGTTTTCGGGGGTCGACGCTGTTCGAGTACACGATGTGGCGGGCGCGCGGCGCGCTGTTCAAGTGGGCAGGGCGATGGGCGAGTCTCGCCGGAAAGAATTGGCATGATTCAGGTTATTTGGACGTTCCTGAGCGAAATAGGCGACTTCTTCGCCGCGAACTTTGACCCGTGGCGAGACAGTATCGACATTCTCTTGGTGACCATCGGGATCTACTGGTTGCTTCTTTTGATTCGCGGCACCCGTGCGATCCAGATCCTCGTGGGCCTAATTGTTCTGATCGGATTGAGTTTGGTCTCTGAAGTCTTTCAGCTTCCGACGGTTCGTCTAATCCTTCAGAATTTTCTTGGATCGGCTGTTCTGATCATTATCGTGCTTTTCCAGAACGATATTCGCAGGGCACTCGCGCGAGTGGGGCGTGGCTTCTTTCCGACGGTGTCTGCTCAGCAAGAGTCACAGATGCTCGAGGAGGTTGTGCGCGCCGCCCAAAGCCTGGTGCAAAAGCGGGTCGGAGCATTGATCGTCCTGGAGCGAGAGAGCGCGCTCACCGACCAGATTGAAGCGGGCCGTGTGATTGACTCGACCGTGAGCGCTGATCTGCTGGTCGCCCTTTTCTTGCCCGTTTCACCGCTGCATGACGGAGCGGTAGTCGTGAGGGATGGGCGAATCGCTTCGGCGGGATGTATTCTTCCGCTCGCTCAGCGCGACAACCTTCCAGAGGGGATTGGTACTCGGCACCGCGCAGCGGTGGGCATCACCGAGGAAACCGATGCCGTCGTTGTCGTTGTCTCGGAGGAGACAGCCGGTATCTCGGTCGTAATGGCGGGGGAAATGGTACGGGAGTTGGATGCACCAAGGCTTCGAGTCATGCTCCATGAGATTCTGACCGGCGAAACTCAAAAGCTCGGGTTGGGATCGGGTGGAGATTCGGGGGCAGTCGTCTCTGAAGCCGGAGCAGTGGTCGGGGACGTTTCCACTTCCCGGGGTTGATGAGCGAGTCCGGTTTGAGGACCGAGTAAAATCGTGTAAAGGAAGAACCTTCAGATGCGTCGGTATCCGTCAGTTCGCCCAGGTTTGTTTCTATTGGCACTCGCGATTGCAGTTTTTCTGTGGGGCATCGCTTCGGGGACCAGTAATGCCGAGAAAGGATTTGATATTCCGGTGGTCCTGGACAGATTGCCCGAGAATCTCGTGATCACCGATCAGAGTATCGATGACATCAACGTTCGTGTAATGGCTAGCCAGGCCGTCTTGCGCAGCGTCAATCCGGCGAATTACAGGCTCGATATTGATGTTTCCGGCGCGAAGCCCGGAGTCGCGGTCTATGACGTGGACCTTTCGAAGATCGATCTGCCTCGGGCCGCTCGATTCGTAAGCCATGCACCTTCGAGTGTCCAGGTTCGATTCGAGAAACGAGGAAGGAAATCGGTGAAAGTGCGGGCGGACCTTCAGGGTAGTCCCGCAGCGGGCTTTCACTTTGTTTCTGTCGCTACCGAGCCCGCGAAGGTCTGGCTCGTTGGTGCCCGAAGCCAGGTGATGCGTCTCGACGAAGTCGTTACCGAAAATATCAATTTGAGCGGTCTGAATGCCGACCAGGTGGTGGAAGCCAGGGTCAATCCGGGCCTTGGTACCGTTTGGATGGAAGATGACAGGCCCGTCCAGGTGCGGATTGAAATCAAGGCCGATGTTGCGCCAGAGTCGTTGGATGAATCGGGCGTATCAGTTCTTTCGTTGGATGAAATCTCTTGACGGAGAGTTTTGAACTCCCGCTGTGAGGGATTCGATTTGGAATTGCAGAGGTCGGTACACGATATGAATAGCGCCCGCCGTAAGCTTTTTGGCACCGACGGTGTTCGGGGAATCGCCAACGCTCACCCGATGACGGCTGAGGTGGCACTTGCGCTGGGACAGGCCGTCGCACATATCTTCCGGAGAGGTGGGGAGCGGAATCACCGAATTCTGATTGGCAAGGACACCCGACTGTCGGGCTATATGTTCGAAGATGCACTGGCAGCGGGAATTTCGTCCATGGGAGTCGATGTCCTTCACGTGGGCCCGATGCCGACGCCAGCTATCGCGTTCCTGACCCGGGATATGCGTTGCGATGCGGGAGTGATGATCACCGCCAGCCACAACCCCTATCAGGATAACGGCATAAAATTCTTCGGAAGAGACGGTTTTAAACTTGCCGATGAAATCGAGTTGGAGATCGAGGAGTTGGTTGAGTCGGGTCGGTTGTCGGAACTGCGGGCCGATGCTGACGCGGTGGGCCAGGCGACCCGAATTGACGATGCTGCCGGCCGCTACATCGTTTTTCTTAAGAATACCTTTCCTTCAGATCTCACTCTGGACGGGCTTCGCATTGTGCTCGACTGTGCGAATGGTGCCGCCTACAAAGTTGGACCCACTGTGATGCGGGAACTGGGGGCCGAGTTGTTTGCGCTTGGTGTGGAGCCCACAGGCCGGAATATCAATGAAGGGTGCGGATCAATGCATCCCGAAGGTGTTTCACGGCTCGTTCAAAAGGTGAATGCGGATGTCGGAATCGCCGTCGATGGCGACGCTGATCGCTTGATGGTCGTCGATGAGAACGGTCAGGTGATTGATGGCGATTTTCTGATAGCGCTCTGTGCGCGCTACCTGGCGAAGAACGGCCAGTTGAAGGGCGGCGGAGTGGTTACGACGGTCATGAGCAATCTGGGGCTCGAGGAGTCACTCAAAGCCATTGATCTAGAACTCGTGAGAACTCAGGTCGGTGATCGATACGTCGTTGAAGCCATGCGCAAAGGGGGGTTCAATCTTGGAGGCGAGCAATCCGGGCACGTAATCTTTCTTGACCACGGCACGACGGGAGATGGCCTCATGACGGCACTCCAATTGCTCGCCATCATGGCGAAGGAGGGCGTTTCGCTCTCGACGCTGACCGCCGACTTCAAGCGGTATCCCCAGGTGCTCGTGAATGTTGAGGTGCCGCAGAAGAAGGACCTGGAAACGCTTCCCGAATTGAAGGCCGCGGTTGCCAAAGTGGAAGGAATGCTCGCGGGAAAAGGGCGAGTTCTGATTCGCTACAGCGGCACCGAACTGAAAGCGCGGGTGATGGTTGAAGGCGAGGATGAGGGCCACGTTCTAGAGTTGGCGAACTCTTTGGCGGGTGCGCTGACGAATTCCCTCGCGGACTGAGATCGTGTCTCAAATCGAAGCTTCTGTTTGGCATTCTCTCCAACACGGCTTTTAGGCGCTTGGCATTCGGTACTTCGTCGCAAGGAGTCGTCTGGAAACCATTTCCCGGGGAGGCATGAGGGTGGAGAACGGAGCCTGGGCGCTAGCCTCTTCGGCACGTATGCGGGCCTTGGATCGCTATACCATCGAGGCGCTGGGAGTTCCCGTCGAACTCTTGATGGAAAGCGCGGGCCGCGCCGTGGTGGATTTTGTCCTTGAGTTCGCCCGGGATTTACTGGCCCTTCCAGATGCCGAAGTGGCCATCGTCTGCGGGCGGGGCAATAACGGAGGCGATGGCTTTGTAGCGGCAAGGCACCTCGCTCTGCTTGGAATTCCGACTCGAGCGCTTCTCCTCGGCAACCCGGCGGATATGGGTGAGCAAGCCGCAGCCAATCATCGCCGGGCGGCCATCGTCGGGGTCGCGGTCGAATCCGCCTGGCCACTGGAACGCCCGCTTCCGCGGCGAGGCGTTGTTGTCGATGCCCTATTCGGTACTGGCTTGAGTCGCCCGATTCGCGGAGACTCCGCCAAAATCATTCAGTGCATCAATGCCCTTGCGGGCGCACCTGAAGTGGCGGTGATCGCGGTGGACCTTCCTTCGGGTCTGGACGCCGATACGGGGCAGCCCCTGGAGAGCGCTGTTGTCGCCGACGCAACCTTGGCCCTCGGGACACCGAAGATAGGACTTGCGCTCGAGCCCGGACGGAGTCTCGCGGGAAGAGTCTGCGCCGCGCGGATTGGGATCGCGGAGTCGATTCCGGGCGAAGAAGCCTCAGAGGGAGTCGGGGCGGCCGGTTTGTGGTCGCGTTATCGCGCTTCCGACGTTCTGCCCGAAAGGAACCCCGACGGGCACAAGGGCAACTTCGGGCATGTGCTCGTCGTGGGGGGCTCGAAAGGCATGTCGGGTGCGGCCGCTCTGGCCGCGAGCGCGGCGCTCCGATCGGGAGCGGGGCTCGTGACGGTGGGCTGTCCGGCCGGGCTTAACGACGTGCTCGAAGCTCAATGCACCGAGGCCATGACGGCGTCACTTCCGGAGACGCGTGACGGGAGCTTGGCCGAGAGCGGTGTGGAAGCGGCGCTGGCCTTGGCTGGCAAGCGGGACGTTGTCGCCCTTGGGCCGGGAATCGGCCGCAGTCTCCAGTCCGGGGCTTTCGTTCGCGAACTGGCTTTGGGTGTTGGCGTTCCTCTGGTGGTTGATGCGGATGGTCTCAACGCTTTTGAAGGCGCTTCGGCGGCGTTGCAGGCCCGCTCGGCGTCGACGATTCTCACCCCTCATCCCGGCGAAGCAGGGCGTCTTCTGGGTACATCCTCGGGAGAAGTCAATCGGGATCGAGTGGGAGCCGCCCGAGAGTTGGCTCGTTTGACCGGGGCGGTGGTGCTGTTGAAGGGCGCGTGTACCGTGGCGGCGAGTCCGGACGGGCGGGTGATCATCAATCCGACCGGTGGACCCAACCTGGCGACGGCGGGGAGTGGCGATGTCCTGACGGGCTTGGTTGCGGCGCTGATTGCGCAAGGTCTAGGTGCCTTGGAAGCGGCGGCACTGGCGGCCTTTGTCCACGGGATGGCCGGAGATCGGATCGCGCTTCGTCGGGGAGACGCCGGTCTGCTGGCCGGGGAGCTCGCCGAGGAATTGCCGAGGGCGATGCAGGAACTTCGCGAAGAAGGGAGAGAGAGTGCCGGAACAGAGGGACATCGACTATCGACTCTGCTTCCGTTCCCAGGTCCCTGAGCAGACGCGAGAGTCCGGGGAATTTCTGTCCCGTGCGTGGAGGCAGCGAAGGGAGCGAGAACCGGGGGAAGCGGCTGCTGGGAGAGGAACGGGGCTAGCGATTTCGCTTCGCGGTGACCTTGGCGCCGGGAAGACGGTCTTCGTGAAGGGACTGGCTCGGGGAATGGGGATTGACGAAGAATTGGTTTCGAGTCCGACCTTTGTTCTGGCTAACGAATATCCCTCTTTGGCGAATGGGTTGGCCCTTCATCATGTGGATTTCTACCGCTTGGAGGCCGCAGGGGAGTTGGAGTCCATGGGGTTCTACGATCTGATGGTCCCGAATGCCCTCTTGGCGGTGGAATGGGGTTCCAAGTTTTCAGAAGAGCTGCCTCTCGATCGCATCGATATGACGATCGAAACGGATGCCGAGCGCACGCCCGAAGGAAGAGTGATTAGCGCCTGGGGGACGGGCCCCCGAACCCGGGGGCTTTTGCCCGAGTGGCGCCGATTGCTGGCTGCAGGCGGCAGGGCGACCAGCATGGAGGCGGGGAACTCCGGCTCGTGGAATTTTTGACTTGTCGGTCTGGACGGATCGAGGGGGCTGTGCCCGAGCATTCGTGAACTGTCCTCCACCCTTACCCGACTCGGTGGGACAGGCTAAAGTCGGCGCGCTCTGGCCGGGCCATCGTCGTCCGGCGAGCAGATGCAGGTCAAAATGGCACTGATTGTCCAGAAATTTGGCGGGACCAGTGTGGGCGACGTGGACCGAATCCGGAACGTCGCCCGCCGCGTGGTCAAAAGCTCCGAGGAGGGCCACCAGGTGGTGGTCTGCGTTTCCGCTATGGCGGGCGAGACAAACGCCTTGGACGCCCTCGCTCGGGCGATCTGCGGTGACGACCTCCCGGAGCCCCGAGAGTTCGACGCGCTGGTTTCCACGGGCGAGCAGAAAACAATTGCCTTGCTCGCCATGGCGATCCAGCATTTGGGCCATTCTGCACGATCCTTTACCGGCACTCAGATGGGGATGGAGACCGACTCGTCCCACACCCGAGCCCGAATTCAGAGCATCGACACCCACCGTCTTCGCGCCCATCTCGATCAGGGTTCGATATGCGTGATCGCCGGATTTCAGGGCGTGGACTCGGAGGGAAGTATTACGACGCTCGGGAGGGGGGGGTCGGACACCTCAGCGGTGGCTGTCGCTGCGGCTCTCCAAGCCGATGTCTGCGAGATTTATACTGACGTCGATGGGGTCTACACATCGGATCCCCGGATTGTCGAGGATGCTCGAAAACTGTCAAAAATTTCCTTCGAGGAAATGCTTGAGCTGGCAAGTCTGGGCGCGAAGGTGCTTCAAACACGCTCGGTAAAATTTGCCATGCGTTACCGGGTGCCTATTCATGTGCGCTCGAGTTTTGGATCGGACGAGGGGACCTGGATAGTCCCCGAGGAGGATGTAATGGAGCGCCTAGTCGTCTCCGGTGTGACTTGTAACGCCAACGAGGCCAAGATTCGGCTACGAAATGTGCCCGATCAGCCCGGGATCGCGGTCAGGCTATTTACGCCGCTGGGTGAGGACGGAATCGTGGTCGATATGATCGTGCAGAATTTCGCCAGCGACGGCACCACCGACATGACTTTTACCGTGCCTCGGACCGATTATCGCCGGGCTCTTGAAATTGCCCAGAGCGTGGGGCGAGAGTTGAATTCGGCGGCGGTGGAAGGGGATGACTCCATCGCCAAGGTGTCCATTGTCGGCCTCGGGATGAAGGACCACGCCGGCGTTGCGACCAGGATGTTCGATGTTCTGGCCCGCGAAAACATCAACATACAGATGATCAGCACCAGCGAGATCAAGATATCTGTCGTGATCGAAGAGGCGCTCGCCGATCGAGCTGTGCAGGCGCTGCATGCGGCTCTGGTGAGCGAGTCCGGGTCCGACTGAAGCGACTCTGGCCCCCGCCCCGGCCTCCGCCTCCGCCCCATAGCGTGTCCCCGCCCCGGCCCCCGCCCCATAGCGTGTCCCGGTCAGGAAACCATGAGGGGTGAGGGCGCCGAGGCGAGTTCGGGTTCTGGCGCCGTTGTTGCTTTGGCGTTGTGGGGAGTGGGGTTCCTTCTCGGCCCGCCGTGGGTCGAGACTTGTGCGCGACCCCATGCGTGCGTCCTTCCCAGCGACGGGGGTCGGCGAGAGAGCGGAATCCTCGAGGTGAATTGTTCCGACGGTGCTCTCGGCGGCGGGGGTTTGAACGGTCCGGCTCGATTGCTCTTCGGCTTGCCGCTGGATCTGAATGGCGCGACCGCTGGCGATCTGGAGAGCCTGCCGGGTATCGGCCCGGCTCGCGCCCGGGCCATCGTGCAGGCGCGGTGTCAGGAGAAGTTTCACAGCCTGCAGACTTTGGAGCGGATTCGCGGAATCGGCCCACGCACCGTCGACGGTCTCTTGGGCTGGGCAGTGGCGCGAGAGCTCCCCGACTGCCCCAATGCAAAGGGGGAATCGGCAAGGTGAGTGCGCGGAGGAAGTTTCACCCCGCTTGACCCTCGTCGGGTCGGGGGGTAGGGTGCTTCGGGCTTATCCAGCGATGGCTCGGGCCTTGGGTCGGCGCTTCGCACCTCCTTATTGGCTCTTGGCTTCCGGCGCCCGGCGCCCCGACCGAGGAATCGATTTCTCCCGCATGCGTATCTATCTCGATCATAACGCCACCACACCCGTACGCGATGAAGTGGTTCGGGCGATGACCGAGACTCTCGAGGATGTCTATGGAAACCCGTCGAGCGGCCACGCAGAGGGCGGGCTGGCCCGGGCCCGGGTGGAGACGGCGCGAGAACAGGTGGCCCAATGTCTCGGCGCGATGCCCTCGTGGGTCTATTTTACGGCCGGAGCGAGCGAAGCCAACAATGCTGTGCTCATGGGCCTGCTCGAGCAAGATCGGGGCGGACTGGTCACGAGCAATGTCGAACACCCTTCGGTGGACGAACCGGCCACTTGCCTCGAGGAGGCTGGAGTTGGGGTGACTCGGGTCCCGGTCGATGGGGAAGGCCTGCTGGACCCCGAAGAGGTGTTGGAAGCGGCCGGGCCCGGTACGAGTCTGGTTTCCTTGATTTGGGCAAACAATGAAACGGGCGTAGTTCAGCCCATGGAAGAGATCGCCGAAGGGCTCAGATCCCGCGGCATTCGGCTCCATGTGGACGCCACCCAGGCGCTGGGGAAATGGCCACTGGATCTCAGCCGAGTCCCCGTTGATTACCTTTCTTGCTCGGCCCACAAGCTGGGAGGCCCAAAGGGAACCGGGTGTCTGCTCGCTCGGGAGGGAGCCCCCATTTACCCGTTTATCCGTGGAGGCCCTCAGGAGCGCCGGATGCGCGGGGGTACGGAAAATGTGGCCGGGATCGTGGGATTCGGCCGGGCGTGTGCACTCGCTTCCGACGAACTTTCGTACCGCATGGTGGAGTACGCTCGACTTCGGGATCGTCTCTGGGAGGGTTTGTGCGCGAAGGTTGGCGAGGTTCGGCGCAATGGCAGCGCGGACCATGTGCTGCCGAATACGCTGAACGTCCAGTTTCTGGACACGCCAGGCGAAGTACTCCTTCAGGCGCTCGACCTGGAAGGTGTTGCTGTCTCCGCCGGGGCGGCATGCCATTCGGGGTCCATCTCGCCTTCGCATGTTCTCACTGCCATGGGGCTGAGTCCCGAGCAAGCGCGCAGCAGTTTGCGTCTCTCCATCGGGCATGGCGTGGATACGGGTCAGATCGATGCGGCGATCGGCCTCTTCGGTGAACTTGTGGGGCGCATTCGGCGAGCGGGGTCGGCATAATGACAGGCTTGGAACCGACGAATCTGGCAGCAAAGGATATGGCCCCGGGCGCGAGCCTTCCGCGAGTGATCGTGGCTATGTCCGGAGGGGTGGACTCTTCGTTGGCCGCCGCCCTCCTAGTAGAGCGGGGCCTTGAGGTCGTGGGTGTCACGATGCATCTGGCGGGCGATTCCTCCCGATGTTGCTCCCTCGAGGACGCCGATGATGCGCGTCGGGTCGCCGAGACTCTGGGAATTCGATTCTACGTGGCGAACTACACCGAAATGTTTCAGCGCGAGGTGATCGATGTTTTTGCGGATGAATATCTGGCGGGCCGAACTCCGATTCCCTGCGTGGCCTGCAACAAAAAATTCAAATTCGATTATCTGATGGAACGCGCCGATATTTTTGGCGCCCGCGGCGTGGCCACAGGTCATTTCGCTCGGATCACCCAGGACCCCAGGAGTGGCCGATTCGAGCTTCGTCGCCCTCGGGATTTGCAGAAGGATCAGACTTATTTTCTCTTCCAGCTCGATCAGAAACAGTTGTCGAAGACATTGTTCCCCCTTGGCGAACTCACGAAGAAAGAAGTTCGGGAGCGGGCTCGTCGGCTCGGCTTGCGGACCGCCGACAAGCCCGAGAGTCAGGAGATCTGTTTCGTCCCTCAGGGCGATTACGCCGAGGTCGTCGAGGCGATTCGCCCGGAAGCCGCCGAGCGGGGGGGCGAAATCGTGAACGGCCAGGGGGCCGTGATGGGACGTCACGGTGGGGTGCATCGGTATACCGTGGGCCAGCGCCACGGTCTGGGAATCAGCTCGGGAGAGCGACTTTATGTGATTCGTCTCGACGCTGAAGCGCGCCAAGTGGTGGTCGGTGGGGAATCGGAACTGGCGGCCGAGGGCGCCGAGATTTCGGAGGTCAACTGGATTGCGGGAGCGCCTCCGAACCAGCCGATTCGGGCTCGGGTGCAGATTCGGCATCGCCATGCGGGCGCCGATGCGACGCTTTACCCCTTGCCTGGGAACACAGTCCGCGTCGAATTCGACGAGCCGGTAAAAGCTGTTTCTCCGGGTCAGGCCGCGGTTTTCTACGAGTGTGGGCCCTTCGATGACGACCCGGGACAGCGCGTTCTCGGCGGCGGATGGATTCGGGGATGACCGTGGATCGGGCGGACAACGTCTATCCGGATCTGGGGCGGTTTGAGGCCCAACTCGGCTATAGCTTCCGGGATCGGTCGCACCTTGCCAACGCGGTGTGTCATGCATCGAGCGCGAATGAAACCCCTGGAGTCGAGAGCAATGAGCGTCTTGAATTTCTGGGCGATGCCGTGATGGCGCTGGTTGTGGGGCATCTGCTCTACGAGGCCCATTCGGACTGGGAAGAGGGCGACCTGAGCCGGGCGCTCCAGCGACTGGTGGATCGGCCCGCTTTCGCGGCCTTGGCCCGCCGCCTCGAGTTGGCTCCCCATCTCCGGCTGGGACGCACGGAACAGCAGTCTGGGGGGGCCTCCAAGGACTCGATTCTTTCGAACGCGATGGAAGCCGTGGTGGGCGCGATCTATCTCGACGGGGGGTTGAAATCGGCCCGAAGCTTCGTGAAACGAGTCTACGCCGATGCCCTCCGTGAGGGCGCGCCACGCGTCGAAGGCGATTCGAAGACTCGCTTCCAGGAAGCCGTGATGGCATCGAGGGGCGAGTTTCCGCGTTATGAGTTGGAGCGGGACAGCGGTGTCGACGGCGACGAAACGCGTTTTACCAGTCTCGCACGGGTGGGGGATGAAGTTTGGGGTAGGGGGTCGGGTCGGACCAAACAGGCCGCCGAATTTTCTGCAGCGGTGGAGGGCCTGAAGCAGCTCAGGGCGGAGACGGGCGATCATGGCTGAAACCCGATTTGGGGGGGCTTCAGAGGGGCCCCACCGCGCAGGCTTCGTCGCCTTGTTGGGCCCTCCCAACGCGGGCAAATCCACGTTGCTGAATCGTTTGTTGGGGGAAAAGCTGGCGATCGTCACAGCCAAGCCCCAGACCACACGAAGTCGCATTCTAGGCATCCTCAACTTGCCCCATGCGCAACTTCTCCTCCACGACACCCCCGGTCTCCACGACGGCGGATCGCGCCTGAATAGCGTGATGAATGAAAGTGTCGCCGAGGCGCTGCGCGACTGCGATGTGGGTATTTTGCTGATGGACCGCGCGCGGGGCTGGACGGCGATTCACGATCGGCTCCTGGCCGATCTTCGCGCCAGCGGAAAACCATTTGTGGTGGCCGGGACGAAAATGGATCTGCGCGACCATTCCGACTTGGTCTGGCCCCCGCCTGGGCTGAGTCCGAGTGAGCGATGGATTTCGATTTCGGGACTGACGGGCGAGGGCGTTTCTGCGTTGCTCGAGGCCGTTGTGGTCCACCTACCCGAATCGCCTCCCCTCTATCCTGAGGAAGAGTTCACCGATCGCCCGGTACGCTGGCTTTGCGCCGAGCTCATTCGGGAGGCGGTATTTGAATGTCTCGATCAGGAACTCCCCTACGCGATGGCGGCGGAGGTCATCCGATTCGACGAGACAGGACCGAAGCGGGTGGTCATCCACGCCAATCTCCTGGTGGGTCGAGAGAGTCAGAAGCGCATCGTGGTGGGGGCGGGCGGCCGAACGGTGAAGGGCATCGGGATGCGGGCGCGCAAATCCATCGAGACCCTGCTGGGGACCGGGGTCTACCTCGAACTCTTCGTGAAAGTCGATCCGAAATGGCTCAAGAGCGCCCGGCGGATACACGAGCTTGGGTATCGCTAGGCGNNGCGATCGGCGAAGTCGGCGCTTTGATCGGGCTGTCGGCGCGCACGATTCGCTACTACGAGGAAGTCGGGCTGCTCCCGGGGGTCCGCCGTAAGGTCGCCGGACGCCGAGTGTATGGCGCCGACCAACTGGAGCGGCTGCGCTTTATCGAGAGGCTGAAGAAGCTCGGATTGTCTCTGGGCGAAATCAAGCAGTTGAATGCCCTGTACGCGATCAATGGCTCGACGGACGCGATGCTTAGCCACCTCGCCGGGCTCCTCGACGCCCACCTGGAGAAGCTGGAGGGGCGAATTTCGGAGTTGATGGGCCTGAGGGATGAGATGGGGAGCTATCGAGACCACGTGGGAAGCCGGATCGGTGTTCTGGAGCAGAAAGCCAATCCAGGGCGCGGCAAGGCCACACCGGAGAATGATTCGTGAGTACAGCCGCCAATACTTCCAAGGCTTCCGCTCAAGAGTCGATCTCCGGGACCCGGGTTCGTGTGGTGACCGCGGCCTCGCTCTTCGATGGACACGATGTTGCCATCAATATCATGCGTCGCATACTTCAGGCGCAGGGCGCGGAAGTGATTCATCTAGGTCACGATCGGTCGGTCGAAGAGATCGTTGAGGCAGCGATCTGCGAAGGTGCTCATGCGGTGGCAGTGTCGTCCTACCAGGGCGGGCACATGGAGTTCTTTCGCTATCTGGTTGACGAACTGGCTGCTCGCGGCGCGGGGTGGGTGCGTGTTTTTGGCGGTGGGGGGGGGACCATTACACCCCATGAGATCGCGGAGCTTCACGAGTACGGGGTGGCTCGAATTTTCAGTCCCGACGACGGACGCGATCTCGGCTTGCAGGGCATGATTCGTCTGATCGTGGACAGCTGCAGGGATAGGTCGCTGCAGGTGGCTCGACAGGGGCCCGCCGATGAACTCGGCCGACTGGCGGACGCGTTGGCGTCGGACCAGGAGGCCGAGATCGCCCGTCTAATTACTTTTTTCGAGGAGGAAACCGGCAAACCCACTGCCTTGGGGACCGGACTGCGAACTCGCCTCGATACGCGGGTCCAACAATGGCCGCCCGCCGCAGTCGTGGGCTTCACGGGAACCGGGGGCGCTGGAAAATCGAGCGTTGTGGACGAACTGGTGCGCAGATTTCGAGAGGAATTTCCCCATCGTTCGGTGGGTATGCTGCTCATCGATCCGACTCGCAGGCGTTCTGGGGGAGCTCTGCTGGGCGATCGGATACGCATGAATGCCATCCACGGCCCGGGTGTCTTCGTGCGTTCGATGGCGACTCGCCGAGCCAATTTTGCGATGCCCACATCGGTTCGCGACGGACTGAGGGTTCTTCAGGCGGCGGGCTTTGATCTGATCTTGGTGGAGACGGCCGGGATCGGCCAGAGCGATTCTGAAATAGTGGATCTGGTGGACCTGTCCCTTTATGTCATGACTCCGGAATTTGGTGCGCCGTCCCAGCTCGAGAAAATCGACATGCTGGACCTGGCGGATCTGGTGGTGCTGAACAAGTGCGACAAGCAGGGGGCTCGGGATGCTCTGCGTGACGTGCGAAAACAGTGGCGGCGAAATCACGAACAGTTCGAACTTGCCGAGGGAGATATTCCGGTATTTCCCACTCTTGCCCGGAAATGGAGCGATCCCGGAACCGATCGCCTCTACACCGTGCTGCGCGAACGGGTGTCCGATCTCACCGGCGGGCGGTTCGCGAGTGAGGGATTCGTCGGACGCGAAGCGCCTGAAGAGGCCTTCGATCCAGCGGGCTCGATCCCGCCCGAGCGGATTCGCTATCTCGCCGAGATCGCCGAATGCGTGCGAGGCTACAAGGCCGGAGTTGTGGACTCCGCGCGGAACGCATCGGAGGTCGACGGAATCGGTCGAGCGCTAGGCGCCCTGGGGCAGCCAATGCCGGCCATGGCCCAGCGATTGGACTCCGCCCTGGAGGGAAAAGAAATCGGGGGGGAGACCGAGGCCCAACTCCGCGCGCTTTATAATGCTCGACTCGAGGCGTTGCCCGTCGAACTGCGCGCGGGGCTCGCCGACTGGCCCGCACTGCGGGAACGCTATTCGGCCGATTTCCAGACCTACACGATTCGCGAGGGCGCCATCGAGGTTGCCAATCATGTCTCGAGCCTTTCGGGAACTCAGCTCCCGAAGGTCTCGGTACCCAAGACCGAGGATTGGGGTGAGGTCGCTCGATTTCTGGGAATGGAAAATTTACCGGGATATTTCCCTTTTACGGCGGGTGTCTTCCCCTTTAAACGCGAGAGCGAGGACCCCACGCGGATGTTCGCAGGGGAGGGCGGTCCGGAACGGACCAATCGACGCTTTCACTTCCTCGCGTCGGACCAGGCCGCTGCGCGGCTTTCGACGGCCTTCGATAGCGTCACCCTCTACGGCCGGGATCCCGCGAAGCGGCCCGACATCTACGGAAAGGTCGGCAACTCCGGGGTTTCGGTTTGTACCTTGGACGATGCGAAGATTCTCTATTCGGGGTTTGATTTGTGCCGTCCGTCGACATCGGTTTCGCTGACCATCAACGGCCCGGCCCCCATGGTGCTGGCGTTTTTCCTGAACGCGGCGATTGATCAGCAGGTGGAGCGGCACCTGATGGAATCAGGAGATCTGGATGAGGTTCGCCGGACTCTGTCCCTCGAGTTCGCCGCGCGCGGAGCGAGTCTGCCCATCGGTCCGGAGGATCTTCCGGCCGGCCACGATGGTTTGGGGCTGGGTCTGCTGGGTATCCCGGGCCATCGGGCGGTGGACTCCGAGACCTACCGGAGGATCAAGGCCGAGGTTCTGGGCCGAGTTCGGGGCACGGTTCAGGCGGATATCCTGAAGGAGGATCAGGCCCAGAACACTTGCATTTTTTCGACCGATTTCGCACTAAAGCTCCAAGGCGATATCCAGGAGTATTTTTCGGAGAACTCGGTTCGGAACTTCTATTCGGTTTCCATTTCGGGTTATCACATGGCCGAAGCGGGAGCGAACCCGATTACCCAGTTGGCATTTACACTGGCCAATGGGCTGACGTTCTGTGAGTACTACTTGGCTCGAGGAATGAAGATCGACGATTTTGCAGCCAACTTTTCGTTCTTTTTCAGTAATGGACTCGAGGCGGAGTACGACGTGGTGGGGCGCGTGGCTCGGCGAATTTGGGCCATCGCCATGCGCGATCGGTACGGGGCTTCCGAACGCAGCCAAAAGCTGAAATACCATATCCAGACCTCGGGCAGATCACTTCATGCTCAGGAAATGGCATTTAATGATATTCGCACCACGCTTCAAGCGCTGACCGCAATCCGCGACAATTGCAACAGCCTTCATACCAACGCCTACGACGAAGCCGTGACCACTCCGACAGAGGAGTCGGTGCGGCGAGCTTTGGCGATTCAACTGGTGATCAACCGTGAGTTGGGAACGGCCAAGTCGGAGAATGCGCTCCAGGGTTCGCACTATATCGAAGCGCTGACGGATGAAGTCGAAGAGGCTGTCTTGAAGGAATTCGAGCGGTTGTCCGATCGCGGTGGGGTGCTTGGGGCGATGGAGACGCTTTATCAACGCGGGAAGATCCAAGAAGAGAGTCTTCATTACGAATCGCTGAAGCATTCGGGTGAACTCCCGATCATTGGGGTCAATACATTCCAAGCCGATAACGCGAGTGGAACACCCGCGCTGGAGCCCTCCGAACTCATGCGTTCGAGCGCCGCGGAGAAGGGCGCGCGCCTTTCATCGCTGGCCGACTTTCAGTCGTGTTGGGCAGAGGATGTCGAGGGGGCGCTCGAGCGCCTCAAGACGGTGGCGCTTGCCGATGGCAACGTATTTGGAGAACTTATGGAAACCGTCAAGGTGGCGAGCTTGGGCCAGATCACCGAAGCGCTTTTTTCGGTGGGGGGGCGTTACAGGCGGTCGATGTAGCTCTCACCCGAGAGGCGAGACAGGCTAGAGTTCGCCGTTCGTCGCAACTTGAGTAAGAACAAACAGGCAGGAGATACCGATGGCGAGTCGATCCGGGAAGGGTCCGGACCTTGAAAAATGGCGCGAAATTGCCGCCAAAGAATTGCGTGGGAAGGATCCGGGTGATCTTTCCTGGACGAGTCCGGATGGAATCGAGATCAAGCCGCTCTATACCGCCGAAGATCTTGAAAAATTGGAGCAAGTCGACACGCTGCCGGGAATTTTTCCGTTCTTGCGGGGCCCTCGCGCCACTATGTACGCCAACCGCCCCTGGACGATTCGCCAATACGCGGGCTTTTCCACCGCCGAGGAATCCAATGCCTTCTACAGGGCCAACCTTGCGGCGGGTCAGCAGGGGCTTTCTGTTGCTTTTGATCTTGCGACTCACCGTGGCTACGACTCGGATCACCCTCGCGTAACAGGCGATGTGGGCAAGGCCGGCGTGGCCATCGATACCGTCGAGGACATGAAGATTCTCTTCGATCAGATTCCTCTCAGCGACGTCACGGTTTCCATGACGATGAATGGGGCCGTTTTGCCGGTCCTGGCGTGTTTTATTGTGGCTGCCGAAGAGCAGGGTGTTAGCCAGTCGCAATTGGCGGGAACCATCCAGAACGACATCCTCAAAGAGTTCATGGTTCGCAATACCTACATCTATCCCCCGGAACCCAGCATGCGGATCGTCGCCGATATCATCGAGCACACCGCCCGGGAGATGCCAAAATTCAACTCGATTTCCATTAGCGGCTATCACATGCAGGAAGCTGGAGCGAATACCGTCCTTGAGTTGGCGTTCACTCTGGCCGACGGCGTGGAGTACGTTCGTGCCGCGCTCTCCAAGGGGTTGGACGTGGATTTGTTCGCAGGAAGACTTTCGTTCTTCTGGGCTATCGGTATGAACTTCTATATGGAAGTGGCCAAGATGCGGGCCGGCCGGCTGCTATGGGCCGAATTGATGAGTCAGTTCGAACCCAAAGATGCACGTTCCCTCATGCTGAGAACCCACTGCCAGACCTCGGGCGCCAGCCTGACCGAGCAGGATCCCTTCAACAACGTGGTCCGGACGACTATCGAAGCGATGGCAGCGGTGTTTGGCGGAACGCAATCGTTGCATACGAACAGCTACGACGAAGCGGTGAGCCTTCCTACCGATGAAGCGGCGCGAACCGCGCGAAATACCCAGTTGATCCTTCAGGAAGAAACCGGAATTCCAGCCGTGGTGGATCCATGGGGTGGCTCCTATTTCATGGAGTCCCTGACCCATCGGGTGGCGGCCGAAGCACGCAAGGTGATCGCTGAAATCGACGACCTGGGAGGGATGACCAAGGCCATCGTCAATGGGATGCCCAAGCTTCGAATCGAGGAGTGTGCGACGCGTCGACAGGCAAGAGTCGATAGCGGGCTCGACGTAATCGTGGGGGTCAACAAGTACCGGCTTGACAAAGAACCCGAAATTGATGTTCGAGACATCGACAACACTGCAGTACGGGAATCGCAAATGCGTCGCCTCGACGAGGTCCGCCGCACCCGGGATTCGGAGCAGGTCGGCAAGGCGCTGGCACAGCTGGGCTCCCTGGCCGAGAGCGGAGAGGGAAACCTCTTGGAAGCAGCCGTGGAGGCGGTACGGGCTCGTGCCAGCGTGGGGGAGATCTCCGACGCACTGGAGGCCGTCTACACTCGGTATCGGGCGACGGTACAATCGGTCTCGGGGGTATACAGCGCAGTGGATACCAAAGATCCGGAGTTTGAGCGCGCCTGCCAGGCGGTGAAGGAATTTGCCGACGAAGAGGGCCGACGTCCCCGTATGCTGGTGGTCAAGTTGGGTCAGGATGGCCACGACCGAGGGATGAAGGTCATAGCCACGGCCTTTGCGGATATCGGGTTCGACGTCGACATCGGCCCGCTCTTTCAGTCCGCTGCGGAAGCCGCGCGACAAGCAATCGATAATGACGTGCACGTGGTAGGCGTGTCGAGCCAAGCGGCTGGGCACAAAACACTTGTCCCCGAATTGATCGATGCCTTGGCCCAAGAGGGGGCAAGCAATATTGCTGTTGTCGTCGGTGGCGTGATTCCGCCTCGGGACTACGCGTTTCTCGAGAGCAAGGGCGTCGGTGCGATCTTCGGTCCGGGAACTGCGATCCCCGCCGCGGCGAGCGAGGTTCTGAATGTGCTTCGTGGGCGGCCGTCGTGAACCTCGGAATCTCTCGGCTCTCGGGGACAGGACAGCCCCGGACTTCCGAGCCGGGAGCGAGCAGCGGCCCGTGGGATTCGCCTGAGCGCTATTGCGATGCGATACGAGACGGCGATCGGCGGGCCATGGCCCGAGCGATCACACTGATCGAAAGCAGGCGGCCCGAGCAGGCGGCGCGGGGTCAGCAGATTCTAGAACGCCTCGTTCCCTACACGGGGCAGGCGGTTCGGGTTGGGATTACCGGCCCTCCGGGGGTGGGCAAGAGCACACTCATCGAGGCTTTGGGATTGCAGTTGGTCGAGCGGGGGCATCGCGTTGCGGTTCTGGCGGTGGACCCGAGCAGCCCGGTCACCGGAGGCAGTATTCTCGGGGATAAGACTCGGATGGAGCGGCTGGCAGCGTCGTCTTCCGCGTTTATTCGCCCTTCGCCTTCGGGGGGTTCCCTGGGCGGGGTCGCGCATCGCACGCGTGAGGTCATGCTTCTGTGCGAGGCGGCCGGATACGATGTCGTTTTGATCGAGACCGTGGGGATCGGCCAATCCGAGGTCACCGTTGCCTCAATGGTTGACTTCTTTCTTGTTCTGCTTTTGCCCGCGGGTGGCGACCAGTTGCAGGGCATCAAGCGTGGTGTCATGGAGTTGGCGGATTGTCTAGCGGTTAACAAGGCCGACGGCGCCATGCGAGACGTCGCCGAGCGAACGCGTGCCGAGTATGCGGGTGCCCTGCAGTTGATTCGGCCGACAACGGCTTCTTGGCGACCCCGCTCGCTGCTGATCAGTGCCCTTGAGGCGGAGGGGATTGACGAACTTTGGCAGATGGTCGGCCAGCATCGTGCTGCGCTAGAGGCTGGGGGCGAACTCGAAGATCGGCGGCGGAAGCAGAATCGCGAGTGGATGTGGTCCCTGGTCGAGCAAGGACTACGACTGGCGATCGATGCCGATCCCGATGTGGCGGGGCGCGTAGTGGAGTTCGAAGAAGACGTTCAAGCTCAGAAACGCACACCCGCTGCAGCGGCCCAGGAATTGCTGGCGATCTTTCAAAGAAGTCGCTCAGGGTGAAGTTTACTCGGGCGATCCCTCCGGGGGCAGTAATTGACATAGGTGTCAGCGTTGAATATTCTTCATCCTTCTCACCCGCCGGAACCCACTTGAATGGTCTGGACGGAGGTAGTTTCAAAAATGTCCACAGACACTCCGAATTCTGAGCCGGCTCTCAGATCCGCTCCGGGTCAGCCCGGGTCGGTCTTATCCAGCATAGAAGAAGCCATCGAGGATATCCGCGCCGGCAAGATGGTGATTCTAGTCGACGACGAGGATCGCGAAAACGAGGGCGATCTGTGTATGGCCGCTGAGGCAGTGACGCCCGAAGCGATCAACTTCATGGCGACCCACGGACGCGGCCTGATTTGCTTGGCGCTCACCGAGGGCCAGCTTGAAAAGCTGCACTTGGGAATGATGGTGCCGGATTATGAGAACACCGCCGCTTACGGGACAGCGTTTACGGTCTCCATCGAGGCGCGAGAGGGTGTGACCACAGGGATCTCCGCGCACGATCGCGCGCACACGATCCAGGTGGCCATTGGCGACGATGTCAAGCCAATCGAAATCGTGCGACCCGGACACGTTTTCCCCCTTCGCTCGAGGAAGGGCGGCGTTCTACGGCGGGTCGGTCAAACCGAGGGCGCGGTGGATCTTGCGCGTCTGGCGGGTCTGAAGCCAGCCGGCGTGATCTGCGAAATCATGAACAAAGATGGCAGCATGGCTCGTTTGAACGACCTTGGTGCCTACGCGGAAGAGCACGATCTAAAGATCGTCACCATCAAGGACCTGATCCGCTACCGACTGCGGAACGAGAGCTTGGTTCGGCGGGCAGCGACGGCGAAGATGCCCACTCGGGCCGGTGGCGCTTTCGATTGCATCGTATACGAAAACGACATCGACCACATTGATCACATGGCCCTGGTGAAGGGCGAGATCAGCAGTGATGAACCGGTTCTCGTCCGGGTTCACAGCGAGTGCCTCACCGGCGACGCCTTCGGCTCCATGCGCTGTGATTGCGGCGAACAGCTCGAGGCGTCTATGCGTATGATCGATGAAGAAGGTGCTGGAATTGTGCTCTATATGCGCCAGGAAGGGCGTGGCATCGGGCTGAAGAACAAGATGCGCGCGTACTCGCTCCAGGACAAAGAGGGATTGGACACGGTGGAGGCCAACCATCGTCTGGGGTTCAAAGCCGACCTGCGGGACTATGGAGTGGGGAGCCAAATTCTTTCCGATCTTGGCGTCAGGAAGATTCGGATAATCACCAACAACCCCGGTAAGCGAGCGGGGATCGCGGGCTATGGGATCAGTATCGTGGAGCGTGTTCCTCTCGAGATTGAGCCGAATGCAAATAACCTCCGCTACCTCCGTACGAAGAAAGAAAAGCTCGGACACGTTCTCAATTTGATGGGCTGAGGCCCGATGAACCCGCCCCGCACCTCACAGTGCGGCATGTCGGGATGGCCCGGGTCCAACGACCTGGCTTGCCGGAGTCTGGATTCTGGACTTCGGCCTCTGAAGGGATCCGATCATGTTCGAATCAGTTCAAGCGGTCATCAACGACCTGGGTGAACTCGGCTATATCTGCGACAAACGAATTGCCACGGTTGTGTACCTGGCCCAACAGCTTGACAAGCCCGTGCTCATCGAAGGGCCGGCGGGGGTGGGAAAGACCGAACTCGCGAAGGTCGTAGCCAGGTCGCTTGGGCGCGAACTCATCCGGCTGCAGTGCTACGAAGGGCTGGATGAGGCCAAGGCCCTCTACGAGTGGGAATACAGCAAACAACTGCTCTACACCCAGATCCTGAAAGACAAGGTTTCGGAAACGATTGCTGGGGCGACAAGTTTGGCTGAGGCAGCCGAACGTGTAGGGGCCGAGGACTCAGTGTTCTTCTCCGATCGTTTTATAGTTCCGCGACCCCTCATGCAGGCGATTACCGCGGAAAAGCCCACCATGCTCTTGATCGATGAGGTGGACAAGTCCGACCCCGAGTTCGAGGCGTTTCTCCTCGAGATCCTCTCAGACTTCCAGGTGACCATCCCGGAAATCGGCACCATCGAGGCGAATAGTCAGCCTTTGGTTTTTCTCACATCCAACGATGCGCGAGAGATGAGCGACGCCCTCAAGCGCCGATGCCTGCACCTCTGGATCGATTATCCCAATCAGGAGTTGGAGATTAAAATTCTGGACTCCAGGGTGCCTGATATTGCCAAGACCTTGGCCGAGGAAGTAGTGGCGTTGATGCAGAAGATCCGTGCGCTGGATCTCAAGAAGACCCCTTCGATAAGCGAAACCCTTGACTGGGCTAGGGCGTTGATGGCCCTGAACGCGGATTCGATCGACGAAGAGATCGTGAACGACACCTTGAACGTCATCCTCAAATATGAAGGGGACGTGGCGAAGGCTCAGAGCGAGCTTTCCAAGCTCATCGAGAAGAAGGCGGTGCCTCGGGAAGAGGCCAAGCCGGAAGCGCCTAATCCCGACTCTGGGACCGCGAAGAAGGGCATCCTCCACTAGGAATGCAGCAGCGAATAATCGAATTCACCAACCTGCTCAGAAAGAGCGGGATCCGCGTATCGGTTGCGGAGGGGATCGACGCCTTCATGGCGCTCGACGAGCTGTCTATCGACGACCGCGGGGTATTTAGAGACGCTCTTCGCGCATCGATGGTGAAGCGAGGCGACGAGATCGCAACGTTTGATGAGCTCTTCGATCTTTACTGGTCTGGGTTCTACGACAACCTTCGGGATTCCTTTGGCAATTTGGGGGACCAGATGGGCGAGATGGGGGTCGATCTTGAATCCCTTCTGGCTCAAATGGCCGAGATGATGGAAGGAATGGACGGAAACGTTGATCTGGGCGAACTCGCCAAAGCCTTGCTTACTCAAGATCTTGCAATGCTGGAGAACATGATCCGGGAGGCGGCCGGTCAGGCTGGGACCGACAGGATTGAGAACATGCTTCAGGTGGGATTCTTCAGCCGCCGCACCAACGAACAGCTCGACCTTGACGGTGCGGGAGGGCAGTTGGAAGAGCTTGCGGCAAAGCTCGCCGAGATGGGTATGGGGAGCGACGAGATCGAAGGCATACGGAAGATGATCCAGAAACTGCTCGAAAATATGCGTCGCTCCGTAAAGAATTTCGTCGAGCGTGAACTCCAGACGCGAAACCATGACTACATGGAAAAGTTCCGTAAGGAGATGCTCCAAGAGAAGAGCTTCTACCACCTCACGGAGGACGAGATCGCGCGTATGCGCGAGGTGGTCAATCGTCTTGCCCAGCGAATCAAGAATGTGCTGTCGGTTCGAAAAAAGCGGATCAAGCGTGGCAAGCTCGACCTCCACCAGACGCTTCGCCGAAATATGGCCCGGGGCGGTATTCCCTTTGAGGTGATTTACAAGCACCGGCGCAAGGATCGGCCCAAACTGGTCATTCTGTGCGACGTATCGTCTTCGGTCGCGAATGTCTCCCGTTTTATGTTGCAGTTCATGTACGGGTTGCAAGAGGCCTTTACGAAAATTCGATCCTACGTTTTTGTCTCAGACCTTGGCGAGGTCACCTCCGTATTCAAGGATTCGGATGTGAATAGTGCCATCGAAAAGGCCTTGGATGGGGGCGACGTGATCAACGTCTACACCCGGTCAAATTTCGGGCAGGCATTCCACGATTTCTGGAAGGATCATCTCTCAAGCATCGACAACCGGACAACCGTGATCGTACTCGGCGATGCGCGAAATAATTACAACGACCCGCGGGCTTGGTGCTTGCGCGATATCGGCAACAAAGCCAAGAACGTGGTCTGGCTGAACCCGGAAAGCCCGAGTGCATGGGGATTCGGAGACAGCGTAATGGACCGCTACGCACCCTATTGCGACAGGGTTGAGGAGTGCCGCAACTTGCGCCAGTTGTCGAAAATTGTCGACGATGTAATGCTCTAGAACGCTCCGAGGCAAGCCGGTGGGTGGCGGAGCGTGCCGAACTATCGATAAGCGACCGAGAGTCGCAACTATTCTCGAAAAAAATGCGGATCTGGATCAGGAATTGCTCCAGAGTTTCCGGCCCGCGTCTACCTTCTAGGAGCCAGAGAGTATGTCCGAAAGCAACGGGTCCATGAGCGGATCTGAAATGAGGAAGATTCTGGGAAGCCGCGATATTCAGCACGTGGTGGTGCTGGGCGCCAATGGCACCATGGGGTATGGCAGCGCAGCGCTCTTCACTCAGGCGGTTCCTCGCGTGACCTTCTTGGCCCGTACTCGTGAAAAGGCCGAAGAGGGCCTGGCGGCGGCGATCAAACAGGTGCGCTCACCCACTGTGGCTTCCCGTTCGGATGTAGGCGACTACGGAACGGACCTGGAGGAGGCGCTGGCCACCGCGGATATCGTTTTCGAGGCGCTGACAGAAGATTTGGAAATCAAGCGGGGGATCTTCGACAAAGTTGAGAAGGCCAGGCGAGACGACTCGATTGTTGCCACGGTAACCTCAGGGCTCTCAATCAATCAGCTTAGTGAAGGCCGGAGTGAGTCTTTTTGCAAGCATTTCATGGGGCTTCACTTTTTCAACCCGCCGAACGTGATTGTCGGAACCGAACTGATTGCGGGAAAGGACACAGACCCGGAATTGTTGGCTTTCGTAGAAGCATTCGCACGGGCGCGGTTGGGCCGTGAAATCGTGCGTACATCGGATACCCCGGCTTTCGCGGGGAACCGGGTTGGATTCAAGGTGCTGAATGAAGCCGCTCAACTGGCCGAGCAACTGGGTCCTGTTCTGGTCGATCGGCTAGTGGGTCCGTATACGGGTCGCGCATTGACTCCGTTGGCGACGATCGATCTCGTGGGCTGGGACATTCACCGCGCGATCGTGGACAACATCCATCAAAATGCTGCGGATGAGGCCCATGCGACTTTGAAGATGCCGGACTACATGGCCAATATGATGGCCTCAGGAGTTCTGGGCAATAAGACAGGCGGGGGTTTCTTCAAGAAAGACGGGAAGACGCGCCTGGCTCTCAATCCGAGTTCCGGCGACTACGTCCCGGAGTCAGAGATTAAGCTGCCCGACTTGTCCTATATCGATGAAGTCGCCAGGATGCATTCTGTCGGTCGCTACGCCGAGGGCATGGCGCTTTTTCTTGCGGCCGATGGCGACGAAGCCAAGATCGCCCGGAAGGTGATTGCGGGCTATATCAGCTACGCATTCCATCGGGCCGGGGAAGTGACCGCGACGATTACCGGTATCGATATGATCATGGGGGCTGGCTTCAACTGGGCCCCTCCGAGTGTGTTGGTGGATACCATGGGCCTAGGTCCTGCCGTGTCAATGATAGAGCAGGCTGGGCTCGCGGTTCCGTCCAATCTCGCCGACGCCGCTTCGGCTGGGAGCACTGAAAAGTTTTTTAACCATGTACAGGTCAACGTTGGAAAATATTTCGTCGCTTCCTGAGGAAGCAGAGTTTTCATTGAACCGATTCGATCAGGGGAATTCAAATGGCCGATTCTGAAGTATACGTGCTGGGTGGGTACCAGACTGACTTTGCCCGAAACTGGACGAAGGAGAACAAGCATTTCTCGGCTTTGATGCGTGAGAGTGTTCTGGGCGCGCTGAATAAATGCGATATAGCGCCCGAGGAGATCGAGAGCGCTCATGTAGGAAATTTCGCGGCCGAGCTTTACTGCATGCAGGGCCATCTGGGCGCGTTCTTTACCGAGGTTCACCCGGAATTTAGCGGCCTCCCCACGGGCCGGCACGAAGCTGCCTGTGCGTCCGGTAGTATCGCGCTGCTCGCGGCCTCGGCCGAGATTGAGGCAGGGCGTTATGGCCTCCAGGCTGTCGTCGGGATCGAGCAGATGAAGACGGTGGCTGCTGACAAGGGCGGCGACTATCTCGGGACGGCGGCCTGGTACGACCAGGAGGCCAAGGGCATTGAGTTTCCCTTTCCGAAGCTGTTCGGTCGATTGGGCGACGAGTACGACGCACGTTATGGCCTGAAGGATGAATATCTCGCCGAGATCAGCCGACTGAACTACGACAACGCCAAGCTGAACCCGAACGCTCAGACCCGAACCTGGTATATGAACAAAGAGCAGGCGCTATGCCGGACGGACGACAATCCGGCCATTGGCGGACGGATTCGGATCGCAGATGCCTCCCAGGTGACGGACGGGGCGGTCTGTGTCTTCCTGGCTTCTCGGGAATACGCCGAGCGCTACGCCAAGGGAATGGGGAAGAGGCTCTCCGCGATCCCGCGGCTCAAGGGTTGGGGGCACAATACTGCCCGATTGCGCTTCGACGACAAGGTGGCCGAGAGCAAGGGCCATACCTATGTCTTGCCCCATGTTCGAAGTACGATCACGAGCGCTTGGGCGCGGGCGGGACTCGAGGACGTCAACGGCGTGGATGGAATCGAGACCCACGACTGCTTCACGACTTCGGAGTATATGGCCATCGATCATTTTGGGCTGACTGCACCGGGTGAGAGTTGGAAGGCCATCGAAGAGGGCTGGCTTGAAATAGACGGTCGGCATCCCATCAACCCGAGCGGGGGGCTGATTGGCGCCGGGCATCCTGTTGGAGCGACAGGGGTCCGCCAACTGCTCGATGGTTGTCTCCAGGTCACGGGAGAGGCGGGGGCCTACCAGGTTGAGGGTGCCAAAAACTTCCAAACGCTCAATATCGGCGGGAGCGGGACGACCAGCGTGAGCTTTATCGTTGGCGTCGACTGACGATTATGGAGGGTGATGGAGTGGCTCGCGAGCGTCGGGTGGGGGGTGTGCGCGAACCGTCACTCGCCCCCGCTTGGACCCGCCCGCTCTATCTCTTCCGTCGCCCCCGGCGCGCATAGCCCCTAGGCATCGTCCCTAGCCCTAGCCCCTAGCCCATACCTCACTGGCCTGGACTCTCTCAGCATCCGAGTCCTCCGCGGGAGACGTGCCTGCCCAAAAAAGAGTCCAAAAAAAACGCCCCGTCGATCGAAGTCGACGGGGCGTTACAGGGGGAGAGACGGTGGACTCATTTTGGGGGGTGAGAGGTTGATCGTTCCGAGTAGAAACGACCAATCCACCGCCGCTCCGAAACTGTTTGCTTTCGTACCTTCTATCGCAAGACTGACTTGCGAGGTTGAATGCGACTATCTATATCGGTATCGGTTGAGCTATCAGTGAATCTGTTTTGCTTCTCTTGCCTGTGCTGCCTGTGCTGCCTGTGCCCGTTGCCTGTGCTCGGCGGATTAAGGGGTCTGCCTCAGATTCGACGATTCGACTCCAATTCGACTGATCTACTGATCCGGAGTCCTTAGAATTGAGCCATCCAACAAGCACCGACCCAATCGACTAAGGTGTTACCCCCCCGCGTTTTGCACCGACGATGTAGCTATTATGCCGACGCGTAGAGGGTTGTCAATCACATTTTCGAACACTGTTTTTCGAAGTCAACATAATGTAATAAAAACAACCACTTATACTCTAGATGTTCTTCCTGAAAGGTAAGGATTTAAACCCTTGATATTCATGGATCACACAGTCTGGCGAGAAGGCATGGCACGGCCCTGCTTTGGCGCTGCGTACGACTTGCGAGCGTCTCTGGCTGCGAGCCATCGGGGGGCTTGAGGGGTGTCGGGGCAACGCTTTCACATTCGCACCTACGGGTGTCAGATGAACGTTCACGATTCGGACAAACTGGCGAATCTCCTCTACCACAGCGGCCTAACGGCGGCGGCAACGGAGGACGCGGCCGACGTCTTGGTCATCAACACATGTTCGATTCGAGACAAGGCGGAGAATCAGCTTTACAGCGACTTGGGTGCCCTGCGGGATTGGAAGGACGCCAGCCCCAGTCGAGTCATCGGAGTCGGCGGTTGCGTGGCACAGCAGGTCGGTGACTCCTTGCTCAAGCGATTTCCTCACTTGGATTTCGTTTTTGGGACGCACAATCTACGGCTTGTCCCGTCAATGCTCGATGCCGCGCAGAGCGGCGACCGCCGAGCCGAGACGGGGGAGACTCGTTCTCTCGAGCGCTTCGACTTGCCGGGTCTTCACCCAGAGAGCCAGGTGGGGGAACGGGGGCAGGCCTTTCTCACGGTCATGGAGGGGTGCGATATGTTTTGCACCTTCTGCATCGTGCCGACGACCCGTGGACGGGAAATCAGCCGCCCCGCTGCCTTGATATTGAAGGAGGCCAGGACTCTGGCGGCCGAGGGGGTACGGGAGATCACCCTCCTTGGGCAGACTGTCAACGCCTATGGGCGGCACGCCCTCCGACGTGACCGGAGTGAGGAGTCCGGTACGATGGCTTTTGCGGAACTTCTTGCCGAGCTCGACTCGGTTCCCGGGATCGAGCGAATTCGCTACACGAGCCCGCATCCGCTTTTCTTCGACGCGGCGCTCATCGAGGCCCATGCCTCGCTCGAGCATCTCTGCCCACATGTTCACTTGCCGCTTCAAAGTGGCTCAGACGCAATCCTGGGGCGTATGAGGCGGCGCTATACCCGAGACGAATACCTCGCGATCATCCACGCGCTGCGCGAGTCCGTTCCGGACCTGGCCATTACCACCGATCTGATCGTGGGCTTCCCGGGTGAAACCGAAGCGGATTTCCTGCAAACCCTGGATCTCGTGGAGCGGGTTGGCTTCGTCGACAGCTACAGCTTCAAGTATTCGGCGCGCCCGGGGACGGCGGCGGCATCGTTCGCAGATGCGGTCGATCCGGGCGAGGCTCAGCGAAGGCTCCAGGCGCTCCAGAGCGTCCAGCGCGAATTGACCTTGGCTCATCATCGGGGCCGGGTGGGCGAGCGGGTTCGGGTTCTCATCCAGGGCGAGAGCCGACGGGGAGGCGGCCAACTCTGCGGCCGGGATCCCCATCATCGGCTGGTCAATCTGGCTCCCGGGACCGATGAGATCCCCCTCCAGGCGCGCGCAGGCGATATCCGGGAAGTAGAGATCGTAGAAGCCACTCCGCACTCGCTGATCGGCACCCTGACTTCCGCCCCGGGCGAGTGAGATGTGCGATGACTTCAAGATTGACCCGTGGAAGCGAACTTGAATCCAGCCGCCGATGGCGGCACGTTGGTTGACCGGGATCGACTGCGCGATTATCCTCGGCGCCCAAGCTCGGGCAGCCTACCCATGGAGTGCCGGCCGAGGTCGCCCCGGGTGTCGCGCGCGCTCGGGGAGGCGGTTTAAAATGGGGCCGATCTATTCGGGGCCGACGCGAAGACCCAGGCGAGGAAGGAAAGAGGCCGAGTGAGCGAAAGCGAATCCAGACCGTCGTATCGCCAGGACGAGATCCCCGAGGGTCTCACCTTCGACGACGTACTTCTCGTTCCGGGTGCGTCGGAAGTTCTGCCCAACGATACCGATCTAAGCACCCAGCTGACCCCGGAAATCGGGCTGAACTGTCCGTTGATTTCGGCGGCCATGGATACGGTGACCGAACACGAGACGGCCATCAGCATGGCGCAGAACGGTGGCATCGGAATCATTCACAAGAATATGTCGGCCGCACTCCAGGCGGGCGAGATCGACAAGGTGAAGAGGTCGGAATCGGGCATGATTGTGGACCCGATCACCATGGAGCCCGAGCAGCTCATTTATGAAGCCCTCGAGGTAATGGAGCGGTACAAGATTTCCGGGGTGCCGGTCACCCGGGATGGAAAGGCCGTCGGGATTCTGACGAACCGGGATCTGCGCTTCGTGCGCGACCACTCGGCGGCAATCTCCTCGGTGATGACCCGAGAGAATCTGGTCACCGTGCCCCCGGGAACGAGCATGGAGCGTGCCAAGGAGCTTCTCCATCAGTATCGGATCGAAAAGCTCCTTGTTGTGGACGAGCACGGCACCTTGCGCGGCCTGATCACCATCAAGGACATCGAGAAGACCGAGCGGTTTCCCGACGCGTGCAAGGACGGATTGGGCCGCCTGCGCTGCGGGGCGGCTGTGGGAGTCGGCGAAGACCGCTTGGAGCGCGCTCAGGCGCTTGTCGAGGCGGGTGTGGATGTCATCGTGGTCGATACTGCGCATGGGCACTCGCGCATGGTCTTGGACGCCATCGACGAACTGGCGCGCAATTTTCCTGGTATGCCCTTGATTGGGGGCAACGTCGCCACCGCCGAGGGCACTGAGGCCCTCATCAAAGCGGGCGTTTCGGCGGTAAAGGTCGGTGTCGGCCCCGGCTCGATTTGCACGACTCGGGTGATTGCTGGAGTGGGCGTTCCGCAGTTCACCGCGATTCGGGAGGCGGCAGAAGTGGCCACCCGCAGCGGCATTCCGTTGATCGCAGACGGCGGGATCAAATTTTCGGGGGATGTCGTCAAGGGACTGGCAGCGGGCGCCTCGGCGATCATGATTGGATCGCTCTTTGCGGGCACCGACGAGGCTCCCGGTGAGGTAGTTCTCTTCCAGGGGCGTTCCTACAAGGTTTATCGCGGGATGGGCTCGCTCGGCGCCATGGCCCAGGGAAGCCGAGACCGCTATTTCCAGGCCGACGTCCAATCTGAGAAGCTGGTGCCCGAAGGAATCGAAGGGCGAGTGCCCTATCGGGGAAGCCTCTCGAGCAGTATCCACCAACTCCGAGGGGGGCTCCGGTCGGGGATGGGCTACTGCGGAACTGCGAACTTGGATGAGTTGCGGCAGAAGGCACGCTTTGTGCGGATCTCGTCCGCGGGGCTGAGCGAGGGCCACGTCCACGACGTGATTGTTACGAAGGAAGCGCCCAATTATCGGATCGACTAGGGCGACCAGCGCTCCCGCCCGACCGAGGAATCGAGTACACTGCGGTCGGCTCCCCCAAAGTCGAAAGACAGTCCATTCGAAGCTCTGCCAAGGCCCCGGGTGCATCCTAGACGCGACCGGAGAGGCGGCGGAGACTCTGGTTCTTTCTCTCGTAGTGTTCGCAGATTCCAGGCGTTGGGATGGCAGATGGCCTTCCGATCCCAGGTGATCGCGTGAATCGGGATGCGGGAACTATCTGGAGGAAGGCCCACCCCCCATGTCGTCGAGTCACACTCAAGTCAGCCGGATCCTGATCCTCGACTTTGGTTCGCAATACACACAGCTCATCGCACGGCGTATTCGCGAACTGCATGTCTACTGTGAGATCCACCCCAGCGACGTCTCCGCGGATTTCATCGAGGGTTTTGAGGCTTCGGGCATTGTGCTTTCGGGTGGCCCTTCGAGTGTTCTCGACGCCGACTCGCCCGATCTGACCCCAGCCGTTTTCGAACTGGGACTCCCCATTTTGGGGATCTGTTATGGGCTCCAGTTGTTGGTTCAACGCCTGGGGGGGAGCGTCGAAGCCGCCGAGGATCGCGAATACGGCCGCGCCCACCTCAAGATCGAACGCGAGGATCCGCTCTTTGAGGGACTGGCGACCGAGAGCGAACAGGTGGTTTGGATGAGCCACGGGGATCGGGTGCTCGATCTGCCCGTCGGCTTCGAAGTCGTGGCGAGCAGTGGGCACTCGCCATTTGCCGCCGTTCGCAGCTGTGATGCCCCGATCTGGGGCCTTCAATTCCACCCAGAAGTCGCCCACACCGAGAACGGCGCCCGGATTCTGGAAAATTTCGTCCTGGGAATTTGCGCGTGCGAGCCGAGCTGGACGATGGATGCTTTCATCGACGAGTCCATCGCAGGGATTCGGGCTCAGGTCGGTGAAGCTAAAGTGATCTGCGGGCTGTCGGGAGGGGTTGATTCCTCGGTGGCCGCGGCGCTGGTTCACCGCGCGGTAGGCAACCAACTGACATGTATCTTCGTTGACCACGGATTGATGCGCGAGAACGAGCGAGCCGAGGTGGAGGATCTCTTTCAGGAGTCCCTCGGTGTCAAGCTGGTTTCTGTCGACGCGGGAGACCGCTTTTTGGAGGCACTTTCCGGAGTCTCCGATCCCGAGCAGAAGCGTCGGATTATCGGAGGTCTCTTTATCGAGGTCTTCGAGGAGGAAGCCGCGCGGATCGGCGGCGCCGATTTTCTCGTTCAGGGTACGCTCTATCCCGATGTGATCGAGAGCGTTTCGGTGAAGGGGGCCTCGGTGACCATCAAGACCCACCACAATGTGGGGGGGCTTCCCGAGGACATGCAACTCGAGCTCGTCGAACCCCTGCGTGAACTTTTCAAGGATGAGGTGCGCGAAGTGGGTCATGCCCTCGGTTTGCCCGAGCGCGCAGTTGGTCGACACCCCTTTCCCGGGCCGGGACTCGCAATTCGAATCATGGGCGAGGTCAGCCTGGACCGCCTGAATCCCCTGAGGCGCGCCGACGCGATCATGACCGAGGAGATCCGTCGTGCGGGTCTCTACGATTCGATTTGGCAGGCGCTGGTCGTCTTTCTCCCGGTGAATAGCGTGGGAGTGATGGGTGATGCTCGGACTTATGAGAACGCGGTAGCGGTTCGTTGTGTGACATCGGCCGACGCCATGACGGCGGATTTCGCCCATGTTCCATGGGAGGTGCTGGGCCGCATTTCGAGTCGGATCATCAACGAAGTCAAGGGCATCAATCGGGTGGTCTACGACATCTCAAGCAAACCCCCCGCTACGATCGAGTGGGAGTAGGCCGTGCCGAAGCCTTTCGTCCACCTTCATCTCCATACGCAGTATTCCCTGCTCGATGGAGCGATCAAGCACAATCCGCTCTTTGAAAGGGCGAATGCGCTCAATATGCCGGCGGTGGCGCAGACCGATCACGGAAACCTCTTCGGTTCGATTGAATTCTACGAGAAGGCTCGAGCGAACGGCGTCAAGCCGATTGTGGGATGCGAGATCTACTTCGCCGGAGGCTCGCGCTTCGACAAAGAAAAACGCGAGCGGGAAGAGGACGGGTTCGACGCCATCAATCACCTCCTCTTGTTGGCGATGGACGAAGTCGGATACCAGAACCTCATGTATCTGGTCTCGAAGGCGTATCTCGAGGGCTTCTATTACAAACCAAGGGTGGACTGGTCGCTGCTCGAGGAACGCCATGAGGGGCTGATCTGCACATCGGGGTGTCTGTCGGCACCAGTGCCTAGGGCAATCATGCACGGCGAGATCAATCGCGCGTGGACGGTGGCAGAACGCTTTCGGGAACTCTTTGGCGATCGTTACTACCTCGAGATGCAGCGTCATGGAATTCCGGCTCAAGAAGTGGTGAACCAAGAAATCATCAAGATGGGTGTTGATATGGACATTCCCTTGGTGGCGACCAACGATGCCCACTATCTCGAAGAAGCGGACCACGATCACCACGATGCTCTGCTCTGTATCGGTACCGCGGCAAACCTGAGCGACGAGAAGCGTTTACGCTTCGATGGGCGTGGTTTCTACGTGAAAGACGGCGACGAAATGCGCGAAGTTTTCCACGACCATCCCGAGGCCGTTGAGAATACTTTGGTAATTGCCGAGCGATGCAATTTAGAAATTCCCATGGGCACCTACCATATGCCTGAGTATCAGGTTCCGTCGGGCAAGAACCTTGAGGAAGTTATGGCCGACCAGGCCTGGTCGGGGCTGCGCGGAAAGTTGGGGATGGGCGACGACGAACCCTTCGATTCTCCCGATGGAAAAGTGTATGCCGAGCGAATGAACCACGAACTCGGCGTCATCAACCAGATGGGGTTTCCGGGCTACTTCCTCATCGTCGCGGACTTTATCAACTACGCGAAGCGCAGCGGCATTCCGGTTGGCCCCGGGCGGGGGAGTTCTGCGGGAAGCCTGGTCGCGTATGGGATGAATATCACGAATATCGATCCCGTGGAGTTCGACATCATATTCGAGCGTTTTCTAAACCCCGAGCGGCTGTCGATGCCCGATATCGACGTCGATTTTTGCATGAGGGGCCGAGAACAGGTCATTCGGTATGTGGCCGATCGATACGATGAGGCCTCTCCGTCCAAGGAAACGGGCGAAGGTCTGCACGACGGGATGAAGGTCGCGCAGATCGTGACCTTTGGGACATTGCAGGCCAAGGCGGCGATTCGCGATGTTGGGCGGGTTCTCGGAATGGCGTATGGGGACGTTGATCGCATTGCAAAACTGGTTCCCGATCAATTGGGGATCACCCTCGAGCAAGCGGTGAATCAATCCCCGGAGCTTCGGGCTCGCATCGAAGCCGATGGACAGGTCAGTCAACTCCTGGAGACCGCGCGTAAGCTCGAGGGCCTGACCCGGCATGCATCCAAACATGCAGCGGGCGTCGTGATTGGGACCAAGCCCTTGATCGAGATGATTCCTCTCTACCGGGATGCCAAGTCGGGCGACGTGATGTCGCAATACAATATGAACTGTGTCGAAAAGGTCGGTCTGATCAAATTCGATTTTCTGGGTCTCAAGACCCTTACCCTGATGGCGGATGCCGAGGCGCTGATCTGCAAGAAGCCCGGCTTCGAAGACTTTGGTCTCGATTCCATTCCCATTGACGACGAACTGACCTACGACCTCTTGTGCCGGGGCGACACCGAGGGGGTTTTCCAAGTCGAATCGTCCGGTATGACCGACCTGGTGGTGAAGACTCGGCCGAGGGAATTTCGCGAGATCATCCAACTCGTCGCGCTCTACCGACCTGGCCCCCTTCAGTCGGGGATGGTCGATGACTTTATCGAGCGAAAAAAAGGCTTGGTTAAGATCGAAGCGCTTCACCCCAGCATCGAAGACCTGACTAAGGAGACGCTGGGAGTCATCATCTATCAGGATCAGGTGCTTCAGATCGCCCAGAGGATGGCCTCCTACAGCCTAGGTGAAGCGGATCTCCTTCGGCGAGCCATGGGTAAAAAGAAGCCCGAGGAAATGCAGCGGCAGCGCGACCGTTTTGTCGAAGGATGCGGAAGGAACGGAATTCAGGTCGAAGAAGCCGCCGAGGTGTTTGACCTGATTGTTGAGTTTGCAGGGTACGGCTTTCCCAAGGCTCACTCCGCAGCCTATGCCTATATCACCTACCAGACCGCCTATTTGAAGGCGAACCATCGCCCCGAGTACCTAGCCGCATTGTTAACCATCGAGGCGGGCAACCACGACAAACTTTCGCGCTATATCGCGCATGTCCGGGAGTCCGGTCTTCCTGTGTTGCCGCCCGATATCAACGACTCGGACCAAAACTTTGGGGTGGTTGAGAAGGCCATCCGGTTCGGGTTTGCGGGTATTAAGAACGTAGGGGAAGGAGCCGTGACTTCCATCTTGACGTCGCGCGCGGAAGAGGGCCCCTACTCGTCACTTTTCGACTTTACTCGTCGAGTCGACGCCCGAAAGGTGAATCGGAGGGTTCTTGAGGCCTTGGTCAAGTGCGGCGCTTTTGATTCGTTGCATGAAAATCGTGCGGCGACCTGGGCGAGTATCGACATGGCGGTGGAGCGTGCGGCTTCCGAGCAGCGCGACCGAGCCGTGGGGCAAGAAAGTCTTTTCGGCGGAATGGACGAAGCGGAGTGGAGCCAGCAACCTGCATTGCTCGAGATATCTCCCTGGGGAGACCGGGAGAGACTGGCCAACGAGAAAGAATTGCTCGGGTTCTATGTAAGCGGTCACCCTCTAGGTGAGGTCGCAGCGGAACTTGCGCGCTACACCGACTGCACGGGCACGACCACCGAAGGGCGCAATGGCCGGGAAGTTCGTATTGGCGGGTTGCTGGGCGGGCTGCGCGAAACCCGCACGAAGCGCGGCAAACGCATGGGCTTCGGAACCCTTGAGGATCTCGAGGGTGTTTTTGACCTCGTGATTTTTTCCGACCCCTACAACTTGTATTTCGATCTTCTTCGTGCGGCGGAAAGTGGCGGCGACCTCGGTGAGGGACCGATTCCGCTCCTAGTCTCCGGGACCTTGGAGGAAAGTGACCCTCCCAAGGTGCTCGTCCGTGAGGTCATGCGGCTCGATGAGGGTCAACAGCGCCTGACCACGTACCTGCGCCTGCGTGTGCTTGAAAGCGAAGTCAGCCGCGACCGAATGAATGCCCTAAAGGGCGTGCTCCGGTCACACCCCGGAGACTGCGAAGTTTTTGTTCACATCACCATCCCGGGCGAAAGCGAGACGATCGTGTCAGTGGGTGGCCCGCACGGAGTCGAGGGCAGCGAAGACCTTCTCCGGGATGTTGACGCGCTCTTTGGTCGCCCGGTGTCGGAGCGGAGCTTATGACGAACCGCGCCTGCCGCCTGTGCCTGGGTTTTCGGATACTGATGCTGGCTACGGGCGTTTTCTGGGTGGCCTTCGGAGCGCTTGCCGAAGTTCGTCCACTCGTTGTGGTGGGTGCGAGTCCGATTCAGATTGGGTCGATTCGGGGAACCTTTGCGAAAGAGGAGGCCATCGAGGAGGGGCTCTGGGAAGGCGTCCTTCGGGTGGCCCGAGATCTCCTGGAGCAGCAGGCTGCCGAGGCCTTACTTCTGCCGGCCGAAAGCGAGCCCGATTCGCCCGAGGCTTGGCTCTCTCCTCCGGCAGTTCCTTCTCCGGAGGAGTGGACGAAGGACCCACCTACGCGGACCGTCCATCCGGAAGCCGATCCCTACTCGGTGCCGGACTTGGCCGACACGGTGGCCGTGCACGGATTGACCGAGCTCGAAGCGGAGGAGCAGGCTGCGGCGCTTCTTCAGGCGGCTCAAATCGCTCAAGAGGCGCAGGAACGGCGGATTCGGGAATCTCTGGGCCGCGAAATGGTCTCGTATACGAAGAGCTACCGCATCGTGGAGGACCAGGGGGAGCGTCCGGCACTCTTTACCGACGAGCCCGATGTCGCCACCGAATACGTGGTTCTCTTGGAGGTCCAGGTGGAAACCGACCGGGTCCGTGCCCGTCTCGAGGAGGCTGGACTCCTGCGTCCCCGGGTCGTCTCCGAACTCACGGGAATTCGCATTGAAATTCTCGGCCTGACTCATTATCACGGCTACCAGGCGCTGCTCGACGTTTTGCGGAGCGATGCGGTGTCGGCTGAGGACGTGTTGCCCCGATATTTCTCGCCGGGCCGGGTCGTTGTTGAGGTGGAGGGCGAGTGGGAGCCCAATCAATTGCTGGAGCGCCTGCAAGCCGCCTCGCCCGAGAATCTCAGCATCGAGGTCGCGACTCCCCAGTCGCAATTGGATCCCGCGCTGGCGAGTACCCCGAGTCCGTGGAGAAATGCGGTGGAGCAGTCGCCCGGGTCCGGAGTAGTGATGGTCTTGAGGGCGGCTTGGGGGCCTCTTCCCCCGCCGGTACTTCCCGTGCCGTCCCCCTCAGCGCTTGAATCCTTTCCGGGGGGTCAATCGGCCCCTTGAGGTCCCCAGGCGGTGGCGATCGGTGGGGCTCCGGCTTGGGCGGGACGAAAATTCCTCGGTCAAGCGCGGACGGCGATTGACATAAGATGCCGAAATCGGTAAATATTCCGGCTTCTTAGCGAGAAAATGGTCGCTCTAAGGGTGCCCGACGCCGAGAAGAGAGGTTTCAGGCACGTAGCTCAGGGGCTAGAGCACCACCTTGACACGGTGGGGGTCGGCGGTTCAAATCCGCCCGTGCCTACCAAGAGCCCCGAATGGCCTGGCTCCAGTCGATCGGATTGGAGTAGACGATTGGCCCTCAAATTCAACCCGCGGACACCAATGAAGCGCCCCATGGCCCACGAACTCGATGAGTAGCTCCGTCTACGTAACTCTCCCCGACGGCAAGCGTCTGGCGTTGGAGAACGGCTCGACGGTGCTCGCTGTGGCAGAGCAGATCGGACCGGGGCTCGCCAAGGCCGCCCTGGCCGGGCGAATCGCCGGCGAGGTGGTCGACCTGCGGACACCCCTGTGCGAGGACGCCGCGGTTGAGATCATCACGTCTCGGGATCCCGAGGGCGGCGAGGTCATTCGACATTCCGCCGAGCACATCATGGCGGATGCGGTCAAGCGGCTTTTTCCCCAAGCCCAGGTGGATGCGGGCCGAGCCGACCACAGCGAAAAGTTTCAATACGACTTCCTGGTGGAGAAGCCGTTTACGCCCGATGACCTCGCGCGGATCGCGGACGAGATGCAGCGAATTATCGCCGAGGACGCGACTTTCGAGCGAGAGCAAGTGAGCCGGGAAGAAGCCCGAGCTTTTTTTACCGAGAGAGGCGAAGAGCTCAAGCTGTCGCGTTTGGACGATATTCCCGAAGGCGAGGTGATCAGCCTCTTTCGTCATGGCGATTTTGTCGATCTCTGCCGAGGCCCCCATGTCCAGCACGCCGGGCAGATCGGGGCCTCAACGCTCCTCGAGGTTTCGGGTACGTACTTCCGAGGCGACGAGAAGGGCCCCAAGCTGCAGCGGATCTACGGGACAGCCTATTCGAACAAGAAGGAGCTGCGGAGCTACCTGAACCGCATGGAGGAGGCCCGTAAGCGAGACCACCGACGGGTGGGGGTCGAGCTGGGTCTCTTTGTTCTCGATCCGGTTCTATCCCCGGGCGCTCCCTTCTATTTGCCCAAGGGCGTGGCGCTCTACAACGGGCTCTGCGACTACATGCGCGACCTCTACCCGCGCTATGGCTACGAAGAGGTGATCACTCCCCAGCTGTTTCGCAGCGAACTCTTCCGCCGTTCGGTTTTACGGCGATATGTACTGGTTTGAAGGCTCGGACCACGACGAGGAACTCGGCGTCAAGGCTATGAACTGCCCCGGGCACTGCCATCTGTTCTCGATGGGGAAACGTTCCTACCGGGATCTTCCCATCCGTTGGGCCGAGTTCAGTCGGCTCCATCGGAACGAGCGCAGCGGGACCCTCACGGGGTTGACCCGGGTCCGCACATTCGCCCAGGACGATGCCCATATTTACTGCACGCCCGAGCAGGTCCCGGAGGAGATCGATGGTTTCTTCCGAATGGTGAGTGAGGTCTATACCCAGCTGGGGCTCGAGGGGCTGGAAATGTCGGTCTCGACCCGATCTGAGGAGTTCCTGGGCGAGGAGGAGGATTGGGATGCGGCAGAAAAGGCCCTGATCGATGCCGTAGAGAACGCTGGCTTCGCGTGTGGGATCAAGGAGGGCGAGGCCGCTTTCTA
>LWDU01040116.1_pt4 | contig 52975 bp, 50 predicted proteins | sample 727161 | NCBI WGS metagenome assembly LWDU01 (sample SAMN04566230, study PRJNA314399) | hydrothermal vent metagenome | isolation source: deep sea hydrothermal plume seawater | place: Mexico: Gulf of California, Guaymas Basin | collected 2004-07-11
CGGGCATTTTCCGGTCATCTTTTATGTGGGGTATGTGTAGTGCAGGCGGAGTTCAAAAGCGGCGTTTACTTGCCAGAGTTAGACCTCTGGATGGATTCAACCAGAAAGCGTGAATTCAGCCTGATTTCCCACGCCCACTCCGATCACACAGCTCGCCACACCAGGCCGGTACTCACCCCCAATACCGCCAGACTTCTGGGCGATTACCTTCAGAAATCAGACCCGATTTTACTGCCCTACCATGAGCCCTACGAGACTCCGGCCTATACCATGACCCTTTACCCGGCCGGCCATTGCCTTGGCTCAGCCCAAGCCTTGATCGAATCCAAAGAAACCGGCGAAAGGCTGCTCTACACGGGAGATATTAAAAGTCGTAAAAGCCCAACCAATGAGCCATTAGAGCCGGTGGCCTGCGACACCCTGGTCATAGAGTCCACCTATGGCCGACCCGAATACGTGTTCCCCCCGGAAGATCAGGTGCTGGAGACCGCATACAAGACCCTGAGGATGTGGCTGTCTCGCGGCCAACGTCCGGTGATTCAAGGATGGCGGTTGGGCAAGTCTCAGGAGTTATTGCACCACCTTTTGGGCGAGGGTTTTGACGTGATGGTGGAGGAGAGTATCTACCTTGGAACCCAGATTTATCTGGAGGCTGGGGTGGAGTTTCCAGGTCAGGTGAAGATGTTTGAGGGCGATTGGCCGGAGGGCTGGATACTGATGTTTCCGCCCGGAAAACGCCGCGAGGCTTTGAAACTCTTCAGTCGTAAACGGACCCTAGAGATGACCGGTTGGGCAACCTCGGGTAGTATGCCTTGGGGCCGAGGGGCTGACGCTAGCTTGCCCTACAGCGATCACCCGGACTTCAACGAGTTGGTGGAGTACGTCCAGGCAGTTTCGCCCAAGCAGGTCTATACCGTGAACGGGTTTCCAGAGTTGGCCGTTAAACTGCGAGAGCTGGGCTACCCGGCAGTCCACCTAAGTGCCAAGGGCCAACAGCAAGACACCGGCTTCCAGATGAAGCTGGTTTAGATTGTCTTTGTATAGTTAACGCAAACCCAAATCCAAAAAGGAGAACATCTGGCTATGACCAACGAGATTTTACGCTCTCTTCTTCCGTTCGCAGGATGGGATGACGAGCGCGCCAACGACCTCACAATCACTGGCAACACCGATCCAATTTTGCCCACTTCGTTTCGGGTTACAGATACCAGTACAGCCGCCCTGGGGGCCCTTGGCCTGGCTGTGTCAGACCTTTGGGAATCCCGCACCGGACGCCGCCAGCAGGCAACCGTGGATGCCCGCCGAGCGACAGCCTCGCTCCGAAGCGGAAAATACATGCAGTTGGATGGCGCTGGAGTCTCCACTGAACGTAACACGGTGATGGGCACCTACCCGACAAAAGATGGTCGCTGGAGCTACCTCCATTGCAACTTCCCCAACCACCGCGCCGCTGCTCTCAGCGTGCTGAGAGTGGCAGAAGACCGAGCTGAAGTGACTAAGGCCGTGGCCAAATGGGATGCCCTTGATCTGGAAGAGGCCATCATTGCCGCCAAGGGGGCCGGCGGCATGGTCCGCACCATGGAAGAATGGGCCAAACACCCGCAGGCCCAGGCCATCGCCTCATTGCCCTTGATGGAAATCGTCAAAATAGCTGACAGTCCGCCTGAGTCACTGCCGGAAGGCTCGCGTCCATTGTCCGGGGTTCGAGTGCTGGATCTGACCCGGGTCTTAGCCGGACCAACCTGTGGGCGGACGCTGGCGGAGCACGGTGCGGATGTCATGAAGATTACCGCCGGACATCTGCCCAACCTCGGCTATCAGGAGTACGACACCGGTCACGGCAAATTAAACGCCCAATTAGACCTGCGAGACGAGAAACAGATGGAAACCCTGCGTGGACTCGTCCGCCAGACCGACGTGTTCTCACAGGGCTACCGGCCTGGGACTCTGGGAGGACGTGGTCTATCCCCTGAGGAGCTGGCAGAACTGCGGCCCGGAATCGTATATGTGTCTCTGTGCGCATTTAGCCACGAGGGGCCGTGGGCCTCGCGTCGCGGCTTCGATACTGTGATTCAGACCGTCAGTGGAATCACCAACCGCCAGGGGGAATTGTTCCCTGGAGCAGCTCCCGGTCCGCAGTTCTACCCAGTATCGGCTATCGATTATCTGACCGGGTACCTGATGGCCTTTGGTGGCATGGTTGCCTTGAATCGCCGTGTGAAAGAGGGTGGTAGTTGGCTGGTGCGAATCTCGTTGGCGCAGGTTGGCCGTTGGCTCGTCAGCCAAGGTGAGATTCCTGAGTCCCAGTTGCAAAATATTCCGGCCGAGTTCACTCCTGAAGAGGTGGCAGGTTGGTCCATGGTCACCGAGACACCCATGGGCAAACTTGGTCATCTGGGGCCGGTGTTAGGACTATCTGAAACCACACCGCGCTGGGCCAGGCCGTCCGTGCCCCTAGGCCACCATGACGCGGTTTGGCCGGAAAGATCTAAGTAGCTTCAAACATCCTATGGAAATAATTTCGGCGGGCAAAGACCAATGTCGCATCACTCTTTAAGATTTGTTTGTGCCACGGGAATTGTAGAGGTTGCAATTGCTAAACGATGTTCAACGTCAAGAATTTGGCGGTCTCGCCAAAATTATTATCAGCTACCGTCGTAATCTTAACTTTCGTTTTAATCGGTGAGGAAGGGGTTCTCAAGACGAACCTAATTGTCTGAGGTTCTGCAACGGCCAATACATTGGTTGCCTGCAGTTGAATCGAACCCCGAAATTTGTTGGGCTGCCGTTGATTTACTGTCTTCCAATCCCAATCTTTACTCGAGGGTAAATCGTTATGTTCCCAATATAACTCGTACCCTTCTCCGAAAGTTACGGTTATAGGATAGTTGTTCCAAGCAGATATACCGGTGTTGTGAATGACGATAAATATACCAACTAACGAACCGCAAGCTACTTCAATCGATTCCAGTCTTTCGTCTCTATGAGTCCCGTCTTCTTGTTGTATTTCAAGAAACTCAGTAAAAAAGAAGTTGGAAATAATCGACCGTAGGTGAAGAATACTACTGAAACTGCTAAAGCTGCCTCGATTGCAGGGTCACTTGCCGTGAGCCAATCGCCTATTCCGTTAACGTCATCCGAGGCAATAACAATCCCAGCCCAGGAATAAGTCCACAAGCAGAATGTAATCAATAAAAGCCACTTGGTTTGTTCCTGTGACTTAACTTTAGCTACTTCTGACAGGTGTATGCGCTTGATTCACACGCCCATAATTCTGGGCTATATTTGGGACAGGAACCCTGAAATTATTGTGATTACTAAAATCATTTCAGATCGCGATAAATCTTACTTAGTTCGCTAGCAAAAAAACAAGAAGACGACTCGCTTAGAGCGAACCGCCTTCTTGAATTATTCCCAAATTCTACCTAGTCTGGGGTGCTGCCTAGTGCTGGGACGTTGGACTCTTCGTCCGACGCGAGTTGGCGGTTGACCGCGCTCAGGTAAGCCTTGGCGCTGGCGACTATGATGTCGGTGTCGGCACCCCGGCCAGTGTAATTGCGGCCGTCCTTCTCGATACGGATGGTCACGGTTCCTTGGGAGTCTATTCCCTCTGTTACCGCCTGGACATTGAAGTCCACCAATTTGGACTCGGTACCAATGGCTCGGTCAATGGCGTTGCAGATTGCGTCAACGGGGCCGTTTCCGGTGCACGCATCGGTGATGGACTCGCCGTCCGGTCCAATGAGTTTGACGGTGCCTGTGGGGATTCCCTGGTCGCCGCCGGTGAACTGCACGTGTTCCAGTGTGTAACTGATCGGTTCAGTTGATGTCCGCTTTTCCTCGTCCATGAGGATCTCCAAGTCGCGGTCGGTGACCTCCCGTTTCTTGTCGGCCAGGTCTTTGAAAGATTCAAATACCTTGGCCAAGTCCTCCCGAGAGAGGTTATAGCCCAGGTCTTCCAACCGTGACTGCAACCCGGCCCGGCCGCTGAGCTTGCCGAGGACCAGAGTGTTACCAGGGACGCCAACGCGCTCCGGCTGCATAACTTCGTAGGTGGAGCGGTTCTTCAACACACCGTCCTGGTGGATACCAGAGGCGTGCCGGAAGGCGTTCTCGCCGACGATGGCCTTGTTGGACTGGACAGCCATGCCGGTGATACGGCTGACCATGCGGCTGGCTTGGTAAATCTGGGTGGTGTCGGCGTTAATCTCGATGCCGAAATGGTCTTTACGTGTGTCCAGACCCATGATGATTTCTTCAATGGAGGCGTTGCCGGCCCGCTCGCCGATGCCGTTGATGCAGCCCTCCACCTGGCGTGCGCCGAACTCTACAGCAATCAAACTATTGGCGACGGCCAAGCCCAAGTCATTGTGACAGTGGACGCTTAGCGTGACATTCTCAATGCCCTTCACGTTGGCCTGCACATCTTTCAGCAACTGGCCAAAGCCGGTGGCGGATGGGATGGCGTAACCGACGGTGTCGGCTATGTTGATGGTGGTGGCGCCAGCCTTGATGACCTCTTCCAGCATGTGGAACAGGTACTCAGGGTTGGTCCGGGTGGCGTCCATGGGAGAGAACTCCACGTCGTCGCAGTAGCTCTTGGCCTTAGTTACGCTTGAGATGGCCATCTCCAAAACATCTTCCCGGTTCTTGCGGAGCTGGTGCATCTGGTGAATCTCTGACGAAGAGAGGAACACGTGGATGCGGGGCCGCTTGGAGTGCTCCACAGCCCTGGCAGCTTGTTCCACGTCGTCGGCGACGGCCCGGGCCAAGGATGCGATGATGGGTCCGTCGATCTCTTTGGCGATGTTGGTCACCGCTTCAAAGTCTCCGGGTGAGCTGGCGGCGAAGCCGGCTTCGATGATGTCCACCTGCATCTTCTGCAATTGGCGGGCAATTTCCATCTTCTCAACACCGGTCATGCCGATGCCGGCCGATTGTTCTCCGTCGCGGAGGGTTGTGTCCAAGAGCAATACTCGTTCTTTAGCCATTATTGTTACCTATACCCTTTCTGATTTTTGAAATTAGGTGTGCCGTTCCCGCTAACTGCGGTGTTCAGAAAAGGGCCCCAGGTGCGCGTAGTCAACCGTCGCCAGCCCTGCCAGGACCAGCGGGCGATGATCGACTACGCTCAACGCCTCCGGATTATTCATGATGATGCTCCACATCTTTGTTCTTGCCGTTTCTGGGTAAGTCGGGTTAACCCCGATCTATTTGGGGTCCATCCAGGGCATCATGCCCCTGAGTTCCTTGCCGATGTCTTCAATCTGGCTGCTCTGTGCCTGCTGGCGCAGGGCGTTGAACCGAGGGCGGCCTTCGTCGTTCTCGGCGATCCATTCCTTGGCAAAAGTGCCATCCTGAATCTCTTTCAGCACGGCGCGCATGTTGTCTCGTACGTGTTCGTCAATGATGCGAGGGCCACGGCTAAGGTCACCGTACTCAGCGGTGTCGCTGACCGAGAACCGCATGTAGTTGAAGCCGCCCTGATACATCAGGTCAACAATCATTTTCAGCTCGTGTAGGCACTCGAAGAAGGCGATCTCCGGGGGATATCCACCCTCTACTAGAGTATCGAATGCTGCTTTGACTAGGGCGCTCACACCACCGCAGAGGATGGCTTGCTCGCCAAACAGGTCGCTTTCAGTCTCGAACTGAAGGGTGGTCATCAGCACGCCGGAGCCAGTGCTGCCGATGCCCTTGGCGTAGGCTAGGCCAATGTCCTTGGCGTTGCCGGTGGCGTCTTGGTGGACGGCCAACAGGCTGGGAACTCCCACACCCTCGGTGAATAGCTCGCGCATGCGGTGACCGGGGGCCTTGGGGGCGACCATCAAGACGTCCATGCTGGTTGGAGGTACTACCTCTTTATAGTGGATGCTGAAGCCGTGGGCGACCATCAAGGCGCTGCCGGGCTTCAGGTTGGGTTCAATCTGCTCGCGGTAGATGCGACCCTGGATGTGGTCGGGAATGACCATCATCAAAATGTCGGCTTGTTTGGCTACTTCAGGAACGTCGGCCACCCGCAGTCCGGCGGCTTCGGCGACGGCCCGGCTCTTGCTCTCAGGATAGAGGCCAACGACCACGTCTTGTCCGTTGTCCTTCAGGTTGAGGGCGTGGGCATGGCCTTGGCTGCCGTAGCCAATCATGCCGATTGTCTTGCCTTCTAGGTGCTTAAGGTCTGCATCCTTGTCGTAATAAACATCTACCATCTTAGTTTTTCCTTCCCAACATTTTTTCTTGTGGTGCGTTCATGGGCACGAAGGCCCCAATCTTTTGTTTTAGCTGCTTTTTAGCTAGTGCCGTTGGACTTGGCCGAATTGGCGCCATGTCCGTTGGTCAGCCCCTTGGCTTCACCCCGCTCCATCGCGACGATGCCTGATCGCGACATCTCAATTATGCCAAAGGGGGCCAGGAGGTCGTAAAGGGCGTTTATCTTGTCCCCTTCACCGGTGATTTCAATGACCATTGACTCTCTGCCAACATCAATGATGTTGGCACGGAAGAGGTTCACGATCTGGATAATCTCGCCCCGGTTCGTCGAAGTGGTCTTGACCTTGATCATGGCCAGTTCTCGGGCGACGATCCTAGCCTCGGTGATGTCGGCGACCTCTAGGACGTCGATGAGTTTGTCCAGTTGTTTGGCCACCTGGCTCACCGTGCGGTCGTCGCCGTTGACCACAAAGGTCATCCGTGACAGTCCGGCTTGTTCGCTGTTGCCCACGGCCAAGCTGACAATGTTGAACCCACGGCGGCGGAACATGCTGGCGACGCGGTTCAATACGCCCGGTTTGTCTTCAACCAGGGCGATCAGTGTGTGTTGTTCTGTTTCGTTTTGCTGGGACATCTTATGAAGTCTCGTTGTGCGCCGGTTCTTCTAGCATCTCTTTGACGGATTGGCCGGAAGGTATGAATGGGAAGACTATCTCGTCTTGCTTCACCATGAAGTCCACTATCACCGGTCCGGCGGTCTCCATGGCTTGCTGCACCGCGTCCACTACCTCTTCCTGCTTGGTAACGCGGATGCCGCGGATGCCGTATGCCTCAGCGATCTTCACAAAGTCCGGGTTGGCCGAGAACTCGCTGGCCATGTAATCCTGCTCGAAGAACACGTCTTGGAGCTGGTGGACCATGCCCAGGTTGGTGTTGTTTAGAATGGCGAATTTCACATCGGCCCCACTCTCAACAGCAGTGGCGATGTCGCACATGGTCATCTGGAAACCACCGTCGCCGCAGACCGACCAAACCACGGTATCGGGACGGCCCACCTGGGCGCCAAGAGCGGCGGGTACTTCAAATCCCATGGTGCCCAACCCGCCTGATGTGATGAAAGTGTTGGGCTCTTTGAACGTGCAGTGCTGGGCGGCCCACATCTGGTGCTGGCCCACGCCGGTGACCACGATGCCTCGGCCCTGGGTGACCTCAGTCAACCGTTGAAGCACGAACTGGGGCAGCAACTCGTCCGATTTGCGGACGATGTGGGACGGATGCTGGGCCTTCAATTCTTCTATGTGTCGTAGCCAGTCGATGTGGACGTTGGCGTCGACCTTGGGCAGTAATTGTTCCAACACTGCCTTCAAGTCGCCGACCACTCCGGCATCGGTCTGGATGTTCTTGTCGATCTCGGAGGCGTCAATGTCCACATGAACGAACTTGGCATTGGGGGCAAAGGCCGATATGCGGCCAGTCACCCGGTCGTCGAACCGCATGCCGAGGCCAATGATCAAGTCGGCTTCATCTATAGCTAGGTTGGCGTAGGCCATGCCGTGCATGCCGGACATACCCAGGTTCAGTTCATGATCCGACGCTATGGAACTGATACCGAGTAGGGTCGTTATCACCGGTATTTGAGCTTTTTCAGCCATCTCAGTCATCAACCCGTAGGCATGGGAAATTAATACACCATGCCCGGCCATGATAATCGGGCGCTCTGACTTATTAATCAACGCGGCGGCTGCGTCTACCTGGGCCTTTGGTGCGGCGGAGGGTACTCGGTAGCCTGGTAATTTGTCGGTTTCAGGCCAGATGAATTCGGTCTTCTCACCCAACAAAACGTCCCTTGGGATGTCTACCAAGACCGGGCCGGGCCGACCGCTGCTGGCGATGTAGAAGGCGTCATGGATGGCCTGGGCAACGTCTTTAACGTTCATGACCAGGATGTTGTGCTTAGTGATGGGTAGCGTGACGCCGGTGACATCGGTTTCTTGGAAGGCGTCAGTCCCGATATAAGGCCTGGCAACTTGGCCGGTAATGGCCACCATGGGCACCGAGTCCATCTGGGCGGCGGCGATGCCGGTGACTAGGTTGGTGGCGCCGGGGCCGGAGGTGGCGAGACAAACGCCGACCCTGCCAGTGGCACGGGAAAACCCATCGGCAGCCATGGCGGCGGCCTGTTCGTGGCGCACCAAGATGTGGCGGATGGCCGGGTAGGTGGAGAGCGCACCATACAGAGGAAGCACCGCTCCACCGGGGAGACCAAATACCACGTCAACGCCCTCTTTAAGAAGGCTTTCGCAAACTATTTCAGCGCCGGTTAGTTCCATTTTTTATTCCACTGCCGCGCTTAATTTGAGCTCCGACTGAAGTAGCGAGTCTCGATGAAATCGGACTTGTCGAAGGACCCCAAAAATCCCAATAAAAAAACCCATCCCAATGGAAGGGACGGGCCTACTGGTCCGTGGTACCACCCTTCTTCTGGCCCTGCGTTTAGCTCCCTGTGGAACTTGGTTAAGCCGCTTGGCCACTCGAAGACATTTTATCGGTGTCAACCGCCGCGCCTTACTGGTGTTTCAGGCGGGCCGCTCCCGGGCGAGTTCGGGATCCTACTGCCACCGGATTCGCACCAATCACCGGCTCTCTCAGGCAGGGTTTCCTTACTACTCCCGTTCTTAGCGGAATTCGTAATATTGTAACCCAATAATCGTATCAGCGAGGTATGACCTTGTCAAACAAACATAATGTTGGTGTGGTTTGTTTAACCTGATTGGGAACGTGTTTCATTTTCTTCCCGTTCAATTAATGCCATTTCCAAGGATAACCTCCTCCAAAACGGCGCAACGACGAAGATAATTATCAGTCCACCAACAATCATGATGTCGGCTAAGTTCGCGACGGCAGAGGAAGGGCCGATTACGGGAACCCAGAAGAACAAAAAGTCGGTTACGTGGCCCAACATAAGTGCCTCTACCTGGTTGCTGAATCCGCCAGCGACAGCTAACCCCATTCCAACATAAATTAATCTTACTCCGCTTTTGTTGCCTATGGTGTTCAACGAGATAGCTACGACTAGCGCGATTAGAAATCCGACGAATATCAGGACCTCAACTTATTCGTAAGAAACGAATTTCTCTATGAGGCCTCCAATCTTCAGGGAGAGAGCTCCAATCAAACCGTCAGAGTAATCTGGCCATCCGTCATGCCAATGTTCAAGATGAGTGATGGCGAAATTTCCGGGCGGGGACGGATAAGTTTGCCATCTGGGGAGGGCAAGGCCAGATTCAGAAGAAACTGGTTTGATTGCGATATTAATGGTTAATTTGGCGACAAATGAGGCGGCCAATGAGTAGAAAAGTGTTTGATAGAACAGACTGTGGAAGAAGACCCAAGAACGCATGTTTTCTAACCGGTGTATAGCCTAAGTTTGCATAATGTCACGGAGTGAAGAGCCTCAATTATACCTAATTGGATATTCGCATGTTAATATCGTCGGCTAATGCGTCCTAATCCACTCCAACCGTCTTCTACTCAGCGGCCAAACCTTGCAGAGGTTTGTCTTGGCTTCCCTTATCTCCGATTCCTCTGGGAAGAATGCCAACAACCACAGCGCCAGCATTACGAAGATGGGGCCGATGATTATTAGCAGAGGCCTGAGACCTTTTGCGTTGGTCCAGACTGAGGATGTCAGTAGGACTACTCCGAAGAATGGGGCCAGCCACAATCGGAAAAATACGTGGAGCAGGCCGGGAGCGCCGTAGCCCAGGAGCCGGAGGGGTGTTCCGAGTAGTTTGAAGACGTGGGACATGGGCGTGGCGACGGTGAAACAGGCTTCTGTGAACTTCATCGCCAGGTTCAAGAAGGTGTCTTGTTCTCGCAGTCCGCCTACGTGCACCTGCCACGTCATGAGGTTAGGCCCACTCAGTGAGACCGCCTCGCGTCGGCTTTGGTCCGGATCATGGTTGGGGTCGTACTCAGGGTATTTTATAAACGGTGCGTCCGGCTCCCATCATTTATGGTGTCTGATTAGATGGTTTATTCAGGTTGGCAGTGTATCCCAGTAGACTCGGCGTCTGCCACCGCTGTGTCGGCCCCACCACATTTGACGTGCAATTCACCTTTGGCTCGCACCGCGTATTTAGCGTGCGCAGATCAGCACTGTGATAGAATTATTTACGCTTAAATTTGTGATTCTTAACGAGATAATTCCCCTTGCCTGAACGTATATTTGTGGCTGTTGCCTGGCCCTACGCCAACGGCCCACTCCACCTTGGTCATATCGCCGGCTGTTACCTGAGCGCCGACATCTTTGCCCGTTACCACCGTATCAAGGGTAATGAAGTCCTAATGGTCTCCGGCAGTGACACCCATGGCACCCCCATCACCATTCGTGCCGACCAAGAAGGCATCACCCCCGAGCAGGTGGTCGACCGCTACCACGCGATGTTCATGGAGTCTTGGGGCAAGATGGGCATCTCGTTTGATCTGTTTACCTCCACTCAAACAGAGAACCATGAAAAGGTCGTCCACGACGTTTTTACGACTCTCTATGACAAGGGTTTCATATACACCGACAAGATGCTGCTGGCGTACTGTTCCCAGTGCGACCGGTACCTGCCCGACCGCTACGTAGAAGGCACCTGCCCTCACTGCAATAACACCCGTGCTCGCGGCGACCAATGTGACGCCTGCGGCCGGACCCTAGACCCACAAGACTTAGTTGAGCCCCTTTGTTCCATCTGCGGCACCACTCCCGAGTTCCGCGAATCAGAACACTTCTTCCTGAAGCTCTCAGCATTTGAGAAGCCGTTATTGGAGTGGGTTGAGAAGCAGGATCACTGGCGCAACAACGTCAAGAATTTCACACGTCAGTTTCTCCGTGACGGTCTGAAGAACCGGGCAATTTCTCGTGACCTGTCCTGGGGCGTTCCCCTACCGGTGGAAGGCTACGAATCCAAGCGCATCTACGTTTGGTTTGAAGCCGTTATTGGCTACCTGTCTGCGGCGGTGCAGTGGGCCGAAGAGAACGGCGGCAACTGGGAAGACTTCTGGAAGGACAAGAATACCAAGAGCTACTATTTCATCGGTAAGGACAACATTCCCTTCCACAGCATTATCTGGCCGGCCATCATCATGGCCTACGACAAGGGTCTCAACTTGCCCTATGACGTGCCTGCCAACGAGTTTTTGAGTCTGGAGAACCAGAAGTTCTCCACCAGCCAAAACTGGGCCGTGTGGGTGCCCGACTACCTGAAAAAATACGACCCGGATCCGCTGCGTTATCTGCTGTCAATCAACATGCCTGAGTCCGGAGACTCGGACTTCTCATGGTCCGAGTTTGTCCGCCGCAATAACGAAGAATTGGTGGCGACCTATGGCAACCTAGTGAACCGGGTGCTGTCGTTCACCTTTAGAAACTTTGACGGCAAGGTACCAGGCACCAAGGCGTTGGATGAAGTGGACGAAGCGTTGATTCGCACCGCCAAAGAGACCATGGCTTCGGTGGATGATAGCCTCTACAACTGCAAGTTCAAGGCGGCCGTGACTCAGGCATTTGGTCTGGCCCAAGAGACCAACCGCTATCTCGACACTAAGGCTCCTTGGAAGTCGATTAAGGAAGACCGAGAACTGGCTGGTTCCAGCCTGACGGTGGCCATGCAGGCCATCAACTGTCTGAAGACAATCCTCTATCCCTTCATGCCGTTTAGCGCCCAGAAAGTGCACGATTTCCTGGGTCTCGATGGGGCAGTGGAGCACGGATCTTGGGATTTCGATACTATAATCGGCGAGATAAAAACAGGCGCCGACCTGCGGCAACCATCCCCGCTGTATACTAAGTTGGATCCTGAACTTATAGAGGAAGAAGTCCAGAAACTTGGTATAGGGACTGCTGGCAAATAATATGCTCCACGGCCTAGACGAACGCACCGCAAATATCTACGCTCCGGTCCAAGAAGGACTGCAGCGAGTCGATGATAAGCTCCGCAGCCTGGCAACAACCGAAACCTCAGAGGTCCAACCCCTGCTCAAATACGTCACTGATGTCGGCGGCAAACGGGTGCGGCCGGCGATAACCCTGCTCTGCGCCCAGTTTCATCCCCACGACGAAGCACGACCGATTATCATGGCCAGCGCCGTGGAATTGCTGCACCTGGCTACCCTGATCCATGACGACACGGTGGACAACTCACCGACTCGTCGCGGTCGTGCCACGGTCAGTAACACCTGGAGCCCCTACGTGGCGGTGTTGTTTGGCGACTATGTGTTCGCAACCTCGGCCACCTTTGTCTGCGACACGAACAACATTCGAGTGATTCGCCGGTTCTCGGAGACGATCATGGAGTTGGCCAGCGGCCAACTGATGGAATACTTCACAGCCTATGACCCGGCACAAGCCAAAGAACTTTACAACGACCGAATTTACCGCAAGACGGCGTCGTTGTTCTGCACGGCCAGCGAGTCCGGTGCGGTGCTTGGCGAAGCTTCAGAAATAGAGGTTCAGGCCCTGCGCGACTTCGGCTACAACGTGGGCATGGCCTTCCAGGTTCGTGACGATTTACTGGACTTCCGGGGTGACCCGTCTGACTTGGGCAAGCCGGTTGGCAACGACCTCAAGAATGGCGTGCTGACTCTGCCGACGATCATGCTTATGGAGCGTTACCCCAACGACAATCTGGTGAAGGCGTTGTTTGAAGACCGGACGAATGATGCCAAGCTAGAGAAGGTTGTTGAGGTGATCAACGACTCAACGATCATGGCCGACTGCGAGTTGGTGGTCGAGGATTACATCGACAAAGCCTGCCAGTCGCTAAAGAGTCTCCCGGACTGCGAACCTAAGCAGTCGCTACTGGAACTGGCCGACTACCTAACCGCCCGCCGCCGCTAACCGGCGCCGCCGGGCTTTGTTTGGAGTGGTGTTCTTGCTTTGGTTGGGTAGGGCTTACGCTGGCTGATCGGGTATTTACCTCAGCGTTGTTTCCGGTTTTATCTTCCTTCCCAGACTACTTTGCCGCCCATGATGGTCATTTTTGCTTTGATGTCTTTTAGGGCTTCAGAGTCGACGGTTAGGGGATTGGCGTCCACCAGAATTAGGTCGGCTAATTTTCCGGTTGTGATTGATCCTTTGTCTGTCTGAGTGCCTTCAGACTGCGCGCCGGACAGTGTGTGCATGCGTATCGTCCACTCGGCCCTGATACCCACTTGCCCGCCGGATTTTGGAAAGTGTTCGCCTTCCCGGTCTTTGCGGGTGACGGCGCTGTAAATTGCGGGCCAGGGGTTGGGGTTGATGACTGGGGCGTCGGAACCGAAAGCAACGTTGACGCCGGCAGCGTCCAATGGGCCGATGGGATAGAGATGAGGCTGCAACTCATCTGAGACGTTCTTGCGGTAGCTAGGCCCGTTCCAATGGATGAAGCCTGGCTGGGTGACCACGGCGGCGCCGCTCTGTCGCACAGCGTTCACCAACTCCGGTGGGCATTCAGAACAGTGCTCGATTCGGTGGGGCGGCACACCCTCTGGCAGCGGGGGCAACTCTGAGATGATCTTGGCGGCAGCGGCGACAGCCTCCTGTTCCACACAATGTATTGCCACCGGGAACCCGTACTGCGCGGCCTCTGTGGCCATCTGCTGCAGGTCATCCAAGCTGGGCTGTAGAGCGCCGGTGGTCATCGTCAGCATAATTTTAACGTGACCGAGGCGTAGTTGATGGTCTCCGGAACCCCATGAAAGCCCGCCGCCCAAAAGTTCAGCGCGCTGTTGGGTGCCAGCCATCATGGTGACTCGGGACTGCAGCGTCTTGGCATCGACCAAGTCCCGGTAAGATTGCCAACGGTCCAACCCATTGTTGGGTCCGGCGTCCTGTAGGGATGTGATGCCGTAGCTCAGCAGCAGCCGGTTGGCCGCAGTCACACCCAATTTGCGCTTGTTCCTGCTGCGGCCAAAGTCGGCCCTTTCTGCCAGGAACCCAGACATCTCAAACAGCACTCCAGTGGGCTCGCCGTTGGTATCCCGCTCAATCACGCCGCCAACAGGGTCAACGGTCTCAGCGTTGATGCCAGCCATCTGTAGTCCCAGGGAGTTCAACACCATTGCATGGCCAGAGCGGTGGTCGAGGCGTACTGGATGTCGGGGCGATATCTCGTCCAGGTCGTAGCGGTTTGGATGCCTTCGTTCTTCCAGAGCCAGGTCATCGTAGCCGTAGCAGCGTACCCATTCCCCCGGCGGGACAATGCGAGCCCACTCAAAAACCCGGAAGGCAATGGACGCCACGGTCGGCACTTTATCGGCCCGGCAATCAAGTTCCTGGGTCGTGCGGGCCAGTGACAGCAGGTGCATGTGGGAGTCGATTAATCCAGGCAGCAGCGTCAGACCCTGACCATCGATGGTCTGAGTGTCGGGTCCCGACAGGCCCTGGATTTCTTCATGCTCACCCACCGCTAGGATGCGGTCCTGCGCCACAGCCACCGCCTTGGCGTTGGGCTGCGCGGCGTCTATGGTCAGCACGTCTGCGTTCGTAATAATCAGGTCTGGCTTCTGAGGCATGATTTGAAAGATTCTCCGGGAATGGTTTGACGACAAAAAAGGGGACGACCAATTGGTCGTCCCCTCTACTTTAACTGTAGCAGTCGAGAAAGTGTTAGCTAAAAATTAGCCGTTGGACTCGACCAATCGGGCCTTGTCCATCTCTTCTTGCAGTGCCGGCACCGGGTTCGGGTCGGCAAAGACGTTTACATTGGAATAATCGGGGGCCTTTCCGGTGGGGTTGTGAATCCAAACGGAGGCCTCCAGGGCGATGCCGCTGAAGTCGTGAAAGTAAATCGAGTGGATGAATTTGTGGTCAACCACTGTTGTCACTTCCTGACCGGCCGCTTCCAGTTGCGCCTGCAACTCCAACAATTCTTCCTCAGTCTCTACGTCGAATGAGACGTGGTCGAATTGAACCTGGCCAGCGGCTTCCAGGCCTGCCGGTTTGTGGAAGTCCTCGGCACCCGCCCACTCGAAGAATGCGATGGTCGAGTTGGGGCCGGTCTCGAAGAAATAATGCCTTGCTCGGAGGCCGTTGGGGTTGCCGCCAATGGCGCCAACTAGAGGGAATCCCATAACGTCGCGATAGAATCGGACGGTTTTTTCCATGTCGTTGGTGACCATTGCCAGGTGATTGATTCCGCGTGTCTTCATATTGCCTCCAGGCATCCAAAGCGTTGGGTGATTAAGTATATCATCGGGCCGTGCTTGCAACCGTTGGTCCTACCTGCAAGACAAGAAATAATTGCTTATGCAATTTTTGTATGTACAACTATAGATAATTAAAGTTGCCCTGTCAACTACTTTGTTATCCATGGTCATTCTTGCCAGGAATACCCGGAAAATTAATGATGTAGAATCTGACCAACCAGCTAGGAGCGACTGAATTACCCTTGCAAGATATTGGCGACATTAAGTTGAAGGCAGTAGTGTTCGACTAGGATCTGACTCTGTGGAACAGTTGGGATATCCACCTGAGCCTGATGAACCAGACCGCGGACGTTCTGGGTTACCCGCGCCCGCTCCCTGCGGACCTGGACAAGGAATACTCGCGGCCGTTTTTCCAACACATGGCCTGGTTCTTCCCCGGAGACCAAGAAAAAGTGATGGAGACCTACATGGGTTTCTACCACGCTGCCGTTTGGCAGGAACGCCGCCTATATCCAGGGGTGTTGGAACTGCTCCAACAACTCAAACAAGACGGCTACCGCATGGCAATCCTGTCCGACAAACGTCAAATGTTTGGAGTTCCTGAGTTTGAATACTCAAACCTGAGTGTCGCCGTTGACCACGCCCAGTTCTTTGCCGACGGGATGGCTGCCAAACCAGATCCCGATGGTCTGCAAGACGTCATGCGGTCGTTGGCTGTGTTGCCCGGCGAGTGCCTCTTTGTGGGCGATAGTCATAGGGATATAGAATGCGCTCAGCGCGCCGGGGCCTGGAGTGGTGCAGCCTTGTGGGCGTCAGTGGAGCGCGAGCGGGTGCTGGCATTGAACCCGGAATTCCGTTGGGAGAGGGTCAATGACATTGGGCTAACCCTAAAGTTGAACGGCACAAGTTAACCTAACGGTGTGAACCTAGACCCACGCCTGTGCCATCTATATAATTTATGAGAAGAGAACCGACCTAGGAGTAATAAATGTCCACCGACACCGCAAATGAGACTGAAGCAACTTTGAACCACCATATTGAGAGCATCGGCGCCAAGGACTTGGACGCCATCATGCAGGACTATTCTGATGATTCAGTCTTGGTTACTCCAGACGTATCAGTGGAAGGTTTGGATGGAATTAGAGGTTTCTTCGAGACATTTCTATCAGGATTGACACCCGACATCATGGCTAACTTTGCTGTGGACCGGGCAGCAATACACGATGAATTGGCCTACATCATCTGGAACGCCGGTGATGAGATACCCCTTGGGACCGATACTTTTATCGTTAGAAATGGCAAGATCAAATTTCAGACATTTGCTGTCTACCTCGGCAGCTAAGCTCCAACCAATGGACAAGAAAAAAGGGCTCTTGATTTAATCAGGAGCCCTTTTCATTTCGCGGATTTTGCCGGGTGAATTAAATCGGCAGGCCAACGGCAGCATCGTGTTGTTCATCAGCGTGGTACGAACTGCGCACCAACGGGCCCGAGGCCACATGCTTGAACCCCATGGCTTCTCCAGCCTTGCGCAGTTCCTCAAATTCTTCTGGGCGGTAGAACCGGTCGATGGCGATGTGGCGGATGGACGGCCGGAGGTACTGGCCAACGGTCAGTAGATCGCAGTCCACCTTCCGCAGGTCAGCCATGGTCTCCAGAACTTCGTCCACGGTCTCACCCATGCCAACTATGATGCCAGACTTGGTAACGGTGGCAGGGTTGACGTCCTTGCATTTGGCCAGCAACTCAAGTGACAACTCGTAATTGCCCTTGGGACGTACCTTTGGGAAGATTCGGACCGTTGATTCAATGTTATGGTTCAGCACTGCAGGCCCGGATTCGATGACCCGTTTCAATGCGGGCCAAGAGCCAGCAAAATCTGGTATCAGGACCTCAACACGGCAGTCGGGGCTGGTCTCTTTGATCTTGTTGATGCAAGACGCAAAGATGTACGCGCCTCCGTCCGGGAGGTCGTCACGGTTGACCGAGGTGATGACGCAGTAGTTCAGACCCATGTCCTTTACAGTCTCTGCCAAGCGTCTGGGTTCTTGAAGATCCAGGCCGTTGGGACGACCGGTGGTTACGGCGCAGTAGCGGCAACTCCGTGTGCAAATCTCACCCAGAATCATGAAAGTGGCCGTGCCCCGGTCCCAGCATTCGCCTATGTTTGGGCAGTGTGCTTCTTCGCAGACCGTGTGGAGTTTCTGTCCCCGCATGATGTTCTGCAGTTCAAGGTAGCGGGGGCTGCCTGGCATCTTAACCTTCAGCCATTCTGGTAGGCGGGGTCTGATCTCCAATTGTTGAGGGCCTTGGGGCATGGAAACTCCGGTTTGGGCATTTTGGGGTTGGTGCCAGTTGCCACCGTGAAAGTTGGGTTTATTATATCCCGGTGTCAGAAATCAGGGAAGCCATGGGTATTGGCTGTCGGCTACAAGAGCCGCATAGGAGCCCGACCTGATTTCTGCTTTTCCGCAGTGATGGCGGCATCGATGTCGGCCACTGCCTGGCCGAGTTTATCGTCGGCGTTCACGATTAAGCAGTCGAAAAGATTGGCTTGTTCTAACTCGTCGGACGCCGTTTTTAATCGCAATTCCATTTGGGTTGTCGATTCGGTCATGCGGTGCGATAGACGGTTCTGCAAATCTTGGAACGAGCCGGGAATCATGAAGATGAATAATGCGTTGGGAGCCATTTTCCTGACGGTGGCTGCGCCTTGGACATCTATCTTCAAGATAACGTCTTTTCCGGCTTTAAGACCGCCGGTAACCTGGCTCCGAGGGACACCGTACCAATTGCCGTAAACTTCAGCGCATTCCACAAACTCGTTCTTGTCCCTCATTTTGAGGAATGTAGGTTTGTCTAGGAAGATGTAGTCTGTGCCGTCGGTCTCACCGGAGCGGATGGTCCTCGTGGTGGCGGTGACAACGAAGTGCCAAGGACGGTCCAGCTTGCGGAGTTCGTTCAGCGCGGCGTCTTTACCGACTCCCGATGGCCCAGAGAGGACCACCAACAGCGGGGGAGAATTGTTCTCCGGATTACTGGGCACTCGGCTTACCTGACGTCTTCAACGAGTAGCTCCAGATGCTGCCAGAACTCCGGATAGGAGACTGATGCATCGGCTGCGCCGTGGACTATAACTTCTCCATTGCCCAACAGCCCGGCCACCGCCATGGACATGGCCAGCCGGTGATCACCGTGGCTCTGGCATTCTGCGCCGTTGAGTTCGCTTTTGCCGTGAATGACCATGCCGTCTCCCCAGGATTCGATGTTCGCGCCCAAGCGGGTCATTTCTGTGACTGTGGTGTCGATTCGGTCCGTTTCTTTCACGCGGAGCTCTGCAGCGTCGCGAATCACGGTGTCTCCGGTGGCGAAACAGGCGGCAACGGCCAGGATGGGTACCTCGTCCAGCATGCGAGGAATCATGTCGCCGCCAATCTCCACCCCGTGCAGATCCGTGGAAGTGACCAGAATATCGGCCACTGGTTCTCCGCCTTCGGTCCTTTCATCAACCAGTTTCAGTCCGTCGCCAGCGCCCATCTCTAGCAGCACGTCTATGATTCCGGTCCTGCTGGGGTTGAGACCAACACCACGGACCAGGATGCGAGCGTTTGGATGGCACAGGCCAGCCACAATCCAAAACGCTGCTGAACTGATGTCGCCGGGCACCGTGATGTCGACGGCTTTGAGTTTTGACGGATGAATCACCAGATCCAGGCCGTTCTCTTCGATGCTGCCGCCCATTGCCGTGACCATCCGTTCGGTGTGGTCACGGGAGAGCGCAGGCTGGTGAATCACAGTGTCGCCGTCAGCGGAGAGCGCGGCCAGCATGATGGCTGATTTCACCTGGGCGCTGGCCATGGGCAGGTCGTATTCGATGCCCTGGAGACTGCCACCGCGGACGATCAATGGGGCTAGTGTGTCGTTCTGACGGCCAAGGATTTGGGCCCCCATCTGTTTTAGCGGATGCACGATGCGCTGCATGGGACGACTTCGTAATGAGCCGTCGCCGGTGATAACTGAAACAAAGGCCTGGGAGGCCAGGACCCCCGAGAGCAGCCGCATGGACGTTCCACTGTTTCCGGCGTCCAAGATATCTGACGGTTCTTCCAGTTGGGAGCCTCGGCCTTTTACCGTGTAGCTGCCGGCCGCTCCGGCCGGTTCGATGCTGACACCCATCGCCTGCAGGCAATGCATGGTGGATATCACGTCTTCGCCGCCGGAAAGGCCCTGCACCAATGCGTCACCCTGTGCAATGGCGTTCAGAATCATGGAGCGGTGCGAGATGGATTTGTCCCCAGGGACGGACAACACGCCACCCAAAGAGGTGGGGCGGCTAACGGCGACGGACTGGCCGGATATATCTCCGGAAATACTTGGTGTAGAGGCCGTGCTCATGTTGTGCTCTTACTCTCAGCGAATCGAAGTAACAGGCCGCAGGCCATGGTCACCGCGGGGTTTCCGTTACTTCCTATTGGCCGGGTCGTCTTTCAGGCCCTGCAAAATCTTCTTTTGAGCTTCCATTCCCCTGCGTCCAACAAACATCTCGCCCATGCTTTCGGCAAAGGAGGGAATTTCGGGGGAAGCGCCATGGATTCGGTCAATGGTGGAAAATATGCCCGCCTGCCACCGGGCCCGGGAGTCCACGGCTTCCTCAAACACCTTTCCAATGGCTTCCGGGTCGGGCCCGCCTTCCTTGGCCAGCATGTTGCGGAGGCCGTAGAGTTCTCGGATAAAGGCGTCCATCCAGGCAACTATGGGTTCTGCGTTGGTTACGCAGATGTCGCGGTGCATGGTCGGATCGCCCGAGGCCAGTCTTGTGAGGTCTTCAAATCCGGAAGAAGCCAAGGGGCCAATGTCCTCCCAATTGGGGCTGCTTGATGTGGTGTTCATCAGTCCTATGGACAGCATAAATGGGAGATGGCTGGCAGCGGCTACAAAGCTATCGTGTTCCTCCACGCTAATAAAAAATGGCTTGGCACCGATGGACTCAGCCAAGGTCGTGATGGAGGAAACAGCCGATTTCTCTGCGGTGGCGCTGGGAATGATGCAGTAGGGTTTGCCCTTAAACATGGTGCCGTCTGCGTTCTGAGGGCCTGACTTTTCTCTGCCGGCCATGGGGTGGCCGCCCACAAAGCTCACATGCTTGGGGAGCACTTCTTCGGCCCACTCCAGCACAGCCCGCTTGGAGCTGCCAATGTCCGTGACCACGCAACCTTCTTGGAAGTCGCCAGCAGCGGATTGCATCATCTCCTTCATGGCCATGACCGGGGTGGCAAAGACCACCACATCGGCTCCTCTGATAGCGCTGGAGAGCCGGGCCTCAATTTTTTTGAAGCCACCCGATTTCTGGGCTCCTGACCGGGCAGTACTGTCGTAGTCGGTGCCTATGACGTCCACTTCTAGGTTGGAGCCTTTAATGGCCAAGGCCAATGATGTGCCCATCAGGCCTGTGCCGACGATAGTTATTGTAGTCAAAGAATCCTCCAGAAAAACCGTGGTGGATGTGAGTTTGGCTAGCTACGAACCAAATACAGCTGATTGATAGCCTGGCTGGCACCTTGAAAATCTATCTTACACTATTAAATGTCTACCAGAACACATCGGATGCGAGCCTGCTGCTATCTGACCAGTCGCGGGCAAAAAGGACTGGCTATTTACGAGAAGCCAGCGCCGATTCCACTATGTCAGTGCGGACCACTTTGCTGAATGGCTGGCGTAGTTTGGCCATTCCGGCCCCAAGTAGAATGTCGTGTAGACCCTCATACGCTGGTTGGGTCAATGTAGGATCGGTTGGCCAGTTTTCTTGAGCCTTCAAACGGGTTATGGATTTGACCACCAATTCAAGGCTGTCATCGGGGAAAAATTCTTTCACCGCCTGGCCTACCTCTGCGGCGTTGTGGGTGGAAAGCCACTCCAAGGCATTGGCGTAGCCAACGGTGAACCGGTGGACAGTCTCAGATTGAGTCTCCAAGTAATGGTTGGTTGCCGCAAATGAACTGAAGCAAACGTGCCCGTTTTCCGGTCCAACCGCAATCACCACGTGGCCTGAACCGTCTTCCAGCAACTGTTCTGCCCAGGGTTGGGGCACATGGATGTACTCGGCTTCACCGGCTCGGAATGCGGTCATGGCATCGGTGATGTTCAGACCAGTGACCAGGTTAATCTCTGCCGGATCGATGTTGTGTCGCCTAAGGGCAGTCTGCAGCGAGGCCCAGGGCATTGGCGAGAAATCAACGGGTATCAGCTTGGCGCCCTTCAGCGACTCCCATTGGAAGGGGTCTTGCTTGCTGCGGCTGATGACAAAGAACCCGTCTCTGGAGTTGATCTCCGCAAAGTGCTTTGGAACAGTCTCGGCTCCCCAATCAGAGGCGATTATGCAACGCATGATGCCGCTCTGGACGATGTCTGCCTCTCCGATGTTGAGCGCGTTTATGGGGTGGCCGAACTCGGGCGGGCAGGTTTTAAAATCAACGTCTAGCCCCTCTTTCTCCAGAAACCCACCGGCCACCGAAACGTAGATTGGCGTATAGAACAGGGTGCGGATGACTTCAAGAAGTCTCAGCGGCAGTCGGTTACTGTTGGAAGCCAAGGTGTCTCCTTTTGATTGCCGTACTAGATGCCTGAATCAGTTCCCTGATTCAATTTAATAAACGTGAGCTATGCCTCAAGAAAGGGTAATACCGCGCCTAGGAAGGCTTCCGGGTCTTCTACCTGCGGGATGTGGCCCAAGCCGGGCAGCGTTACCTTTTGGGCATTCACGATGTTGTTGAGCAATAGGTCTGCACCTTCACGCAGCCGGTCTACTTCTCCGTAGAGAACCATTGTCGACGATGCCTTGACCTGCGGCAGTCTGGACATGATGTCGTAGTTGGAGAGGGCTTCCATCAGTTTGCTGACCCAGATTCCAGCCTTGGCCCTGCTCTGATTGTTGGCGTCTAGCCACTCCTGTCGGGGTTCGGCAAAAGTCGTGGATTCCTTCAAACCCTTCAGCGTGCGTGGCTTGGGAATTCCCTTGGAGTCGTACTGGTTGGCCGCTGCCTTCAGGCGATCTTTGGCCGTGTGGGGATCGTAAACCGGACAGCCAACCAACACCAACTTGTCCACCCGCTCCGGGAACGACGCAGCAGTCTCAGTGGCCAGGACTGCGCCGACCGAGTTGCCGACGATGTGGGCGCGGTGGATGTTCAGCACCTGACAGGCGTGGTCCAAGGCTTGGGCATAGTCAGGTAGGTTGAAATGCCTGGTCGGCTTGTCTGAGTCGCCGTGACCCAACATATCAAAGGCGTAGCAGGTGTAATTCTGGCTGATGGAGTCGATTACACCCTCCCAGGTCCAGATGGATGTTCCCAGGGGGTGGAGCAGGACAACCGGATAGCCACTCCCCTTCTTAACAAAGTGCATGCTTCCTGAGGGTGTGGGTACGGTATCGGTGAGATCACGTCGTACAAACATGGAGCCATTCTCCTAAACTGAATTGCATTTTGGCCCTGCAAATTAGGCGTGTTATAGGCGCGTATGGTACTCACCGCCAGGCACTCTGTCAATTTGGTCAAGACAGCAAAATTAAGTTGACCTTTAATCTCCATTGTGGAAGAATTCACGCATGATTTTAATGGGGGTAGGCGTGCCTGAGCCACGGTGGTTTCACTGCGAATTTAGGCTCCAAGTCCCTCTTCTTCTACAGCCCAGAAACCGCGACACCGATCCGCTGCATCAAAAGGGACATAGAGGGTAGGGTGATGGGTGAAGCTACTTGGACTCGAGAAAAACTACGAAGGCTGGTCCACCGGGAGATCGGTGACTACAAGCTGATTGTTGTCTCCAATCGTCAGCCATACGTTCACGACTTGATCGGCGGCGAGCTTAGCTATGCCTCTCCCGCCGGAGGGCTGACAACGGCCATTGATCCGCTTATGCAGGAATGCGGCGGCACCTGGGTGGCCTACGGCGGCGGCAAGGGAGACTGGTTGGCTGTGGACGATAAGAACCGCATCCAGGTTCCGCCGGACGACCCTTCCTACACCCTGCGGCTGGTTTGGCTCACAGAGCAGGAACAGCAGGGATACTACTATGGCTTCTCCAATGAAGGTCTTTGGCCTTTATGCCACAACGCTTTCATTGAACCAACCTTTAAAACTCCCGACTGGCAGACCTACCAGACGGTAAACAACGTGTTCGCCAGGCAGGTGCTGGACGAAATTGACGGTCAACCTGCTGCAGTTTTCACTCAGGACTATCACCTAGCCCTGCTGCCGCGATTGCTGCGGGATGCTGACCCGGACATCATCACCGGCCAGTTCTGGCACATACCGTGGCCAACCTACGAGATTTTCCGCATCTGTCCCTGGGGTGAAGAGCTGCTGGATGGTCTGCTTGGCAACGACCTCCTGGGTTTCCACATTGGAGATCATTGCGATAATTTCCTGGAAGCCGCATCCCGCGTCTTGGGAGCTAGGGTCCATGCCGAGTACAACCTGGTCTCCCACAAAGACGAAGCTACCTTGGTGAGGCCGTTCCCCATCAGCGTTGATTTTGAGCAGATAAACGAAGAGTCTCAGAGTCAGGAAGTAACCGATGAAGTTGGCCGACTGATCAAATCGATGGGGCTGGGTGGGCAAATCGTTGGCCTTGGAATTGACCGAATCGACTACACCAAGGGCATCCCGCACCGTATCCGGGCTTTTGGACGGTTCTTGGAGAAATACCCTGAATATATCGGCAAGGTGGTTTTCGTCCAGGCTGGAGTGATGAGCCGCACCGACATCGACGCCTACCAACTTCTGTCTGATCAGATAGACCAGGAGTTGGCCAACGTCAATAATCGATACGGCACCGATAATTGGCTGCCCATCATTTATCTGCCGGATGACCTCCCCTCTGTCACCCTGGCTGCGCTGAGGCGGATTGCCCGCTTCTGTGTGGTCAGCTCCCTCCATGATGGAATGAACCTGGTGGCCAAGGAGTATGTGGCGAGTCGGTTCGACGAGGATGGAGTTTTGATCTTGAGCCCGTTCACCGGAGCAGCTAGCGAGTTGGTTGATTCAGTGATTGTGAATCCCTATGCCACCGATGATTTTGCCGACGCGATCTTAGAATCAGTGGTGATGCCGTACGAACTTCGGCACGAGCGCATGGTCCGAATGCGCACAGTGGTTGAGGGAAACAACATCTACATGTGGGCCGCCCGGTTGTTTGTAGACTTGATGCAAGGGACCCGCCGGTCTCGTCGCCCCATTCGGAGCTTTTAGCCAGGCCCCATGCCCCACCTATTAAACGTCTGGCCGTCGGTGAGTCGCAAGTTGTCCGGCGCTTCCCGCGTCCTTTTGCTGTTCGACTACGACGGCACTCTGACCCCGATAGTAGCCCGTCCTGAGATTGCAAGATTGTCTGATGAGACGCGCCGGTTGCTCTCGCTGCTGGCGGGAATGGACCGGTTTGTCGTGGGCGTGGTCAGTGGGCGTGGTCTGGCTGATCTGGAGTCGTTGGTGGCAATTCCCGGCCTGGCTTATGCCGGTAATCACGGTCTGGAGATTAGCGGGGCTGGGAAGGATTTTGTGCACCCAGAAGCACCAGCATTTGAGGAGACATTGGCGGAGGTCGCCAGCCTATTGGTGCAGGGATTAGCCGGCGTACCGGGCATTGTTGTGGACAGTAAACGGCTGACCCTGACCGTGCATTTTAGGAGCACACCGGATTCTTACAGCGAACAAGTCGACGATACAGTTGTGGCCACCGCTAGGCCTTACGTGGATGCGGGACGTATGAAAATCACCAGGGGTAAGAAGGTGGTGGAGGTGCGGCCCAACATTGACTGGGGTAAGGGCAAGGCCATTGAGCAAATACGTAAGAACTGCGGTGACAGTCCGCTGCCGATGTTTTTCGGGGACGATGAGACCGATGAAGAAGGGTTTGTTACGGTGCAGGACGCTGGTGGGGTCGCGGTATACATCGGCGGCACCAGACAGAACACCAAGGCGCTGCATCAGTTGGAGTCACCGCAAGAAGTAGCTCAGGTGTTGGCGCTGCTCACTCAGCTTTAAGTGAGTTAAGGTAGGCCGTTTTGTTCCACTTGCATTAATTTGTCCAAGCGGCGTTGGAACCGTTTTTCATGAATGAAGTTGGCACCCAAGAATGCCTCTAGTACTACTTTGGTCAACTCGATCCCGATGACCCGGCCACCGATGCAGATGACGTTCATGTTGTCGTGTTCAACGCCCTGGCGAGCCGTGTAAGTATCGTGGCAAAGGCAGGCCCGGATGCCTTTAATCTTGTTGGCGGTGATGCTGGCGCCCACTCCGCTGCCGCAGACCACCACACCCCGTTCCGTGTTTCCAGAGAGGACTGAATCAGCCACGGCAACGGCAAAGTCTGGGTAATCGTCGTTGGGATCCATTGTGTGGGCGCCAACGTCACTTACCTGGTGTCCTTGGGACTCCAGCCAGGCGACGACTTCACCCTTTAGATCAAAACCAGCATGGTCCGCGCCAACGGCCACTTTCATCAATTTACTCCATCCGGAAAGTTACCTCAGCATACGCATTGGGCTCATCTCATGCAAGACCGAAACACAATTTTTGTGTCTGACGCCCGCTAAAACCAACATAACCTATTAGATAAGACATGGCCAGGAGTATTCTGGCTCCACGGCCAGGATCGATTCTCATCAATCTGGGCTTATGCTAGAATGCTTTGACCTCAGATAGACTTGATTACCCGTTGTTTAGGCTTGTATCCACGTTGTTGTATGGCCTACGGCGACCCACAATCTTTATTCGGTTGGCGTGCAGATGATCAAAGCGGTCTCCTTTGACTTTTACAATACCCTGGTCCGGTTCTGGCCTCCTTTGGAAGAGATACAGCAGGCCGCCTGCCACGAGTTTGGTTTGACAGTTCAACAAGATGACATCACCCGCGGATATGCCGTGGCAGATGTGCTCTTCAATCGCGAGAATGAAGATCGCCCGCTTTCCAAAAGAACCGATGAAGAGCGGATAGAATTCTTTGGCCGATACGAGCAGTTGATTCTGGAAACCGCCGGCATCCCCGTATCGATGGACCTGGCCAAGCAGGTCTGGAAGATGGCCCTGACCGTACCCAAAGACTTCATACCTTTTAACGACTCTGTCCCCGCTCTTGAGGAACTTAGAGAGGCTGGATACAAAGTTGGAATAATCACCAATCTCCGGCGTGATTTGGGAGAGCTTTGTACGCGGGCTGGCCTGGCCTCCTACTTGGACTTTACTGTGGGTTCGGAAGAAGTCGGTATCGAAAAACCGAACCCCCGTATCTTCATGGCCGCCCTAGAAAAGGTTGGGGCCGCGCCTGAGGAAGTGCTCCACGTTGGCGACCAGGTCCGTTCTGATGTCATGGGCGCTGAGGGCGTCGGAATGAAAGCGGTCTTAATCGACCGGAGTGGCCACACCCCGGAGGCTGAGGGCTGCTTGATCATCTCCAGCCTGTCCGAACTCACCAAGGTTCTGGAAGACCTAAGTTAAATAGGCCTCTGGTTCTCCTCGTTTACCTGTGGTGGCTTTCATCCGGTTGATGATACCCTGGATGCAATCAATTCGATTCAGTTATTGCTTAGCGGAGGGTCCAAATGGCGGAAGAAACTCAGACCACCAAGCAGGACAACCAACCAGTAAATATCGCGGTTTGGTACGACTATATTTGACCCTGGTGCTACGTCGGCCTGGAGCGGGTCGACAAGTTGGCCAACGAGTATGAGATAGCCGTCGAAGGCAAGGCTTATCTGCTGCGTCCGGATACTCCGAAAGAGGGCCGGGAGCGCCCCCAGCGCCCAGGTGAGACCGAGGACGATTTGTCCGAGCCGCTGCGAGGCCAGGCAAGAGACGCGGGTCTAATCATGAAACCCTCCAAGAGGACGCCCAATACCCTGTACGCACTAGAAGCTACGGAGTACGCCCAGCAGCATGGCAAGTTCTTGGAGTTCCACCACGCGGCCTACAAGGCTTTCTGGGAAGACCGGCAAGACATTGGAGAGATGGAAATTCTGCACAAGGTAGCCCACGAAGTTGACCTGGACGCAGACGAGATGGTGAAGGGTCTGGAAGAAAAGACCTACGCTGAGACCGTCATGTCCCAGTACCAAGAGGCTCTTGGCTACGGGATCAGCGGCATTCCTACCTTCTTGGTTGGGAACCTGCTCTTCACTGGAGCGCAGCCCTACGGCACCTTCAAGATGGCCATGGAGCGCTACCTGACCGAGGGTGTCCCACCAGCCCCTGAATCGTAATCTCCGTTTAGAGATTGCAATGAAAAAGGCCCGCTTCACAGCGGGCCTTTTTCATTGCATGTCGGGTTTGTTACTGCCGGTCTAGTCGTCGGCCGGAGCTGCAGTCAGGTTGGGCGACTCACCCTCAACGGACTCTTCGTCATCGTCTATGGGAAGGCCGTAGTTAACGGCGTACAGCCTGGCGTAGACGCCGCCTTTTTTGGCCAGCAGCGTTTCATGGTCGCCCATCTCCACCAGCCTGCCTTGGTCCAGCACCACAATGTTGTCCGCATTACGGATGGTGGAGAGACGGTGGGCAATGACGATGGATGTTCGCCCGGACAGCACCTGCTTCAGGGCCTGTTGAATCAGCACCTCTGTGTGGGTGTCAATGTTGGCTGTCGCCTCGTCTAGGATGATTACTCGTGGGTCGCCGACCACCGCCCGGGCAAAGCTGAGAAGCTGACGTTGGCCAACGCTAAGATTGATACCCCGCTCAGCTAGCACTGTATTGTAGCCAAGGTCCAGCATCATGATGAAATCATGGGCGCCGACGTTTTTGGCGGCCGCGACGATCTGGTCGTCGCTGATATTTTCATTGTTATACCGGATGTTGTCCGCCACGGTTCCAGAGAACAGATACGGCTCCTGGAGCACCATGCTCATCTGGCTAACCAACGAGTGCCGGGTAACGTCGCGAATGTCGTGACCGTCTACGGTGATGCGACCATTGGTCACGTCGGCAAAGCGGTGTATCAGAGTAACCAATGTGCTTTTGCCAGCGCCAGTGGAGCCGACTAAGGCAACGTTATCACCCGGTTTGATGTGCAGGCTAACCTCTTTCAAAACGGGTACGTCTTTCACATATTCGAAGTTGACGTCTTCAAACCGAATCTCGCCCTGAATTTCCGGCAGTGTGATGGCGTCTTCTTTGTCCACGACTTCCGGTTTCAGATCCAGTACCTCAAAGATGCGGACGCCGGCCGCCATGGCCCGTTGCAACTGGCTGTATTGCATGGTCAAGTGACGAACCGGCTCAAAGAACCGTTGAATCCAAAGGGCAAATGCAACCAGTACCGGCCATTCCAGGTTTCCTCCTTTGACCATGATGCCGCCCACCAAGATGACTCCAAAGCCCATGCCGATTCCCATGAGGGTCTCAACGAACGGCTGAAGGGCCCCGGAGTACCGGCTGGCTTCCATGTTGGAGTTCAGGTGCTCGGTGTTCAGCTCGTCAAAGTACTCCATGTTGGCGTCTTGGCGGTTGAAGCTCTCCACGACCCGGATTCCGGTAATGTTCTGGTTGTATTCACCGTTTACCATGGCAATGGCTCGGCGAATGCGCATGAATGAATGCCGCGCAAATTTCTGCCAGTAGGTCAGAACAAAGAACAACACGGGTAGGATGCTCATGCTGACTAGGGCCAGCCGCCAGTCAATCCACACCATAAAAATGATGATCCCACCCAGGCTTAAAGCATCGGAGAAGCTCTGAATCATTAGCTCAAAGGTTTCTTGCAATTGGAGCACATCGCTCTGGCTACGAGACATGATGCGCCCCACCGGGGTTCGGTGGAAGAAGGATGGCGAGAGTTCTTGCAGGTGGTTGAACATGCCGGTACGCAGGGAGTACAAGATACCCTGGCCCACCTTGGGCATGAATACAAATTGGACGTAGTTTGCCCCAAAGTGGAGGATAGTTACACCCGCGAAGACGCCACCAATTATATGCAGACGGGAAACGTCGCCGGGTTCAACAGCCCAGATGATGCCTATCATCATCAGCCAAGGGACCAACACGTTGCCGAGGGTGTACACCAGCACGGCAATGATAGCAATGATGGCATCACGTTTGTAAGGCCAGATGTAAGTCATTAGCCGCAATACGACCTTGTGGTCATATGCGGAACCGACGATTGAATCGTCCCTTAGATTATCTTCATTGGCGGTGTGCATGCCAGAGGACCCCATGCCCTTCATGCCGCCCATCATGCCGCCGACTCCGCCTCCTGGTCCTGAAGCCCTCATTAGTTGTCTCCTCCCATGTCAGTGGCTAATCGAGGACTTCCGCCACCAGGCGTATCTCCAGCGGACGATTGGTCCACTGGGTTATTAATTGGTGCGTCCAACAACATTTCTTCTTGGGGTTGTAGTTGTAGGTCGTATATCTCTTGGTAAATTCCGCCCCGCGCTAACAGTTCATTGTGGGTGCCTTGCTCCTCAATCTGGCCGTCTTTCAAGACCACTATGAGATGGGCTTCCCGTACTGTGCTAAGTCGGTGGGCGATGACGAACGTGGTCCGGTTCTTCATCACGTTAATCATTGCCTGATGAATCATTCGTTCCGTTTGAACGTCCACACTGGATGTTGAGTCGTCCAGAATCAGCACCGGTGGGTCGGTCAGGATACTGCGGGCAATGGACAGTCTCTGGCGTTGGCCGCCGGATAATGTTGAGCCGCGTTCCCCGACCCAGGTGTCATAGCCATCTTCCAGGGAATCGATATGGTCATGGAGTTGGGCCACCTTGGCGGCGGAAATCACCTCTTCCCGGGTGGCGTCCTTCTTGCCGTAGGCGATGTTGTCGTGAATGGTGGCGCTGAATAAGAATACGTCCTGCTGGACGATTCCCACGTTGATACGCAGAGACTCCAGTGTCAGGTCGCGTACATCTTGCCCGTCAATTGTGATGCTGCCTTCGCTAACGTCGTAGAACCTGGGTAATAGGTTTACTATGGTGCTCTTGCCGCTGCCGGGCGCGCCCAAAATTGCGGTTATCTGATCTCTTTTGGCGGAGATGCTTACGTGTTGCAGCGCTGGGGCCCTGTTCTCGTAGGAGAAGGAAACGTCGTTGAATTCAACGTCGCCGTGGGCCCTTTCCAAGACCACTGCATTGGGTTTTTCCAGGACTGGAGAATTGGCGTCGAGCACTTCAAACAGCCGTCCACCGGAGGATATTGCCCTGGAGAAAGCGTTGATTATGAACGATGACATCCTGATGGGAAAGGTTAATTGGTTCATGTAAAGAATGAACTTGGTCAAATCACCGGCGGTCATATCTCCCCGGATGACTTCCCAGCCGCCGTACCAAAGGATGATGCCCAGGCCAGAGGTGAAGAAGAATGTCATCCAGGCGCTATTGGTACCCTGAAGCCGCTCTGAACGGAAGTATTCCTCTCGGAGTTCCTCTGCTTTTTTGGCGAACTTGTCCTTCTCGAATTCCTCTGATGCGAAGGCCTTCACCACATGGATACCAACCAGGTTCTCCTGGAGAATGGTAACCGCTTCACCCATCCGCTCTTGTACCTGCAGCCACATTCTTCGTAGGCGTCCCATGACCATAGAAGATCGGATGACGATGAATGGGACAAATATGAGGCTTAAGAGCGTGAGCTCCCAGTTCATCATACTCAGAATCAAGAGCAGGGCGATTAGACGGACAACCACCTCAAGTGCACGGACCAGGCCCATGTTAACGAACCGGCGTACCGCTTCAACATCTGCAGTGGCCTTGGACATAAGGTCGCCAGTGTGCTCTTTGTCGTGATAGGCGAAACTTAAATGCTGGAGCTTGTTGTAGAAGTCATTTCGGAATACATAGGACACCTTCTGAGAGAGGGAGTCGGTGCAGTAGGTACGGACAAAATCTAGGAAGCCTCTTACAATGCTCGCGCCCAGAATTGCCAGAGCGAAAAAGACGAGGGTGGAAGTTTCTACGGCCTTACCAGCGATGCCGTTTTCGTCCACCTCGACCAAGAGGTCGATGGCGTTGCCGAAGAGCCAGGGTATGGATAAAGACACGCCGACTGCGGCGAGGAAGCTCGCGTAAGCAAAGATTAGGCGGAGGCGAAACTGCCACGCAATCTTAGTGATTCGGACAAGAATTGACATCTAGTAGTTCTTGACTGCTCTACTCACCGCAAAAGAAGGATTACGTTACGGCCGTCGAATCTCGACGCGCCGTTCTTTAAGGCTGATTGCGGAATGGAAATTTGGACGCCTCAGTACCTGAATCCACTCATGAATTAGACCCGGAATCCATATTAGAAATAGTACTTGGCGATGGTGCAATGATAACCCCAAAGTAACAGCTAGTACAAGCTAAATTCTGGCTTGATGACGGCGTCCACGCCGCAGTTGCTTAACATAACAATGCCTCGGCCAGATTAGCCGAGGCACTTTAGATATCTAATCACCCTGATTAGGGCTGCAGTTTACGGTTTTACGGCTCGTATATTCGCACCCATGGTCTCAAAGCTGCGGGCGCTGGCTTCACCCTCTGCCCCTGCGAACACATCTTTGGTGGAGACCAACTCCACGTCTTGCAGACCGGCATGCATGATGGCATTCAGGTACTCTCCATCCAGAAGAGCGCCGCCGATTCAAGCGGTCCAAAGGTCCACATCTTCTTTGGCGCCATCGGTCACTTGCTTGTGGACAACGATGTCAGCCAGATACAAACGTCCGCCGGGCTTGAGCACACGAAATACTTCCTTAGCAACGTCAAATGTATCGTTGTCGAAGGGGATTTCCTGTCCTGTAGCTTCCCGGAATTCCGCGTTGATAGCCCCAAGTTCAGTAGCGCCGGCACGGGAATGGGACAGCATGGCCTGGCTGAAATCCACTCCGTACACTCGGCCGTCTGGCCCCGTCTTGCCTGCGGCGATCAGAGAATCGGTACCGTCACCACAGCCCAGGTCTAGAACGGCGGAGCCAGCGGGGATATCGGCGAAGACCGACACATTAGACACGCCAGTAAAACGGGCTACGGAAGTTTGGGGTTGGCTGATTAAAAGCTCGGCCGGTTATCCAATGCTCCTGGCAAAATCAAAACCAAGAGGGAACGGATGCGCCTCTTGCAGGTTGTCTGCTGCGTTGGAATATGCTTCTCGGACTTTCTCCAACAGTTCATTGCCAGATGTTGTTTCCTTGACCATATTCCAACCCCTCAGGCTCGAACTGTTTAAATACTAACGGACCATTGGCATAAACACTATCCTGTTTTATCTATCTAATTAATAAATAACTATTTATACAAACAGCAATGCAGCTATAGAAAACCCGGCCTTGATGATTCGTGAGGCCGGGGTTTTATTGGATTTTTTACTTGGTGGACTGAAACTGGATAAAGTTACATCCGGTCTGGAACTGCCATCCCCATCAGGTTTAGAGTGCGCCGGAAGACAATCAGCGCGGCCTCCACCAGCTTCAATCGGGCCGCAGTGATAGCGTCATCCTCGGCGTTGGAGGACACTACCCGGCAGTTCTCATAGAAGGTATGAAAGGTGTTGGCCACGTTGGTGGCGTAATGGGGCAGATGGTGGGGTTCCAAAGCGCGCGCCATCGCTGCCACTAGTTCCGGCAGCCGTAGCAGAGCCCGAATCAACTCCAGTTCGCTTGGGTGGGTCAGCAAGCCAACATCGCCGGAACTCCAGTCAATTCCCCGTTCCTTAGCTAATTTGAGGATGCTTGCGTTGCGAGCGTGGGCGTATTGAACGTAGTAGACTGGATTCTCCGTGGACTCTTTTTTGGCCAGGTCCAGGTCAAAATCCATCTGAGTCGATGGGGCTTTAGCCAAGAACGAGAACCGGCAGGCGTCAGAGCCCACTTCGTCGGCCAACTCCCGCAGTGTTATTAGGTTGCCACTGCGCTTGCTTTGGCGCACCACTTCCTCGCCCCGGCGTAATCCTACCATCTGGGAAATTAGTACTGTGAGCCGATCGCGTTCGATACCTAGAGCTTCAACGGCTGATTTCATCCGTGGCACGTGACCTTGGTGGTCGGCGCCCCAGATGTCGACCACGGTATCAAACCCGCGCTCAACGAACTTGTTGCGGTGGTAGGCAATATCAGAGGCGAAATAAGTTGGTTCTCCCCCGGTTTTTACCACTACGTTGTCTTTGTCATCGCCCAGGGCAACGGAGTTGAACCACAGGGCACCGTCCCGATCTGTCAGGTGGTCATTTTCCCGGAGTAGCTTGATGGTTGAATCGTATTCACCGTTCGCGAAGAGAGAGCGTTCGCTGAACCAGTTGTCAAACTCCACTCCAATGGTGGACAGGTCGTCCTTGATTGTGGCAATCATCTTCTCGCGACCAATGTCGCCAATTTCTTTCAGCGTCTGTTCTTCTGCCATTTCCAGAAACCGGGAGCCTTCCGTATCAATGATCTCTTTCGCTAGATCAACTATGTAGTCGCCCTGGTAGCCGCCTTCCGGCACTTCCGCTTCCTGGCCTAGAGCCTGTTTGTAGCGGGCAAGGATGGATAGGTAGAACAACTGCATCTGGTTGCCGGCGTCATTGATGTAATACTCGCGGGTCACGTCAAAACCGGCTGCATCTAAGACTTTGGCCAGGGCGCTGCCCGTAACCGCTCCCCTGACGTGGCCCACGTGTACTGGACCGGTTGGGTTGACGCTGACAAATTCCACCATGATGCGGTGGCCTTTGCCGGAGTCAACATTGCCAAACTCGTTGCCGGTTTGGCGGATGGTCTCCACCTGTTGTTGCAGCCAGGATTCTTTCAGGTAGAAATTTATGAAACCAGGTGGTGCGGCCTCAACTCGGTCGATGACGTCGTTGGGCGCAATATGGCTGGCCAATGATTGGGCCAGCTCAAGGGGATTGATTCGGGTTGCCTTCGCCAAACGCAACGGTAGGTTGGTGGCAAAATCCCCGTGCTCGGAGTTGCCAGGGCGCTCCACTTGAATCACAGGCATCGTTTCTAATTGCAGTGTTCCTTCCTGCCGAGCGGCTTCCAAGGCGTCGGCCACCAACTGCTGGATGGAATCTATTATTAGCGGGTTCGGCATGGGCGAGTGTCCCCCGAGTTTCTCAGGTTTCTTTGCTGAAAATACGCATTTCATCAAATAACGAAAGGCGGCCATACAAAGGCCGCCAATATTGGGTGGCGCTTGATTATCTTACCACATGGCAGGCTCTTTTCAGGCACGGATCAAGAGCATAGTTGGGGCGCAAACACTTCACTGGCGCTTAAATTTCTTAGACCTGCCACATCTCCTGGGAATCGGGATGACGGTTCCTGGACATCAGGTCGGGAGACTGACTGTTACAATTGTGAGAGTTGTTTTTCGCCTTTGAGTCGAGCCTGAATAGATTGGCTACCAAAGACGAAATCGACCGATAAAAATCTGGTAAAACACCCGAATAATTTACTGAAGATTTGATGGAAGAATCCCAGCAAACACCGACCGAACCCCGTTCCGAACAGCAGTCCAGACCGCCTGAAGAGGTGATCCACGGGCTGGTACAGGAACTTGAGCGTTTGATGGAGTCCAGTGAGCGACAGCAAGCCCTGGAACTTTTTGCTGATCTGCACCCGGTGGACCAAGGAGAGGTGCTAGACGGGCTGCCCAAGGAACACAGCCAATCGCTGTTGGACGAACTGGACGCTAATGTCGTCGCGGAGATTCTGGAGTACCTGGAACCCGAAGAATCGGTCGAAATGATCGGCGATCGAACCCCGGCAGACCTGGCTGAAGTACTCGACTTAACTGGTCCCGACGTGGCAGTCGATCTCCTGCGCCAGATGCCGGAAGAGAAGCAGAACGAGACCCTGGAAGCAATGGCCGACTCGGCTGAAGTCACTGAGCTTCTGCAGTATCAAGACGACACTGCTGGTGGTCTGATGACCCCGGACTACCCGGTGGTCAACGAGAAAACCACCACCCCCAACGCCTTGGACCAACTGCGGTTGCTAGGAGAAGACGCCGAGGATATCAACTCGGTATTGGTGATTGATGACGACCAGCGGTTGGTGGGGTCATTGAGCATCACCCGTTTGGCGTTGGCGCGGTCCAGCGTCGTGGTTGGCGACATCATGGATCGGGATATTAATTCCGTGACCGCCGAGACCGACCAGGAAGAATGCGCCAAGGTGATGCAGCGCTACAACCTAGACTTACTGCCGGTGCTGGACTCGGAGGGCCGACTCTCCGGGGTGATTATGGACGATGATCTGGTAGACGTGGTCGTCGAAGAAGCAACCGAGGATATGTTCCGGATTGCCAGCGTGGGCGGCGAGAGAATCGCCGGGCCGCTGACCAATTCTCTTAGAAGTAGGTTGCCTTGGTTGTATATCAACCTGGCCACGGCATTTTTGGCGGCGGTGATGGTCAGCCTTTTCGAAACTACTATTACGCGGGTGGTGGCCTTGGCGGTCTTTCTGCCAGTGGTCGCCAGTCAGGGCGGTATCGGCGGCACCCAAACGGTGACCCTGGTTGTGCGCAGTATGGCCCTGGGCGAGGTGCCTCGTCGACTGGGGTTGCGGCTGTTGGCTCGTGAGCTGGCGTTGGGGTTGATCCACGGAGTAGCGCTAGGCATCGTGGTCGGAATTGTGGCCTACCTATGGAAAGGGGATGTCACGTTGGGCCTGGTCCTGGGTCTGGCGATGCTGGGCAACATGCTGGTGGCCGGTATGTTCGGCGCTGGAGTTCCGCTGCTGCTACGACAACTACGGATGGACCCAGCGGTTTCGTCTGCCGTGTTCGTCACCACTTTCACGGATGTGATTGGCTTTGTCTTGTTCCTTGGACTGGCGGCAATTTTCGTGGAACACCTGGTCTAGGCTTTGTCCGCAATATCGCAAAGATTGAACATTGGGGAATAAATAGGGGGAAGATATGCTCGGACAGATAGCTCTGGTTGGTGGTGATGAGTTCAGGCGCGGCTGTGAAGAAATGGACCGCGAGATCATGCGCGCTTCGGGCAAGGATCCGGCCAAGGTAGTTGTGGTGCCAACAGCAGCGGTCACCGGGCCTGCCAAAGCGGCCAACGACGGCGCAACCCACTTTGGCGCACTTGGTGGAGATGCCAACCAGTTGATGCTGCTGGAGCGAAGCCATGCTGAGGACGCAAATTTCTTTGGTGCAGCGACATTGGCCGACTTGGTCTATTTCACTGGCGGCAGCCCAGAGCATTTACTGGAGACCATCCAAGGGTCACCGTTTTTTTCGGCGTTGATGGAGTTGGTCGATGATGGCGGAGTGCTGGCTGGTTCCAGCGCTGGCGCAATGGCCATGGGTTCAATGATGCGCCGACCCAGGGCTGGCGGCTGGGTGGAGTCGCTGGGTGTCGTCGCAGACGTGGCAGTACTCCCTCACCATGAGAAGCGTGACCAGGCTGAGACTTCCAAAGAATTGCAAGTATCTGCGCCCACCGGGCTGACTTTTCTAGGAATAGATGCCCGCACTGGTGTACTTGGACTGCCAGACAACTGGCGAGTCGTCGGCTCTGGCCGCGTGACTGTCTACCAAGGCTCAGAGTGGCAGATATTTAACTCTGGTGACCAGTTGCCCACCGGGTTCTAACCCGACCACACAACCCTAGTCCAGTCATTCTTATCCTAAATCTCCCTGGCGTTCACCTATTTCTGCTTTGCTTGATCTAATTTACATGATTTGACAAATATTGTTTCCTCTGCGAGATGGACACCGCAGCAGATTAAGCTGGCTACTTGCGGCGCTCCCGCAGTTTCGCGTAGACCTCTTCGGGTTGGACACCGCTTGCGGCCAGGAGCACCAGGGTGTGGTAGAGCATATCGGCCACTTCGCCGGGCAGGTTTTCGGTGTCGCCGATGGCTGCCGCGATAGCGGTTTCGCCAGCCTCTTCCACCACCTTTTGGGCAATGCGAGGCACACCTTCCTTGAATAAAGAAGCGGTGTAGCTGCCTTCGTGCATCTCCTCCTGACGGTCCTTGATCAAGGCGAACAACTCGCCAAGGACGCTGGGACCAGACTCGGTCTTTTCGTACTCGTCATCTTCTGGGACGGCTTCCAGCTTGTTCGTGAAGCAGGACACGTCACCGGTGTGGCAAGCCGGGCCGTCTGGATCGACCTTCAAGAGAATTGTGTCGGCGTCGCAGTCTAGCCACGCTTCCTTCAGGTTCAGGTAGTTCCCGGACATCTCGCCCTTGTGCCAGAGGTCTTCCCGACTGCGGCTGTAGAACCAAACTTGGACGCCCTCCACGGTGCGTTTCAATGAGCCCGGGTTCATATAGCCCATCATCAGCACCTGGCCGGTGTTGGCGTCCTGGGCAATGGCGGGCAGTAGACCCTGTTCATTCAATTTAATGTTCATAATCAGCCTTAAATAACTTGTGAGGGAAATTCTGAGCGATGTGCCGAGTCTTCAGGCTAGAGTGGCAGGCCCTTTTTCAGGAGAAGTGGCAGCTCCGACAGGCTGGAAATCTGGTGGGTCGGAGTGGGCAGATTTTGGTCGAGGGGGCGGTCGTCTCGGTTAATCCAGACCGGGTGCATGCCGGCTTCGGATGCGCCAAAAACATCTTCAAGTTGGCGGTCTCCCACGTAAGCCGTCTCCCCAGCAGCTACACCCAACTGGTCCAGAATCATTTGGAACAACTCAGGCCTGGGCTTGTAGACCTGTGCCTGCTCGGAGGTTAGCACCGTGTCAAAGCCAACTTCCAACAACTCAAGGTTTGGTAGCAAGAACCCATCATCGGCGTTGGACAATAGGGCCACGGTGTAGCGCTCGTGGACCTCTGCCAAAGCTTCGTTGGTCTCCGGATACGGGTCGCGCTTGGAGACGTCGCGGAAGAATTGTTGGGTTGCCGCGTGGGGGTCTCCGTCTAGATTCAGGGCCGCAAATGACCGCTCAAAACCGTCTTTCCAGGCGCTAAAATAGCTCTGGAAGGGTCGGTTAGGGTCCACCCGGTTAGTTTGAAATTCCTCTTCTGCTGGCTGCCAGTTGTCCCATAGTTCTTGGGCGGTCGTAGCCAGGTTCTGTTGGCTGATGACATCCCCGAAAATCTGAATATTAGTGTCGTTGGGATTCTGGACGAGGGTCCCATACATGTCGAAGATTACCGTGGTGATTCGTGGCATCAATAGCTACCTAATGTCTGGATTGACCTGGATGATTTGTAGGCCGGTTATTCCGGACCCTGATATTTTGGCCTGACCGGGACGCCCTTGCCCTCGAGATAGTCCTTGGCCTGATCGATGGTAAAGGTGCCAAAGTGGAAGATGCTGGCGGCCAAGACCGCGTCAGCCTTCCCCTGGTCCAACGCCTGATAGAGATGTTCCAAATCCCCGGCGCCACCGCTGGCGATCACCGGTACTGGCACCGCCTCTGAGATGGTTCGGGTCAACGCCAAATCGTACCCGGAAAGTTGTCCGTCTTCGTCCATGCTGGTCAGAAGTATCTCGCCCGCTCCCAGTTCAACTGCTCTGGTGGCCCATTTGACCGCGTCCAACCCGGTGGGAGTGCGACCGCCTCGGGTGTATATCTGCCATTGCGATCCGTCATCCAGGGCCAAGTCCGAGTCTTCAGGAGTCGGCTGACCCTCGGGGCTGGAAACCCGCTTGGCGTCAATGGCCACCACTATGCATTGGTTGCCGAACGCGGCAGCGCCCTGGCTGATCAACTGCGGGGTGTTCACTGCGGCAGTGTTCATGCCAACCTTGTCGGCGCCTGCTTTCAGCATCCGGCGCACGTCTTCCACGGCTCTGATACCGCCGCCAACGGTCAGGGGTATGAACACCTGTTCCGAAACCCGTTGGACCACATCCACCATGGTGTCTCTTGAGTCAGAACTGGCTGTGATGTCCAAAAAGACCAATTCGTCACCGCCTTCTTTGTCATAGAAAGCAGCCAGTTCGGCCGGGTCTCCGGCGTCACGAAGTTCAACGAAACTCACGCCTTTTACAACCCGTCCGGCGTCTACATCAAGGCACGGGATTATACGTTTGGTAAGCACAGTGGGAAGGTATCTCCAGCGGTGGTTTGATTGCGGAATCGCCTGTGAATCAGGCCGCTTTAGAAGTATAACACCGTGCCTGATTTGATTAGGATGACCGACCCATTGGCGAAGGGGGCGGTCTGAGCTAGAATGGGCTATCTTTTCAGACTATCGAAACTTTTAGAATCTAAGGAGGAAATCATGGCCATAACACTAGACGAAGCCAACAAGATGGTGGCGGGTGCGATTGCCCAAGCCAACGAGTTTGGTATCAAGATTAACGTTGCTGTGTGTGACGCCGGCGGACGACTGCTGGCTTTCAACCGCATGGACGGCGCAATCTGGGGTGGCGCATACGGTGCCCAGGGCAAGGCAGTTGCCGCAACGGCATTCGGTCGCCCCAGCGGTGAGCTACAGGAGCGTGCCGAGTCTCCAATCATGAAGGGAATCCTGGGCGCTGAGGGCGGCCACGGCATCCCCAGTCAGGGCGCAGCCCCGGTAATCAGGAACGGCGGATGCGACGGAGCAGTGGGTGTTGGCGGCGGGTCTAGCCAACAGGACGAAGACTGTGCCAAGTCCGGCATCGCCGCTGCGTTGGGCTCTTAACCAAAGCCAGCCAATAAAAAGAAGACTGTTCCGAGGCCGGTATTGCCGCGGCGTTGGTTCCTTAAGGAACCAACGCCGTAAGGGAAACTGGGCCACCGCTGCCACCTTCCAGCCGGAGCAAGCCAATTATTAGGAGGGCTCCGGTTGGTGGTAGTTGGTCTAGGTTGGTCAGGTTTTCCAAGACGATTAATCGGCTATCCAGAGCCAACTGACTCACGGAAAAACCGGTGTCCGTCCCAGGCTCAACTCCGGCGGTGTCGGTTGCCAATCCAGCTACGCCCCGGCCCTCAAGTAACACCTGGGCCGCATCCAGCCCGAATCCAGGGAAGTGGAGTCCGTCAACTTGAGAGCCGCCAAGGTAATCAGCAGGGTTGATCCACTTGGCCTGCCAGCCGGTGCGTAGCAGTACCAGACAACCTGACGGTACTGGGCCATTGTCCGACTCCCAGTCTAGGACATCGTTCATGGTCAGGGCATAGTCCCTGTTGGCTTCGGCTTGGGCTGAGATATCCATGACCACGGCCGGTCTGACCAAGTCTTGGGGTGAATAAGCCTCGTGTCCCGGCGCTCTGGTTTGAAAACTAGACGGTGCGCTCAAGTGCGTGCCGGAGTGTTCACCCATGGAGAAGCGACGCAAGAAATAGCCGTCTTGCTCAACCTCTGCTACCGTTTCAAATGGCACATCTGGGTCCCCTGGCCACTGGGGAATATTGGGTTGTACCGGCCAGCTAAGTTCTACTACCTTGGAAAAAGAGATGGATCCGCTAAAAGCGGGTCCATCTCTTTGTGGTTGGGTCACCATCAATTAAGCACCTTCAGATCATCCGCGTCAGCCCATTCTCCCGCCAAAGGAGCCCCGTGGCAACCCGATAAATCATGATAAAAGACCGTGATTGTTGTACTGGGTTAAGGCGCTGCGGTTTGCAGGGTTCTGGTCGCGCCCAAGATTGCGTCTCGTTTTACGTTGTTGTCGATCCACTCCATGGCTTCACGGGAAGTGCTTCTGGCGGTTAACTCGGGGCGTTCTGGACGCTGGCCGTACACCGAATAGCTGATGGAACGGATTTCTTCGTCTATGACATAGCCTCTGTAATAGATCCTCATGTTGCCGCCCTCCTCCGGTTGCCTACGGTCGTCCAGTCCAAAACAAACTGCTGCGAGACGCCGCTAAGTGCCATCAAGAAAAAATTATTACGTACGTATGTTCTAATTTTTATTCGAGAGGGTCAACGAGCAAATGTCATTGCCGAGGGCCATCGGCAGAGGTAGCGGGAAAGTGAGAAGGAACTGCCCGGAAATAGCTCTGGGGTTTCTAGCAATTTCCGACGAATACTGCGCCCAATATGACGTGGGGAGGGAGTGGCTGTGCGAGGGGATCGCCGCTTGATGCAGGCGGGTCGGTGTGCTGAGGAGTGTAGTGACCGAATCCGTCTCGCGGGGCGGTCAAGACTACTTCCGTAGCCGCGCCCTGCTGCCATGCAATGGTCTGTGTGGCATTGGAATTTCCGACCATGAAGGTCACCATCTTGCCGAAGAACGAGGCGTTAGCAGGTTGCTCCACCAGTAATGAGTACGCACCGGCACTGACTACGGCAGAGCCTGCCTTGAGCCCATCCACCCAAGCGGAGACCCTCACGCCATCGGCCGCAGCCACGCAATCTGCCGACCGAGTTGGCGATAGAGTCGATCCCGGTGTAGTGGTGCCGGTGGCAACCCTGGTTGGGGTGGGGGCTGGCGCAGTATTGAACGCGCCGCCAGTCTGGGTGGTGTAGCTAGTTGGTTGCGGGGTTCGCGTGGGGACGACGGCGCTCTGGGTGGGTGTGGGCGACGGTATGGGTGTGGCGCTGAGCAGGGCTCGGACGGTGGCTTGGACGCGGAAGGTGATGGTAGATTCTATGTCGATATTTGGGCCGGTTTGTTCCGTGGTTGTGGGCTCGGAGTCCTGGGCTTGGGCTGTGGCTTCCAGGGCCGAAACCGACGACGTCTGAGGCGTATCAGTGTTACCGCAAGCCAAGACGAATAGCATCAAGAAGACCAAGACCGCGCCCAACCGCTTCATTCCCGACCTCCAACATCTGCGCCTATTTCACCCGTAGCAACCAGGTGAATCTGGTCTACTAAGCTCGTTTTTAACTAAGAGCCGTTGCCGTACGACTTACTCGCTTCGGCAATGAAATCTTCCAGGGATTTGCTTTCTTGTTCCGAAGACTCCATGTTTCTGACTACCACTTCGCCCTTCTCGATCTCGTCGTCGCCCAGAATCAGAGTAAAAGGGATATTCAAGGCGTTGGCCTGTCGCATCTGACCGCGAAGGCCGCGGGTGCCGCTGCTTAAAATCGTGCCTACTCCGGCTCGACGGAGGCGTACCGACAGGTCCAGCGCGGCGATACGGGCGTCGTCGCCTACGTTGGCCACCAAGAACTTCGGCGATGGTTCGTCGGGGACCGAGACCTCGCTACGCTTGAGGTTCAGGGTCAATCTTTCCAGGCCGGTGGCAAAGCCGATGCCCGGGGTTTCCCGGCCACCGAGTTCTGTGATGAGTCCGTCATAACGCCCGCCGCCGCAGATGGTGGACTGTCCGCCGCCTTCCACGGGTTGCACTTCAAAGACTGTGCGAGTGTAGTAATCCAGGCCGCGCACCAAACGGTGGTCGATCTGGTAGGGCAATTGCATCTTGTCCAGGTAGCTAATCAATTTGGCCCAGTGTTCGCTGCAGTCCTCACAGAGGTTCTCAGCGGACTGGGGAGCGTCGTTGCCCAGGGCGTGACAGGCCTCCACCTTGCAGTCCAGCAGGCGCAGGGGATTGCGATCCAACCGCGACTTGCAGTCATCGCATAGAACGGCCTGATGGCGGGAGTAGTATTCCTTCAGTTTGGCCACGTAGGCCGGGCGGCACTGAGGATCTCCAACGCTGTTAATCAGCAGGTTAATCTCATTGAGACCCAGACTAGTCATCAAATCCCAGGCTACTTCAATTACCTCGGCGTCCACTGATGGGTCGGCATCGCCCAGCACTTCAACGCCAAACTGGTGGTGCTGTCGAAAGCGACCGGCCTGGGGGCGTTCGTACCGGAAAACCGGGCAGAAGTAGTACATCCGCACCGGCTGGGGTAGGTTATGCATGCCGTGTTCAAGATAGGCTCTGCACACCGGAGCTGTACCCTCCGGACGCAGGGTGACGCTGTCACCACCGCGGTCGTCAAAGGTGTACATCTCTTTTTCCACGATGTCGGTGCCTTCACCAACTGAGCGGATGAACAGGTTTGAGTCCTCGAAGGCAGGTGTGTCGATTCGGCCAAAGCCGAACCGGGCGGCAACGTCCATGGCTTTGGACTCTATGTACCGCCAGTATTTTTGTTCTTCAGGCAGGTGGTCTGCGGTGCCCCTGGGAGCTTGAAACAAAGTAAAAGGTCACTCCGAAATCGACTGTATAAGGCAACATTATAGGCTGATATCGTCCTGTATGGAATCAGCCAGGGCTGTGCCAATTGGGGTAAATGGGATGTACCGGTATAAGTTCCCTAAACAGCCCGCCCGTCTTTATGGGGCAGCAACACGGAATAAAAGAAGCTGTGCACTGGGGTCTTCACACCGATCTGCTTGCCTAAACGAATCACAGCGCCGGACAGCGCATCCAGCTCAGTAACCCTTCCAGCTTCGAAGTCTCCGTGCATGGACACTTGGAAATCGGGCAAGGTGTCAATCCATTCTAATGACTCTTGGGCCAGGTTATCCGACAGGTCAATTCCTCTGGCTATCCCCACCGCCAGCGCCTCTTCCATGGCGTCCAAGAACATCTTGCGGGCGTCTGGGAATTTGAGTAATTCGCCGGCCAGAGTCTGTGCGGCGCTGGTGACTCCGGCCAGAGAGCTGTGTACAACAAATTTTTGCCAGAGTATTTGCACGGGGTCGGTGGAAATATCAGCCTCGATCCCGGCGTCCCTGAATACCTTGCGAATATCCAAGGCGCGGAGGCTTTCGGTCACTTCGATTTCGCCAAACGATATCTTAGACAAGACGTCTTCGGTGATAATCCCTGGGGTCTGGACATGGGCCGACGCCCAGTACGCACCCGGCAGGATATTGCTGGGGCCCAATACAGAGCCGAGCAGCTCGTGGCTTTCGACTCCATTTTGAAGAGAGATAATCGAGGTATCTGCGCCCATCAATGGCTTGAGCGTGGTAATCACACTGCGATTGTGAAACGTCTTCACGGTGTAGAGGATAAGATCCACCGGTCCCACTTCGGCAGGATCGTTGGTGGCGTCCACTTTGACCACAAATTCGCCGTCCGGACGGATTATTTTCAGACCGTTGGCTCGGATGGCCTCAAGGTGTTCACCCCTGGCAATCAGCGATACATCGTTGCCCGCTTTGGCTAATAACCCGCCAAGGCATCCTCCAACTCCACCCGCTCCCATGATTGCTATTCGCATTGGTCCCCCCGACTGGCTTTATCGCCAGGGCTAGGCGTTTGTATAGACTTGGAATTTTTAGACTTAATCATTTTGGGAATTCCCATTTATGTGGGGAAGCAACACGGTGTACAACACGTCAAAAATCGGTGTTGGCACATTTACTTTGCGGCCGACTTGGCCTATCGAACCAACCATGGCCTCTAGTTCCAGCCGTCGTCCAGCTTCCACGTCCACCTGCATGGAGCCGCGCGCGCCCATCGGCCGCTTGGTAATCAGATCGATTGCCCCTTGAACATCTTCCTCGCCCATCGGAACGCCAAATGCTGTTGCCACGTCGGCCACTTCTTGGATGGCCAACTTGAACTGCGAAGCACCTTCTGCAGACTCAATGAGGTCTTTTGGAGCCAAACGCGCCGCGCTGGCCAGCCCGTTAGCCGGCGAGTTGTACAGAGCTTTTAACCATAGGGCTCTGTTGATGTCTTCAGAAAGTTCGGCTTCAATGCCTGCATCTGAGAACGCTTCTTGTATCAACGTCCCCCGTTTGCTAAGTTCTCCGTTGGACTCTCCGAATGCGACGCGTGCCGGGAATGATCGTTGTCGTACAACACCTGGAGAGTCGATATTGGAAATAACATAGGCGGAGCCAGAGAGCACCCGTTCATCGCCGTACTCACGGCCAATCTCTTCCGCGCTTGTCACCCCGTTTTGTATCGTAAGTACGGTGCTGTCATCGCCCACCAGTGGTTTGATGAAGGGAATCGCCTCAGCGTTTTGGTAGGTCTTTACGGCGAAGATAACAAGGTCAACGGGGCCGACTTGGGACGGGTCATCATTGGCCGTGACGCCCACGGTAAAGTCGCTATCTTGCTGGATCAGCTTAATCCCCTTTTGCTGAATGGCAGCAAGGTGTGCGCCTCTGGCGATCAGCGTAACGTCGGCCCCGGCCTGTGCCAGCAGCGCGCCGTAACAACCGCCGATACCACCGGCACCCATGATTGCTATCTTCATGAGATTGCTGATCTGGAAATAGCCATTCCGGAGACTGCCTTTCCAGGCATGTTAAATGACTCCATCGGACTGCATCTGCTCCAGCTCATCCTGACTCACCCCGCCGATGGAGCGGAGTATCTCTTCATTGTTGGCGCCTAAGAAAGGCGGCTCAATGTTGGGGTTGTCAGGTCCCCCGGCAAACTTAATTGGTGTGTTGACCGTGCGGAAGATGCCGCCCAGATTGTCGCCGCCATTGACGAACATGCCCCGGGCTTCCAGGTGTGGGCATTCGTCCAAGTCTTTCTGGTCCTGCACGATGCCCATGGAGTAGCCGATGCCGGTCAATTGGTTGGCTACATCTTCTTTCGTGCGGGATGAAGTCCAGGCTTCCAACTCGGGCACATAGTTGTTCATGTAGAAATCGCCGCTCACGCCAAGGCCCAAAAAACGCTCGTCATCGATTAGGTCTTCTCGGTCCATGTATCGCCAAAGCGTCTTCCATTTCTCGGGACCACCAGCGCCGGCCAAGACGACATAACCATCTTTAGCCTTCAGGGCTAACTGGGCGCTGAGCATGTTGCTGCGTTCACGACCGGCCACCTGGCCCGTTGCTTGATAGAAAGGCATGGTGCTGGTCATATGGGTCGCCATGCAGTCGTACATGGCCATGTCCACAAATGCGCCTTCGCCGGTTCGGTGACGGGCCTCCAGGGCCATCATCACTCCTAGCGCAGACCAGACCCCTGGGACCGAGTCACCAATGTTGTCACCTACCATCTGGGGCGCACCGCCGGGTTCCCCGGTCACCGCCATCCAACCGCCCATGCCTTGGACGCAGGGGTTGTTGGCGGGCCAGTCTGAGTATGGTCCGGGCGCAGGCCCTTCCGGGTCTCCGTAGCCGGTGATGCTGACATAGATCAATTTTGGGTTGAGTTCTTTTAGAACGTCGTAACCCAGACCAAGGCGCCGTAGCGCGCCTGGGCCCCAGTTGTCCAACAAGATGTCAGACTCTTTGACCATGCGCTCAAAGGCGGCCTTGCAGCGTGGGTCGCGCAGGTCCAGGGTGATGCTCTTTTTGTTCCGGTTCAGTCCTAGATAACGGGCACTGACTCGGCCGCCGTCCGGGCCGTCAATGAAAGGGCCGTTACCGCGGCCACGTTCGCCGTCTCCGGGGCGCTCAATCTTGATTACTTCGGCTCCCATATCGCCCAGAATCATCGAGCAAAAAGGCCCGGCGACGATATGGGTAACGTCCATGATCCTGATGCCTTCTAGTGGCAGCGAAGGGGTACTAGGTCCGGTCGTCATGTTTTAGCTTTCCAACTGAAATTTAGAGGTGTCTAGACCCAGGCCTTGTGCGCCAAAACGTTTGCCGTTTTCAACGTATCGGGCGGTGGGGTTTTGCAGTCGCTCGGCCTGCTTTTCTGACAGAGGGCGGACCTTGCCGGGTACGCCGATGACCAATGAGTTGGCGGGCACATGGCCTCGAACAATGGCGCCTGCTCCGATGAACACATGGTCTTCAACATCGGTGTCTTCCAGAAGAACGGCGTTCACGCCAATTAAAACGTTGCTGCCAACTTTGCCGCCGTGCACGACCGCGCCGTGGGTCATCAGCACGTTGTCGCCAAGTTCTAGATGGTCGTCGGTGTGGAGAACAGCGTTGTCCTGTATGGAGCAGTTTTTGCCAATGATGATGTCGCCGTAATCGGCTCTAATCACTGCACCAGGCCAGATGCTGGTGCCTTCCCCGATGGTCACGTCACCAACGATATAGGCGGCTTCGCTGACGAAGGCAGACGGGTGTATGCGGGGGCTTTTTCCATCTAAAGGGCGAATCAAGAGGTTCCTCCAACAAATACAAACGGGTGGTTCAGGCGATTTTGCGGGTTGGCTGTGTACGGTGTTCGGCCAGGTTGCGATACATTGCGAATCAGACAGGAGCCGCACAAGACGGTAGTCCAAGGCCGGAGACTGGCTAAGAATACACTCCTATGCCGAACACTGCCACTTTCCATGCCTGAAATGGCCATTTTCAGGCACTTGATCTAAATCCCAAATACGCCGGTTAGCCAGTCTGATCCGGCCACGCAGGCATAGGCGAAGATCAGAAATTTCAGGACTTTACCCACCCAGACCACCGCCAAGAATCCCCATATGGGGTAACGGAGCGCCCCTGCAGCGATGCCGACGATATCGAATATCGGGTTTGGCATTAGCGAAACTCGAGGGCGCTCAGGGCGACTGTGCCGTAACCCACCTGGGCGGTGCCAAAGTTGTCGCGCAGCAGCAGGGCGGCCACTATTCCGATGATGACAACGGTCAGGATACCGACCCGGATCAGATTCTCTGGTTTGCTCCAGTCAACTCGGGTCGGAAAACTCGCTGCGCGACTGACGAACTGCATCAAGGTTTGGATTGCCCGGGTTCAGTGGTGGCTGAGCTAAGGAATTGGGTGACTATCGGATTAAAAACCGAAAGTTTTTCCATCTGAGGCCAATGACCACATTCGGGAATTGCCTGCACGTTGCATCGAGGTAGTTCTTGGCTGGTAATTTTAGTGTGACTGACGGGAATTATGACATCGCTGGCGCCCCAGACTACGAGCAACGGCACGTCAGATAGCTTTAGACGATCGAGGATGTGCCACTGTAGGCGCAGTCCGAGTAGGTTAATGCTGGAACGGATAGATTTCAGCGTGGCCATGCGCGCACCAAGGAGCAGCTTGAGCCGGTCCATCTCCGGCAGAAGATTTTCAAGGACGGCTGGTGGTTTGTAGAATAGCCGCTTGCTTAAGCCCATCATGCTATTCAGTTTGGGCTGAAAGATGAAGTCTCCCAGTACGGGCACAGAGATGACCCGGAGCAGCCAGGACACCTTGCGGCCAAACCCGCCCGAGTCGACCAACACCAGTTTTTCCACATCAGCTGGATGTTCCAAGGCGAACAACCCGGCAATCAGTCCACCATCCGAATTTCCCACCAGCGAGAGTTTTTCTATCCCCAGTTTTTCGCAGAAGTCATAGATAAAGTCTGCCGCTGAACCAGGGTCATACTCCAGGTGACTGGGCTTGTCCGACTCGCCGAAACCCGGCAAATCGGGAGCAATCACCCGGTATCCTGCATCGGCTAGGAAGTCGAAGTTGCAGTACCAGGATAGCAACGAGTCGGCCAGACCGTGGAGCACCACCACCACGGGGCCATCCCCTGCTTCCCCAGTATCGACATAGCGGACATTCAATCCCCAAATGCTGGTTTTTTTGTATTCCGCTCGTTGCATTGGCTCCCGGCTTGGCCAGTAGTTATTGCCTTGGTTATTCGCCTAGTTAGTAGAAGGCACTGCTGTATCTGACGCCGTTTCCGGCTGGCTTGGCATTGGTCCGCCCATCTTAGTTAACACCAGGGCTTCGGCTCCGGCGTCGACCAATATATGGTCGCCGGACGTGAACTCCCCAGATAGTATGCCTTTGGACATGGGGTTCTCTAGGAACCGGGTTACCGCCCGGCGAAGCGGCCTGGCCCCGTAAATCGGGTCATAGCCCTCCCTGCTCAGCCAGAGGTTGGCGTCCGAGGTCAACTCAAAGGTAATCCCGCGTTCTTCTAACCGACCTTGAACGTCCTTGAGCATCAGGCTGACCACCCGGATGATTTGTTCTTGGGTCAAGGGATGGAACACGATGGTCTCATCGATTCGGTTTAAGAACTCGGGCCTGAAAGTTTCTTTCAGAGCAGCGTTTACCGACTCCTTCAGCTTCTTGTCTTCGTCCTGACCGGCCTGGTCGCCGGTACGGAAGCCAAAGGCCTGACGCTTAATCCCGGAGGTGCCCAGGTTGCTGGTCATGATTATGACCGTGTTCCTGAAATCAACGGTCCTGCCGTGTCCATCGGTCAGCCGTCCATCCTCCAAGACCTGGAGCAGGATGTTGAAAAGGTCTGGGTGCGCTTTTTCTATCTCATCAAAGAGCACAACCCGGTAGGGCCGACGGCGCACAGCCTCGGTCAGCTGCCCGCCTTCATCGTAGCCCACGTAGCCGGGAGGTGCGCCGATGAGCCGGGAGACAGAATGTTTCTCCATGTATTCAGACATGTCGATACGCACCATGTTGGACTCGTCGTCAAACATGAATTGGGCCAATGACTTGGCCAACTCCGTCTTCCCCACGCCCGTGGGGCCCAAGAAGATGAAACTGCCGATTGGTCGGCGTGGGTCGCTTAGGCCGGAGCGCGACCTTCTGATTGCCTCCGCCACGGCTACGACGGCCTCTTCCTGCCCGATGAGCCGCTGGTGGAGGTTGTATTCCATGTGCACCAGCCGCTCGCCCTCGCCCTCCAAAAGGCGTCCGGTTGGGATGCCCGTCCACTTTGAGACCAGCTCGGCGATATCCCGTTCGCCCACCACCATGTCGGTCCGGCGGTCCTTCTGTAGGACGCTGCGCTCGGACTCATATTCCTCGGTCAAGCGGAGTCTCTCCACCCGTAGCTCGGCGGCGCGTTCGTACTCTGTGCGTTGGGCCGCTGTGTCTTCTTGGTCCAACAGCTCGGTGATGCGCTCCTCCATATTCTTCACGTCGGCAGGCAGACTCTCGACGTCGATCCGCAGTTTGCTGGCGGCTTCATCAATGAAGTCCACCGCTTTATCGGGGAGCTGCCGCCCAGTCATGTAACGGTCGCTCAGACGGGCGGCGGCAATCAAAGCTGAGTCGTCGATGTCGACCTTGTGATGGGCCTCGTACCGGGGCCGCAGTATGCGCAAGATCTCCACAGTCTCTTCCACCGTGGGTTCTTCAAGGATCACTGGTTGGAATCGGCGCTCTAGTGCGGTGTCTTTCTCGATGTACTTGCGGTACTCGTCCAGAGTGGTAGCGCCGATGCACTGCAATTCACCCCGAGCCAATGCCGGTTTGAGCATGTTGCTGGCGTCTATGCCGCCCTCGGCGGCTCCGGCTCCGACCATGGTGTGAATCTCATCTAAAAACAGGATTACCTCTCGGTGCGCCTGCTTCACTTCGTCCATTACCGCTTTCAGCCGCTCTTCGAACTCGCCTCTGAACTTGGAACCAGCGACCAAAGCACCCATATCCAGGGCCAACACACGGCGTCCCTTTAGGGAGTCGGCCACGTCTCCGGCCACGATTCTGGCGGCTAGACCCTCAACGATGGCCGTCTTGCCGACACCGGCTTCGCCGATGATTACCGGGTTGTTCTTCTTGCGCCGAGTTAGCGTTTGCATCACCTGGCGAATCTCTTCATCGCGACCAATCACTGGGTCCAACTTGCCTTGGCGGGCCAGGTGGGTCAGGTCGATGCTGTACTTGTCCAACGACCGATAAAGGCTCTCTGCTCTGGGGTCGTCCACGCGGTGGCTGCCGCGAATCTCAACCAATGCCTGGTAAACCTTCTCTTGATTGATGTCGTGTTCCTTTAGGATTTGGGCCGCGTCGCCCTGCGATTCCATGACCGCGGCAATGAACAAATGCTCGGCGCCGATGAAATCGTCCTTTAGGCGGTCGGCCTCGTTCTTTGCATCTTCTAGCAGGCGAGAGGCTCGGGGCGTGGCGTAGATCTGAGTTGCGTTGTCGGCCACTTTTGGCGCAGCTTCCAACGACCGATCCAATTGGGCCGTGATGGCATCTACAGACACACCTATCTGAACCAGGATGTCTCCTGGGGTTCCTTTCTCCAACTGCAAAAGTGCCAGCAGGATATGCTCCACATCCCATTGGCTATGGCCGTAACGGCGCACCAAATCTTGGGAATTGTGCAGTATTTCTTGGGCTGGTTCTGTGAATTGGTCTGGTCTTAAAACCATGATGGTTTCTCCTGGCGCCGAACGTTTGGTGGCGCTTGCTTAAGGGATGTGACGCTAAGTGATAGGCCGAGGGGCACGACTGGCGTCTGGTGGTCTTTGCCGTTGGCCCTGTCCCTGCAGAATCTTAACGGCCTCTGTCAGCCGTTCGACTTCCCCTTCTAATTCTTCGATGCGGTTCATCAGCTTAAGGGCCACTTCCGCTCCCGCCAGATTGAGTCCCATATCTTCCGTCAAAGATTTGAGGCGACGCAATCGGTCGATATCAGCCATGGAATACAGTCGTTGACGACCACCGGTGCGCGACGGCCAAATCAGACCCACACGCTCATAGTGACGGAGTGTCTGGGCGTGGACACCGACTATGCGGGCCGCCACGCTGATGACGAAACACGGCTCATCTCTAAATTGATTGTCTGGACTCATGGTTACTCCTCGCCCGTCCCATCATCTACCGCATCCGGGTCTTCCGAACTCGCTTTTTCATCATCGCCAGATTCTGGCGACTCTGTACGTTTGTCTCTCATCTTCTGGAACAGTTCTAGCTCTTCATCTGTGAAGTCCGTGGGCAGCTTCACCTTCAGTGTGGCGAAAAGGTCACCCCGGTGGTCAACATCGCTTTTTGGGTTGTTGGCCGAACTGTTCAGCGTCGGCATGCCCTGTCCGGCCAGCCGGAAACGCCGCCCATTCTGTGTGCCCGGTGGGATGGTTAGAGCCAGCTTTCCAGTGAGGGTCGGGATGGTCATTTCACCGCCCAATACAATGTCATCCAGCGGGGCTTCCACCTCCACGTAGAGGTCTTTTCCCTGACGGCGGAAGTTGGGATGTTCATTGACCGATATCACCAAGTAGAAAGCGCTGCCCTGGGCCATTTCCGAGTTGATATGAACTCTGGAGCCGTTGTCCACTCCCGGCGGAATTTTGACCTCCAACCGGCGTCCGTCTTGCATTCGCAGTCTGCGGGTAGCGCCGGTGAAGGCGTCTTCCAATGAAACGGATACTTTGTATTCGGACGGAGGCGGTTGGCGCATATTCATGCCGCCAGGGGCACCCGCGCCGCCGAAGAACTGGTCAAAGATGCTGCCCTGGCCGCCCCCCATTCCGCCCATGTTGGAATAAGAGACCCTGCCGCCGCCGCGACCGCCGCGGTCGAACTGGTCAGCCCGCTTCCAATCGTCGCCGTACCGGTCGTACTTGCGCCGAGAGTCTGTGTCCGACAAGACGGTGTAGGCCTCATTTATCTCTTTGAACTTCTCTTCAGAGGCCGGGTCGCTATCGTTAACGTCCGGGTGATGTTTACGCGCCAGTTTCCGGAAAGCGCTGCGGATGTCTTTCTCCGTAGCTCCCCGGGGCACGCCTAATGTGCTGTAGTAATCTGCCATGAATCCAACCGAATTGCAGAGTTAGTCATTTCTATATCCAGGTCTAAATATAGATTAATTGAGACTAACTGTCAATGTAACGACATAAATCATATAGTAATAGTTAAAATTAAATAATAATGTAACTTGATAGTTAACACTCAACTATCTAGAATAAGTGTTGTTAAATAGGGATTGAGGCACCTAGTCCCAACCCTCAGTATTTTCAACATACGTTGAGCAGGAGATTAGAAATGGTATTAACACGTTGGGACCCCATATACGAGATTAGGCGGGCCAATCGTCTAGCCAACCGGCGCTGGGCCGGATTCCCCTCATTCTCTTCGGAGAACAGCGCGAGCACAGACGCATCTGACGCTTCTGGGCGTCGAGACTGGTCGATTCCGTTGGACATCGTTCGAGACGGTGGTAACGTCACCGTTAAAGCCAGCTTGCCCGGTG
>LWDU01041653.1_pt1 | contig 52972 bp, 43 predicted proteins | sample 727161 | NCBI WGS metagenome assembly LWDU01 (sample SAMN04566230, study PRJNA314399) | hydrothermal vent metagenome | isolation source: deep sea hydrothermal plume seawater | place: Mexico: Gulf of California, Guaymas Basin | collected 2004-07-11
GGCTTCGGTAAAGATCACTTCGCTAACTTCGACCCATCATTGATGAACGTTTTTGACGCCGAGCGCGTTGGAAACTTCGATCCAATGGCAACGGGCGGCTTCGATGCTGAAAAGTTCGCTAACTTCGATCCTGCAGCAATGTTCGGATTCGATGCGAGCCAGATCGAGCACTTCGACCCAGCTGCGATGGCTGGATTCGATGCTGACAAATTCGGCAACTTCGACCCTGAAGCAATGGCTGGTTTCGATCCGGCGCAGGTTGAGTTCTTTGATCCCAACGCAATGGAAGGCTTTGGCCGCGACCACATGACTCAGATGGGTCTTGATGCACTGGCCTCCTTCGATCTAGAACAAGTTCAGCATCTCGAAAAAGTGGCACTCAGCGGCATTGGTGACAAGGTTCCTGAATTCAGCGACTTCGACATCGAAGTCAGGAAAGAGTTCCTTGGTGAGGATGGTCTCCGACTTGGTGGCGTGGGTTCCTTCGAGGATCTGACCGAACAGTTGCTCGGTGACCCACCGAGTCCGGAAGAACTCGCAGCCATGGGCTGGGACAATTCGCTGGGTAACCCAGACGACTTTGACTTCAGCTCGGGCGTTCCTGATGGACTAACCGGAGTGGCTCTGGAGAAGGCCATGGAAGCTTTCGGCAATGGCGGCTAATCGCTAAACCACTTCAATTAGAAACAACTACATGGCCGAATCGGAATTACTCCGGTTCGGCCATGTTGTTTAACTTTTCGGGCTTCAGTTAGCTCAGTATTTCGCTTACCGCGCTGAGAATCTTTTCGTTCTCTGATTCAGTTCGAATGGCTACCCGCAAGAACTCACCGTTCAGGCCAATCTTGTCGCCACAGCTTCGAACATACACGCCATGTCGAAGTAGCAGCAATGCCGTGACAACTTCAGCAGAAACATCGTTCGGCATCTGCATCAATTGGAAGTTAGCACTTGTGTCGAACGCTCGTACAAAGTCGAACTTCGCACTAGCAGCAGTGAATCTATCGATGTAGTTCTTGTACTTCGTCAATTCTGTTCGGTACTCGACCAGGAAATCAGGACGACCAAAAAGCGAGAAGAAGTATTCGGCGATACCACTCGTGTTCCACAGATAGCCCGATTCAAGAAGCTGAGTCACACGCTCCGGCCGCATGATTGCGTAGCCAGCGCGTATTCCAGCGATGCCAAAATCTTTCGACATGCTTTTCACGACCGTCACATTTTCGAATCGCTCAGTAATACCGGTCAACGTTGGCAGTTCACCGTTGAGTGTTGGCCGTGCGGCAAAGTGAACGAAGCTTTCGTCGACGATTATTGTTCGTAGTCCGCTCAGCTTCGAAAGTATCCACTCAAGGTCGTTGTCGGGAATGAGATAGCCGTCTGGGTTGTTTGGCGATATCAGCACCGCGGTGTCCGCACCGCTCCTGAGCACCGACTGCACATATTCTTCAGGATCGACCCTGAAATTGTCGTCGGCATCGAGTTGGAACGTGGTCACCTGTCGGTCTGCCCCGGCGAACTCGTAGTAGGGCGAGAAAGTGGGTGTGCTGATGTGGAGGTGATATGAGAAGTTGTGGATTATCGCCTGAATCGCTTCGGTAGCACCATTGGCGATGAATATGCGATTCGGCTCGATATCGATTGCTTCTGAAAGGCGCTCGGCAATGGCCCTGTTCTGAGACGGATACGCCTCGAGCATGCGCTTGAACAGTTGTGGATCGGCAAGCACGTCTGCGTTGAAATGTGTCCAGAACAGATCGGTTGCGAGTGGGTTCGACAGGTAGCAGGCATCGATTTCGATGTTGATTTCAGGAATCGCCTGCTGCATCGTGCCTAAACTTGGCGAGTGCGAACCTGATTTGGCACTGAGAACTTGAAGCTTGTCTAGCATGTCTTGTTCAGTTGATGTAATTCTTATTAGGCTTCGTTCAGTTAACATTCCCACTCAATTCTCTAGTAATAGGCGCCAAATCAGACAGACATATCGCCCGTGTTCCGTAACTATTGCCTGCCAGTGCGAATTTCTTCGTACAGCACCCAGAAGACTGAACACAGCGGTTTTGACGATTAAATGCACACGCATCAATTCGCTGATATTGTCGCTTTTCAACGAAAATAATCTCGACCTCTGTATGATTAGGTCATTCGTCCTCGACAAATGACCCAACTGCGAGTGTGAACGGCCTACACCCTGTACCAAGCCAGTTCGAACTAGCAGTGTTTTCTGTAACCGCCATTCGAACTACAAAGCAGTCTCGCTGACGCAACACGTCTTGGCGAGAGAGCCACTCTGGAGCTGATCTGAACTCATGAGCACAACAGTTTTTCAACCTATGGACATGACGACTGCTGAAGCGCTTTTAAAGGAAGCGAAGCAGATTCTTGATCAACTCGGATTAGCCTTCTTCCTAAGACATGGTACATGTTTGGGCGCTGTACGAGATCAAGCCTTCATTCCGTGGGACGATGACCTTGATCTGGGATCGGTAATAGGGCTGCACGGATTAACCGTTGAAAAAGTGCATGAGGCGGCGGCGGAATTCCGGAAACACGGGTACAACGCCGAAATAATCGACAGCGACCTGCACATGAGTGTTGACCTGAAAAAATCAGGCATCCAGATGGACTGGACCTGCTACCACATCATCGGCGATAGCATCTACCAATGGCCAGTCGTCAAAATTCCGGTCAGCCTTCACGAAAATCTGAAAGGAATCGATTTTCTTGGCACGCAGTTCATGGTGCCGAACCCTCCCGAAGAGTACTTCAGGCTCAAGTACGGCCCCGACTGGATGACCCCAAAGGAGGCAGGCGGATTCGAACAGGAAGTGCTTGACCTGATGGAAGAGGGCGCGACATCGGGCGAAACCAGCGAGATATTACGATTGTCGGATAGTCGAGATACCGAAACTCACACCGGAAGCTTGAAAGTTGTCGATGTAAATGGCGATACGGTCGAAGGCGCAGAGGTAACTCTTGCCGCAACTACCGTGCTAACCGGGCTGGATATCGCTAAAACGAACCAACACGGCTTCGTGTACTTCAGCCTTCCCGAAGAAGCCGGCTACGTTGTTGCGGTTGAACTCGGCGGGAACAAAGAAATCCTCTATCTTGAGGAACTCGAACCAAACGTCGACTATCTCTACAAACCCGATGTTGAAAACCCGTCGGGTAGAGCGAACGCACTAACAGCCCTCTAGAACACGTTTGGGCTTCTCGAATTTTTCAGCCTGATTAGGAGCGATCGAAATCACACGCGTCTACGTCGATATGGTGGCCGATCTTTTTCACTACGGCCATGTGAACTTTCTCAAACAGGCCAGAACGCACGGTGATTTCCTGCTCGTAGGCGTTCATGCAGACGAAACAGTTGAGAGCTACAAGCGCACCCCGATTCTTACGATGGAAGAACGGATTGCATCTGTAAGTGGCTGTCGGTACGTCGACGAAGTAGTTCCAAACGCACCGCTCAAAATCACTCGTGAGTGGATAGAGAAGCACGGAATCGATCTGATCATTCATGGCGACGATGTTGCCCCCGAGGTCAGGGACACCTGGTACAAAATCCCGATCGAAATGGGCATCTACCAGTCGGTCGGCTACACCGAAGGTATTTCCACCACTGAACTGATCGCACGAATCAAAGCAGCGGAGTAGTCACCGATTTCCGTGTCCCGAGAAACGGATTCGCCGTTCCACTCGTCTGCTGTCATCCTGAATTAATTTTCAGGATCTGGGGCGGGGTCGCGCGAGCAGCGAAAACTGTAGATAAGAGGAATTCAATTGAAAGTAGTCGGCAGGTACGGCGAAGGACTTCTCGAAGCAGTCCCCGACGAGATAGCGCGTCTTGAACGCCTCGGATACGACGTGCTGACCACCGGCGAACTCAAACACGAAGCGACGATGCGATGGACGCTCGCCGCCCATGCGAGCACCCGGGCCGAAATCGGCATGTCGGTGATGATCGCCTTCCCACGAAGTCCGTTCGTCACTGCCCAAATGGCGTGGGAACTGCAGCAGATGACCCGCGGCCGGATCATGGTGGGTCTCGGCTCGCAGGTAAAAGGCCACAACGAACGTCGATTCAGCACCGGTCCGTGGGTGTCACCCGCAAAACGCATGGAAGAGTACGTGCAGACAATGCGGGCGGTGTGGGAGACTTTCCAGACCGGCAAACTCGTGCCGTTCGAAGGCGCGCATTATCAGTTCACTCTGTGCCCACCGGCGTTCAATCCGGGGCCGATCGACTTTCCATTTCCGAAGATATTTCTAGCAGCTGTAAATCCGGCGATGACCCGTGTCGTCGGTCGAGTTGCCGATGGTCTATTGCCACACGCCTTTACGACCGAGAAGTATGTGCGGGACGTAACTCTGCCGAATCTGGCACGAGGAGCTGAGCAGGCAGGACGAGATATCTCAGATATCGAGGTTTCTGCTGGCGGCATGATGGCACTTGCCGAGTCTGAAGAAGAACTGGTCGACAAGCTGCTTTTATCGCGTGAGCGGGTCGCGTTTTACGGATCCACTCGAACGTACAAGGGAGTATTCGAAGTCCATGGTCAGCAGGAGTTGGGCCAAAAACTGTACGAAATGTCGGTGACCAATCGATGGGACGAAATGGCGGGAGCAGTTCCGCTGGAAGTCGTGCAGGAGTTCGTGACCGCGGGGACATACGAAACACTGCCCGGCGAGATCGAGCACCGACAGGGATTCGCCAGCAGGGTTTCGATAGACGTGAGCGATGATTCAACCCCCGAAAACGACGAGCGAGTGAGCGACTTGATTCGCCGAGTACAGGCGATTTAGCCGGCAACAGGAAACGTCATCACTGGTAGGAAACTCTCAATTTCCCTCCACTCCGATGACTCCGGTCGGGAGAGAGGATCGTATTCCTCACCCCCAAAAACGTCGCCTGGCGACCCTAATCTAGCGTGATGAACAACGAGTGACGAACCTTGCCATTCACCGCTTTGCTGATGTGACCCTGACCCGTAGTGTCCTCCGCCAGAAACACCTCGCCGGCCTCCAGCACACGCTTCTCGCCACTGCCAACAGTAATCTCAACCGCGCCATCGAGATTCACGATGTACTGGCGGCGTGGAGCGTTGTGAAAATCGTAGTCGTAGGCGCCACTCGTCTCCCTGAATATCAGCCCGGTTGCATCGAACCTCTCCGAAATCTGCCCCACCCGGTTCGGGCCAAGCTCGACCTCAATATCCTCAAAATGCGACTGCCCATCGTCACCGGTGTAGAGCCGGGTGACTTTCATCGTTGTTGCCATGCGTTGAACCTCGTGTTCAGTAACTAATTTCTCAGAACTACCAGCGGTCGAAGTGAACCACTTTTTCCAGTGGCTGCCGACTTAGCGGCCCAAATTTACCCGTTGGATATCCGACCGGAATGATTGCGAACGGTTCCACCGACTCAGGAAGCCCGAGAATAGCCTTGGCGGCGGGACGGTCGGAAAGACCCATCGTCGTCAGGGCAGCGCCGAGTCCGAGCGCTCGTGCGGTAAGTAGAAGATTCTGTACCGCTGGCCAGATCGAACCGCCTGCCCCGGCACCGGCGCGCCATGACTCGACAGGTGGTGAATCTAAACTCAAGCAAGGAATCATCAAAGCCGGTATTTCGTTGAAGTGATCTCGCTGCCACTTCACAGCTCGAACGATCCCACTTCGCTCGGGGGCAGAAGATTCCGGACTGTCGATATACCCATCGACTGCAATCCGGTTTAACTCGCCGAGTTTCTGTATCTGTTCTGGATCACGAACGATAATCCAACTGGCGTTCTGCTTGTTACTTCCGGTCGGTCCCTGATTCGCCGCGTCGATCAACTGCATCAGCACCTCTTCGGGAACAGGATCCGACTTGAGCCGTCGCATCGCCCTGGTGTGGTGAATAATGTAGGAAAGATCGCTCGCTTCGGATGTCATATGAGTGCTCGCCCGTCCTAAATGGAGATGTGGCTTCAATGCCATAACCAAACTCAAAGCCAGAAATGACTCTGAGAGCGAGATACTACACCGGATTGGCGAGCCAGTTGGTACGATTCACCCTCGTTCGCGCTTACAACTGCCACAAGCCGCGCCAAGCCCAGAGCACCCACACATGAAATTCGCCGATTTACTGATGCAAGACGCAGCCAACCGAGGACTCAAACACGTATTCGGACTTCCCGGATCGGGCTTTCCGATGGATGCGATGGAAGCGGGGCGCAAAGCCGGTGTTGAGTTCGTTCACATCGCACATGAATCGTCGGCTGCTATCGCAGCTGCCTACTATGGCGCTGGACTGGGCACAGCGGGGCTGGCAATAGGCGTGAAGGGCGTTGGGGCAGGGAACATGGTTGGAGGCGTGACGAACGCTTTCTTCGAGCGGATGCCGGTGGTCTGTGCGTTCGAGGCCGGCGAAACCGATTCCGATACCGATCTTGTACAGGTGACAGATCACGGCGCGATGTTCAAAGGCGTAACGAAGTCGTACAGCACGCTTGAACGATCTACCGCAAACGACACACTTCGTGACGCTGTGGGGTTGGCTGTAGACGGCCGCAAAGGGCCTGTCGTTATCGATTACCCATCTAACTTCGACGATCAGGATTGCGGTGAACTCCCGGTTGTTCCGGCTAAATATGTAGAAACCTCCCCCGATGCAGCTGCCCTCGATGAGGCTCGAAAATTAATTGCAAGTTCACAAAATCCGATGGTAATAGTCGGTGCTGACGTTGTGACTACGGAAGCACAGTCCGAACTGTTGGCGTTCGTGGAAGCAATTGGTGGGGCAGTGCAGGTCAACATGGACGCCCGTGGAGTGTTCCCGGAATCGCACCCCCGCTTTGCCGGAGTGATGACCGGAAACTACCAGCCACACACGATGGAAGGCGAACTCCAGGATCTTTGCGATCTGGCGATTCTGGTTGGTGGCGATTCGCTCATGACTCACGCGCCGTGGAATTTCGACATGCCCGTGATCGAGCTGGTGTCGCGACCCGAATACAAAACCACCGCACCATACCCTGAGGTGCGCGTAGACGGATCGTTGAGCGAATCACTGTTGGCGTTGAGCAGTGCGAGCGGGCAGGGCGTTTCTCTCGAAGATATCGACTCCGCCAAGCAAAACATCCTCAAGTACTTCAAGCGACCGTCTGAAGCTGCATTTGCGATACAGGACATCGTTGCCAGCTGCCGGGAATCACTGCCTGCTGAAGGTGTCGTTATTTCTGAAACGGGCGCGTTCGTGCGAATGCTTGAGCATCTGTGGGACTTCGACCGCTACGGCGGTTTCCTTGGGACGTCTGGCGGTCGCACGATGGGACTGATGATCCCGGCTGCACTTGGCGCAAAGATGGCAAACCCCGACGTGCCGATGATCGGCATCGGCGCTGACGGCTCGACTCTCATGCGACTTGGAGAGCTTGAAGTTTTCGCGCGTATGAACGTCGCAATGCCGCTCGTAATCGTGAACGACAGGGCGCTTGGAACCATGAAGTCGAGGCAGGTATCACGAGGACTCCCGAAGTTCGGCCTCGACCTCAGCCCGGTCGATTTCGCAGCCGTCGCCCGTGCATCCGGAATCAACGGAGTTATCGCCAACACACCTGAAGAATTCGACGCGGCCATAGCCACCGCAATGGCAGCCGACAAGGCGACAGTAATCGACGCCCGAATCGACCAGCAACCATACTGGGACAACTTCGCCCTATCGATCGGCGCGATACCTGAAGCGTGATTCTAGGGCGTCAACACCGTTCGAAGAGCAAATTGGCTCGATTTACGAGTACTTGCCAGAGTCCTGGTCAGGCGATCCGGGCAGACCTTTTTCTTCGCGCTCAAGATGCGTTTCTCTCGCCCACGTTCGCTTGAGATCATCTTTTACGTTGAAGCTCAAACGTCCAAGACCTTCAACTTCCAACTCAATAACCTCGCCATCCTGGAACGGGTTCAACCCACGGTGATTCGTGCCTGTGGCAAGAATGTCGCCCGGCTCCAGCGTGTGAATCGAAGTGATGAACTCGATACAGCGGGCTATGTTGTGCCCCATGTCATCAGTATTGAAGTTCTGCTTCAAATCACCGTTGTTCCACAGCTGAATCTGAAGATTCTGTGGGTTAGAAATTTCATCGGCTGTAACGATGTACGGGCCTATAGGTGCGAACGTATCGCGTGACTTCATTGCGTGGAACACGTTGGCACCCGGAAGCCCACGAGCCGATCCATCGATGAAGTTCGTGTAGCCAAAAATATAGTCGAAGGCATCGGCAGCTTTCACGTTGGTGGCAGTCTTGCCAATCACAAGAGCCATCTCAGCTTCGCCCTCAAACACGGTTGCCGGCTCATCGGGAAGCACCATAGTGTCACCGGGGCCAATAATGGCATATGCCGACTTCTGGAACGCGTTGATTGGCGCCGGTTCGTCGCGGGTGCCGTCTTCCATGTAGTTCACGGCCATGCAGTCGACGTTCGTCGGCTTTGGTAGCGGTGGGCGAACTCGCACCCCTGAAACGGGCACGCCATCGGAAGCGCTAACTGCGGCTTCAAGTTTGCCTTTGTACGAGTCGAAATTAGCGATCAGCCCGCTGATCAACTGCTGGGGTTCGAGATGTGGAATATCGCTAACAACATCCGAAACATCGACTACGTTGTCGCCCTTCATCACACCCAGTTGAAAATCGTTGAAGAAAAGCAGTTTCATCTCGCGCTCCATACACGCCAGAACTCCAAAAATAAGTTGAACTGGCGAAGAAATTGTTGAATCACTAATTACGAGAAGCAACCTATCAGATGCGTTGCCAAAGATCATCACGAATGTTTGAACAGATAAATCCTCCGATTTACGTGGACATTCAGCCGACGTCTGACAAAATCTGCCTACGACCGACTCATTCTCAACTGCCCCTCCGGGCATTCCGTACATCTCCACCGATCAAATGCGTGAAGTCGATCGCGCCATGATCGAAGACTTCGGCATTTCGCTGCTTCAGATGATGGAGAACGCCGGTCGAAACCTCGCCCAAGTAGTCGCCCAAACAACTCTGCCCGGCAACCCTGCTGGCAAGCGAGTACTTGTGGCAGCAGGACCCGGCGGCAACGGCGGTGGAGCGATAGTCGCGGCTCGACATCTTCACAACCGTGGCTGCGACGTGACAGTACTGCTCGTTACGACAGATGAGTCGAAAATCACAGACGCCGTGCGTCACCAGCTTCGAATAACCCGATCCATAGGTATACCTGTTGAATCGCATTCAGCGAAAGATATTGAGATCGCCGATGTGATCGCCGACGGCATATTTGGCTACTCGCTAAGTGGCATTCCCCGTGAGCCTGCGGCATCTCTCATCACCCAAATCAACGAATCGGCCACACCGGTCGTTTCGAATGACATCCCGAGCGGTATCGATTCCACTTCTGGCGAAATTTACGAACCCGCCATTCGTGCGAATGCCACGGTCACAATAGCGCTCCCAAAAACCGGCCTGAGTAGTCCGGCAGCCAGCCCTCTCGTTGGTGACCCGTAGGCGACATATCGGTACCCACCAAGCTCTACGAGCGGTCGCTCGATATCAAGGTTCCAGCAATATTCATTGACGGCTCGGTCGTGAGAATGCCGGGGGCTTCAGGCTAAGGGCGCATGCATTCTCGCATGCCACCACTGGTTCTCTTGGCGGGATTTCATTCTGCGATTATCTCGGGGATATCGGCGATCACTTTTTCGGCAAGCTCTGGAGACGTTGGTGGCCCGGTTTGGACGCTTTCGTTGATGGGAATTCGTCCTAGTTTTCGGCGTGATGGCGGTGCTGATGGTGCTTGGTTTCGGAAGCGATCAGCTGGGTCCATTCGGGGCCATGATCATGATGATGGCGGCACTTGTCTTGTTCGTAGTAATCGGGCTGAGATCAGGAATCGGTCGACCCGAAACGACCAGGGGAGCCGGCGGATCTGGTGCTTCGTGGGCAAGCCTGCAGGGTCTGGCCGTTGAAAATTGGCTTGACCTCGTGATCGCCCCCGATCTCGTGGCGCTGGCGGCAAATGGTGTCGAAGCATCGACAGACTCCGAACTCAACACAGTGCGTTTGTTTGCTCAAGAAATAGTAGTCACTCAGTTGCGAACAATCGATGTCATCAGCAATTCGGTCATGCCAGCCGTCACTATCGCACTGCTCCCAGAAACCGATGGACCAGAAGCAGATATCGCCGTAGGAAGAATTCGAAACTCTTTAGCAGAGTCGGAACTGTCGATCGGAATCCGTGGGCAAACCGAATTGCCGGTATCTGTAATGGCAATCAACTACCCCGAAGACGTGCGAGACACGATGGGGTTCATCGAGCAAATACAGCAGTTCGAAGAACGGTTGTCACCGGCTACGGCATCTGGCTAACTTGCGTTTTCGAGCGCGTCCAGCAACTCTTGCGCTGTATTGCTATCGGCCGGGAATGAAACTGCATTTTGGCGGAACTGAACCTGCACCGGATCACTGCCCGCCACATCGAGTTTTTCTATTTCCAGCCGTTCGCTGAGTCGGTTTAGCGCGATATTTCCACCCTCGGTATCCGACTGTGGAAGCAATATTGCCATTGAGTATTCACCCGGTCGGCGTGCCACTGAGTCGGTGTCTCGAACCGCAGCCGAAGCGAGGTCGGCCACAAACTGCGATTATCTCGGGGATATCGGCGATCACTTTTTCGGCAAGCTCTGGAGACGTTGGTGGCCCGGTTTGGACGCTTTCGTTGATGGGAATCCTATTCACTTGGCACCCGTAACCAGTACGCTGCAGCGAACAGCTTCCAGCAAGAGTCGATAAACAAGATGCAGGAATCGTTCGAGTCGCTGGCAGGACGCGACTGGATGACCGGCCTCGACACATACGCGGAAATATCGAAACAGGTGAGGCGAGAACTCTCTCGGTCGACCCGGTATGACAGGCAATTTTCTGTGATGTTCGTCACGCCAAAGTTTGAAGGAAATACAGCAGCGCTTACCTCGGGACATATTTCCGATATCGAAATATTCACCGCCGACATTTTGCGAAAAGTACTGAGATTATCGGACGGAATCGCTCGGGCACCGACGTGTTTGGCTTCGTGGCGCTACTGCCTGAAACTGAAGCCGCCGGGGGCAAATCGCCGGAAAATGAGTGGTCGAAGGACTTGATAATCCGTACCACGCAGGGCCTTAGGACGATCAATCCGAGCTGATAGCGTTCGATGCAGAAGTACTTTCGTTCCCTGAAGATCAGGTGGCACTCACAACAATGTTCGGCATCGAGGAAAACTCAACCGATTCTTCGGGCGGAACCACGCTGCCAGCAAACGCATAAGCCAGAGCGCCGCGCCGTGTAACCCGACTGGTGTGAAGCAATAGTTGACGATGGCTGCTGTTCGTACCCTGTAAACTCCGCATGATTTATCCGGATTGCCTTTTTAAGGAGCTGACAAATTGGCAGACAAACTTCGCGTTGGTGTGATCGGCAGCGGCGGTATGACCCAGAACCATTCCCGGGGCTATCTGAACAGTGGCCAGTACGAAATCGTTGCCCTCGCCGATTTGAGCCCGCAGGTGATGACCGAGTACGACGAGGCTTTTGCTGAGTACGACGACTACAACGCCGAACACTTCACCGATTTTCGAGTGATGCTTGAAACCGCCAAACCCGACATCGTTTCGATCGGCGTCTGGCACAGCGGTCATGCTCCCATGACCGTCGCAGCAGCAGCAGCGGGTGGCGTGAAAGCCATCCTGTGTGAGAAGCCGATGGCCGACAGCCTGAGCGCAGCTGCCGACATGCTGATGGTCTGCGAACGCAACAACGTGAAGCTGGTCATCGGGCATCAACGACGATTCCTGCCCGCCTACACACTGGCAAAGCAGATGATAGAAGACGGCGAAATCGGCGATGTGCGACTCATCACCAGTGTCGCCGGCGATGGTCTGCCGAACTACGCTTCGCACCAGACCGACATGTTCCGATACCTGCTTGGTGATGTTGAGTGCACATGGGTGATGGGCAATGTCGAACGTGAAACCGATCACTGGGAACGCTCGACCCAGATCGAAGACAAGGCGCTTGCCGTGTTCGGGTTCGAAAACGATGCTCAAGCGATGATTGTTTCCGACCTCACGCCGGTTCGCTGGCAGGGCGCTCGCATCTACGGATCAGAGGGCATGATCGAGATGACGACCGACGACCTATTTCTGATGAACGCTAAGTCTGGTGGCTGGGCTCAGCACAAGCCCGACGGAGAATTTTTCAAGTACGGGGCCGATCGCTTCGAGTGGGTCGAGGGTGGTGCAGGTCAGGCTCGGGAACTTGCCGACTGGGCGTCTGGACGCTCCGACTACCATCGGGGCAATGGCTTGAACGGGTACAAAGCGCTGGAAATGGTGCACGCTGTTTACGAATCGGCGCGACTGCACGTTCAGGTTGAAATGCCAATGAAGACGATGGTGAACCCTCTCGATCTGATGATCGAAGACGGCCACCTGCCGATCCGCTATCCCGGTAAGCACGACATCCGAGCAAGCAGACTCCGCGGCGAAAACCTGGGCGCAGATACAGACAACAGTTAATTTCGTCAGCATCAGCCGTCATTTCATTTCCCGAGTGGAGTCATCGGAACCGAGGGGTCTGGTGCGGGGATGCGCTGCGATGTCTTCCTCACTAATCGCCCAAAACTAACTCGGCCACTGAATCAGCTCTACCCGCACGTTATCCGGTGCACTCACCCAGCAAAACCGTGTGCCATCGGGCAACGCGTTCGGACCGTCCACCAGTGGCGCTCCCACCGCTGCCAGTCGAGTTATCTCGGCATCTATATCTTCAACATCGAACCCGAAATGCTCAAGGCCAAGATTCGGCCCCGAGTCACTTTCGACCAGTGTCTGGCCATCAAGCGGTCCCGAAATATTCACCGGTACGCCATTCGACGAGCGACACTTAACGAAGCGATCTCCAGTGTCCCGAGTCGAATCGTCAACAATCTCGAACCCGAAGTTATCGACCCACCAGGTCGCAGCTTTCATCGGGTCATTTGATTTCAGGTGAATGTGGTTCAGGTTGTACATGTTGTTCTCTATTTGAACTGCCTAAAGTGACTGATTGGTGCTGACCGGATACTACCGCACTACCGTTAGAAGAATCCGGCCACAAACGGCTAACTGCTGGCCAATGCCGCCTGCAACGCCGCCCTCGCGTACCCAACGGTGTAGGCGAACCCGGTGTAACCGGCTCCGAACCCGTCGTGAGCAAACTCTTTGTCGTGATCCATTCTCGGCGGGTGCTCCGGATACACGATCCTCGGGTAACCCTGCCGTACAAGCTCCCTCATCACAGCAAGCATGTCGACTTGACCCTCGTCCAAGAACACCTCGGTGTATTTCTCGTTCGGAATATCGGTGATGACGTTGCGCCAGTGGACATGATTTATCCGGTCGAGATCGCCAAAATAACGAGCCGTCTCGACCGGATCGCCGCCCATTTCGCGGGTCACACCGCAGTCGAACGTAATGCCGTTCGCAGTGCTGTCGACGATACTGACCAGCTTCTTCCAGCCGTCGATGCTGCCCATGATCTGCTCAGACCCACGGCTGATCGGCGCAGGCGGATCGTTCGGGTGAAGCGCCATCCGCACCCCAGCTTCCTCCGCAGCGGGAATAACGGCCTTCAGGAAGTATGTGATGTTGTCCCACATGGCATCGGCGGTATGAGCACCTTCTTCTGGCAACGGTGGCAGATCCTTGATCTTCTGATAGTCGAATTCGTGGTACTCAGATCCCCCACGACCCTCGACCCAGTAGTAGCCCTCGATAATCCGATGGGCGTACCAGTTGTATTCGACCACCGGTATGCCAAGCCGACCTGCAACCCGCACCGATTCGATCACCTTTTCGATTTCTTCGTCACGACCGGGTCGACCGTAGATAGCGTTCGGAAAGCCGGTGATCATCTTGATTCCAAGCTTGATCCCGTGAGCAGCCAACGCCTTCACATCGGCTCCCAGACCCTCGTCTGTCCACGGCAACTGATTCTCTCTACCGAAGTTCGAGTCCGAACTGCCAGCACCACCGCTCGAATGAACGTTCGTGATGCCGAGTTGGCGAACTCGTCGCAACGTCGAATCACCGAAGTTGCTGACGGAAATTCCGATCTTTGGGCCATTTGGTGTATCAGTCATATTGAGTCTCCGTAACTAGTCCCACAACTTGTGAATCGCTTCGAGGCAGTCCTCGATCATCTGCTCCGCTGCCCCCGCTTCAAATGGAGCAGTCGGTCCAACCTCGTATCCACCCTCGGGGTAGGCGTACGCCATGGGCAGGTAGCCGTAGTAGCCGTTCGCGTAACCTGAAAATAACGTCCAATCGGCGGGCGACCGCTCTTTTATGGCAGTGCCAATTTCGGCGAACGGTTCGACCGGAATCGCCACCAGCGCGGTGTTGCCGATTCGTATCACCTGAATCGGAATATCTCGCTTGTTTCCGCCCTGACCAAACGTCTGTGTATGGCGAAGCAGAAGCGTTTCACGCTTGGCCGGGAACGCCGCTTGCTTGATCTCCTCGACCGATCCACCGCTATCACGCACACTCTGAAGATTGGCGCTGATGCGATCAAACTTTTCCTGCACCTCGGACTCAGGCGGCATCTCCTTAATCGGCAACGATGAGGCCGATTCGATCAGCCCAAGGGTGTCGTCCGATTCGCCAACCTGCTTGAACGAATACATCCCGAGATCAGCACCGGAAGCCAGAATCTCTTCTAATTTTTCTTCTCTTGGCACTGGGTCGATACTCAGTCGCACCCGCGCTGCCTCGATTCCAAGCTGCTTGCCAAGACGCCGGTAAACCGAAGTGTCGCCAGTAAACCCATCTACTGGACCCTGATTGCCCGCCGCACCCTGCAGGAACAAACACGTGCCGCCAACAATGTTCTCGACCGTCTCCCGCACTGGGCCGGGATAGTCGGGTGTTATCAGCTTGTTCTCCGGACCCATGATCGTCGGGTGACAGGCGTAGTTGACCAACGTTGCAACCGGATTGCCATCAAGATCATCGAGGGCTGTGACCAGCACTTCATGATCGACAAACCCGCCGGGATTACGACCTGTAAACACATTGCCATTGTGGCTCACCGGCCGTCTGTTGATATTTATCTCGCAGTGGCCGGTACCGGAATCGGATCGCACCGGAACAATCTTCGTTATCGCCTCTTCAACCGCTTTTGCCGAAGCGGGAGCCATCGAATAGAACCACGGCTCGACCATCTCAGATCCCTGAACAATCCACGAAAGCCCTTCGATCGGACCGGAGTGAGTGTGGGTGTACGACACTCGCTGGTTCACCGGCGGAATCCCGGTAGCCGCGTTTACCGCGTCACGAATCGCCACGTCGTACGCCTCGACCAGCATGCAGGTGTCGATATCGAGAATTGCGATGCGATCAGCAGGGTTCGTGTTTCCATCGGTTTCGATCACTAGTGCAGTGATCGTGAGCGGCATGTCGACCCCCTCGGCACCCTCGTGCGACTGCGCACCCCACCCGGCGTGGGCTATTCCAATCGGCGGCGTTATATCGACTCTAGCGGTCCCGGCTGCGAGCATTTGTTTCTCCGTAAATTAAGATGATTGTTGGCGGAAAATAACGGCACAATGCCGCAATTCGCAATAGAAAAAGCAGCTAGCTAGCTAGCTGCCTGCCTGACTAGTTCCATGCTGCCGGAGCGATGCTGTCGATGTTGGTTGTCACATCGATCACCGCGGGCTTGCCAGCGTTAAGGGCTTGGTCAAGTGCGCCCTCGAAATCAGCAGGCTTATCGACCCTGATTCCGAATCCTCCCATCTGTTCAGCCATCGCTGCGAAGTCGGCTTTGGTCAACTTCCACAGTTCATCTGAACCGGGCAGGGGACCGCCGTAATTGCGTTCGTTGAGACCACGCTCCTGGTTCAGCGACGCATTGTTGTTCACAACGGTCACAGTGTTCAGGCCGTAGCGCACGCCGGTGTCCATCTCCATGAAGTGGTACCAGAGAGCGCCGTCACCAGCGAAAGTAATCACTGGGCGATCTGGCGCAGCTGCCTTAGCTCCAAAAGCTGCCGGGAACGCCCAGCCCAACGAACCTGCACACCGGATGTACGACTGATCCGGGCTTGTGAGATCGATCATCGTGCCGGTCCAGATCCCCGAGTGACCGGTATCGGCGACAAGAATGGCGTCGCTCGGCAGGTGATTTGTTAGTTCCTTTGAAAGTCGTTCGGTGCGCATCGGCGAATCGTCAGAGTTCCAGAGATCCTCAACGGCGGCCTTCCAATCGCTAACCAACTGCTGCACATGCGAAATCCACGATGACCGGCCAGCCTCATCACTTGCTACTCCAACCTCACCACTGGCATCGAGCATCTTCTGCAGACCCGCTCGAACGTCAGACTGAAGCCCAACTTCTATCGGGAAAGAACGCCCCAGTTCTGAAGCATTGATATCCATTTGGACGACACGAGTGCCGGCGCGCGGCAGCTTCCAATCGTTGGTCACCTGACCGCCGGTGTGACTCCCGATGAAGAAGACAAGATCGGCCTCAGCGACCGTCTGGTTCGCACATGCCCGTGAATATGAGCCTGGAACACCAACAGCCAACGGGTGGTCTGACGGGAACATTTCTTTGGCATTGAGCGCTGTGGCGACCGGAATGTTCAGCCGTTCAGCCAATTCGATCAGCTGCTTACCAGCGCCTGAAGTCTTCACTCCACCACCAGCGATGATCACCGGCTTCGATGCCCTTGCAAGCGCACTTAGGGCTGCGTTCACGGAGTCGGAATCGGGTTCGGGTCGGAACGGAGGCAGACTTGCGAACTGGCCTTCGATAACCACCTCCATGTCGGCACTTTTCTTGCTGATTTCTCCGCCTGCAATACCAGCCAGATCGAGGTGAACCGGACCCGGAGTGCCGGTGGTTGCTTCACGAATAGCCTGCCGCAGATACATCGGAAGCTGCTCGGTTGAATCGACCCGGGCGCTGTACTTGGTGTTAGCGCTGAACGGGCTGCCGTGATCGACCTCCTGATAGGCGTGGCGATCCTGCTGCTCCTGAGTTAGTCGACCCGTCAGCGCTATGACCGGTGAACTGGCGAGATAGGCGTCCTGTAGTCCTGCCGCGAGGTTCGTTGCACCAACCGACTGCGATCCACAGAAGGCGATCGAGCCGCTCACCCTCGCGTATCCATCGGCCATATAAGCAGCCGGCTTTTCGCTATGCGCCATGATCCGGGCGATGCCAAGCTCTTCCATGTGCACCATTGCATCATCGACGATTACGGGCATGAAGAAGAAGTGCGAAACGCCGTACCCGTGCATGGTTTCGGCAAGAAATTTAGCGCCAGTCATTTCGGTCATGAGATCAAACAGCTTTCAGTCGAGCGTCAACGTTGATTTTTTTGTGAAACTTCGGCGCACTTTACAGCAGCACGCGACGAGTTGGACTATCGAAAACGTGAAAAATATAGTTCGCCGATGCCAAATTATTCGTACGTGCGTTTATATGCCGATGAAAATGGAGAATTTCACTTCGAAGACGTTTCGGGTGAGATGATCCCAACCGACTTTGCTCCGCCAGCCCCGATTACATTCACAGGCTGTCACCGACGAGAGAAAACCGCATTGTTCTTTTCTGCGCCTCCGAATTGGGATGCGAAATGGCACCCCGTTCCTGCGCATCAGTTTCTGGCGTTCCTAAAAGGTGATTACGAAGTCGAAGCTTCAGATGGTGAAAAGCGATTGTTTGGCCCAGGTGACTTGATACTCGCCGAAGACGTAACCGGCAAAGGTCACTATTCGAAGCTGATTGGAACTGGCGAAGGCAATCTTATTCTCGTTACGCAGTTGGACGAATCGTAGATCGGCCGTCACCGAATATCGTGAAATCTAGCTTGTTCGAAGCCTGACTCTCGACGGGGGCCTACCCGGTTTGCCAGCGAGAAGTGCAGCCACTCCGCACAGTGGTGGAAGCATCATGTAGGCGATCAAGCCGATGGTGTAAGAACCTGTCATATCCACCGAAAGCGCAAGCGGTAGTGGACCAATCGCCGCCGCTGTCATCGTTCCGAAGTTCGCTACTCCCCGAATGCTGCCCAGATGCTTGCGACCAAAATACGTCGGCCATACAACCTGATTCATGTTCATCAAGAATCCCTGAATAGTGCCAAGCACCACGCCATACGCATACGCCTGCCACAGCTCATTTGTACCCAACAGCATGATCATTGCAACAACCAACCCTGCCTGACCACCGGCTATCAGATATCGAACCGGGATCCGGCTGGCCAGATAACCGCCCAAAAACTGACCCGCAATGGCGGCGGGCGCCATGATCCCAAAAACTCCTGCCGCAGCACCGATAGTGAGATCTTTCGATGTCAGTATCGACACCTGCTGAAACGCTACGCCAGTGCCTACCAGAGACTGCGCCGATCCAGCGAATATGAGTAACCACAGCACCCGTGACCGCGCAGCTTGCTTTGAGGTCCAGGAAAGCTCCGGAGATTCATCCCTACTGGTTTTGCTGGTCGATTTTTTCGATGTTTCTGGCGAATCGCCATCGGGGAGCAATCCGATTGATTCGGGACTGGTTCGTATGAACACGATTGCCGGTACGATCAGCAGTACCCAGCCGGTTATCGCTATTGCAACCCATGCCGACCGCCATCCAACCGCTTCGATCAGCGTCGCTCCGTAAAACGGATAAATACCACCAGCGATCGCACCGCCAAGGGCCATTAACGCGAGTGCTATGGGGCGTTTCCTAATAAACCAAACGGAAACAACAGTCGCAGGAATCAGGCTGAGTGCGCCCTGACCCATTGTGCGCATAATCGCAAAACCAATAAATAGCTGCCAGCTGGAGTTCACTCGTGAGAGCCATAGGGCGCCCAGTCCCAAACAGATGACCGAGAAGACCACCATCCTACGAGGCCCGTATTTATCGAGGCTACGACCGATGAATATGATCATCCCGGCCGCGGTCAATGAACCGAACAGGTACAGCGTTGAAATGGCAGTCGATGACAGATTCAGATCTTCAATAAAAGAGTCTTGAAAAACCGAAAAAGTAAAAGTTTGGCCAGGACCCGAAACGAAACTTGCCAGTGCGGCGACAACAAGTACGACCCACCCGTAATAAAACGGTGTGCGGGCAACGCGGGGTAGTGGGTTCGCTTGGGAGCGAGGGTTTTCTGTCACGAGCAGAAACTATACCGTTGGGTGCGACCTCTATGGAACGGCGTTGCTACCGGATTCTGCAACAAGTGGTGTTCAGTATCTCCTGAAAAATACCACCGTACGGGAATTTCAGTTGCCTTTTTAATCGTAAAATTCAACGCTGTCGAACCAAACGCTAACCGAGGTTTACCCGACTACACACCTTACTTCTGCCTAAAAACTCGACAACGAGCAGTGAAACGTTCAAAGTGATTTGCTGAATTTGTCACGTAGCGTTCGTACTTATTGCACCGCAATTTGCATTCATCGGGAACAAAAATGAGAATTTCTCCAAGGCGGGCCGAACAAATACCTGGCATCTTGTACAGAGGTATCAAGGGTTCCGCACGGCCAGCCGATTATGAGCCGATTTCAGGCGTAGAGGGGATTATGAGCGTTAGCGGTCGACGTCCGTGGTTGATCGTAATCGGATGGATGTTGGTTCTGTTTGTGGCAGCCATGCTCGCCAGCACAATGCTGGAAAGCGCCCTTGAAGGAGAGCAGGGACCAACGCAGGTTCTCGAATATGAACGTGCCCAGATGCTCATCGACGAACGATTCGGCGAACTTGATGGCACCAACGAGCAGACCGAAGAAGACACAGGCCCCGCAACTTCGGGTGAATTTGTTGTGATACTGGCCGATGGCCTGAACCCCGGTGACGCCGCGTTCGACCAGCGTATTACCGAGTTTGGTGAAGCCTTAGAAGCTGCACAAATCGACGCCGGTGTAGAAATAATGGTCGGGCACTTCAGCGACTATGAAGGCATGGTTTCGGAAGATGGCACGACCCTCCTGACCACGATTGATATCCTCGAAGAGTCAGACTCCCATATCGAAACACTGCTCCACGTTACCGATGAATTCACCGACGGACAGTTCGAAGCCTACATGGTCGGTAACGCCAGTATCAACCATGTGTTCAGTGAACTGGCAGAGAGCGACCTGATCACCGGCGAAACAATCGGTGTGGCAATTGCAATCGTCATTCTGGCACTGGTATTCGGAGCTGTAGTCGCCGCATTTGTCCCGATTATTCTCGCCATCGCCGCCATCTTCACCGCTATCGGACTAACAGCCATCGTGGGCCAGTTCATGGAACTCAACGAGTTCGTGCCGAACATTCTTTCGATGATGGGTCTGGCAGTTGGTATCGACTACTCGTTGTTCATCCTCTCCCGCTACAAAGAAGAGCGAGATCGAGGATTAGACAAGCACGCTGCCATCGAAGCGGCAGGTGGCACAGCCGGGCGTGCGGTGGTCTTCAGCGGACTCACCGTCGTGTTGGCCATGCTGGGGATGTTGATCATCCCCGAACGTACCTTCAAGGCGTTCGGAATCGGAGCAATTCTTGTTGTATTCGTAGCAGTCATCGTTGGAGTTACCTTGCTCCCGGCGATCATCGGCCTACTGGGCGACAAGGTTCACGCCATCAAAGCGCCGCTGCCCATTACCGCCGGCATGTTCCTGATTGGAATTGTGATCCTCACGGTGACCGTTGGATTTGGTAAAGACGTGATTATTGTTTCTGCAATCGTCATGTACATATTGGCGTGGTTCGCATTTTCAAATCGATCTTCTGGATTCGCCAGCCGGGGCATCATGTACTACGTGTTCTCGGCGCTGTTCTTCTTCCTGATTCTTGGGATTATCGGCACGTATCTCAGAAAATCTGGTCTGCTCACCAAGCTTGGAATCGGAGTCGTCAAGCGATCCGATCCCGAAGCCCAATCCTCCATGTGGAACATGATCACAGTCAATGTGATGCGTCGCCCGTGGATGAGCCTGATTGCGGCTTCTGCCGTGCTGCTGATTCTGGCGTACTTCTATCTGGACCTCGAAAAGGGAACCAGTGGTATTTCCGTTCTACCCGATGAACTGCCTGCGAAGAAGGGATTCCAAACGCTAAACGATAAGTTCGGCTTCGGGTCTGATGCGCGAGCCGTAGTTGTTATCGACGGAGACGTGGGCGATAAACTCGCGGGTGCGATCACGCTACTCGAGCAGTCAATGACTCCCGAGAACGGGCTGCAACCGCCTGAAGTGCGAATTGAACCAAGTGTGGGACTTGCCACACTGCGGTCGCAAATACCTGGCGACCCCCAGGGTCAAAAAGCCCTGACCACTATTCGTGACCTGCGTTCGAAATTAGTAGACGACGCATTTGACGGAATTGATGAGGATTCCTATGAAGTCTTGGTCGGCGGTGGTCCGGCCGAGATTGTCGACTCAGTAAAAATCACCGATGAATACCTGCCAATTGTGTTTGCATCAGTGCTCAGCCTTAGCTTCATCCTGCTGCTACTTGCATTCAGATCGATAACGATTTCGATCGCGTCGATCCTTATGAACCTGCTTTCGGTGGGTGCCGCTTACGGCCTGGTAGTGCTGGTGTTCCAGAAGGGATTCCTCATCAACGTGTTCGGGTTCGAACAAGTTGATCAGATCGAATTCTGGTTACCGTTGTTCATGTTCAGCATCCTGTTTGGACTGTCGATGGACTACCACGTATTCATGCTGAGCAGGATCAAGGAACGCTACGACGAAACGGGCCTAGCCTCGGAATCGGTTGCGTTCGGGCTTCGAAGGACGGCGAGCATCATCACCGGCGCAGCACTCATCATGGTTGCCGTGTTTGGTGGATTCGCCCTTGGCGATATCGCCTTCTTCCAGTCGATGGGATTCGGTCTCGGCGCAGCTGTACTGCTCGATGCAACGATCGTCCGTTCACTGCTCGTACCAAGCGTTTTGCGGATACTTGGCACAAAAGCCTGGTACCTGCCAAAGTGGCTTGAGTGGATTCCGAACATCTCGATCGAAGGTCGCATGCCAGCGGTTTCTGCCCCTGCCACAACGCAGGTCGAAGAACCTGCCCCGGCCGACTAGTTCGGAAAACTAAGAAAAACGAACCGCCCGTTGCATGAAAAATTGCGACGGGCGGTTTTCATTTAAGTTAAGCCGAAAACCGGTTCGCCCAACCACTAACCGAACCGCCCTGCGATGTGCCCCGCAACGTATTCGGCGTCTTCACCGACTCCGATGAACTGAGCCGACTTAGACCCGTACATCCACTGCAACCCCATGAAGTACAACCCCGGATACTCCGTGACACCCCGGTGCTGAATCGGGTAGTTGTGTTCACCTGTGATCGGCAGCTTGATCCAGTCGAAGTTGTACTTGAATCCTGTCGACCAGATGATGTTCTTGATACCGGCCTCAACTAAATTCAGCGAGCTGGGAACATCGCCCTTCGGCCAATCGGAAATATCGGGCGGTTCGATCGTGTTGTCAGGCGGAACCTGAATACAGTTTTTCTCGATATAGGCATCGACGTTTTGTTTCCACTTTACGGGGTGCGCGTCGATGGCTTTCAAGATCTCGTCAAGGTCGGTTCTTAGCGACAACGAATCGCCACTTCCGCCGGTCACCGGGCCAACCAGCGTGACGCCATTTTTCGCCATGTGACGCAGGTAGATATCGTGCCCGCCCGCAGCACCGCTAGTGTGGGACGACGAACCGTAGCGAGCGTCGTCAATCGAATCGACATTCTCGATCGTCCTGTCGAAGCCGCCCATCGTGTAGTTCCACCACGACGAATCACGCCCTCGATATCGACGTGGGCGACGACCGGCGTTCCCGACCGACAGCCACACCTTCTTTCCAGCGTTGAGAAGCTCCTCGGCGATCTGCGCCCCCGACTGACCCGACCCAACAACCAGCACCCCCCCCAAGCGATTGTGGATTCCTGTATTCAGCGGAATGAATCTGTGTGACCGAACTGGCTAAATCAGCCGAGTAATCAGGCGTCTTTGGCACACCGAACGCCCCGGTCGCAACAACTACACAGGGAGCGCGAATCACATCACCGGAACGAGTAGTGAGAAAATAACCATCGGCTTCACGCTCCAGCGAATCGATATCAACACCTGTCCGCACAGGCGCGCCGAAATGCTTTGCATAATTCTTTAGGTAGTCGATTGTTTCGGTCTTCGAAAGATAACCCTCGGGCTCGGTACCCACGTAGTGAAACCCCGGAAGCCTAACCGCCCAGTTGGGGTTCACAAGGTAAAAGCCGTCCCACCGCTCAACGTCCCAGGTATTGCCGACATCGCCTCGCTCAAGAACAACATGATCGATGTGTTGCTGGGTGAGAAAGTAACTGGTCGCCAGACCTGCTGATCCGGCGCCAATGATCACGATATTGTGCGATTCGTTCGAACGATTCGTCGGCAAGGGGTTCCCAGACGCCTTTTTGATTTGGGGATTAATTGCGGGTCGTAGACTCGTTGCGAGGTGCCCGAACTAACGATCTATCAAACTTGAACCGGCAAGCAACCTCGAAAGCAACGAGGATATTATCTGGTCGAGTCTCCAGATGGGCGTTTGAGATGTGCTTTTCATGAACTAACAGGCGCATTAATAATGTCGAATCGCTACTTGTGGTCGGCGCATTTCGCTGTGAAACTTGAGGCGAAATTCGCCGCTGCTTAGCCGACACAGAAACGAACCGAGAAATTCCCATGAAGATTACGAAAGTCACACCATGGCTGCTGCTCGCCACCGCGGCCTACAACTTTGGGCGGCAGGGCGAATACATATTCGTGGAAGTGCAAACCGACGAAGGAATAACTGGCTGGGGCGAAGTAACCACAACTCACCCGGTGGCGAACCGTGCGGTATGTGCAGTTCTCAACCAGATCAACCCCTTGGTAGTCGGCGACAACCCGTTTCACATCGAAAAAATCTGGAACAAGATTTTCAGGCGCTTCACCTACATGGGATCCCGGGGCGCTTCGACAAACGCAATCAGCGGAATCGACATTGCACTGTGGGACATTCGTGGCAAGGCGATGAACGAACCGATCTACAACCTTCTCGGCGGGCCTGTTCGGGAAAATATCGAGCTATACACGCACCCCGATCCAAACATCGGACCCGATGAGGCGAAGCGTCAGGCGAAAGAAATAGCCGACTCCGGTCACACCGCGATGAAGTTCGATCCCTACCCGCACATGACCGAAGAAAACAACGGCTACCTGAGTGGGACGATGACGACCAGGGGCGAGGCCGAAGCTAACGAGATCACCGCTGCGATGCGCGAGGGTGCAGGGCCAGATATGGAGCTGCTGATCGATGCCCACGGTCGATTCGATGTCCCAACGGCCGTTCGACTTTCGCGCTCCGTTGCTCCGTCAAACATCCATTGGTGGGAAGAGCCGGTGCCGGTCGAGAGCACCCACGCGCTCAAGAACGTCCGTGCCCAGATCGACCTCCCAATTTCTATTGGAGAACGACTCCACACACGCTGGGAATTCGTGGCAGTACTCGAACAGGACCTCGCCGATTTCCTGATGCCAGACGTCACGTGGACCGGTGGCATTTCGGAGCTGAAGAAAATCTCGACGATGGCCGAGGCGTACTACGTGCCGATCTCGCCTCACGACGCAAGTGGCCCGATCAACGTACTCGCTGGCGCACAGGTGATGATGACCGTTCCGAACTTCTACAAGCTCGAAACAGCCCGACACCGTTTGAACGCCTACGACAACTTCATCCAAACCCCGCTCGACGTCCGTGAAGGTCGATTGCACCTGACTGACGCACCAGGTCTCGGTGTAGAGATGAACATGGACTTCCTGCGAGCCAACTCCGATGAGGAGTTCCGGGGCGAATAGTCGCTTCGACCTGCGAAATATTCGTGTAAAGTCCGGCGTGCAAACCCCGTCGCCGGTTACGCATAAACGCGTGTCAGTTAGGAATATCTCAGCATGAAGATCAGGTCAGTCAAAGCTATCGAGGTCGATGTAACGCCACATGCGACTACCAAGCCCCGTGTACCGAAGATCGAAACCGACGGCTTTGTTAGCCCCATGCAGCGCTACCCCGAACTGAAACGTAGCGATTGGGGCAACGACTGGAAGCGCACAGCGTGTGTGGTTACTGCTGAAGACGGGACGTGGGGATTCGGCCTGACTCTGCACAGCGGTGTAACCGTACCGCTCATCAACGATCACATTGGCCCGGTGATCGAGGGCGAGAACTGCATGGCCACCGAGCGTGTGTGGGACCTTATGCAGAAGGCAACCGCGCCCTACGGAACCGCTGGTGTGTCGAGCTTTGCGATTAGCGCGGTCGACAACGCACTGTGGGATCTCAAGGGCAAGCTGCTCAACAAGCCGGTTTACGAAATCATCGGCGGCCCCCAGAAAGAAAAAATCTTCTGCTACGCCAGCAATACCGATATTTCTTACGGCACAGAAAACTCGATCGACTGGTTCCTTGAACTCGGATTCAAGGCCGTAAAGCTGTTCCTGCGTGAAGGACCAGACGCCGGTCTTCCGGGACTTAATCGCACCGAAGAGCTGGTTGCCAAAACCCGTGAGCAGGTTGGCCCAGACGTCGAAATCGCGGTCGACTGCTGGATGTCGATGAACACCGACTACATGGTTCGCCTTGCCGAGCAACTCAGGCCGTATCGAATCAAGTGGCTTGAGGACTACATGCTGCCCGAAGACATGGACAGCTATTTCAACCTGCGCCAGCGAATTCCCTTCCAAACTCTTGCGACAGGTGAACACTGGTACTCGATCCACCCATTCGCGCTGGCAGCCAGTCACGGTTTAGTCGACATTTTCCAGCCCGACTTGCAGTGGGTTGGTGGCTTGACAGCGGGAATAAAAATCTGCCATTTGGCCGAAGCACACGGGCTTACCGTGATCCCGCACGCCTCGACCAACTACCCGTACGGGCAGCATCTGGCCTATGCGATGTCTTCGGTCATGTGGGCCGAACGATCCGAGGGCGTGGCACCTCCTGGCGTTCCGTTGGAAGAGCTGGTCGTACTGCCGGGTACACCGGTCATCAAAGACGGCTACCTGACGCCTTCGAACGCACCCGGTTTCGGCTTCGAGTTTGACCTCGACTGGATCGAACAGCGAGCTACTTAGCCGAATCCCGGCTAGACGACGGCTGCGAGTTTGCGCTTCGGCGTTGGGGCGGGAGTAGTATGTCGCCCATGCCGAAAACCATTCTGTACTTCGATTCGAGCTTCTCTGCTTGAGCGAGGCCGCAGAATCACCAACATCGCCGACTGATCCGAACGACCGAGCCGACAACTATAAATGGAAAGCGTTTACCGCCATTGGTATCGCTTTCTTCACCATGGTCGCAAGCATGGGTATGGTGTTCATCGCGCTTACCCAGATAGCCGACACGTTCGATGTGACTCTTAGGTCTGCGTCATGGGTCGTAATCGCACAGGGCCTGACCATCAGCGCATTCATGATGCCGATGGGCAGAATGGGCGACATTATTGGGCGCAAAAAGGTCCATCTGATAGGCCTGGTTCTGTTTGGTACTGGATCTGTATTTACTGCGATTGCTCCCACGTTTGGCCTTCTAATCGCCTCCAGGGTATACACGGCGATTGGTAACGCGATGGGGCAGTCGGTCGGAACCGCTATGGTGCTCTCGGTATTCCCTGCACGTGAGCGGGGTAAAGCGATTGGCGCCCAGACTACTGCCGTCGCAGTCGGCGGCGCAACAGGGCCGGTGATCGCCGGTTTGGTTCTTCAATTCTTGCCATGGCAGGCACTTTTCTTAATGCTGACGATCCCAATTGGGATTGCATTCATAGCCGGATTTTTCATCCTCGACGAAAAAATAGTCAGCCAGCAACGCGGCGGACCCAAACCTGCATTCGACAAGGTTGGCGCGATTGTTTCGGGAGTGACAATCACCATATTGGTGATCCTGATCAACAACCCGTTCGGAGTCCCAATCCTCTCACCACTGATTATCGGTGGAATCGCTTCGGCATTCGGGCTGTTCGCATTCTTCGTCTGGTGGGAACTGAACTCCGACTCGCCGATGCTCGATCTGCGGATGTTCAGAAATGTCGTGTTCTCACTTGCGGTAGCAACGAGATTTTTGGGCTTCTTGGGAACGACTGCGGTTCGATTCCTCATGCCGATTTACCTGATCAGCATGCGTGATATCGGAGAAGCAGTAGCGGGTGGAGTCCTGTTCCTCACCTCGCTCGGTATGGCCGTTGCTGCCAGTTCATCAGGGCGCATGGGCGACAAGATCGGCGAGCGGCCGTTCACGATTGTCGGCTTCACGATGCTGGTGTTCACTGCCCTTGCGTTCATATTCTTCAAAGCCGATACGCCGCTATGGATCGTCATGGTCGTGCTGCTCTTCAACGGACTTGCGATGGGCCTGTGGGGAGTGCCGAATAACAGCACAATTCTCGGAAGTGTGGGCCGAGAGCAATTTGGCGTTGTCGGAGCGTTAACTAACCTGACACGAAACGTCGGTAACGTTGCCGGACAGGCGATTGCTTCGGCTGTTGTAGTAGGCGTGATGGTCGCCGATGGATTCGATATACCGCTCAGCAAAATCACCGGCGATAAGGGAGCCAGCGATTCGTTTATGAACGGCTGGAAGTACGCCTACATGCTCGTGACGTTCTTCTCGCTAATCGGTTTGGCACTGGCAATCGTTACGAAGCCAAAACGGTTAGATCCAGAAGAGTAATTAACTCGCCGGCTCGGTTATCTCGTGAAGTTGGTTCAACTCGAGATCAGCTATGTCCATCGTCAATCCGCTCGGCCATCGAATCGTGACTGCGACCGATTCGCCATTTCCTAGACCAAAATGAGCGTCTAGCGAACTCATCGACAGGAAACTCGATGATCCCAGAACCTCTTTCACCTGGGTGACTTCAACGCCGCTGTCGTCCAGATAAGTAACAGTTATCTTTGCGCCAATGGCGTCTGCGTTCGAACCGCTGCCATCGACAGCCATGCGCCCCTTGAGCCTGAATGATATCCAGTGGTTGTCACCGCCAGAATTTATCCACACGAACAACGGTCCGCCTACGACCGCACGTTCGCCGTCGGCCGTGAAGGTTTCGCCATTGCTGTTAGTGCCGATCACGTCGATAAACCCATCACCATTCAGATCGCCAACCACCACACCTTTTCCGTTCTCGTGGAACTCAGCACCGAGCCGTTGCTTTGAGCGATTGAATTCGTCGTCGCCGGGATCGATGACTGAGTAGTCGACCGCAAGTGCATCGATCATCCGTGATTCAACCGTGACGTCCTTGAATGCTCCGCTCCCGTCGTTCTGCAACATGCGCCCAAACCCGGGAGCAAAATCCCCGTTCGGGCCTTCGCCACGAGCCGCCAGCGAGCCGAGCCAGTACAAATCCTGGTCAGCATCATTGTCCATATCGAAGAACACCGCGCCGAATCCGAACTCGTAAGCCTCAAGGCCAGTAAGTTGTTTCGCGCCTTCGAAATCGGCTCTTATCGAAGTGGGAGGCAACACCTCACTCGCCGTCACAACAGTTTCGCCCGTCACGAACACGAACGCTCCATTGCGATCAGGATCGCTTCCCTCGTTCACACGGTTTTCGATCAGGGCGTGGAAACAGGTGCCAGTTTCGGTTGAGTGGTAATAAGCACAATCGGCAGAAGGCACACCCGGCCACGGACGTTCCAGCGGGTGGAAACCCATGTTGGTTACGAACACATCGAGGTCGGAGTCACCGTCGTAATCACCCAGCGCAAAGCCCATCCACTGGCCCATCTGGTCGATGCCAAGCTGTTCCTCTATCGACGTGAATGAAATGCCTTCGGAACCAGAATCGTTGCGATAAACCTTTAGCCGATCGCCATCGTCGCCCACCCAAAGATCAAGGTCACCATCGGCATCGTGGTCGAACATTAGCGTCGCCCACGTTTGGCCCGCCGGATTACCAACTACGTTGCCATTGCCATCTACCACGCTGACATCGAAACCCTCCACTCGGCCGCCACCGGCAGCGAAAGTGATCGGGTTGCCGTCAAGATCGCGCATCCTGATCTCTGGTGAAATCAGCCCCACACGCTCGGTCAAATCCGAAAATGTCATGTCGCCGTTGTTGTGGAAAAACGTGTTGAAATGGCCATGGTGGCGCGAGGTGTCGAACCTGACGAAATCTTGATCCGCCCTGTTACCAACGTAGATGTCTAAGTAGCCGTCGTTATCGACATCACCACACGCGATACTGGCAGCCGAACGGATGTTCACACTCCCAGCAAAAGCCGAAGCAGTGATGTCGGTAAACGTGCCATCGCCGTTGTTGTGGAACAGGCGATCCTGAATGACGGGTATAAGCGATGGGCTCTGGGCGATCGAACGATAGTCGAGGTTGTCGCCGATCCGACCCTGCGCACCAACATAAAGATCCTGGTAACCATCGTTGTCGAAGTCGCACGCAGCAACCGCAGTCGAGTTGTGGGTGCTGGCGGCAACTCCCGCCTCTGCTGCCATCTCTGTGAACCTGTTGCCGCCATCGTTGCGGAACAGCTTGTTGGGTCCGCCCCGGGTGATCTGGAACACGGCATTCGATTCGCCAGAGGTCACATAGAAATCAAGATCGCCATCACGGTCAAAATCAAAGATAGCCACCCCCGGATAACGGTTTTCGATCAACGCGTCAGTACCAATCAACGATGCAATGTTCTGGAACGGCCCAAACTCGTCGCTCGCAGGAATCCCATCAGAAAACCCAGGATAGACACTCGAACGAAAAGGATCGGAAGTATAGACCAGGAACATCTCGTCAACAGTCCGCTGTTCCGTAGTCTTCGCCACACGATCACTCAAGCCCGCATCTTCCCAGAAGTACGCACCCCCAAGCAGCACCAGCAATCCACCCAACGCACCCACGGCCCATGTAGCCGTAGCGAAAGTGGCAAGCGCTTTTCGAGGCATGATCTTCGCCAGACCCCAGAAAGTAACAGGACCACCAGCAGCGGCAGCGAACAGCAATGTTGCAGCCGGCGCAGTGCCCATCCCCAAAAGCAACAGCAGTGCGACCAGCGGAATTTCAAATAACAGGGGAACGTTGATCAATAACCCGAACGTGGCTGCCAGCAGGATGCCGCGAACGTCATTTCCGAGATACGTAGCGACCACCTCTGGGCTGAGCCACTGGATAGCAAGTCCGCTCCCAAATCCGGCGAGAATCATGATCGGGGCGAGCCGTCTGGCATAACCAAAAGAGGCTTTCGCCCAGTGCCTGAACGCCGGGACAACCGCCTCTTTCCAGCCAACCAGATCGGCAGGATCCTGATAGGTGTCAGGTATTTCGATCGGCTTCTCACGATCACGTCTGACGCTGTAAACAACGATCGGCCCGATGATCAGTGCACCCACGATAGCCAGTATTAACCTGCTGAAGCCGAGCACCGGACTGAACACGAAAAACACCATCGCCAGTGCTGGGATGTTTAGCGTGGTCGACCCCTGCACCATCGCCACAGCGCCCTCGATGCTGGCTCGCTTGTGGAACGCAGATGACACCGGAACGATGCAGGCAGAACACAGGTTCATCACTCCGCCTGCCGCGGCTCCCTGCACAGTTCGTCTAAACACTCCGGCAGTGGGCAGTCCTTTGCCGATGGATTTAGAAAACAGGAACGCCTCGGCCAGTCCAGCAGTAACGAAGGCGAAAGTCATGCCGACGGTTACGAGTCGCAGGTATGTGATCGAGAACTTTATCCAGCGAGTCGTGAAGCTGACGCCGGGGTCTCGTTCGATACAAAATCCCTGAAAACACTGGCTGGTTGGCGAAGTGACAGCATCGAGGTCTTCGCCGACGATGCCGATCTTGGGCAGGCGGTTGAACGCCAGAAACATGCCCATGATTATGACCAGAAGCATCAGCCCGACGACGAGTCGTTTGCGATCTGCGGTTGCAAACATTATTTGCGGAACCTATCGCGCAAGCGGCTTGCGAAATCCGATTCACCTTCAGGAGGTGGAATCAGCACCCACAACAGGAAAAGCCCGCCAAAAATGACGGTCGGCAGAGTCGCTTCAAGCCACCAATCAGGCATTAATTCGAGATGCTCCAGAGGTCATATCGCAGCCGAGAATTCGGCTTTTAGCAATTTTCGAGTAATCAAGCCAGATAACAATAACCTGAAACGTCGATCACGCCGAACTTGAATCGCAGTGCGGGTCAGCACTATTTCTATGCGGTGACACGTTTGAGTAAGTTCAACTTAGGCTCACTCAGATACCCGTATCGATTCACCCACATGCCCGAATCACCGGTTTCCCAGCCAATTTTCCAGCGACGTTCCACATCCGCTAACGGCCCGTAGCCGTGAACGGATGGCAGTATCGGCATCCCTTTCGCCTGTTTTGTGGCGGCTTCAATCTTGTTGATCTGGGCGTTTGTTCCCGCTCGGTGCGGTGCGTCAGGCTCCGGGTAGGCGTAGTCGCTGGCGTTATTCGAAGGTTCATCTTCCAATTCAAGTGCTGTCGATACGGCTCTAGCCACTTTATTGGGATCGAGCCCCCGGTTCATCGCAGTGATGCCTTCTGTCCAGTAAGTGACGATCAGCGGCCAGTGCATCGTAAAAAACTTGATCATCACTGCGTCAGCGTGTTCCGAGTACTTCGAAAAATCGGCACCAGTGAGCATCGAAAGCGGGGGCGGGAAGGTGATGGGTATCAGTTCCACTCCGGCTCGTACAGAATTTGCAGCCTGCCGAAGATTCCCTAAAAAGCTTGATGTGATAGCAGACCGAAACTTCATGGCAGCGTTCAGCGAATCGTCGTTCGCACCTCTTGTCGGGAACGCAATCGGAATATCGAGTCGAGAATCGATCGAATCCAGATCCGAGTTAGTAAGCGATCTGAACCCCGCCAACACCTGAGCAACCGTATCGTTCATCTGCTCGAAGTCGAATCCCAGTTCGCCGGCTGCTACTCGGGTGTGATCTCCGAAATCAACGAATGCGTCGTCGAAGGTGTAAAAGCTCTGCTCCATCCGGTCGAGTAACAGCCCGTTGACCTGCTGGTACTCGTTGAGAATGCTCTTGGTTTCCGCAGCCATGAAGTCCCGCACAGCTGGACTCGCCAACGATGCGAAGTTGACCATTCGGTTGGCCGGAACCTGATTGTTTGGGAGTCTGGGCGCGTCTATCGCCCCCTCCGAATCATCGATCCTGTTCCGTAAATCAGGAAGACGAGATGGCGAAGTCTGGATGTAAGTCTTGAGACCTCTTCTCTTCTCTTCATCGAGGAAATCGTGAATCACACGACCGAACTTGTCAGTGAGGCTGTTTGCAGCTGGGGGAACGTATTTCTGGCCTTCGAACAAACCCGGATCATGGCGAAAGCTCGCACCTGTATTCAAGTACAAAGACTTTCGACCCCATAGCGGCCTGTCGATTTCCCTTACCTGCCCCTTGTTCCCGTTTTCGGGTGGTTCACGGCGATCACCATTTCCGCCCTCAGCAGGTTCGGCAACGTAGGTCGAAGTCGAAACGGAAGTCGCTCCGATCGCCTGAAGGTTGTCGAGCACGGCATTGATGCCCTCGCCCTGTATGTGAGGCGGCCAGACGTAGATTCCGAGGGTTTTGGTTTTATTGGGCATCTGGTCAGTATTGATTATGAGGCAGAGATTCAATTTCATGCACAGTTTAGGGGTGATCCGTGCGGCGCAGGGGCAATAGTTGCCAGGGGAACGCGATTGCGGAGGAAGAGCAGGCGAAGGCGTAGCCCGGCGAAGCTGACAGATTCTGGCTGCGTCTGACGACCCTTCCCTGATCCGACCGAATCGGTCCGCCACGCGTCGTGCAATCGGTCGACAAGAACTTTCTTTTCGCCTACGACCCGGTAACCTCTTCCGAATGAAGATAGATTCTCTCGAAATTTTCCACGTAGCGATGCCGCTCATCTACCCGTGGCGAACCGCCTACGGTGCCGACTACGATATTCATTCCGTGCTTGTTAAGGCGACAAGCGGCGACCACTATTCGTGGGCCGAATCAACGCCGATGCAGTACCCGCTGTACAGCCCGGAAGGCGCAGCCGGGGTGTTCCTGAACGTCTCGGAGTACTTTGCACCACGGCTGGTCGGCAAAGAGTTCGAATCTGCCGAAGATGTAAACGAAGCTCTGTCAGTCTTCAAGGGCAACCCGTTCGCAAAAGCTGCCCTCGAAATAGTCTGGTGGACACTCGAATCGAAGATTCAGGATCGACCATTACATCAACTTCTCGGTGGCACAGCGAGAGAAGTTCAGGCCGGTGCCGACTTCGGTATCCAAGATTCGTTCGACATGCTGCTCGGCAACATCCAAACAGCTGTCGACGCTGGTTTTCCACGGGTGAAGTTAAAAGTTGCCCGCGAGTGGGATGTTGAGATGCTCAGGGCTGTGCGCTCGACCTTCCCGAACGAAAAGTTCCACATCGATTGCAACTCGGGCTATTCCCTCGACGATCTCGATATGTTCAAGGAAATCGATAAGTTCAATCTCGAATTCATCGAGCAGCCTCTGGCGAACGACGACATTCTCGATCACGCCGAACTTGCCCGCTCAATCGAAACGCCAATCTGTCTCGACGAATCGGTCACAAGCCCAAGAGTGGTCGAACAGGCGCTGCGAATCGATGCCTGCAAGTTTGTGAACATCAAGCCAGGCAGGGTTGGCGGGCTCAGCAACGCTGTTCGAATCCACGACATTTGCCAGGACGCCGGAGTTCCCGTGTGGGTAGGTGGCATGCTGGAAAGCGCGGTCGGATCGGCGGTTTGCGTAGAACTGGCGACGCTCCCGAATTTCGTTTACCCCGGCGACCTGTTCCCATCGGCCCGTTTTTACACACGAGACATGGGTCAACCAGAGGTCGAACTTACGGCACGTCATACCATGATGCCGTACGAAAACGGCCTTCCAGAACCCGATCCCGAACTACTCGAAAAGTTCACTCAACAACGAGCCCACGTGACTCCCGCCATTTAACTGAGCCACCGGCTCCGAAATACAATTGAAAACTATCGCGGGTATGGTGCGTAACCATAGGTAGCATTGAATTTGCGCAAAATCTTCTTCTCGTGGGTTGGGGGGAATAGTCGTTGAACGCGGCAGAACTGTTCGTACAGTGTCTTGAAAACGAAGGCGTAACGCGCGTATTTGGCGTGCCGGGGGAAGAAAATGCAGCGCTGATGATGGCGCTTGACGCCTCTTCGATCGACTTCATCCTGACTCGCCACGAGCAGGGCGCGGCGTTCATGGCCGAGGCCACGGTCGTCTCACCGGAGAGCCCGGAGTGTGCCTTGGAACCCCCTCGGACCCGGAGCCGCCAACCTCGTCACTGGTGTCGTCGAGGCCAACATGGACCGTGTTCCACTCATTGCAATCACAGGTTAGGCCGGAACCGAACGGTGGCACAAAGAAAGCCATCAGGCGATGGACGTTGTGGGCATGTTCAAGCCGATAACGAAGTGGGCTTCAACAATTCTCAGCCCGCGCAACGTGCCTGAAGTCGTATACAAAGCGTTCAAGCTTGCCGCCGCCGAGGAAACCCGGCGCCTGCCACATCGAGCTGCCAGAAGACGTTGCAGATGCCCCGGCTGAGGATCTTGACCCGATCAGAAAGTCCCGACCAACTCACCCCGTGCCGGATCAAGAAGTAATTTTCGATGCTCTTCAGGTGATTCGCCAGGCAAAAAGTCCTGTGATCCTCGCGGGCAACGGAACCATCAGGTTGGGAGCATCTGGCGAGTTGCGAAAATTCGCGGAATCCACCGGAATCGGCGTAATCAACACGTTCATGGCAAAGGGCGTGATAAACCAGGATTCGGTGTATTTGCTATTTACCGGCTGCACACTGCGAACTGCCGACAAGCACACAGCATCCAACCCATTTCCTGAGCGAAGCCCTGCGGAGTCGAAGGATCTGGTGGGAGAACGCGCGTGCGTTAAGCGCCACATCGAGACACAACACTCCCCACAACGTCCATCTGCAAATCACCGATTTCCCGAGTGCCGCCGAGAGATCTGACGGGGTCGCGCTGAGTTGGCGAAGCAACGCACCCCGGAATTGTCTAGATCAGTGCGTAACTTCCCAAGATTCACACGAATCCACCCCTCAACCTCCAATTCTTCCGATACGCTGTCGCATCGTTGGAATGCTTACACCGCTGCGAAAACAGATGAACAGGAACGAACCCGAATGGCTGACCCGCGACCGAACGTAATCGTCTATCTGACCGACGATCAGGGCTACGGCGACCTGTCATGCATGGGAGCGACTGATTTTCGAACTCCCACCCTCGATCGACTTGCGAAAGACGGCGTCAGGTTCACCAACTGGTACTCGAATAGTCCGGTCTGTTCACCCTCGCGGGCTGCACTGCTTTCAGGCCGCTACCCCGGCAACGCCGGAGTCCGCTCGATTCTCAGAGGACACCGCACCGCCACCGGACTTCCAGCGACCACCCCGACCCTCGCAACCATGCTCAAGAAAGAGGGCTACCAAACCGCCCTCACCGGAAAGTGGCACTTAGGGCTGGCAGAACAGTCCCGCCCGGGCGCTCACGGATTCGATAAAACGTTCGGCTTCATGGCAGGTTGTATCGATTTCTACTCGCACATCTACTACTGGGGAGCCAACCGACCCGGTCCGAGCCTGAATCCCACGCACGATCTCTGGGAAGACAACGAGGAGATCTGGCGCAATGGCGAGTACTTCACTGAACTCATCGCCAAAAAGGCAATAGAGTACATCCGGGAGATGAGCAAGGCCGACAAGCCGTTCTTCCTCTATGTGCCGTTCAACGCCCCTCACTATCCAATGCACGCCCCGCCGGAATACATGGATCGCTTCGCCGATCTACCGTGGGATCGACAGGTAATGGCAGCAATGATCAGCGCAGTCGACGACGCCATTGCGCGCATACTGGATGAACTGGAACGACTCGGCTTAACCGAGAACACCCTCTCGGTATTTACCTCAGACAACGGCCCGTCAAGAGAGTCACGCAACTGGCTCGACGGCACGCAGGATCCCTACTACGGCGGAACCTCTGGCGGTCTGAAGGGGCACAAGTTCAGCCTGTTCGACGGCGGCGTCAAAGAGCCAGCAATCATGCACTGGCCCGCTCGTATACCTGCTGGACAGGTGAGCGACCAATCGTGCGCCTCAATGGACATCGTGCCAACAGTACTCGATGCGGTTGGTGCCGACGTTTCGCAGTACGAAATCGACGGCGCAAGCGTGTTGTCGCATGTTGCTGACGGCACTGATCTCCCGGATCGACCCATCTTCTGGGAGATGGACAGCCAAACAGCGGTGCGAAGCGGCAAGTGGAAGCTCGTCTTGAACGGCCAACTGGTTGAACACACGGAACCAATCGCCCAAATCCACCTTTCCGACGTCGAGAACGACCCTGGGGAAACTGTGAATCTTGCCGATTCGGAACCTCAAATCACAGCCCAATTAACGCAACTCGCAGAAGACTGGCGCGCCGGCATTGAGAAGCGATGGGAAGACGACTACGCTTCGGCTGACTACGAATATGTTGCACACGGAATGGTTTAGGCGATTTATCGCGTTGGCTTTAATACTCGATTAATCACGGCATTCGACGGGCTTGAGAAAAGGAACTAACGGGTGATTTACGACAAAGCGGGAATTCACGATTCGGTCAAGGGACAGCGACACTGGCCCGAGTCGAACGAAACCCCAACTCTCACGCTATTTCTGAACGACCTCGAAGACCGCACGCTCAGGCGGGTGAAGCAGCTCGGGGTCAAGGGCGTGAGCATGGCAGGCCTCGATACAGGCGACCTTGAAACCTGGACCGACGACAACCTGAAACGTCATATCGACCGTGTTGCCGACGCCGATCTCGAACTATGCAACATCATGTTCGACCCCTCTGAGCGAGTGAAGTTCGGCGAAGACGGCCGTGACGAAGATATCGAAACCATCATCAAAGCCATTCAGGTCGCCGGCCGGCAGGGATTGCCGGTGATGGAGTACAACTTCTACGCCCACCGCATCGTCGAAGGCTACAAAGTTGTGCCGGGTCGTGGCGGATCGGGTCTGATGGATTTCAACAACGATCGCATCAAAGACCTTCCGCCGTTACAGGGACAGACAGCCCATACGTTGGACGAGATGTGGAACAACGTTACTTACTATCTCAAAGCCGTTGTGCCAGCCGCTGAAGAAGCGAACGTGCGGCTCGCACTGCACCCGAACGACCCGCCGGCGCCTATCAGCCGTGGAAACGGCCAAATAATGAGCACGATCGAGGGCTGGAAGCGCCTGGTCGACATTGTGCCGAGCCCTTACAACGGTATTACTTTTGACTGCGGAGTTACCCGAGAACTGGGACACGATCCTGTCGAGACGTGCCGATACTTTGGTGAGCGTGACCAGATCAACCACGTCCACTTCCGCAACGTCGTTTCACGGGTGCCGAATCTTGATTACACCGAGGTCTGGATCGACGAGGGACAGGTCGACATGTTCGCCGTAATGAGCGAGCTGGTTCGTCAGAAATACCCTCGCCTGATCTACCCCGAACACCCACCCGAAAACGACTCCGACACCGAGTTCCCGTTCGACGGTATTTCGGCAACGACTTACACCGGATTCGCCTACACAGTTGGCTACGCCAGGGCAATGATGCAGGCGGCTCTCGCTACTCAAGCAGCAGGAAACTAAAGGATTTTCAAATGACAACCGAAACGAAGATGAATCGAAGAATCTCCCGACATTCCGACACCATGGGGCGTCACGGAGAAGGCGAACGCTGGGCTGAAGTTCTGCTTGAAGACGGCCGCAACCGCGCCGTGTGGATTTCAGGACCTCCGGGAACCCCGCCAGACCCGCACATCCACCCCGACTTCAACGAGTTTTGGATTGCGCTGGATGGTCGGACTCAGTGGCAAATCGGACAGTACGAGCCTGTGTTATCTGAGTGGGGCGACATCATCATGGCTCCCGCCGGATTCGCCCACGATATCCAGCCCAAAGAAGGCACTCAGGCGATTCGATTCGGTATTACCCATCCCGACAGTAATCACGACATCAAGGGCGTCGCTCCGTGTCGTTTGATACCTGTCGATGAAGGCCAAACCAACCCGAATCTAGTTCACACAAAACTTAGCTCGCTAATCGAACGCAACGGCACTTCTTCCAACTGGGTTGAAGCAGCTGTTTCCGACAACCGCAACTACGCCACGTACACCCACGAAATGCCAGGAACTGCTTCTGAGTCGACATCCCATGCCGATGAAAATCGCTGGTGGGTTCTGCTTCAGGGTCAGGTCGAATGGGCGATAGACGGCGAGGACTCCGTATCCGTGGGTCCCGGCGACGTAGTGTTCATCGAGCAGGGCAAAACCTACGCGACCACAACAACCGGCGATGAGCCATCGATTCGAATCACGATCGCGGCACCGGTGAGTTAGAACGGATTTGAGGAGTCCGCAAACTGTCATCCTGAATTTATTTCAGGATATTTCTCCCCCCTTGCAGCGTTTCGTCCGCGCAAGGGCAGCACTTCTCCACCGTCTGAAAGCCACACCGTCATCCTGAACTTGATTCAGGACCTCGAAAGACGTGAGGCAGTTTAGTGATCCAGCGTACGGCGAACGATCAACGCGGCTCTCACGCTATTCTGAATCAAGTTCAAAATGACAGTTTCCTGAGTTTGCGATTGGGGTTCGTAGAGGAGTCGCCAGCACCAACCCATCACAAAAAACTGTTACGCCAGACGCCCCTCGACTACTACCAAACGATGCAATACTGACCGCATCATCCAGCCCTCACCGCGAGCCAGCCTGAAGGTACCTCAAAAATTGCCCTCCGAAATAATCCAAATCGATGACAACCTCGTTCTGCGAACAGCGACCATCGATGACGCTGAACAGACGGTCGAACTAAACCGACTTGTCCACGGAAATCCTGAGAAAAACGAACCGAGTGACGATGTAGCAGCCTGGACTGCCGATCTATTCGCCGGTTACAACGACGCGATCAGCCCATCTGATTTCACCGTCGTCGAAGACACCTCAACCAAGCAGATAGTTTCCACCATTTGCCTGATGTTACAGGTATGGAATATCGGTGGAATCGACACCCCTATGGGCATGCCAGAGATCGTCGGAACCCACCCCGACTATCGTCGACGTGGACTCGTTCGTGAGCAGTTCGACTTGATGCACCAATGGTCAGCTGATCGAGGCCAACTCTTCAATACGATTCTCGGCATTCCTAACTATTACAGGCAGTTCGGGTACGAGCTAGCGATCGATGCCTACGGCGGAAGCATGACTTCGTTGGATTTGCTCAAACAGGTGTCGCTTAAAGACGATGAAAAACTCCCTTTCACGGCTCGTGACGCAGAACGATCGGATGCCCAGTTCATTTCTGACATTTACAAAAACATCCATGACCGAGCATTTGTCACAGTCGTTCGAAACCCGAAAATCTTCGAGACCGAACTGTTCAAACGGAGCGAAGGCAGCGCCTGGAATTGGCGTGCCCGAATTCTTGAGAAAGACGGCAAGCCGGTCGGCGTGTACATGTACGGTCTTGAAAAGAACGATAACCGCGGGATAAGAGTCGACCTATTTGAAATCGACAAGTCGATCAACTGGCTTGACGCTTCGAAGTCGTTACTGATCGACCTGCAGAATCTCGGTAAACGGTTCAAGTTCGAAGGCGAAATCAGAGCTGAAATGTTCGAATTTTCGTTCGGACAAAACCACCCGCTCTACCGCATGTATCGAGAGCCGCTCGGCGTGGAGAAGAAGCCATATGCCTGGTACGTGAGAGTCGCCGATATCGGCAAGCTCGTCACCCACCTGACTCCGTTGTTCGAGACTCGACTCGCCGAATCCGAAATGAGTGGCTGGTCGGGCGAAGTGAGAATTTCGTTTTACAAAGATGGCCTACAGATGACCTTCGAACAGGGGAAGCTGAAGTCGGCAATCTCGACCGGATTTATCGACCGCAAAGACGCCAGCGCCAACTACCACGATCTCACTTTTCTACGGGTGCTGTTCGGCCAGAAATCGTTCAGCGAAATGCGCGAAATGTACCCGGACTGCTTTTCCAGTGATCACGCAATGCGCACGCTTCAAGACATCCTGTTCGGCGGGCCACTGCCTTCCGCAGTACTTCAGGTGAGTTGAGCGGACTCACACTCCCATCACGCTTTTCGATTTCGTGAGTAAGCGGGTATCCTCAGACTTGAGATATGACATCTGAGGGCTGGTCGTTACAACGACTCTATCGTCCGTTCATTCGAGCTTCACTGATCATCGCCATCGTGCTGGGTTTTTCCACCGGCGCCGCGATACTGATCATGCCGTTACTTGGCATTGAATGAAGCCTTACATGGGTCACCCACTCGCAGTCGCACGGCGTGGCTCAACTGTTCGGCTGGGCAGGCCTGTTCATCATGGGATTCGCCTACCACGTCGTCCCTCGATTTTTCATCAGTTCGATTCGATATTCACTCCCTCAAAAGCTGAGCCTGTGGTTCGTCGTTGCCGGATTGGTTTTGCGATTCTCCGGCCAGAGCATGTACAAAACCTCGCTTGCCGATCCACTGATAGCCGCCGGGGGCATCCTGCTGTTCGTCGGGCTACTCGTATTTGGCTGGACCTTGCTCGAAGTCGTTTGACTTTCTCCCAGAAAAAAAGGATCTGGTGTGGGGACGCGCTCACTTCGCGATGCACACCACCGGCCGCCCACCGAAGATCCCTCCGTACGAGTCGGGAAATAGAGAACCCCTACTCCTCCATCAGTCGATCGATATCGCCCTGAAGCTGCGCAAGATACGTCGCATACGGGTTCTGCTGATATCCGAGCGCCGCGTTGCCACCCTCATCGGAGTACCACGAAAAATGCCCCGACTCCGACTGGTAAACAGCGTCTTCCATGCCGACTTCAATCATTCCAAAATAGTCAGTGACGTACTGTTTGCCGGTCATACGCCAGGTAGCCCCGCCACTCACATTGACGATCCGGGTCGAATCGCTTAACTCAGCCGTCACCCCCGCAACAATCGCGTTCACAGCGTCGTCACGATGCACAAACTCGATCTGCTGATCGGGCAGGAAAGGCCATTCAGCAGGCGGCTCCTGAAACACCGGAATCGAAACCCCAGATATTCGCAGCACGCACGAATCCAGTCCCGAATTAACCACGATCTGCTCCGACTCGGCCTTGGTCTTCGCGTAGTTGTCGTCGGGGTCGTAGCTGTGCGAAGTAACCACTTCATCAGAACCTTCAGGTGCGCCATAAACGCTGACCGAAGAGCTGAATACTAGCCGTGCGTTAGGCGCTTTGATCTTCATCTGGTCGACAATGATCCGCGTGCCTCCAACGTTCACCCGCTGAGCCAGCTCGATCTGCTGATCGGCAACCGGAGGCAATATCGCAGCCAAGTGCACAACCGCATCGACGCCTTTCAGGGCCGCAGCAACATCGGTTGGCGACGTAAGATCGCCCGGCAGCGCCTTCACACCGTCTGGCAACCCAGCGAAGTCGGCTGTGTGCAGATCGAACGCCCGAACCGTGCGTGTGTCGGCAGCTAGACGAGCACAGACCAACCGGCCCATGCTCCCTGCGCCACCCGTAACCAGAACTACTGCCATTAGGTGAGGACTGTCCCCGGTGCGTCGGCCTTGTCCTCGATTTCAGCGACCAGCGTTTCGACCGCCATAACGTTGGCATCCGAACCATCACCGCTAAGCGCGGTCCCTGCCTTTTTCACTTTGTTCGCGAGCGGAACGCCGGCAAGTGACTTGAAAAAGAATTTTTCACGCTGAGCGGTAAGTCGATCCGCGAGATCGCTTTGTCCCGCTTTTGTGATTAGCGATATCGCCTCATCGAGCAGGTCCTGTCCTCTTGGCATTTTTCGGTAGTTCTCCTGAATTTACTAAGTTGATTTGCGTTTGAATTCGGTTAATGATCGTGCGTGGTCGAGTGGGAACGCGTGCCCTCTTCGCCCGGGTGCCACTGATTCTCAGGTGCACCGTGTCCGTTGGGACCATGACTCGTGCCGTCACCGTGATACGCGGCGTGCGAGTGCGTTCCAACTGTAGGCCCGTCGTGCGGCTTCACAGCTTCAATATCTACTTCAGGCAGCCTGTCGTAGCCATGACCATCGTGTCGGTCGAACGGGAACGGCTGGAACTTCTCGAACATGCGAGCAAATCGCTGTCGAGTGGGTCGCTCGTCGTAGGGGAACCTGAATTTTTCTCTACCAACCGGCTCGACATGGTGCAGTTCGTAGTCACGTGAGCCAAGCCCGTTCACGACGGCTGTGTTGATAGTCGTTTGCTCGGATAGCCCTTCGATAGCGGCTCCTGCCAGATCGAACTTTCGCTCGCCGGCTTCGTCAACGCCCATCTCTTCGCTGAGTGAGCCCGGGAGGCCGGGTGATTCCGTGACAGCGTCGACACACGCCTGGTCGATCGCCACCGGGTCGGTGCTGGCAAATACGCCAAGGTTCGGAACGATAGGAGTGTCGGAGAATCCGGCACAGTCACATTTTGGCGAAACGTCGATCGCCAGCGTCACGAACCCAACCTTTGGAACAGTTTTAACAACGCCGAGCGCTGCGTCGCCAATTGCAATATCGGTGGCGTCGAACAGCATCTGGCTCGGCTCGAAAATACCTCTGGGGTTCATAACTCCGAGACAACCAAGGCAGGTCATGCACTTGTCTCGATCCCACTTGATCGTGTTGTCTTCCTGTATCTCGAAAAGACCAATTGGACACGCCTGTTCGATCAGTTCCCATTCGTGGTCGGCCTCTTTGTCAACGACGAAATCCTCGTTGAATTTCACCGCGGCTCCGACACCATATTTCGGGTGACCGCCCATGTGCACATTGAACTTGCCGCGCTTCGACTGTCCCCCAATGCCCAGGTTCTTCAACGCCCCACCGATCACGCCCATGCCGTGTCCCTTGAAGTGGGTAAGTGCAATCAGAACGTCCGCAGCCGCGATCGCCTGGGCTACATACGCTTCTTTGAGCAGGTAGCCCTCTGGAATGTCGACTCGGTAGTCGCTCGTTCCAACAAAGCCGTCAGCCACGATGAACGGGCAACCCAGCACTGCAGATGAATAACCGTTTCGTTCCGCCGTCTGAAGCAGATCCAACTCGGTTGCTCGGGTTGAAAACGGGCTGTACGTAAGCGTTGTCGTGTCGCAAACAAACGGTCGTCCACCGAGTTCTTTTACCCGGTCGGCAATAGCTCGAGCGTAGACCGGGCGTAGATAAGCGCTCGAGTTCCACTCACCACAATGCAGCTTGATAGCCACCACATCGCCGGGCGATATCAGCTTGTCGAGTCCCGCCGCATCGAACACGGTTGTGGTCTTCGCGATCAGGCTTGTATCGGCCGAATCACTTCGGGCGTCCATGAAGTAAACATCAGATGTCATTACTGAATCCTGCTCATTACGGTGAGTCGTGAATATTAAAATATGCTTTCGAGCGGAAATATAAACCATAAATACCCGTTTGCGCGTGGATTCTGGGGCAAGTCACGAAACATGATTCGACTCAATTTTCAGTTAGACTGACGAACCACTCAACGAACACACACGTTTTACAATTGGCGCCACTGCGGTGCCAACGGGCTGGCCACAGGAGAAATCAATGGGATACGAGGTAGAGAAACTCGCAGCTGAAAACGCCATGGTCGGTGAAGGCCCGGTGTGGGATGTCGATTCACAAACGCTTTACTGGATCGATATTCAGGGTGGAAAGTTCTGGAACTACGATCCCGCTACCGGTGAAAACAACCTGTTGCACGAGGGATACAACATTGCCGGAGTAACCCGGAACAAGCAGGGCGGGTTGGCCGTAGGCACATGGGAAGGCGTTCAGTTGTGGAACTCCGACGATGATTTCACATGGCTACATCGTGGCGACGTCGACGGTCGTCCGATCAAGCTCAACGATATTTCAGTTGGCCCCGATGGCAGCATGTATGGCGGAAGTGGGCATCTCGATTCCTGCACGCTGTTCCGGTTCAAGCCAGACGGAACAGCCGAGATAATCGACGATGGCCTGGCATTGTGCAATGGAATGGGATTTTCTCCCGATCTCAAAACTTTCTACTCCACCGATTCGCCGGTGCACAAAATCTACAAGTGGGATCACAATCCAACTACCGGTGCGATCACGAACAAACGTGTTTTCACTTCGATTCCTGAAGACTGGGGCATCCCCGATGGCATGACTGTCGATGCGGAAGGCTTTGTCTGGTCGGCGATCTGGTATGGCGGTGCAGTGGTTCGTTTCGACCCCGACGGCAAGGAGGAGCGGCGCGTAGAAATAGCAGCGGCGCAAACTTCATCGGCGATGTTCGGTGGCAAAGACCTGAACGAGCTTTACGTAACAACTGCGGCGTTCGGAACCGGTGACTCCACGCCAACTGGAATGGAACCACCGGGGTTCAAGATGGACACCTACAGGGGCGGCGATCTTTACCGGGTGAAGCTCGATATTCAAGGCAAGGCCGAATTCCTGACCGATTTCGCTGTACCGGGGTCCTAGATTCACAACTGAACCGATTGCTGCCGTTTGCTGCCGATTGAACGCACGAATGGCATTAGTTTGTTCGCACCAATCGGTGACAACCCACCTTCGATAGCCTTAACCGAACAAGACTGCATTCACGCGAAATAACTTAAAATTCGCCTGAATCGCACCGTCTCGTACACAATAAGTCCGGCTTGGTCACCCTGCACGAATCCGACCGTGCGTAAAAAAATCGAGGTACCGATGGAATTGGCGATCACGACGAGATCCAAGAAGTCGAGATTCTGTGGCCGAGCGGCAGAACTCAGAAGCTGACAGACATCGACATCAAAGAGGTGCTCGAAATTATCGAGCCTGAACTCTAGCCTTTTTACTTGTTGATAAGTCGGTATACGAATTTAAGTCGTATTCACGGCTGAACGGCCGGTTGCGTACCATTCAATTCACACGCAAAACCCGTTTCGTGTGATTGACCGGGTTCGTGAACCAGGCTGGAATTCCGCGTGAAGCATCGATTCGCACTCAACATAGCTGGCGTTCTGCTCGTGAGCGCAATGGTTTCGGTTGCATTGATAGTTGGCTGTGGTGAAAATTCGGCGCCGGGGCAACAATCGTCCGACAGCTCAAGCAGCGCCGGTGTTCTACCACCTACTGCCACAGCGACCCCGCCGGGCAACGAGTTTGCGATTATTGGCCAGCCCGAACCGTTCATACTTGAAGATCTGGAACTTGTCGGACTAGACGGCTGGATCAATTCCGACCCGCTAGCTATCAGCCAACTGACCGAGTCGGGTCGAGTAGTGCTCCTAGATTTCTGGACCTACACCTGTGTGAACTGTGTCCGCACGTTCCCATATCTGTTGGCCTGGCACGATCTTTACGCCGACAACGGCCTCACAGTGATTGGCGTACATTCACCGGAATTTGAGTTCGAAAAACTGCCCGCAAACGTACAGGCGGCAGTAAATCGATATGAACTCGAATATCCGATAGTGCTCGATAGCGAAAAGCAGACCTGGGACAAGTACGGGAACCACTTCTGGCCTTCTAAATACCTGATCGATCACACTGGCGAAGTTGTTTTCAGGCATTTTGGCGAGGGTGGGTATCAAGAAACCGAAGCGATAATTCGGGAAAGACTGAAAGCAAGCGGCAGCGATCTTGCTGCCGTTGCGTGGTCAGATGTCGATGCCCTCGATCGCTCGGGTGGCGCACACACGGTTACTCGAGAACTCTACGGCGGTTATGCGAACAGCTACCTGTCCGACGGTCTCTATGCCGGCCAAGACGCCTACTACGAGTCGCCAGACGCCCGCGTCAATTATGTAGACGACGGTACGCGGCGTCACGGGCAGTACTTCCTGGACGGGCAGTGGATCAACAGCGAGACGTCGATCATTAGCGGGCAGGGTGGTGGTGACGAATTCGCACATCTGGTGTTCGAGTTCTTTGCAACCGCCGTCAACGCTGTTCTGGGCAGCACTACACCGGGGCGTAATCTCATAGTCGAACTCGATGGTCATCCGCTTACGCCTGATGAGGCAGGATCAGATATCACCTGGAACGATAACGGCAACAGTGTGCTCGTTATCGAGGAAACCCGTCTCTACCAGCTCGTCGAACTGCCTGAATTTGGCAAACACGAACTCAAGTTAAAAACTAACTCCGAAGGTCTGGCGATATACACCGTGACCTTCGGAGTCAATGAATTCGGTCCCTAAATTACCCCGGGCTAGCCGGTGACTATACCTTCGCAGGCACTGCCTTGATCGTCTCTGATTCCGTCTGGAACGTGGATGTAATGTCCGGGTTGGCCATTTCGCCCGATTCCTTGTGAAGGAAACATCGTGTGAGCTGGTGCTCGTTGATCAGGTACTGCGGTGGCTTGTTGATACGACATTCGTCCATCACGGCCGGGCAGCGGTCAGCGAACCTGCAACCAGCGATCTGAATATCAGAAGTGTCCCAGTTCTGCTGAGGTGGCTCTGAACCCCATCGGTTCTTCGGGTCTGGCTGTGGAATCGACTCGATCAACAACTGTGTGTACGGGTGTTGTGGGTTTGGAATAACCTCGTCCACCGTGCCCGCCTCAACAATTGTCCCGCGATACATGATCAGGATGTTGTCGCTGATCTGGTACGCAGTTGTTAAGTCGTGGGTAACGTACACAACCGAAATACCAAGGTCGCGGTTTAGTCGACGAATCGAGTCGAGAATTGTTGCTCTCAACGATGCGTCAACCATCGAAACCGGCTCGTCGGCAAGAATTACTCGTGGCTTCAGAAGAAGTGCACGGGCAACCATGATTCGCTGACGCTGACCACCACTCAACTGGTGGGGGAAGCGACCCAGCGTTTCGCCCGGAACCAATCCAACCATCTCAAGCGCATCTTCGATCATCGTCTTCCTCTCGCGGTCAGATGACGCGAGTTTGAAGTTTTTGATCGGTGCGTCGAGTACGTGGTCGACCTTGTAGAACGGGTTGTAAGACTCAAATGGATCCTGGAAGATCGGCTGAATTTCGCGTCGGAAGTTACGGCGCTCACGCTGAGTGAGTTTCGTGAAATTCTTACCGCGGTAAAGCATTTGACCGTCGCTTGGTACATGGCTTCCGAGCAGCAGTCGGGAAAGAGTTGTTTTTCCACTTCCGCTCTCACCAGCCACCGTGATGATAGAAGGCTCATCTTCATCAATAGTTAGCGAAACGTCGTCGACGGCGATGGTCACCATGCCGTTTCCGAACATTCCTTCACTACCGAAGGTTTTAGTTACGTGATCTAGCTCTAGAAATGTGCTCACGACTGCACCTCTTCTTCGTACAAATGGCAGGCCACGAACCTACGGCCCCCGACATCAAGCTTTTCTGGGATCGAACCACCACATTTATCGAAGCGTGATGGGCAACGGTCTGCAAACGCACAGCCGGGTGGCAGTGCCACGAGCTGAGGAGGAAGACCGGGAATCCCCAAAAACTCCCGCTTTTCTCGCAACGACGGAAGACTTCCGATCAGCAACTTTGTGTACGGGTGTTTGGGATCACTGAACACTTCTTCTACTGGTCCGACTTCCACAAGTTTGCCCGCGTACATCACGCCGATAGTGTCGGCGAACTGCGCCACAAGACCCATGTCGTGACCCACAAGCATGATCGAAGCATCAAGTCCTTCTTGCAATCGACCAAGTGTCTGCATGATCTGGCGTTGAACAACAACGTCGAGGGCAGATGTTGGCTCGTCAGCAATGATCAGCCTTGGTCGTAGCGATATCCCTATCGCCATCGCCACACGTTGCTTCATACCGCCAGAGAGTTCGTGCGGATACAACCGTGATACGCCGGGGCGAAGACCTACTCGAGTGAGCAGATCTCGCACAATTTCATCAAGCTCTTCCTTGTTCGGAGTCGGGTCGTCGTCAAGAAGGTGATCGATGATTCCGTCTGTGATCTGCTTTCCGATACGCATGATCGGGTTCAGCGAGTTCATCGCTCCCTGGGGAACCAGCGCGATTTCAGATAGACGTGCCTGTCGCATTTCATCATCTGAAAGATTCGTAAGGTCTCGTTCGTGCAGCGTGACGCTTCCCTTGGCGATGTGCCCCGGGGGGCGCGTCAGGCGCATCAGAGCCATGGCAAGAGTTGTCTTGCCTGACCCCGATTCACCAACGAGAGCGAATCGCTCACCCTGTTTGAGAGTGAACGTAACGTCGTCGCAGGCCTTTACCGTGCCACTTTCGGTTTCGTAGTAAACCGAAAGACCGTCCACAACGAGAGCGTCGACATCGGAAATCCGTGCACCCTCTCGATAAGTTTGTATTGCTTGTTCGGTGCTCAAACGCGTTTCCTCAATCGTGGGTTGGACCATTCATCCAATCCTGATGAAATCAAGAACAATCCAAGGAACACAATCACAATCGCAACCAGCGGCGGCAACCACCACCACCACATGCCAAGCGTGATCGATGAGAACTGGATGTTGAAGAAAATAGTCATCCCAAGGGTCGGCGTGCTGAAGTTTCCAAGGCCGATGGCTTCAAGGCCGATCGACGCAAGAATTGCTCCGGCGACAGAACCCACAAGGCTGGCCGTGATGTACGGGATCAGGTTCGGGAGCATCTCTTTGAAGATAATTCCCATACCGCTTGTTCCCGACAATCGCGAAAGTTCAACGTAAGCTGCCTCTCGCATCACAAGCACCTGCGAACGGATAGTACGAGCCGGGAACACCCAACCAACTAATCCAAGCGCAAACCCCATTTCGTCGACCGTCAACTCACGCCCAATATTGATTCTGATCAAGATCAAAATGAGCAGACCCGGCATGGCCAGACCCACGTCAACGACTGATCGAATCGCGGCGTCAATCCAACCTCGATAGTAAGCTGCCACGAAAGCTGCCAGCGTGCCGAATGCAATCGACACGAAGCCCGCAATCAGGCCAATACGCAGCGTGAGCGGTGTACCCAAAATCGCCACCGCCAGCAGATCACGACCTGCTGTATCGGTTCCGAACGGGAAAGCCCTTACTTCACCTGTCGGTTCACCGCTTTTCATCATCTCGTGCGAGAGCGTCGGAGCTAACCGTGTAGGTGTCGATAGTGGGCGGAACTGTTCGGTATCCCAAACAAGGTGCCCAATTCCTACGAACAGCAGCAAGAACGACATCAAAGCTAAACCCCATATCAATGAGGGGTTGCGCAATGCATAGCGCTTGATGGGCCGAACGCGTTCTTCGTTGAACTGGCTCCAACCGCCACTTTCCATTGGAGCTGAAGAATCTGGGGTAGTTACTGATTCAGTCATCTACTAGCTCCTCACCTTGATCCGGGGATCAAGAAGCGGGTAGAGGACATCGAGCAGGAACGTTGCACCCGCGATTCCAAGAATGATCACGATTACGATTCCTCGAATTACAAAGAAGTCGGACAATCTGATTGCCTGGAACAAGATGTCGCCGATGCCCGGGTATGAGAACACCCGCTCGACAAGTACCTGCCCCGTAACAATCGTTCCGAGTACAAGAGCCAAACCTGTCACCTGCGGCAACAAGGCGTTTCGCACCGCATATCGCATGAAGATGCGAGAACCCTTCAAGCCTTTGGCATCGGCTTGAATCATGTAGTCCTCACCCTGAGTGTTGATCATCATGCCCCGCATGCCGATCGCCCAGAATCCAACTACCGAGAACAGAATTGCGAATGCCGGCAAAACAGCGTGCCTCAGCACGTCGATCACGAACGAGAAACTCAGTTCCGGCAGCGTTGCCACGGAATAACCACCGAACAGCGGTAACCAGCCCAACTTGAAGGCGAAAATGAATATCAAAATCATCGCCAGCAGGTATTGGGGTATTGCAGCTAGTGTTAACAACGGCATGAATACGTATTGAACCCAGCCCGGTCTTCTAGGCCAACCGAGCACAGCCCCCGCGAGCGTCCCTAATATGAACGCTATTACGGTTACCGTTCCCATCAATCCCAAAGTCCACATCAGCGATTCAAATACGATCTCGTTGACTGTGCGGGGGAAGAAAGCGATCGATACGCCTAAGTCCAACCTCGCGAGGTCTTTCAGGAAGTTCGTGTACTGAACCCACATCGGCTGGTCGAGACCAAAACGCTTCTGGTACTTCTTGGCCATCGCATCGAGACCCGTTTGCATCGCGCCACCGCGCTGTGCCTCAAGAAGTAACTTCTCTTTAACGGGATCCTGACCCGATAGGCGAGGGATGATGAAAATCACAGTACTCGCTAACCAGACCACAAAAATGAAAAATAGGAACCTCTTCACAATAAAATGGCCGAAAATCCCCAAGAAAATCTGGGAAACCGACGTGCCACCGAAACGTGAAGAGTTTTCTACGGCCTGCGTTTGTTCTGTCACGGGCTGAAACTCGATTCGATAGTGCCTAGATCACGGGCGGAACTCACAATATTTTGTTCGTGCGCAAATATTGAGATTTGTAGTGACCAAAGATAACAAGTGTTTACGTCGCTGGCTATGTTGGATTCTGAATGTTGCGTGAAGCTATTCGAGTAGATCGCTAACGCCGAGTGAAACTTAACCAATAATTCACTAAAGCATCAGTACGAACTGAATACATAGAAATGATTTTTCAACAAAAAAGAACAATATTCGTATTTCGACGCTGAAACAGGTGAGTAAATGTTGACTCACCTGTTGGATTCGGATATAAATTCCTGCCATAAACTAAAGTTGTCGGTTGATAACTTGTTTAGTTCGCGTCTGATATTTTAATACGGAGGTCAGCATGACATTTACTGAGAGGTGGAGAATTCTCTTCCTCGCCATGCTTTCAATTGCCCTAATTGCGGCGATTGCTTGTGGTGGCGGAGATGACGAAGACTCCGACGACGGTGGGGGGGCTTCAGAGCCTGCTGCTACCGCCGTGCCGGCTACGGAGGCTCCGGCCGACGAGCCAGCTGGTAGTGCAGAAATCGCGGAAATTTCCCGTGATGACACGTTCATCGGATACCTGGGTGGTGCCGAAGGTCGATTTGTCGACCACGAACTGTGGAACCCCTACGCTATTGGTGCAAACCACCAATCTGGTCCAAACATCATCTTTGAGCCCCTCGCATTCTTTAGTGCGTTCGACGACAAGACGATTCCGTGGCTCGCAACGAGCTGGGACTGGAATGACGACTTTACCGAGTTGACCATGCACCTTCGTGAAGGTGTGAACTGGTCCGACGGTGAAGAATTCAACGCAGATGACGTTGTCTATACGTTGAACACCTTGAAGGACCTCAAAGAAGAAGTCCGATGGGGTAACGACATTGACAACGCAATGAACCGTGCGGAAAAAGTCGACAGCCACACCGTAAAGGTGATTCTGGACCGACCGGACCCACGATTCATGTTCCTCCTTACGTACAAGTTCGACATTGGCGTGTACATGGTGCCAGAGCATCACTACAGCAGCCAAGACTGGACCACGTTCAAGGACTACGACCCCGCCAAAGGCTGGCCACTATCGACCGGCCCATGGAAGGTTGTTTCTGGAACACCTGAGCAGAAGATCATCGACCGCCGCGACTCGTGGTGGGGTGAAGGCGCATCTGATCTCGATCAGTTCAACAAGCTGCCTGGCCCGAAACGTGTGATCTACCTGCCAACTCCTGACCAGACGGTCAGGTCGCAGGCACTGATTTCTGATACCGTCGACTACTCGGCAATGACAACTCCGGCTGTCATCATCGAAACGATGGGCAAGAACTCAGACCTCGTAACACACACCGGAACCGACTCACCTTACGGTTATGTCGACTGGTGGCCGGTATCGATTGGTTTCAACGACTCCGGTAAGTTTGGTCCTTACGACAACAAAGACGTTCGATGGGCGTTCAGCTACTTCCTCGATAGGGCAGAGCTGGCCGATGTAGCCTACGACGGTGCTGCGGCATTCAACCCGCTCACCATGCCTGGCTACCCGCCATTGAAGAAGTACTTTGACTCCGTAGCGGACCTCCTTGCGGTACACGACACCACAGAGCACAACCCGGCCAAGGCCGAAGGACTGCTTGAAGGTGCCGGTTTCTCGAAGGATGGCGATGGCAACTGGGTTGACGCTCAGGGCAACGGCATCAACTGTGAAATCATCGGATTCAGCCCGTGGGTGGACCTTGGTCCTATCACTGCTGAACAGCTGCGACGTGAAGGCATCAACGCCACTTACTCACAGCCGCCCGATGCTTCTTCACGAATGGCTGAAGGTAACTTTGAATGTCTGATGTTTGGACACGGCGGATCGGTCCGTGACCCTTACTTCACCATGAAGCTTTACCAGTCGGCATCAGTAAACATTCCTGGTGGACACCAGGTGAACTTCTACCACTGGGAAGACGAGCGGTGGGACGAGCTTACTGACGAAGTCGCAAAGACTCACCCGGATGACATCGACAAGATGCAGGAACTGTGGCACGAAGCCATGGATATCTGGCTGACAGAACTCCCTGACGTTCCAGTCCTCGAGTTCCATCATGAGTGAGAAGCGATGGACTAACTGGCCACTCGGTGGTGAGACCTCTGGCTACGTGAACGAGGCCTCTTGGCACCTCACTTGGTCATTGGTTCTGCACGGCCTCACAGCCAAGTAGGAAAACTCCAGTAGTTTTTTTACTACTTGAGTAAAAAGACGTGAATGAAGTGCCCCCGACAATTTGTCGGGGGCACTTTCGTTTAACAACTGGTCCTGCGCCGTTGTCTTGCCCATGTGTACGATATGCTTCCGGCCAACGCAACGCCCGAACATCAGCAGATTGGAATTCAGAAATTGGTCCGAGTCATCCATAAATATTTCTGGATCTCCAATAAATTAGTAGCAACCATATTTGTGGTTCTCGCAT
>LWDU01032745.1_pt1 | contig 52873 bp, 53 predicted proteins | sample 727161 | NCBI WGS metagenome assembly LWDU01 (sample SAMN04566230, study PRJNA314399) | hydrothermal vent metagenome | isolation source: deep sea hydrothermal plume seawater | place: Mexico: Gulf of California, Guaymas Basin | collected 2004-07-11
GTTATACCTTTAGATATGAAAAATTTTTATCATTAACTAATTCAAATTCTACTCCATTAGAGAAAGTAAAGGCATATCTTTCTTGTCATGAAAGGGATCGTGTACCTGATCAAGAATTACTATTTGGTAATAAATCTAATTTTTCTTGGAATGCAATTTATGATTCACTTTTACCTTATTTTGATAACCCATTATCTAGATTAGATCAAGTATTTCTTGCAGATTATAATGGAAAACTTTTGTATAATTTTAATCCTGTAAATACTAGTATTGCTAAAAGTTTTGATATTAAATTACTTACCCCTTTACTAAATGATAATTTAATTTCATATGGTTTAACTATTCCAAATCAACTCAAGTATGACCAAACTCAAAATATTGGTAAACTTCCATTAAGGGATTTACTTGTAAAAAATCAAGCTGATTCATTAATTTCAAAGGAAAAACTAGGTTTTAATGTTAATACAATTAATTTATGGAAATCTACTGCCCATTCAAAATGTAAGGAATTTTTTGATAATGCTAGAATTGTTGAAGATGGTTGGATAAATAATGAATGGATTCAAAAATATATTGATAAAGAAAATTTAGATATAAAATATATAAATAAATTTCTTGGATTACTTGCATTTGAAATATGGTATAGATTATTTATTACTAAAGAATTATCTTCAAATACAAAATTATAAAAATATTATTTTAATTTTTTATATATGGTTTTATATTTTCAAGAAATTTTTTAGCTATAGTATTCCAATTGAATTTTTTAATCACAAATTGTTTTCCATTATCTCCCATTTTATTGCGTAAATTTTCATCATCTAATAAAATAGTCAATTTTTTAATTAAATCCTCTGAATCATTCTCTTTTATTAAAAATCCTGTTACCTTATCTTCCATCATCTCATAAATTCCACCTACATTTGTTGCAATGACAGGTTTTTTCATTAATTGGGCTTCTTTCAATGTTAGTGGAGCCAAATCCATACCACTAATTAATGCATAAATATCAATACTTGAAAGAAATTTACTTACTCCTTCAGGATACTGTAGTCTTCCTAACCATTGAAAATTTTTAAATTCAGAAAATTCTTCAACAATCTTTTCTGTGTATGGTCCATCACCTGCCCAGTAGAAAGTTATGTTGGGCATTTTTTTTAATACTTTTTTTAAAATTAACATTTCTTTAGTTTTACCCCACCAATTTGCATCTTGTAAAAGTCCAACACATGGATGTTTTAATTCCATTTTCTCCCCTGAATTCAATTCTAAATGATTTATTCCTTCAAAAAATACAGGAGTTTTTTGATTAGGATGATGTTCTTTTATAACATTCACTAAATAATTAGAAATTGGAAAAATTGCAGTAGCATGTTTAAAACATTTTTCTGCTGTTCTGTTTTTAAACCAAATAATAGTTTTATCTTTAAAATTACTGTGTATTGTTTTTTTAGCCCACTCTAATTCTGACCAATAATGTCCTCTAAGTAATACAAATAATGGAATTTTTTCCTTAATTGCATTTAATCCAAAATGTGATTGTCTATCTACAAATATTCCATCTGGTTTAAATTCATTAATTAAATTTTTAAATTTATTATTAGGGATTAATTCTGAAATTTTTTTACTTGGAAAGCCTGTACTATATTCTGAATCTTGAACTAACATACATTCTACACCTAGTTCTTTTAATGCATTAGAAAATTGCTGCATATGGAAAAATTTCCCTTTACTACCATACGCAATTAATATTTTCATTTATTTTTTCCTCAATTTATTTTAAACCTACTTACTTAATAAAATCCTTAGAAAAATACCTTGTTTACTGTTTGTTTTAATTCTTGGATAATATGGGAATCTATTGGTTATTCTCTGAATCATACCTTCTAATTTTGTTGCAGGTCTAAAATAATCAGTTTTAATAATTTTGTAACCTGATTTTTCAACTATATTTTTTAATGCTTTTTGTGAGAAATGAAATGTATGTGGAACTAAATTGATAGATGTTTCTAGCGTTGCTTTATTTTCACAATTTGGTACCTCAATAAAAAAAATCCCATCGTCCTTAAGGTTTTTTTTAATTTCTTTCAAAAATAATTCTGGTTTAATAATATGTTCAAAGACATGTGACATCCAAATTATATCGTATGTTTCATCAATTTGAAAATTTTCTGCAGAACCTACTATACATTTACCATTTTTTAATTTTTGATTAATATTTTTTACATTATTTCCATCTGGTTCTATTCCTGTAACCTCAAATCCTTTTTCTTCAAACCACCAACATGATTGTCCTTGTCCTGAACCAATATCTAAAATTTTATTTTTACCTTGTAAATTGGATTCACAATATTTGAATTGTGATATCCATGTTCTTCTTTTTCCTTGCGAATCTATATCATTATAATTTGTTTCAATTCCTTCTTTGGCATCCCATAAATTACCTTTGCCCCAATGTTTTTTTCTGTAAATTTTTGTTGTCTTTTCAGCAATTTCTGATTCTGATTTACCTGTAACATATAATCCACATTTTTTACATTGAAATGTGGGTAATTCTAGATAGGAATTTTCAGTATATTTGATTACTGAAACTCCACATGAAATACAATCCATAATTTTTTGTTTAATTTTACCTTAATCAAAATATCTATTAAAAATAATTTTATTAAAAAATATTAAATTTGTTATTAGTGAACTTGATATAGCATGACCAAAAGGAATTATTGTGAACAATAACTTAGGTTTTAGGGCATGGTTTTACTTTAGACAAGGTTGGTCTACATATTTTGCATTCATTTTTGCAGGTATTAACACACTTACTGTAACTTACTTTCTAGCAATTGAGCGTTATCCACTTCTAAATGAAATTTTTCCTACATTTGTTCATTATGTTGTAATTGTTGGATTAATTGCAATTCCTCTTTTGATTTTAATTGGTTATGTTCATTTCAAACGTACATCTGCTTTTAGATCTGAAGCTGATATTTCATTTGAAGTTAATCCGTATTTTAGGCGAATTTTAATAAATACTGAATTAATGGTTCCATTTCATCTAAAAATCACTGAATTATTAATCAAATTATCTCAAAATCAAAAATTAAATGAATCTGAATTAGATGAAATTATAAAATTACAAAATGATCTAAAAGATCATCTTAAGAATAATGATACCACTGAAACACGTGATAATCTAAAATCATCAACAATGGATAAACTGAAAAAACTTGATGAAAAATGATTAATTTTCAAATAATTTAATTCTAAAATGAGTACTATACAAAATAAAACGAAAATAGCATTTATCTATTCTCCTTGTGAAACATTAACAAAAGATTATTTTTTTACTATTTCATATCATTTTTTTATGACTGCATTAAAAAGACATCCTGAAATTGATATTTCCTACATTTGTGTAAATAATACTTTTGATGCATTAGATCTAAAAGGAAAAGTTGATATAATTTTATTATTTGAAAATAGAATTCATTGTGTACCTAAAAAATTAATTAATATTAAAAAATCAGGAATACCTGTTATCGTAAGAGTTGGTGATCTTCATATGAGTAAGATATATGATACTGATGGTTTTCATGATGAATTTAATGTTTCAGCATATTTTGGATATCAACATTCTAAAAATTTCTATAACTATTTTCCAAAAAATTATAATTATGAAGTTGTGTTATATGGTCTTGAACCTTCTTTGTACAAAAATTTAACACCATTTTCAGAAAGAATATCTAATAAAATTTTAAATTCTGGTGCTATAGGAAATACCAAATTCTTTTCAAAAATTATTAATCGAATTACAAATCCAGAAAATGCATTACATCATTATAAACTTCGAACAAAATGTAATGAATTAGATTATGTTGACTATATTCCCACATTACAACACGTGTATGTTGGAGATAAGTATCCTTTACTATTACAAAAATACATGGCATCAATTGCTGCAACTACGATTAATTATACCACAAAATATTTTGAAATTCCTGCTGCTGGTTGTTTATCGTTTATGGAAGTAAATAATCAAAATGGAGCCGAAAAATTAGGTTTTAAAGATTCTGAAAATTCTATATTTATTAACGAACAAAATTATGAAAAAAAATTCAATGAATACTTGGAAACAGCTAATGACCCAAAATGGGAGAATATAGCTAAATCTGGTCATGACCATGTAATGAAAAATCTTACAAATGATAATGCTGTAGAATCTTTACTTTCATTAATAAAAAAAATTATTTCTTAAAATGGTAAATATTCTTCACGTAATTCAGTAATAACTGCTTTTAACTTATTTTTTGTTATTTTATCTGCTGTTTCTGAACTAAATTCTTCTTTTGCTAATTTTTTCTTACTTTTTTCTGTTGAAATTTTATACATGTCTCCTAAATCATGACAAAAAGGAATTTCTTCAGGTGTTACTAAATACTCATGAAATCTTTCATGATCACGTAATTTTGATACTTTGATTTTATTATTACTTTTTTTATCTGAAATTTTACATACTTCGTACATATTTTTTGCTAAATCTTCTATCTTAACTGATGGCATTTTTAAGATAAAAATTTCTCCTCCTTTTGCAACATTTGTTGCTTTTAAAATAAATCCTGCTGCATCTTGAATTGACATTATGAACCGTGTCATTCTTGGATCAGTTACTGTTAATGCTTGATTTTTCCTAATTTGATCTAAGAATATTTGATAAACTGAACCTCTTGAACCTATTACATTACCAAATCTTACTGATGCAAAAATTGTTTTATTAAAATTATCATAAGAATTGGCATTGATTGTTAATCTTTCAGCTAATAGTTTACTTGCTCCTAGTGTTGTACTAGGTAATGTTGCTTTATCTGTGCTTATTAAAATAAATTTTGATACTTCTGCTGATATACATGATTCAATAATATTACTTGTTCCGATAACATTTGTTTTTACTGCATCAAATGGATTATCTTCACAAATATCAACATGTTTCATTGCAGCTGCATGAAAAACAATATCTATTCCTCTAATGACAAAATCTAATCTTTCTTTATCTCGTATATCTCCCATTTCATAATCTATGCGTGAATTTTTACCAAATTTTCTAATTGATTCAAAAATTGAATTTTCATCATTTGTAAAAACTTTGATAATTTTTGGATTATATGGGAGTAATTGCTTAATTAATCCAATTCCTATACTGCCTGTTCCCCCTGTGATTAGAATTTTCTTATTTTTAAACTCCGTTTTAAATGAATTTTGTAGTTTCATATAATAACAGATCTTTCATATTAACATTAAAAATGATCCGATGGAAAGTACCTCTGTATAAAATTTTAGTTGAAAAAGATGATATTTTAGATATTTCTAAAGTAATTAAACGTGGAATGCATTGGGCTGAAGGTCCAGAAATTGAAGAGTTTGAAAAATCCCTTGCAGACTATTTGGGAGTTAATTATTGTGTTGCAATGAATTCTGGAACTTCTGCATTACATGCAACAATGCTTGCTTATGATGTTAAAAAAAATGATGAAATTTTAGTTCCATCTTTTACTTTTATTTCTACAGCTAATGCAGCATTGATGGTTAATGCAAAACCAAAATTTATTGATATTGAAACTAAGACATACGGAATGGATCCAAATATTCTAAAAAAATCTATTTCAAAAAAATCAAAAATTATTATGCCTATACATTATTCTGGATTACCTTGTCAAATTGATGAAATTCGATTAATTGCTAAAGAAAATAAAAAAATCCTTATTGAAGATTCTGCAGAATCAATTGGTGCAACAATTAATTCAAAGAAAATAGGATCCTTTGGTGATGCATCCATTTTTAGTTTTGCTGGAAATAAAGTTCTAACTACTGGTGAGGGAGGTGCAGTAACAACAAATTCTTCAAAATTATATAAAAAATTTAAATTAATTCGATCACATGGAAGGAAAACTGGAAATTATTTTCTTAGTACCAATAAACCTGAATATGTCCAACTAGGATATAATTGGAGAATGTCAACTATTACTGCAGCTATAGGTTTGTCTCAATTAAATAAAATTGATAAACTTATTTCACTACGAAGAAAAAATGCTAAAGTTTTGAATTCACATTTAAATAAAATTGATTCTATTACTTTACCTCCAGAACCAGAAAATTATAAACATGTATTTCAGCTATATTCAATTTTAACTTCAAATCAATCGATTAGAAATGAATTACAAAAATTTCTTGCTTCAAATGGTATTATGTCAAAAGTATTTTTTTATCCTGTCCACCTTACTGCTTATTACAAAAAATTTAAAAATACAAAATTTCTTGATACCACTGAAAATATTTCTAAGAGAATTTTATCATTGCCCATGTATCCAAATATGAAAAAAGAGGAAATACAGTTAATTTATGAGAACATTTTTGAATTCTTTGAAGAAAATTAACAATAATTTTATTATTAAATAGATAATCATAATCTATACTGATGAAGATTGAATTTTTAGGACATGCAGGTGTATGTATTTCTACAGATAAAACAAAAATTGTAATGGATGGTTGGTTTACAAAAAATGGTGCTTTTGATGCCTCTTGGTATCAATTTCCTGCTAATCATAATTATATGGAAAATGATTGGTCTGATTTAACTGCAGTAATTGTTTCCCATGAACATATGGATCACTTAGATCCCGAATTTTTATCAAAAATTCCAGAAAATATTCCAATATACATTCCAGAATATCCATCACCAAATTTATCTAAAAAAATTAAATTTTTAACAAATAAGGATGCTATACAACTTTCTTTAGAAAAATCACACAAAATTGGTGATATTGATTGTAAAATTTGGACTGAAGAATCCCCTATGAATCAAGATTCTATTTGGGTTTTTAAAACAAATGAAAAAAGTATTCTTAATACCGTTGATAGTAGAATCAGTCTATCGCAAATAAAATCTATAATTGAATACATAGGCAATAAACCAAACTTACTACTTGCACAATGCTCTGGCGCTAGTTGGTTTCCTGTTGTTTATACACAATATGAGTCTGGAAAAAAAATTAATGTTTCTCAAAAGAAAAAAGAATCAAAATTAAACTACGTATGGTCTATTACAGAAAAACTCATGCCTGAACATTTTGTAATTAATGCAGGTCCTCCCGCATTTTTAGATAATGAAATTTTTTATGCAAATGATGATCCAATATTTCCTAATCCTGAAATTTCTAAACAATGGTTTATCAAAAATAAATATCAAAATCCAATATATGCTCCAATGCCTGGTGATGTGTTAGATCTTACTAGTAATAATTATTCAAAAAATTTTGACATACGAAAATTTTTTTCATGGGAAGATTCACAAAACTATCTAAAAAAATATGCAAAAGATATGCAATCTAATATTGAATCAGTAAAAAGTAAAATTGATAATATTTCAAACAAAAATTTCCATAGTAAACTAGAAGAATATTTCAAAAAAATGTTTTCTGTAAATGCATATTTTAATGAAAGAATCAACATGACTGTTTTATTTGATATTGATGGACCTGATGGTGGAAAATGGATAGTAAATTTTAGTTCAAAATCCCATTTTAAAATATTTGAAAACAATGATCATTTTGATTACAAATATTCATTTCATAGTAAATGGTTGAAAAGGATTATTTATGAAAAATTGCCTTGGGAGGACTTCTTTTTGAGTCTACGTTTTGTATCTTGGAGAGATCCTGATATTTACAATGATCATCTTTTAGGGCTTTTAAAATTTAATGATGAAAATGCAACTAAAGCAGTTGAATCTTTTGAAAAGTCTATCTCTAATGAAGTATTTTCTATAACCACTCCTAATGGTGAAAATTACGAAATTGAAAAATTTTGTCCACATGCTGGTGCAAGTCTCGAATCTGGTATTATAAAAAATGATCAAATTGAATGCAGTTTACATCATTATGTTTTTGATCTAAAAACAGGTAATTGTATAAACGCCAATTGTAATTTAAAAACAAAAAAATTAGATAATAGTTAATTGAAGAATATAGTTAGTTCACAAACAAATTTCATCTTTATGGGAACAAAGAATGACAGAATTCTGTAATTTATCTATTAAAAATAATTTTGAATCAATTGTAATTATTCAACCTGCATTATATAATGAAAAAAAACCTTTATCTGATTTTGAAAAATTCCTTTTTAAAAAAAATGTATATGGTTTAACAACTTTTGATGCATTAATTGAAAAAAGTGAAAATTTGAATAATTGTTCCTTAGTACTGGATCTATCAGATATTTTTGGAAATACATCTGACAGTGTATATTTTGATCAAGTTCATACTAATAATTTGGGAAACAAGATAATAGCTGAAAAAATATATGATGAATTAATAGATAACAAGATTATTTAATCATTTTTTTATACTAAATGTGTGAGAATTAAATTTATTCTAATTTTTATTATTGTAATCTCTATTTTTTCATTTAGTATTGGAGTAAATGTAAATTTTGATCTTATAAAGAAATTAGATTTTAATTCTTCTTCAAATGATGTGGAACCACTTAATTTTATGGAACAAAATGAAATTAATAATCTGATTGATATTAATTCAATTAATGATGTTGTTGATAAAAGATTTTTTTTAATCAATTACATTTGGAATGATGATAAATTACCTAAAAAACTACCTAATAATATAGAAGAAAATTTTGATGATGATTTATTTTCAAATATCAGTAATTTAGAAAAAATTACTAAATTAGAAATAATATCTGAATATAATGTTAATTCAATTTCATATCTATTTTTTCCTCAACAATCTAACAATAAACTTGTAATTTATCATCAAGGACATGGTAGTGATTTTAGTAATGGAATTAATATTATTGAAAAATTACTATCTGAAGAATATACTGTATTAGCTTTTTCTATGCCGTTAACTGGTAAAAATAATCAACCTGTTATTGAACATGAAAAATTTGGTAAAATTAAACTAATGTCACATAATCATTTAAAATTATTGAAAAGTAATGATTTTAATCCTATAAAATTATTTCTTGAACCAATTAATGTTTCAATAAATTATCTTGATTCTAATTTTAATTTTGAATCATATTCAATGATAGGAATTTCTGGAGGCGGTTGGACTACTATAGTTTATTCTGCAATTGATGAACGTATATCTAAAAGTTTTTCAGTTGCAGGTTCATACCCTTTCTTTTTACGCTCTGATGTTAAAAATTTTGGGGATTATGAACAAAATAATTTTGAATTATATTCTAATGTAAATTATCTTGAACTTTATATTTTAGGTGCATCTGGTAACAATAGATCACAAACTCAAGTTTTTAATGAATATGATAGATGCTGCTTTTCTGGTAGTGGTTATAAATTATTTAATAATATAATTCAAGGAAAAATTGATAATATTAATTCTGGACATTTTGAAATATATCTTGATGAGTCTCAAACTCAACATATAATTTCTGAAAAATCTTTAAATTTATTTCTTCAACAGTTAATTTTTAATTGATAATTTTTATTTATAAAAATTAATTATTTTTAAAATATAGATTAATAGATTTTTTAATATTCTCTAATAATTTATTATAATTTTAAAAATTATTTTTTCTTTGCTGGAATTCCTACCCAAAATTCATTATCTGGAACATTTTCAGTTACAAACGAGTATGCACCTACTATAGAATTTTTTCCAATTCTAATATTTGGCATGATCGTACTATGTGAACCGATTTTACAATTTTTTCCAATAGTTACCTGTCCTTTTTTGTTATCAATTGTAGAATTTGAATAAATTGAACAATGTGAACCAATTTGAACATTATCTTCTATTATAACTCCATATTCGGCATTAATGTAACTAAATGCACCAATATCTATGTTAATTCCCATATTGAATTTTTCTGGATAATCTATAACATAATTGTATTTTGTCATTTTTTTATGTTCATGAAGAGGTTTTTTCCATTCTTTTGACATTTTATTTGAATACTGTTAATGGAATATACAATTAACTTTTTTGATTTGTTACAACATCTATGATTTAATCTAAATTTTAATTCAAATTCTCATTAAATTTTTTAAAATCAATTTTAAATATTTTTAAATGATGAGAATAGCCTTGTTCCAGAGAATCAAATTCCTTAATAAGATATGGATATTTTTCTTCATTGATAAATACATCATCTAAAAAGTCATCAGTTCTTTTTGAATCATATATGAATAATTCATCTACAATAAGATGTGTTAATCCTTTGTTTTTACCATATGTTATGTAATCATCAATGTTATCAATATTATTGGACGGAATGAATATCATATCTGATTTACCTTGTATGCTAGTTATTGGAAATATGCTATTATCTAATTGTGTTACCCGTAGATATGCTCCTTCTGGATAATATGAAGCGTTAATTCCATCTGCAATTTCATAAATTTTTAGTGCTAGTAAATATGACTCTTTTTCATATTCATAATTTGGAATTTTTATTTGAAAAAAAACTAATGAAATTATAATTATTAAAATTATAATTATTAAAACTATGATTTTTGGTTTTTTAATTTTATAGCTAAATATTTGTAAAACATATGCTGATAAAATTGCTAATATGGGCATTATGACAAATAAATACCTAGGATCTAAAATTTCTCTTGAAAATGCATAAAGTGCTGGAATTAAAGCAAAAATTCCAATAATTATTAACTCTATTTTTTTAATTTGTTTATTTTTTAAAGAATAAAAAATTCCTAGGGGAAAAAATATTGTAAATGTTGGAATTAAAATCCACCCAAAAAATTTGGTAAAATTAATTATACCTAATTCAGGAAAGAATTTTTTATTATTGATTTCTACATTTTGAAAAGTTTCTTCGTTGATTAATTCAGCACCTGCAGTTACATGACTAAATATTCCATCATATCCCATTGTATCTGTTCGTATAATTGACATTGGTGTAATTACTAGTAAAAAAATACAAATTGCAAAAATTACATATATCAAATTTTTCTTTTCATTTCTAAATCTGTAGCAGAGTATGGTAATCATTCCAAAAGTAATCATTAAACCTTCATATCTTATCAAACAAAATAATCCTGATATTACAAATGATAATAAAATCAATTTTTTTTGTTTACTAAAAAATAGTGCAAGTGATGAGACTACCATAAAAATAAAGAATGGTTCTGTAATTCCTGCTAAAGAATTTTCAATTATTCTTGGTTCAAATATAAAGAATAATGGAGCAATTAAGGCAAATTCTTTTCTAATGAATTTTTTTGCTAAAAAATAAATTGGAATTGCAGTAAATACAGAAAATACTATACTAAGATTACGTTGTATTACCATATAATCTAAAAACTTTTCTGAATTAGTAATGTTAAAAAATATAGATAATAAACTAGGCCATAAATTATTTGGTAAATCATGCTCAGTGGGAAATTTTCCATTTACTGATAGATCAATACCGTACCAAAAATATCCTAACGAATCTAAAATTAATGGAATTTCAAATGGAAAAAATATATATCTAAAAATGAATCCAGATGAAATAATTAATAAAAAATAGATTATAATTTTAAATTTTGATAAATTATTTGAAAAAATTATATTACTCAATTACATCGTCTCATTTAAAATTAGTTTTTTCTTTCTCTTACAACTGAAACAAGTGAATAAAGTAGTATGGATGTAATTATAAGAATTACACCAATTATTGTTGTTCCTACTCCGATTAATGTAATATTTGTAATTATTTTACCTGTTTCAGCATATATCTGAATTGACCATATTGAAAATGATAATCCTACTATTACAAAAATAATTGCTGGAATCCCATAGAATTTTAATGGATGTTCAATTGATGTATATTTTATTGTACTAAATAATACGGATGTTCCATGTGATATTGGATTGTGTGTAGAGGTATTTTCACCTTGATATAATATTTTGATAGGAACTTCTAAAATTTTAAATCCCATTTTTGATGATTTGATTAAAATTTCTGTTGAAATACCCATTCCTACATCTGATGGTGATAATTTTTCTAAAACTTGTTTTGAATATGCTCTAAAACCACTTTGTGAATCTGTTATTTTTTGATTAATTGATACATTAGTTACTTTAGTAATTATTTTTATTCCTACTTTTCTATATTCTGGGACTTCATTTTCTTCTTTATTTAGAAATCTTGAGCCTATAACAATGTCTGTTTTATTTTCTATTATTGGTTGAATCACTTGTTTAATATCCTCAATTCTATGTTGTCCATCTGCATCAAATGTTACTAAAATATCCGAATTCATTTCTTTAGCCTTAAGAAATATACTTCGAATTGCTGCACCATATCCTAAATTTTTGGAATGATTGATAACAATTGCTCCTAATTCTTCTGCAATTTTGTTAGTTAAATCTGATGAACCATCATTACATACAATTATTGTATTAGTTATTTTTTTTAATTTTAAAATTATTGCTGCAATATTTTTTTCTTCATTAAATGCTGGTATGCCTATTACTATTTCCAAATCTAATCTTGACCTATGTTTTCAGGTTTATAATGTTGATGCTCAACATATTCTTTACTATCTCTATTTCATCTTAATTTTTTTGATGATTAAAGATTTTATTATCAGTATTTGCTCGATAGAAAGTATAATTAAAGAAGTAAGAATTTTTGATAGTAATGATAGTGGATGAGATAAAAGCAATTTTAGAAAAGGAAGGATATGAAACAAAACCTGAGATAATTGATCGTATTAAGACAATGATGGAATCTATAAGAGATGATAATCAACTCTACAAATTAGAACATATAATTAATTGGTTTAATGAAAAACGTGCAAAATCAGATCTGGTTGTAGAAGAAATTAATATGAATGAATTAGAAAATTGGGGCATTGATAATCAAACAGGAAATATTTCTCATAAATCTGGAGGTTTTTTTGAAATTATAGGAATTAAAGTATCAAATACATTTGATAGGGAAGTGGGTAAAAAAGGATGGACACAACCTATGATTGGAAAAAATCCTGGAGGAATATTGGGATTGCTAATACAAAAGAAAAATGGAATTCCACATTTTCTTGTACAAGCAAAAGCAGAACCTGGCAATATTGGAAAATTACAATTATCCCCTACACTTCAAGCCACAACAAGTAATTTATTGAAAGCACATGGTGGAACACGTCCATTATTTGCAGAGTATTTTGATGAACCAAAGAATGTTAAAATAATTTACGCAAAATGGCAATCTGAGGATGGAGGACGATTTCATTTAAAGTCAAATTATAATATGATTGTAGAAATTAATGAAAATATCGAATTAGAAATTCCAGATAATTTTATTTGGGTAACACTTTACCAAATAAAACAACTAATAAAAATTGAAAATTTTGTGGGACCACATATTAGGGGAATTATCTCATATCTGTGAATAAATTGAATTCATTAAAATTTGGCATTATTGGTTGTTCACGAATTGCTCAAAAATCAGTAATTCCTGCAATACTAAAATCAGAATTTGCAGAACTTGAAATAATTGGAAGTAGAACATTAGACAAATCTAAAAAATTCTCTAATGAATTTAATTGTCAAAAAATTGGTACTTACGATGATGTAATATCCGATGATTCAGTAGATGTAGTTTACATTTCTACTCCAATTGGAACACATGCAGAATTATCTATGAAAGCAGCAAATGCTGGAAAACATGTGTATTGTGAAAAATCTTCTACTGATTCATTCACTTCAGCAAAAGAAATGGTTGAATGTTCAAAAAATAATAATGTTAGGATTATGGAAGGTTTTATGTTTAGATTTCATCCTCAGCACCAAAAAGTGAAAGAATTGATAAATGATAAAAAAATTGGTAATCTTGATTCATTTAATGGTAGTTTTGGATTTCCATCTTTTCCAGAAGGTGACATTAGATACAACAAGGAGTTAGGCGGTGGATTTTTGAATGATTCTGGCTGCTATCCCATATGTGCAAGTAGAATGATTTTTGATGAAGAACCACTTTCTATATTTTATCATAATTATTATGATTCAAAAAATGGTGTTGATATTAAAGGAAGTTCAATTCTAACATACAAAAATAATAAAACTGCAAATGTAACATATGTAAATGGAAATTATTATCAGGCAAAATATGAAGTATGGGGATCTGATGGAATATTATCCTTAGATAGAGCATATTCTGTTCCTTCTGATTTTATAACAAAAATAAATTTACAATATAATATAGAAAATAATTGGGCTGGTAGAAAAAATAAAATTTTTGAAATTCCTCCCACAGATCATTTTCTTAAAATGATTAATTCTTTTTGTATGGAAATTACAAATAAGAAAAAATCCCAATTTAACTTTGAAGAAGATTTATTAAATCAAGCAAAAGTAATGACCGCACATAGACTTTCAAATTCTACCCATAAAGAAGTCTGGCTCTCAGAAATAATTTAAAATCTTTTAGGATGAGTTAATAACATTAATCACATTATCTTGATGAGTTTTTGAAATATTTGGGAATAAAGGTAGTGCCAAAATTTCATCATAAATTTTTGTTGTATTAACAACATTTGATTTTTTGGCAAATTTTTGATATGCAGTATATTTGTGAATTGGCATCCAATATACTGTAGTTCTAATTCCATTATCTTTTAATTTTTTGAATAATTGATTCCTTGATAATTTGTATGGTAATGTTACACGAATTGTATAAAGATGATATGAATGGGTTTGATCATTTACCATATCTGGTAAAATTATTCCTGGAATATTTTGTAAATTTTTATGATAATATAATGATGCTTTTTTACGAAGTTGATTAATTTTTTTAATTCTTTTTAATTGTGTAATACCTAAAGCTGCACGAATTTCATCTAATCTATAATTATATCCTGGTTTTATAATATCAAAAATCCATGGATATTCACTAGAATATCTGTTTTTGAGTGATTTTGTCATTCCATGACTTCGTAACTGTCTTACTTTTTCTGCAATTTGTTTTGAATTAGTTATAACCATTCCCCCTTCAGCAGTTGTAATATTTTTTGTAGGATAAAATGAAAAACAACCCGTATTTCCTAATGTTCCAACATGTTTAGATTTATGAAAAGTTCCAATTGCATGGGCACAATCTTCTATAACTTTTAGATTATGAGCATTTGCAACATCCATAATTTCATCAATATTACAAACTTGTCCATAAATATGAACCGGAATTATTGCTTTAGTTTTTTTGGTAATATTTTTTTTAATATTTGATATTGATAAAAAGAAATTTTCCTTGTTAATATCTACAATTACCGGTTTAGCATTACATGCTAAAATTGCATTTGCATCTGCTACAAATGTTAAATCTGGTATTATCACTTCATCATTTTTTTCAATTCCTAATGCTGTTAGTGATAAATGTAAAGCAGCAGTACAATTAGATACTGCAATTGCATATTTTGAATTAGAATATTTACAAAAATCACTCTCAAATTTTTCTAATTGAGGTCCTAATGTTAGCATGCTTTGACTTAATGCTTTATTGACGATTTTTTTATCCTCTTTTGAAATCCATGGCTCATAAGCTGGAAATTTAATTTTTGAATCTTTAAAAAAATCTTTTTTCATATTTCAAATCCAAATGTCTTCTATTTATTATAATTATTTTTCAATAATTCTTCATATAATTTTAAAGAATTTTTAGCCATTAAAATACAATTACATTCTTCATGAACAAAATTATATCCAGATAGTCCTAATCTAATTCTTAATTTATCATCAAGAAGTAAATTCATAATTGCTTTGGCTAACTGTTCTTGATTTTCAGATTCAACAAGAATCCCATTTTCATTATCTTTAACTGTAAATGGAATTCCATGTGATCTTGTTGATATTACTGGTTTTTTAAATGCAAATGATTCAAGGGGAACTAATGGAGATAACTCCCATTGTGATGGTAAAATTAAAAATTCACTTTCCCCATATGCAGAAATTACATCTTCCCGTAATGGATTTTTTATTACTATAATTTTTTCAGATAAATTATTCTTTTTAATTAATTCATCCATACTTTTTTCATATCCAAAATCTACCCCCATTATTATTAGACATATATTTGAAAATTTATTTTCATTTTTAATAATATTAAATGCATGAATTAAAGTTTCAATTCCTTTACTTTTTGAAAATCTTCCTACAAATAAAATATATTTACTTTTAATTTTATATTTACTTTTAAAATTTTCTTTACTAACTAAAGTTTTCAGATTAACTCCATTACGAATAATTTCTATCCTAGTTTTTTTATTAAATTCTAAAAAAATATCTTTTTCATATTCATTTGCTGCACTTATTGCTGCTGTATCATGAATTATTTGTTTAATAAATTTATTTTGAATTTTATAAAGAATTTTTAAAAATAAACCTGATTCAGTTAAAAATGGATGTGTTGTTAAACCCCCTTGATCTGATACAACTAATGGAATTTTTAATTTTTTAGAAGCACGCCATGCAATAATTGATTGAAAACTTCTTAACCCTATTGTATGTATTATGTCTGGTTTATCTTTTATTATTTGTGAATACATTGAAGGGTTAATAAAAAATAATTTTATGGAAAACCATGAATGTGTCCTATTTATTTTAAATTTTTCCAATTTTTCAATTCGTGATAATTTTTTATTAAATTTATTTGGACCATTTGAAAAATCTAGATCTGTTGTATATATGGTTACATCATGACCTAATTCAGATATTTCACGTGCAATATCTATTCCTAAAAAAGCAATTCCTCCAAATTGAGTTGCAGGTAATGATGCAGGACAACATAATGCAATTTTCATATTAATGTCATTTGTTGTTAATTCCTAGTTAAAACCATTAATACTGAATTATCATTATCTTGAATTTTATACGGTAATGAACTAATATATCAAAATTTTACTTTAATTATTATGAATAAATTTTCTATTTTTTTAAAATTTTATTAAATAATATGTTTAAACCTAAAAATTTAGCAAGTTTAGCAAAAAAGACATTAGAAGTAAATGAGGATTCAGAATATCAAATTCATGTATATAATTATGATTATAATTCAATTCATGGATTTTTTAAAAATAAAAATATGATAAATATTAAATAAACAATTAACAAATTTTTTCTATTGACTCCACCTGTCATTACATTTGTTAATCATGCATCGATAATTTTCTCTTACGACAAAATTAATTTAATTACTGATCCATGGCTTTTTGGAAGTGTTTTCAATAATAGTTGGGATTTGGTATCTGAATCAAAAATGAAAATCCAAGATTTTGATAATATAACTCATATTTGGTTTTCACATGAACATCCTGACCATTTTTACCCTCCAGTTTTATCTTCTATACCTGAGGACACTAGAAAAAAAATTACAGTTCTTTTTCAAAATACTCTTGATCATAGAGTTGCAATAAAATGTAAAGAACTTGGTTTTTCTGTTATTGAAATGAAACATAACCAATTGTATAAACTCGCTAATAATTTTCAAGTTAAATGTAGACCATATCTTCTATATGATTCCTTATTGTATTTACAAATTGAAAATAAAAAAATTTTGAATCTTAATGATTGTGGTGTAGATAGTTTGAGACAAGCTGAATATATTCATAAAATAACTGGTGATGTAGATTTATTATTAACTCAATTTGGTTATGCAGCACATATTGGTGATCCGGATGATGTTGAACTACGAAAAATTGCTTCAAAAGAAAAACTAATGCGAATTAAAATTCAATCAAATGTATTCAATTCAAAATATGTTATTCCTTTTGCTAGTTTCATAAGATTTTCTCATGAGGATAATATTTACATGAATGATCAAGTAAATAAAATTAGAACTGTTGAAGAATTTATTAAACAAGAAACAAATTCAATTCCTGTTATTCTTTATCCTGGTGATAAATGGATTTTAGGAGAAAACAATGAAAATATTAAAGCAATTGAGTTTTATGAAAAAGATTTTTCAAAAAAATTTGAACCATTTAAAAATTCACCTAAGATTGAATTTCAAGAATTACAAAATTATTCAAATATTTACACAAAAAAAATCAGGGATAGAAATAATTGGACTTTGATAAAATTTTTCCATTCTATATCTTTCTTAAAAACTGCAAAAATATATCTTAAGGATTTAGATCTTTCAATAACTTTTGATTTAGTTCATGGAATTAATAAATCCAAATTTTCCAAAAATGAATCTGATATAATTATTGATTCTGATAGTCTTGCATTTGCATTTAAATTTGATTATGGTGCTGATACACTATTAGCTAATGCAAGATTTCATAAATCTGGTGGTAGAACAATGATCTTTTTTAGACAATTTATGATTGGAACTTTAAACAATAATGGAAGAACTTTTCCATTTGGTATAATTGGATTTTTACTACGAGAACGAAGTATGTGGAAATCTCTATTTGTTGAAGCTATACTTGGAAATTATGATTTTGAATAATTATTTTTAAATCCTAAACGTGTAATTTTACTTAATTTTTCAAATATTCTATTGATAAAATCATTACTTTCTTTTTGTATTACCCATTGAGGCACTTCAATATTATTCGTAAATTTTGCAATTAATACACTATCACTTATCATTTTATTTTTTTGAATTTCTTTTTGATTTTTAGAAATAATATTTAAATTCTTTATTATGTCTATATTTGCTTTAATTTTTGCCAATCCAAATCCATTTTTTAAATAAAATAATGTTATTGCAATGTCTACTAGAATTAATGATGGAATCATTTTAAAAATTGTTTTTTTATCAAAATTTTTCCTTAAACAGTATATTCTATTTCTTTCCATTAGAAAATATTTAAATGAATTCCATTTGAAACTATAACCTTCTAATGGATGATACACAATTGATTTGTGTATGTAAAATGATTTAATACCTTTTATCATTCCTCTCCAACATAAATCTAAATCATCATGATATGCAAATAAAAAAGGATCAAAGTTTCCAATTTTTTCAAAAATATTTGCTGATGAAAATAAACATGTACCAGATGCATATCCTACTTCATCATCTTTTTCATATTGTCCTTCATCTTTTTCACCTTTTCCTCTTGAAAAACCAAAACCAAATAATTGAATCATATTTCCGGCACTAATTATGATCTCATGATTTGTGGTTGCTAAAATTTTTGGTTGATATATCCCTTCACCATGTTTTTGATAACCAATTAATAATTCATTTAACCAATTGGGTGTCACAATTACATCTGGGTTAAGAATTACTAGAAATTCTCCAACAGCTGCTCTAATTCCAATATTATTTCCTTCACAATAGCCTAAATTTTCTTTATTTTCAATTAATTTTATTTTTTGAAATTTTTCTTTACATTCTTTATGACTATTATCTTTTGATACATTATCTACCACAATTACTTCTAAATTGCTATAATTTGAATTAAAAATTGATTCTATACAATCTGTTAATAATTCCCCTGCATTATAATTTAAAACAATTATACTTACTAGTGGTTCATTTCCCTCCATTTCTTTACTTCCTTTGTTTATTTCTATTAATAATTACCATGAAATTCTTTTAGATTTTGATATTAGTTCCTTCACCTAATAGGAGTAGTTTATAATCATCAATTGATTCATGAATTTTTGAATTTGATGAAATAATACTATTTTTAATTTTTTTATTAGTAATTATTTCACAATTTTCCATAATTATTGAGTCTTGAATATTTGATTTTGAAATTTTTGTATTATTACCTATGCTTGTATTTGGTCCTATAGAAGCACTTTCTTCTATAATACAATTTTTTCCTATAATTACTGGACCCAAAATTTTACAATTATTTTTTATTATAGTTCCAGAACCTACAATGACATTACCCATAACAACAACGTCTGTTTCCTTTTCACCTTCAAAAGATGGATTCATATTTTTTAAAATTTCCTTATTTGCATTGATTATATCTTCTGGAGTTCCAGTATCTTTCCAATAATCTGTAATTATATCATATGTAATTTTATTCCCTTCTTCTAAAAGCATTTGAAGTGCATCAGTAATTTCTAATTCATTTCTCCATGATGGTTTTAATCTTTCAATTATATCAAAAATTTTTGGTGTTAGGAAATAGATTCCAGTAACTGCCAAATTTGTTGGTGGTTCTTTTGGTTTTTCCATTATTTTTATAATCTCACCATTTTTTATATCTGCAATTCCAAATCTTGATGGGTTATCAACTTCACATAATAATATTGATGCATCTGAATCAGAATTTTTAAATTTTTCTGCAATATGATCAATTTTTTTTTGAATTATATTGTCTCCTAAAAATACAAGAAATTTTTCATTATTCACAAAATCTTTACAAAGTTGAATTGCATGTGCTATTCCCTTTGGATATTCTTGTGAAATATATGTAAATTTTACACCAAAATCTTCCCCTTTTTGATAATATTCTTTAACTTTGTTTGCACCTATGCCCCCAACAATTATTGCAATTTCATCAATACCTGCATTTTTTATTGATTCTATGCAATATTGGGACATTGGCTTATTTGCTATTGGAAGTAGTTGTTTTGGACCCGTATGTGTCAATGGTCTTAATCTAGTCCCATGACCTCCATGCAAAATAATTCCTTTCATTTTTCTATCTGTTAATTATTCATTAATAAATTAAATCTAGTTTTTCCATGGTGTTGAGGCAAATGCCTTTTTAGAGATGCCTTTCCACCATTTTTTATTATCTAGATACCATTTTACAGTTTTTTTAATACCTTCTTTAAACTCAACTTCATGTGACCATTTCAACTCATTACGAATTTTTTTAGATTCCATACTATATCTAAAATCATGTCCTGGCCTATCCTCCACAAAAGTTATCAGATCTTCTGATTTATTCATTAATGCTAGAATTTCTTTTACTATTGTAATATTATCAATTTCATTATTCCCAGAAATATTATATGATTCACCTTTTTTTCCATCATGCAATACTTTTTCAATGGCTAAACAATGATCTGTAACATAAAGCCAATCTCGTATATTTTTACCTGTACCGTAAATTGGAATTTCTTTTTCATAATAAGCTAACATTATTGTTTTTGGTATTAATTTTTCAGCAAATTGACGAGGACCATAATTATTTGTGCACCTTGTGATTAAACAATCAGAATCATATGTTTTTGCATATGAATTAATTAATAATTCTGCAGCAGCTTTAGTTGCTGAATATGGACTAGATGGATTAAATCTTGTTTCTTCCACTGCACTTTTTTCTTTCAAACTTCCATATACTTCATCAGTTGAAATGTGAACAAATCGTTTTCTATTTTTTTTAATTAATTCGAGTATGGTGAAAACTCCATTTACATTTGATTCTAAAAATGGAATTGCATTTGAAATACTTCTATCTACAAATGATTCAGCAGCAAAATTAACTACCACATCATTATTTTTAATTAAATTTTCTATTAATTTTATATTATTTATATTTCCTTTAACATACTTGTATTTTGGATTATTTTCAATTTTTATTAGGTTTTGATAATTTGAACCATGAAATTCTGCATCAACATTTGTAATTTGTATATCTTGATTTTTTTCTAATAATTGTAAAATAAAATTACTTCCAATAAATCCTAACCCTCCTGTAACCAATAATTTCATATAAACTTGATTTCTCTAAGCCTAATAAAATATTGTATACTTTAGGTAGTACTAATTAATCAAAACTTTTATTTCTGAAACCTATTAATTTTTCTTAATGGATGATGAAAATTTTATAATTAATTTGGAGAAACATCTAACTCGTGATACTAATGACTCTCATGTAAATGGTGAATTGACTGTCATATGGAGGGACTGGGATGATATACTTCCAAATTATCCAAAAATGGTTTATGTTAATTCTATTAATCCTGGAGAAATTAAGGGTCCACATCTTCATAAAAACAGAACCACCTACTTTTATTGTATTTCTGGAGATATTGTAATAGTTATCCAAGATAATGATGGAAAGATTCATGAAATTTCAACTAATTTGAATACTTCGATTTTAATTTCAGTTCCTAATGGTATGGCTGCAGCACTTGTAAATCCTAATAATGAAATTTCTAAAGTACTTGTACTTGCAGATATTGCATGGAAACCTAATGATAATGAAATGGAAAATGTAAAATTTGATAATTATGATTGGAGTAAATGGAATAATTTATGATTCTATGTTTTACTAATTTCTAATATCTTTAGAAAAAATGATCACCTGAAACTGAACCTGATTTATGTATATTAAAATAATATCCTTCTATGTATGGATTATCTGCTTTAATAGTTACCCACCCTTCATCATAAAAAAATTCTTTTAAATCCATATGCTCATTAATTACAAATCGCTCTTCTGAATTTGCTTTTACGTATAATTTTTTTGTAACATTTAAGGAATCTTCCATTCGATAAAAATTCATTTCAATATTTGCATCTTTTTTATATTTTTTAATTGTTGAAAAATTACCTAATGTGATATTTGTATTTCTATTTTTAAATATTGGTGCCCAATGGAATGATCCTGGTTTATTTTCTATTAGTGGATTTCCCATTCTTGTATTAAAACAAATATTACATGGTAATTTGGATTCTAGTCCTTTAATTCCTATGTCTAATCCAAATTTAATTCTTGTAGGTATTTTATTTTCTTTAAAATTTGTAGTAATATGAGCTGAATAATTATTTTCATTTAAATTATTTTCATTTAAAATTTCATTAAAATTAATTTTCAATAATTTTGCATTTTCATGTTTAATTTGTAAAAAATTATTTTCTTCATAAACCTTATCTCCATTTTTTTTATGAATATCTATTTTAATAATAAAATCTGAAGGTGAAAAATTTGGATAGATCATTAAATTTGTGAATTGATTATCTTGATTAAAAATCGGTACATAGACTGATGAATCATAATGTTTTTCATCAGATCTATTCCAAAAATCTAATTCAGTATTACATGAAGTACAATCATAGTAAGAATGAGTAAAACTTACTGATGGGAATGATTTTTGTATATTTCCTACTAGAAATCTTGGATAAAATCCTTCAAAATTATGTTTTAATGAAATTGATCCATGTTGTTTATCTAAAATATTTGTTAAATCCGAAATTTGATCTTTAAAGAAAATAAGCTTTGTTTCAAATGGGTTTATTTTTCCTAAACTAAAACTTCCATTATATTTTTCAGATTTAGAGTTAGTTATTACATATTCTATGTGACCGTTTTCATTTTTCTTTGGGCCATTTACAAAAGATAGAAATGAGTATAGATCGTCTGTTTCATGTATATCGAATCCTGTTTCTGGAACTCTGAATGTTTCATTTTCATTTAAATCTTCAAAATCATTATAAATTCTTCCTAGTGTATGCACACAAGTGTTAAATTTTTCATTATAATATTCTAAAACTAATGCTGGATAAGGGAAAACCATGTCTCTTGTAGTATTAAATTCTGTTTCAATTGAACCAATAAAATCAGATGTATATTTTATTTTTTTTAAAATATCTTTTAAATTTATTGAAAATGCTTTAGCTTCATTAATTATTTTAATTTCTCTTAATAGGATTTTCCCTATTTGATCTCTTAATGTTATAATCAAAGTAACTTCTGGAATATTTCTTTTTAATAACCAGTAACCTAAAAAATTAATTTTACTGGAATAATCTTTATTTTGTACTACTGGAAAAACACCAGAACTTCGTAAAATTGGTTTTCTTGTAATGCTATTTTCTTCACCAAATTCCATGGTGGATTTAAGATGTGTATAATAACTCTTCATAGAAATCTTTTATTTTTTTGATTCATAAAGTTATGCCATTGTAAATTGTATTGAAGGTCGTGGAATATCATGTGTCATATATTTAGATCCATGCCATGAATTTGGAGTTTCAGCAAAACAAATCCAACTATTGTTTAAATCTGTAGGTTCAAAAACAATTGTTGATTCATCTTCACCTTCAGAAATATAAGTTCCTCCTGGAGAACCTTTTATCCAATCTTTTGCCAAATAAATTAAAACAGTAAATTTGTATTCATAATCCTCTAGATTAACCCCGATATGATGAGAATGTGGTAAATTAAAATCACCTTTACGATTTAAAACAAAATTGAAACTACGTAATTTTGTTACTTTTAATCCTGTATACGCACTCATTTTTTCTGTAGCCTCTTTAGAATTTAAGTAATGAAATAGATCATTCCAAGATTTACTAAGTGATTTATCATCTTCATCTATTACATTATTTGCTTTAGAATTTCCAAAATGTCTCTTTATTGATGATCTACTATAGTCATCTGCTGAATACCACTTATCATCTACAGTTGGATATGTATTACATAATTCATTATAATATTCTTCATTAATTGGATTTTTTATAAATCCATATGGAAATGGATGATTATTTTGAAATATTTCTGAATTATTAAGAATATTATCCCAATTAAAAATTGTTTTATTCATTCTAATTATTCCTCGATTTAGTTATTTTATATTTTCTCATCATTCATTATTACATTATTCATTTTATAGATTAAACCTGTAACAATACCCTTGTACAATCTTCCAATTAATGGTGATAATATAGCATATTTTAATCCAATTTTAACATCTGCTTTAACCGAAATTTTTGTTTGTGTTTCTGTATCTGAAAAAGATATTTCTAATACTGTTTTTTTAAATGGTCCTTCTATTACCTCACTAGTTATTGTTTTTGGATAATTAACTAAATGTTTAGTTTTTTGTTTAATTTCAACATTTTTAAAAATAGTATTAAAAGTCAATATTTCGTTAGTTATGATTTCTTTATCTGATTGTTCAACTATAGAAATTTCTTTTATTTGAGCAGGACTAAAACGATTAAAATTTTCAAAATCTGTTGCTAATTCAAATAATTTAACTGAATTAGACGATACAAAAATATCTACATCAAATTTTGCCATGTATGATTTTCAAATCAGGTATTTATAAAATATTAGTATAATTTCTCTTTTGAAAATAGTTTATTAATTATCCGTGTTCAGATAATTATTCTTCAATTCGTGTTCCATACAAAAATCCTGCTATCTTGCTAGTGTTCTTGCTATCTGCATCTCTATACATTGTACAATTAAAACCAGAGTCTTTAAGCTGTTTTAGCAAATTCTCAATTTTATATTTGCCCTTTGCAGCATATTCAATTTTTATTCGATCTATATACTTCAATGAATCATCAGATATAAAAAATTCACACCCTTTACAGTCCATCTTTAATAAATCAACCTTTTTTATATTGTATTTTTTTAAGATGGTGCTAAGACTCATCCCTTGTACTTCAGTTTTTCGTGCATTTGGTCCATGTTTATTATAAACAAATGACGCACTAGTTCCAATGTCTGTAGAATTATCTCTATAAAATGTGAGTAATCCATCTTTACCAACTGCTGCATTTACTGGAATAATTAATTCTGCTAGTTTTTCATTCAAACTCAAATTTTTTGTCATTGCCTCAAAATGCTCTTTTATTGGTTCAAATGCATAGACTGTGGCACCTTTACTTGCAAAATATAATGGTGTGTCGCCACATTCTGGTCCCGCATCAATCACAATCTTATTCCTAAAATCAATTTTGGAATTTATATGATGCATATTTCTGATGAACGTTTCCGTTATTGTGTTATTGGGTTGCATGTATTGGAGAAAAAACTTAATCCCTTCTCTATTTTCAATTATTTTTTTGTTATCTACAGTATAAACTCGAAATGTTTTATCTCGAAAATTACTAATTTTTTCGTTATTAGAAATAAAATTTGCGCCATATTTTGGGCCCCAATAAAGTAACTCGAGGAAATTTCCATCTTCTATTGATAATGGTACAAACTGAATTGTAAATTTATTCATCAAATCATTTTCTATTGTAATAATATTTTTTGAATTTATTGAATATGCATGTGCATATGTTAATGCACCTAAAACACAAAGTAAGTGATAATATTGTGAAGAACTAACTTTTAATGTATTTCCATTTTTAAATTTCACATTCAAATTTCTCCCAAAGATTATTCCCAACATTAATGAAAATCTATTTTCAACAATTTTGTTTATATATGGACCCATTAAAGCTATCCAATAAATTTGATTTATTATTGCCATATCTATATTTTAATTTCTCCCATAATCAACTTATCTTTTTTAAATTTGCACAAGCCATGGTGATTGTTTGAAAGGTTAATGATAAAACGAACGAAATTGCTATTCCTGTTACCCCGTATATTGGCCCAATTAGTAAAATACCTCCAATTAATGTAACTGCTGATATGCTTCGACTAATTAGTACCATTTTACTTTTTTCCAAACTCAGTAATTTTGATAAATATATTTTATCAATTACTTGTGGTATTATTCCTAAACTCATTATTTGAACTGCAATAATTGATTCTGTATATTTTTCAAAAAAGATTGGAATTATAATTGGTGGAATTGTCATTCCTAGTATTGCTAACCCAATAGAGCATAAAATTGCAATAATTTTTAATTTATTATTTGGTACTCCACTTGAATCGTATGTCAAAATATACTTAAAAAATATACTTGAAAATACAACTAATATTGCCCAAAATTGTAATGCTAGGGCATAATTTCCCATTACTGTTAACCCTAAAAGTGGAACTAAGATTATTTTATCTAAATGATGTCTTGAAACTCCTATTAAATTGAGTACCCAATTATTAAGTATGAAATTTGAATTTGATTTTATTAATGTAAAATTAAATTTTGAACTTTTAATTTCTCTATAAATAAAAATTGAAAAATGAATATATGATATTGCTATTGCAGCAATTATTCCTTCAATTCCAAACATGTAATAAAAAATTAATCCTAATCCTACGGCAATTATTTTTTGAATAATAACACATTTTCCATAACTTGCAAAATTCTTTTGTCCAATTAGATAGGCAATAGCCAAATCATTGATTATGAATGATAAAACTAAAATTCCAGTATCTAATCTACCTGAAAAAATGAATACTAAGATTGCAGCAACAGTTCCAGTGATTAAAGAAATTATGAATAATGTTGATTGAATTTTTATTTTTTTAGCCGTAAAAACAGTAATAACATTCTGTGTTCCAATTAATGAAACAATAAATGCAAAACTTGCAATAGCTATAAAATAATGCAGTTCTCCGTATTCTTCAACTTCAACCTGTGATGCAATAAAAAACCAAAATATGGCACTAATCCCCATTGCAAATACATCCGATATCCCAATAGTTGATAATTCTTTCAAAATTTTATTTTTTAGTGGATTATCCATGGATTCTCATGATTTTTTGTTTAACATAAGTTATAGTTTTCTAATAAATTAGACTATGCTGATCTTATTTGGTGTAGCAAAATAAATTAACGAATCAACAAAATCATGGTATTGAAAGAGAATTATGTTTTTTTGAACGATATTGATTTTTCTAATGAAAAAATCATGCAATTGGATTTATCTAAAACTACCATTTATTCTATGAATTTTAAAGTTCATCAATATCTTGAATCGCTCTCAATAGAACATGAAATTGGAGAAGATGCATTAGATGAGACTGATCTGAATTTAATTTTTGATACAACAGTAAGAATGTATAGGTGGTATGATCATGATTCAATTTCTCAAAAATTAAAGTTTAAAGATAGAAATATTCTTGGTATGATGGACGATACAGAATTTCATACTTTTTTAATTATTAAATTATATGAACTTCGAATAATTCAGAAAATTTTGAAAAATGAAGTACCAAATACAATTTATGCAAATAAAGAAATTATAAATTTTATAAAAAAAATAATTAATAGAAAAATACAGTTTGTTGAAATTGGAAAATCAATTAAAGAAACAATGCTATATAATAAAATTGAAATAAAATTTAATTTAAGAAAAATCCCTATCTCATTTAAAATTTCACGAAATTATTATCTCAAAATTAAATCAATAATTGAAAATATTGTTTGTACTTCGAATAATCTTTGGGTTGATATGTCGAAATTAAAAGAATCAATACTTCTTTTAGAAATTAATCCTTCTGTATATTCTGAATTATTATTAGAACTTTCAAAAAGTGATAAACAGGTAGTTCTATTAAATAATAGACGATCTGCAATATGGAATTTAAATTCTATTTCAATTCTTAAAAAATCAAATTCAAAAGTACTCAGTTTAGATCATATACTAAATAAAAAAGAATTACAAAATATTTATGATCATGAATCTAAATTTCAAAAAATTTTAGATGATATGTTAATTGATGAAAAAATTTCTGAACTTTTTTTGATTGATAAAATTACGTTTTGGGATGAAATTAAATTTGAATTAATTGATACTTTTAAGCATCGATTACAGTGGTATATGAAATTAATTTGTACATCTAAAAAATTTATTGATAATTCTAACATTCACAGTGTTTTATCATTAAATGTAATTGGTGAAACTGAAAAATCTATTCTTAACCAAATTTCTAAACCGACTAATTCAGTAATGTTGGAACATGCATTTGCAAATTATACAAATGAAATATCTAGATATGATATTTTAAGTAATTATACAATATTTCCTGATAAAATAGCTGTTTGGGGAAATGTTCAAAAAAATTATTTATCTAACACTCATAATATTTCTGATGATAAAATTATAGTTTGTGGTAGCCCACGACATGATAGTTTTTTTAAATTATCCTCAACTTCTATAGATTTTAAAGAAAAAATAATTCTTTTATGTCCAAGACCAATAGTTGAACCTGCTGCTCGTCATCATACACGAATGTATATAAAATATGAATATAATTTAAGAAAAATTATTTCTGAATTAAATAAAATTAAAAATTGTAAATTAATTGTTAAATTACATCCAGGAAATATTGATCATAATAATTTAATTAAAAATATTGTTAATGAAATTAATCCTAATATTGTAGTTTTTCATACTAAATCAATAGACAAATTAATAATTAAATCTAATTTAGTTTTGGTCATATCTCCTGATGGTTTTGATCCATCAACAGTGATTCTTGAATCTATTATCTTACAAAAACCTATAATTAATTTTATTTTAGATAAAAAATTCTATAATTTTTCATTTGAACAACATAATGCAGTAATATCTATTACAGAAAATGATGATGTGAAAGAAATTATTTTAAATATTTTCAATGATTCAAAATTTAGAAATAATTTAATTTCAAATGGAAAAATATTTTTAGATGATTATCTTAGTAATCATCAACATGCAGCAAAAACTCTTGCAAAAAAATTACTAAAATTATGACTAAACTAATAACTATGATCTCTTTGAAATAATTTAGAAATAATGAATCTTCAATATCTTACTTCAGCATCAGTCATAATTAATGATAAAAATACCTCAATTTTATGTGATCCATGGTTAGTAGATGGAGAATACTATGGTTCATGGTATCATTTTCCAGAATTAAATTTTAAACCTGAAGATTTTGATTATGTTGATTTCATTTACTTAAGTCATATACATCCTGATCATTCAAGTGTTAAAACTTTAAAAAAAATGAATAAAAATATTCCAATTTTAATACATAGTTATGAAACTAAATTTTTTAAAAATATGATTGAACGTCTTGGTTTTAAAGTCACAGAATTACAACATAACAAAAGAACTCATTTAAAAGAAAATTTGTATATTAATATTTTAGCTGCTGACAATTGTAATCCTGAATTATGCCATAAATATTTTGGATGTTCAATTGTTGAAAGTAAGTTTGGTTCAACATCTATAGATTCTATGGCAGTCTTTGATAATGAAAATGAAGTTTTAGTAAATACTAATGATTGTCCATATTTATTGGCTAATGAAACTGCATCTATCATTAAATCACAATATTCTAAAATTGATATGCTACTAGTTGGTTATACATCTGCTTCTGCATTTCCACAATGTTTCGAAATGACCCCAGATCAAAAAATTATTGAAAAGAAAAGATTACAATCTATGTATGTTGAGTATGCTGAAAAATATGTGGAATTATTAAAACCAAAATATTTTTTTCCATTTGCTGGAAGATATACTCTTGCTGGAAAACTTACAAAATTAAATAATGATAAGGGTGCCTATGAACTTGAAGACGCGTATAAATATTTTACAAAAAATTCATCAATTAATTTAAAAAATAATAAATGCATAATTCTTAACTCTGGAGAATCTTTTGATATACATTTAGGTAAATCTTCTAAAATTTATGAGCCTATGGATTTAGAAAAAAAATATACTTACATTAAAAAAATATTAAATAAAAAAAAATTAGATTATGAATCTGAAAAATTTCCTAGTATTGAAGAAATTTTATTAAAAATCCCAAAATCATTTGAACATTTTGAAGAAAAAAGGAAACAATTAAGATTTTCATCTGATACACAAATTATTATTAAAATTTCTGAATCTCAAAATATTTTATTATCGTGTAGAGGAAATGGTTTTAAAATAATCTCAGAAAATGAATCTAATAAAATTAAAAATTTTGTTAAAATGGAATTGGATCTGCGTTTATTAAAATGGATTTTAGATGGTCCCAAATTTGCAGTTTGGAATAATGCTGAAATTGGTTCACATATACAATTTAGCAGAAATCCTGATAAATATGAACGAGGATTATATTACTCACTGAGCTATTTTCATTGCTGAAAAATTCATTTTTTTGTCAGTTCATATGTATATTGAATTAATTTGAATCCATTTTTTTTAAAGAAATTTGAAGATTTATCATTTTTTGGACTAACATTTGCTAAATAACGTGATCTTGGATTCATTTTCATTATTTCCTCTAATACTATTCTTCCAATTCCATTAATTTTAGTTGATTTTAAAATAAAAATTCCTATTTCATTAGTTTTTGTTAAATATGTATTTCCAATTTTTTTATTTTTATGGATAACGATGTACCATTTCGGATAAGGCTTTGATAAAACAAATTGTGAATGTTCTGCATATGTTGGCATTTTTTTATGTGAAATATTGATCATAGGATCTCTTTCTTTCAATTGATTATACAAAAATCTAATATCTGATTTATTCACTAGTTTTAATTTAATAGATAAAATATCCATATTGAACATGATTTAATAGTGATTGTATAAATATTCGATCATTGAAAGTTTTTTCTATTGCTGAAATTGGTTCCAATTGGGAGGGTAATTTATCTATTGGAAAAAAAATAATTAAAGAATGTAAAAATTCTGATGCAAATGCAGTAAAATTTCAAATGTGGAGAGCTGAAGATCTCTATTCATCTCATCCATTATTTAAAAAAATTAAAAAAACTGAATTATCTTTTAAAAATGTAGAAAAATTAAAAAATTATGCAGATTCAATTGGAATTGAATTTTTTTGTTCTGTATTTTATCCTGAGGCTGTTGATTTTTTACAAACTCTTGGAGTAAAAAAATTTAAAATTGCTTCAAGAACTTGTACATTAAAAGATCCTCTTTCTATAGAAACATTAGCTGCAGTGAATAATACTAAAAAACCTGTATTTGTTAGTATGGGAATGGGAGGCAATAAAAAATTTATTCAAACCTCATTATCAAAAAATAAAACTACTTTTTGTTATTGTATATCTGATTATCCTTTAAAAATTGAAAAAATGGATTGGAATAATGCAATAAAATATTCTGGATTATCTGATCATACTCTTGGTATTTCTGCTCCAATTTTATTTTCGGGTTTAATGAAAATGAAAAATCATAAACAAATCATTATAGAAAAACATATTAAATTACCTAATTCAAAAAGTCTTGATGCTTCAACATCATTAGATGTTAATCAATTTAAAATAATGAATGAAAGTTTTCGTAGTATAGAAAAAATAAAAAATTTTTTATGATTACAAAATTATATTTTTATTCTTTTTTTAAAAAATCTATATCTTCTTTTTTTGATTTTTTTATTCCCTCATTTGGATCAAATCCAGCATTAATTTTTAAAAGCCCTGGTTCATCTGATAAGATTTTTAATACATGATTTATCAAAATTGGCCTAGTTTGAATTCTTTTTACTACATTAGACAAAAATTCAAAATCCTCTTTTTGATCTAACGTCCATCGTAAATTTGATAAATCCTCATTATATTCAATATTTCCAATTTTAAATTCATTATGATTTAAAATAAATTGAGTTACATGCTCTCTTTCTGATGGTAATCTTGCTTCTCTCCACATTTGCTCTAATATTGTAAATGAAAAAATTTCTACATCTAATCCTTTTGGAAATGTACGTGGAAATACGTTTGTTACATAATCATAATTTTTGGATTCAAATTTTTCTATTACATTATCTATAATTTGAGGATCAATTAATGGACAATCTGATGTAATTCTTACTATTGAATTAAAATTAAATTTTTTTGCACAATAATAATATCGATCTAATACATCCTTTTCACTACCTCTAAAATAGTCACAATTATTTTTTTTTGAAATCATTGTAATTATGTCATCATCATTTTTAGTTGTTGTTGCAATTACAATTTTGTCAATCTTTTTTGAATATTTCACTTGATTGATGATAAATTCTAATACATTCTTCTTATCATCTATATTTTTTAAAACCTTTTTTGGTAATCTTGTTGAATTAACTCGTGCCTGAATAATACATCCAATCAATAATTAGTATTTATTTTAATTCTTATTAATATTATTGAGAATTTGTAATTAGATTTTTAATCTATGATTTATTCATTTTCATACTCTAATTTACTACTAATTATTGATTAATTTTTTCTATCTCTGTCCAGATACTATTTTTTAAATTCCCTTCTTTATTTTTTAACCACATATTTCCTCTGAATTTTTCTACAGTATTCCAAAATTCTTTAATTGTGATATTGATATAGTTACAAAATTGTAAAATATATTCTTCTGAACACTTACCATCATATTTTAAAACTAGATCAATTGCCTCTTTTCTATTAATATCTCCCTCTCTAATATCATAACATACATGATCCATGCATTGACCAAATCCAAATTTAATAAATTTTAATAATTGATTTACTTGTGCTAAATCTGAATCTAGTGCAAAATATGGATTATATGTTCCAATTGAATTTGGATCAAAATTTTTGTCCCTTCCAATTAAACCATATTTTTTTGAAAATTCAGCATTATGTTTTTGAGAATATTCTTTAATAAAATAATTTAACCAAATCCCTACTGTTCCTGATGTTTCTAATTTTTTTCTATCGTAATGAAACCAAAATAAATCATTTTCATTTACTCCATCAATTTTGGAATAAATTTCCCAGCCTGAAGAAAGAGTTTGCATTTCATTTGCTTTTAATGCATTTGAATCAGTACCCACCCCAGTTAAACTTGTACCTAAAACTAATCCTGGATTTTCTCCTTGTATAATTAATGGTATGTTAAATTTTTCTGCTATAATATAGGTTGAAGAAAAAAGTGAAAATTCTGTAGGTTTAACAGGATTTAGATTTTTAAAAAAATCATACGCTATTAATTTTTTCATAACTTTAGGATTTGGTCTTATTGTAACAACATCAAATCCTTGGTTCTTTAAATTTTCAATATTTTTTTCACCTAACTTTGTTATATTTTCTGGTTGATAATTTACTAACAAACAATTTAATCCAAATCTATCTCTTGCAGTAATTGCTTGAAATGTACTATCTTTACCTCCACTTACTCCTATTGCACAATCATAATTTGATTTTTTTATTAATTTACTATTTTCAATAATTTTTTTAAATTCAAATTCTCTTTGTTCCCAATCAATACTATTTTTTTCATGTTCCCATAAACATGCACCACAGACTCCATTTTCATCAAAATATATCCCTGGTCTTGTATCTGGTTGAATACATTCTTTACAAATACGCATTATTACTAGTTATTTTAAATGCTAATATCAATGTAGGAGTAAAACTACTTTTTATACAATTTCTACCATTTTTTTGTATAATTACTATCAAAATAATTGTAAATGATATTAATTACATATATGAAAACTTGTTAAATATGAAAAAAAGAAAGATTAAACTTTTTGATCCAAAAATTGATTCCACTGAAAAAAGAAATATAGAATCAGTTTTTGAATCCCATAATTGGGCATCAGGTTCAGGCTCTAATTTTGTTAATTCTTTTGAAAAAAAATTCATTAAATACACGGGTGCACAATCTGGAATTGCTGTTAATAGTGGTACTGCAGCTTTACATTTAGCTGTCTCTAGTATTTCTGAAGAAAAAGGAGAAATTATTGTACCCTCGTTATCTTTTGTTAGTACTGCACATTGTGTAAAATATTCTGGACATAAAGTAATTTTTTCTGATATTGATCCATCTACAGGTTGCATTGATCCAAATGATGTAGAAAAAAAAATTACTAAAAAAACTAAAGCCATCATACCTGTTCATTTTGGAGGACTATCTTGTGATTTAAAAAAAATTTCTAATATTGGAAAAACTAATGATATTCCAATAATTGAAGATGCATCTCATGCCGCTGGTACAACATATGCTCAAAAAAGAATTGGTTCTCATAGTGATTTAGTTTGTTTTAGTTTTCATCCAGTAAAAAATTTAGCAATGCCTGGCGGCGGATTTATTACTATTAATTCAAATAACAATAATGATTATTTTAGAAATGATCTTCAAACAAAAAAGTGGTGCGGTATTTCAGATAGAATTGGGAATGATTATGATGTGAAAGATTTAGGTTGGAATTACTATATGAATGAATTTTCTGCTGCAATCGGTCTTGCACAATTATCTAAATTAAATAAATTAAATAAATCTCGTAGAGATACTGCTAAAGAATATTTTAAAAGAATTAATGTTAATTTTAAAATGCCATTTGAAAATTCATGTGCATACCATTTTTATTGGATTTTAGTTAATAAACGAGATGAAATTAGAGCAAAATTAGATAAATTAGGCATTGAAACTGGAACTCATTACAAACCAATTCACAAAATGAGTTATTATGATAAAAAAATTAATCTATCTGATACTGAAAAGTTTAGTAATCAAATTATTACATTGCCTACACATCCTAATTTAACTAATTCTGATATTGATTATATTATTGAAAATATTAATAAAATTATATAATTTATTTTAGAAAATTTTAACTTTAAAATCTTTTATGCTTTTCCTAACGGTTTAAGATCTTTCTCTATACGTTGTGTTTCTCTTATATCAATTTCTTCTCCTCTGATAGAATTGTTTCTAATATTTTCTAATAATTTTTCCATTTTTTCTACAATATCTTTTCTTTCTGATGCAATATTTACAATTTCATCAGGATCATCTTTTAAATTATATAAGCAAACTTTTTTCTTTGAATTATTTCTTGCACGATAATATTTAAAATCACTAGTTCTTACTCCTATACAATTTCCTGGTTTGGTTGGATTTCTTCTAACTGCATTTTCAATAAATATTGGTTTTTCTTCTAATTTTTCTCCATTAATTAATGGTAGAACACTTCTACCTTCAGCTTTTTCATAATCAAAATCTATGGATAGAATATTTGCAATTGTAGGTAATATGTCAATTGACCCAATCTGTTGATTAATAATTTTATTTTTATTTTTAATTATATTTCCTGACAAAATCAATGGTGTTTTTACTGTGTCATCTGGTAAAATCCATAATGAACTATGTCCTCTAGTATTCAATGATTTTTGTTCAATAGGAGTTAATTCTTTTCTATATTTTTGATTTTTTATTGGAATTGCAAAATAACGTAAAAATCTGTATCCAATTGAATATATTCCATGTAAAAATTTAGGTGTTTTTTCTTTCATTATTTTTCCAGGTTCAAATAATTCTGGAATATATGTCAATTCATGCCCAATTTTTGGTGTTGGAATGAATTCTCCATGATCTGATGTCAAAATAACTAATGTATTTTCTAAATCTATTCTTTCTAAAAATTTACCAATCCAAATATCTAATGCTGAAACCATTTTATCATAATCAGTTACACCAAATTCATCATTATAGTATTCTTTTGGTATTCCATATTTTACACTTCTATGTAAATCTGTTAAAAATATAAAATAAAACCATGGTTCTTTAATTTCTCCATTTTTTATTCTATCTAATCTTTCTAAAATAATTTCTCCTGTTCTTGATTCTTTACTATTTTCTGATAATGGATACAAATATCCCGGTTTTGAGAAATTTTCTTTTTCATCAAATGAATCAAGTAAATTTATAAAAAATGGTGTACATGGTGCTGTTCCATATAATTTGTATCCCGCTTCACGAAATTTATCAAAAATTTTTGTTGATTTTGAATATGCTGATACGGTTGTAATGCCGCTTTGAAATGGATATTGGGATGTAAAAACTGCACCCATACAAGTGTAACTTCCATCTGACACACTGATGTGTTGATCAAAGTATACTCCATTTTTAATCAGTCTATCAATATTTGGAGTTTTGGATGTTTTTGTTTTTCCAAAACATTTGTCACTACGGAATGAATCTATTCCTATAAAGAGGATATTTGATTTCTTCATTTTATTCCTTTTACAGACCATCCACCATCAATATAAATATCCTGACCAGTAATGTATGATGATGCATCAGAAGATAAGAAAATAATTATTCCCTCTAAATCTTTTGGTTCCCCCCACCTTCCTAATATTGTATTACTTGTAATAATTTTTCTTCTTTTAATATTATTCCAACTTTTTTTTGTCATTGCTGTATGAAAATAACCTGGTCCTACATTATTTACTCTAATACCAAATTTTGCTAAATCTAAAGCTAATGATTTTGTTAATTGCTTTAAACCTGCTTTAGATGCTTGATATGATGGATTATCCGGAAAAGGTTATGTTAATTATTATTCCTGACTTTTTCAGTTTCATAATTTTTGCACATTCTTGTGAAAGGAAAAATGGAGCTTTAACATTAATGTTGTATGTTCTATCCCATAATTTTTCAGAATAATCTAATGATGAATGTGGTAATGAAATTCCTGCATTATTTATTAAAATATCTAATTTACCAAATTTTTTTTTAATATATTTACCAAGTTCTAAAATTTGTTTTTTATCAGTTATATCACAATAATATTCAATTGCTGGTAAATTTTCATTCTGAAATTTTTTTACATTTTTAGATAATTCTTTTTTTAAAATATCAATCATTATTACAGTTGAACCTGAACGTAACAGTGCCTCTGAAATTGATTTACCATTACCTCCAGCTGCTCCAGTAACTATTGATATTTTATTATCTAGTGAAAATAATGATTCTAAATATGACATACTAGTAGTATTGAATACATATCGATATAAATGATATTTAGCTTTGATTAGTATATGAAAAGTAGTAAATCTGCTAAAAATATAAAAATTTTACTAACTGATGTAGATTGTGTTTTAACAGATGGTGGAATGTATTATACATCCAATGGGGATGTGATGAAAAAATTTTACACACGAGATGGTATGGGAGTTAATATGTTAAGGAGGAAAGGAATTCCAACTATAATTGTAACAAAAGAAAAAACACAAATGGTAAAAAAATGGGCCAAAAAAATGAATATTGAATATGTCTATGATGGTATTCAGCAAAAAGAAACTATCCTTAAAATAATTTCAAAAAAATATAATGTTAAAAATTCTGAAATTGGATATATTGGAGATGATATCAATGATATTGAATTATTAAAGATGGTTGGATTTTCTGCAACTCCAAATGATGGAATACTTGAAGCACAAAAAATTGTTCATTATATTTGTAAAAAAAATGGTGGTAAAGGTGCATTTAGAGAAGTAGCTGATATATTAATTCGTTATAGGATTTAACAAATTTTATTAAATGTAATAATTATAAAAATATAGAAATGGTTTTCATTACTGCTGAAATAGGAATTAATCATAATGGTGATATTGAGATTGCTAAAAAATTGATCGATGTTGCAATTTCTGCTGGCTGTGATGCAGTTAAATTTCAAAAACGAAATATTGAAAAAGTCTATTCTAAATCTGTATTAGATTCGCCACGTGATAGTCAATGGGGTAATACTACTAGAGATCAAAAATTGGGATTAGAATTTGATTTGGATGAATATAAAATAATTGATAATTATTGTAGAAAAAATAATATTGAATGGTATGCATCATCATGGGATTTAGATAGTCAAGATTTTCTAAAACAATTTAATCTTAAACATAATAAAGTTGCATCTGCGATGGTCACAAATATATCATTACTTGAAAAAATTGCAGAAGAAAAAAAATATTGTTTTATTTCAACTGGTATGAGTACTATTGAGCAAATTCAAATCGCGATAAATATTTTTAAAAAATTTCAATGTCCTTTTGATTTACAGCATTCAAATAGTTCGTATCCTATGAAACCAGAAGAAGCTAATTTAAAATGTATTAAAACTCTTAAAGAAAAATTTAATTGTAATGTAGGTTATAGTGGACATGAATCTATGGGTTATTTGATATGTGTATCTGCAGTTTTATTGGGGGCATCTTCAATTGAACGTCATATCACTCTTGATCGCTCAATGTATGGTTCAGATCAATCTGCATCCTTAGAACCTCAAGGTTTAGAAAGATTAGTTCGAGATATTAGAAGAATTGATCAAATTCTAGGTGATGGAATAAAACGTATTTGGCCATCTGAAATCCCTGTTATGGAAAAACTAAGAGCTAGTAATTAAAATGAAATCTATAGATTTAAACAATAATTTAATTCAACAATTTGATGATTGTATTACCTTATTATCAAATTCTAAACCATTGATTAAATTAATAATAAAATCATCAAAATTAATATCATCATCATTAAAAAATAAACATAAAATAGTTTCTTTTGGGAATGGAGGTAGTGCAGCTGATGCACAACATTTTGTTGCTGAATTTATTGGAAGATTTCAAAAAGAACGAAAAAGTTTACCTGCTATTTCATTTACAACTGATACCTCAATTCTTACTTCAATCGGTAATGATTATAGTTTTGATAAAATATTTGAAAGACAATGTGAGTCACTGGTAACTAAAGGTGATATTGTTTTAGCTATTTCTACTAGTGGAAAATCAAAAAATGTTATTTCTGGAGTTAAAATGGCTAAAAAAAATGGTGCAAAAATAATTTGTTTAACTGGCAATAAAACAACAGAATTGGTAAAAATTTCTGATATTTCAATCCAAATACCATCTAATTCTACTCCTAGGATTCAAGAAATTCATAGATTAATCTTACATTTAATTTGTGATTCTGTTGAACAAGATTTCTAACATCTTATTTTTTTTTACTATTTACTAATAGTTCTGCAATTTTAAAATCAAATTCGAAATCAATCATATGTCCATGTTCTTTTGTAATTTCAAATGGAATTATTTTTCCTGACGAAATTTTTTTTGTTTTTAAAAAGTGTTTTACATTTATGATAAACATTCCATCTACATTGTATACCGTAGGAGAATCTTGTCTTCTGGTAACATTAGATTTGGGAATTTTTGATGGAATAAGATATCCATTTTTTTTAATTTCCATCATTCCAAAATAGGGATTTGGATGTGCTTTAATTGAAGCAAAAACTGCATCACATTTATTTTTATAAAATATTTCTAATGCTTTTTTCATATCTTGTTTATCAATAAATGGAACTGTGCAATCACGTAACATTATTGTATCAAAATCATATTCTAAATCTCTTAATTTTTTGATAACATCTAATAGAACTGCTTCTGTTGTTGTTGTATCTTTTGCTAGTTTTGATGGTCTCATGAATGGTATTTTACCATTATATTTTTTTACAATTTTTGCAATTTCTATATCTTCTGTTGATATAATTACATCTTGAAACAAATTAGATTCTAATGCTGTTTTTATTGAATATGAAATTAGTGGTTTTTTACCTAAAATACGTATATTTTTTCTTTTAATCCCCTTTGAACCCCCTCTGGCTGGAATAATACAAATTGGTTTTAACATATTTACTCAGATATTTTTATTATTAATCCCTGTTTTAAATTGATAAATTTTTCTAATAAACTCTTTTGCTAACATTTCTAGATCTTCCTTATTTTCTATTAAAAATTTATTCATTATTTCATAATCAAAATTAACATCTACTAAATTTCCATTCATATAAAATGTATTTTGATATTTTGTTTCAAAATTTAGTATATCAAATTCAAAAGAATTTTCTTCTAACATTTTTATATAATTTATTACATCTTTTGGATTCACTTGAATTTTTAGACTATCAATTATTGCTTGTTTTAATTCTGAATATGAGTTTAATTTTTTAATTGATGGCATTATTTTATATCCCAAATCTGCAAAAATTAATGAAGGTTTACCAAAAAATGTAGCTTCAAAACTTGAAGTTCCTCCCACTGATATCACTAATTTACAATTATCTAATAATAATTTTGAATCAAAATCTGGATGAAATAATTTTACATTTTTTAATTTCATAATTTCTTTATAGAATGATAATTCTCTCCAATTTCTTGCTGGTCCTTGTGTTGGATGTTCTTTTACATATAATTGATAATCTTTTGGTAAATTTTTAGAAATTTGTTTAATTGTATATAATTGATCTGAAAATTTTGGTGCTGCAATTAGTAATGATCTTTCTGGTTCTTGATGTAATGGCAAATAAACAAAATTTTCTTTGTTTGTTATTTCTTTAAATAATTTTTTATCGATAAATTTTTTTCTGCTATTTTTTTTAGTTTTATCTTGACATTCTTTAATTAATACTTTGAATCTATTTCTTCCAAAATATGTATAATGTGTTTTAATATTATTATTTTTTGAAAAAAGAAATTTTATTGCGGCTTTGATTAATGTAATTTGTGAACTTTTTAGTTCATTATGAAATTTTTTGTGGTATTTAGATACTCGTGATTCTTCAAATAGATTTTGAATTTCTTTAAATGAAATTGATTCATTATTTGTTTGTTTTAATTCATCAACATTATCAATTTTATGTCTTTTTTGAGAAATATAGCATAGTTTTTTCCAATTTGCATGATTTAACATTAAAATTTTAATTCCTCTTTTTTTACACATTTTATAAAATAAATGATGTGGTTGCAGTGTTGTTTCAGTTGTGATAAAATAATTTGGTTTAATTTCATCTAAAATTTTTTCGAAAAATTTACATTCACTTTCTAGAATTGAATTAATTTCATCGTCCGAAAAATCATAATATTCATTATATTTATTTAATATACGATCATTTTTTGCTAACTCTTGTAGATCTAAATCATATTTTTCATTAATTTGTTTAATATATTTCATATTTGCTTTATTTTTACTTGTTATATGATCATGATAAAACCAAATTTTAGAAAAATTTACAAGATTTTGTTCTTTAAAAAAATTTTTTGGTTTATTGCTTAAATCATAAATTCCAAATAATTCCCCATCAAATTTTTTTTTAAAAAAATATGATAAACAATAAGGCAATAAATCTGCACTAAACCAAAAAATAATTTTATCATTCATATACACATCAATTTTTACCAAATTAAAAATACTTCGAACAGAAACTTAGTCAGAAAAATAGTTTTTATCATCACTAAAGAATAAAAGTAATGAAAAATTACTTTTTTTAATCATGTTTAAAGGAAAAAAAATACTCATAACTGGAGGAACAGGTTCCTTAGGACAATCACTAACAAAAAGACTCCTAAATACAGATGCTGATACAATCAGAATTTTTAGTAGAAATGAAAGTAAACAGGTTGAAATGGAATCAAAATTTGATGATGGCCGTTTAAGATTTTTAATTGGAGATATTAGAGATAATGAAAGACTAGTTTCTGCATTTGAGGATATTGATATAGTTTTTCATACTGCCGCATTAAAACACGTTCCAGTAATTGAGTACAACCCATTTGAAGCTATCAAAACAAATGTTTATGGTTCTCAGAATGTCATTAATGCATCACTCGCACAAGATGTTGAAAAAGTTATTTGTATTGGTACTGATAAGGCTGTTTCACCTCTTAATACATATGGTGCAACCAAACTACTCATGGAAAAATTATTTGTAAGTGCAGGAGATACAGGAAATGAAGAACGACATAAAACAAGTTTTCTTGCTTTAAGATATGGTAATGTTGTAGGAAGCAGTGGATCAGTAATCCCAAAATTTATCAAAATGATAAATGAAGGAAAAAAAATTACTATAACTGATTCCGAAATGACTCGATTTTCTATTACTATGGAACAAGCATTAGATTTTATTGTTGATTGTACATTAAATGGAAAATCTTCAGAAATTTATGTACCTAAACTGAAATCTTATTCCATTATGGATGTTAAAGATGCACTATTTGATCTTCTCGGGAAAACTGATTTTGAGGAAGTTGGAATTAGACCTGGAGAAAAATTACATGAAATATTAATAAATTCTGAAGAAATAAGAAATACTTGGGATCTTCAAAATAAATTTATGATTTCTAATTCTACCAGAAATGATGAAGAAATTATTAAATCATACAATAATCAAATTAAAAAAATCGTTGACATCGATGAATATTCTTCAAAAATTGCTACACATCATACTAAAAATGAATTAATAGAAATTATAGAAAAATCCAATTTATTAAATCATAAAGATGATTAAAAATGGTTGTTGAAAAACCAAATATTTTTATTATTACTATTGATTCTTTACGTTCAGATCATTGTTTTGGAGATGATAGAACAGTTAAAACACCAAATATTGATAATTTGATTTCTAATGGAGCATATTTTACACAGGCAATTAGTTCAGCTGATCAAACAGGAACAAGTTTAGCTAGTATCTACACTGCTCTTTCTCCCAGCACAACTGGATTAACTCATTTTAATTTTTCAAAATCAACTAAAACATATTTTAATTATTTTAAAGAAAATGGATATTACACATCAGGATGTTTTCCTGATCATGATTTTTTTATGAACTTAGGTTCGAATTTAGATGATAATTATTTTTATATTTACAATAAATTAGAATCTTGGAAAAATCTATCTGGAGGAATTGGTGATACTATAATTAATAAATTAAAATTATTAAAACAACAAAAATCTTGGTTATTTTCTGTACACATTATGGATTTACATAATCTTTTTGCATTACCTAAAGAGTATGATGATGAAAAGTATGGAAAAAATAATTATGAAAAAATGCTGTCTTTCATAGATTCTTGGTTGGGAAAATTTTTAGAACATGTTGATTTAAAAAATACTCTTATCGTGATTAGTTCTGATCATGGTTCTTACATTCCATTAACTCAAACAAATCCTGATGAAATACCAACAATACAAAAATTTCTAAAAAGTGGTAAACAAGTAGCACCAAAATTAGAACCTTTGGGAATCAAATTTTTATTATTAATGAGAAAGTTAGCTAAAGAAATACGAATGAAAAAATTAAAAAATTCATACTCTGAATATGAATTACGATCATTAAGTAATAGGGGAAAATCCGAATTATTTGATGAAACAATTCGTGTACCATTAATTTTTACAGGATTTGGAATTAATGAATCTGTAACTTTGGATAATTTAGTTAGACATATTGATATTTTTCCAACTATTTCAGAAATCACACATTTAGAGGATAACAAATTCCAAATTGACGGTCAAAGTTTAGTTCCTTTACTAAAAAATCAAAAATTTGAAGAATTTCCTGCATATATTGAAACTGGGGTATCTGCAGGAGATTTTTCTGAAAAAGTTAATCCTGATTCTAAAGGCAATGTGATTGGATTAAGAACATCATCTTACAAATATTTACGAAAACGTGATAATTCTGAGACTCCCACACTATATGATTTAAAAAATGATCCAAAGGAAATGAAAGATATTTCATTAGAAAATCCAGAAATTGTTAAAGAAATGGAAAAAAAGCTATCTAAAATATTAAATTCTAAAGATCAATCTCAGACAGATGAATTAACAAAGGATGAACAACAAAAAGCAGAAGATATGTTAAGAAAATTAGGATACATTTAGTTGAAATGATTCTAAAATTTTAAAAGATAGATTTTTAGTGAATTAATATGAATGCATCATCTAACAAGAAAAATTTATCATTATTTACATCAAAATCAAATGTTTTACAATTTTTACAAAAAAAATTAAAAAATTCACATATTGAAAAAATATTTGTCTTTACCGTTGAAGACTGGAATTTTGATAAAAATTTAATTTTATCAAAAATTCAAAAAATTTTTTTAAATAAAAAAATTATTGTTAGAAGCTCTGCTATGGGTGAAGATTCTGAAGAAAATTCTCAAGCCGGTAGTTATGAAAGTATTTTAAATATTAAATCAAATTCAAAATCTGAATTAATTTCATCAATCTCTAAAGTTATTAAATCATATGTTGATAAAAATAATAATAATATTCAAAATCAAATATTGATACAAACTCAAACTCAAAATATAATTTCAAGCGGTGTAGTTTTTACTAGAACGTCTGATATTGGCTCACCTTATTATGTAATAAATTATGAAAATGGTAAATCCACTGTAGGCGTAACCCATGGTTCAGTTAATCAAACAATCAAAATTTTAAGAAATTCTAAAAATAAAAAAATCTTAAAAAAATGGAAATTATTAATCTCATCAATTAAAGAAATTGAATTGATTTTGAAAACTACTTTGTTAGATATTGAATTTGGAATAACTAAATTAAACAAGATAATAATTTTTCAAGTTAGACCTATAACTTCATTACAAAATTCTAATGTTGAAAATCTTGATATTCAAATATTTGATCAAGTACAAAAAAATCAAAAAAAATATCTTGAATTACAAAATTCTAGTGCCGTTTTATCAAAACCATTAATTCTTTCAGATATGGCTGATTGGAATCCTGCTGAAATTATTGGTAGTAACCCTAACCCTTTGGATTATTCTCTATATGATTTTTTAATAATGAAATATGCTTGGTATGCTGGAAGACTTGTTTTAGATTATCGTAGCTTGAAACCTCATTCATTAATGATGAAATTTGGAAATAAACCATATGTGAATACTAACATAAGCTTTGCATCAATGATTCCCAAAATAATTGATACTAAATTAGCAAAAAAATTAATGAAATATTATTTAAAAAAATTAAATCAATATCCTCATTTACATGATAAAGTTGAATTTGACATATTATTCACATGTTATGATCTTTCAATTAAAGATAATCTGAAAGAACTATCTTCAGAAAATTTTTCAAAAAAAGAAATTAAAGAAATCCATGATTCATTACTGAAATTTACTAAAAACATACTAGAATCTTTTCCGACTATTAAAAAAAATTGTAATTTATTAATTTCACAAATGATTGAAAATCGTATTAGTAATTCAAAATTAGTTTCCAATTCTTCAAATTATAAACAAAAATTAGAATTAGCTGAAATTTTGTTGTCAGATTGTAAATCTTTAGGCACAATTCCTTTTTCTACAATGGCTAGGATAGCCTTTATGGCTACCGCTTTATTACAAAGTTTTGTAAAAAAAGGATTTTTGACTCAAAAATTTATGAATAATTTTATGAATTCCTTAAACACTCCTCTTTCTCAGTTTCAAAATGAATTAATTTTATTTTCTAATGGTGAGTTATCAAAAAAAGATTTCTTAACCAAATTTGGTCATTTACGTCCTGGCACTTATGATATTAGTATTGAAAGATATGATAAAGAAAATCCATTTTTAAAAAATATTAAATTTACTAATTCTAAATTTAATGAAATAAAATATGATAAAAATAATATTCAAAAAATTTTAGATTTAAATAATTTTAATCTTACTTCAGAAGAATTTTTCACTTTCATTCATGATTCATTAACTCTTCGTGAAGAATTAAAATTTGAATTTACTCATAATTTAAGTGATGCATTGGAATTAATTTCTGAATCCGGTAATGATTTAGGATTTTTTAAAGATGATTTATCTTATTTAGAAATTGAAATAATTTTAAAAAATTATAAAAAATTATCAGAATTAAATCTAAAAAAATTATTATCTAAAAAAATTAAAATTAATAAAAAATCTAAAAAAATAAATGATCTTCTTGTTTTACCGCCAATTATTTCATCAATTGATGATTTTGAATTAATTGAATATCATGATGCACAACCAAATTATATTACAACTAAAATTATTACATCCGAATTAATCTCTTTAAATGATCTTAAAAATACTCAAAATATTGAAAATAAAATAATTCTTTTAGATCATGCTGATCCTGGATATGATTGGATCTTTACAAGAAATCCTGCTGGATTGATTACAAAATATGGTGGTGTTGCTTCTCATATGTCAATTCGTTGCTCTGAAGTTAGTCTTCCTGCAGCTATTGGATGCGGAGAAATAATTTACGAAAAACTTCAAAATGCATCAAAAATTATGTTAGATTGTAAAAATTATCAGATTATTGTTCTTGAGCATGAAAAACATGATGAATTCTTTGAACAAAAAAAGATTTTAAAGTCTCTTGGATATATTAAATAAAAGATTTTTTTTAATATGATCATGAAAGAAAAAATTGGTATTTCTCTTAGAGTTGTTGATGCATTAAATTATGTTGAAAAACGTGATGCACTTAGTCATGATTGGCCCAAATTGTTTGATGAACTTGAACTTATTCCTATTTTTATTCCTAATATATTAAAAAATATCCAAAGTTTCTTGGATGAATTATCATTAAATGGAATAGTATTATCTGGTGGTGATGACATTGGTGAAAATGATGATCGTGACAAAACTGAAAATTTTTTATTAAAATATGCAATTGATAAAAAAATTCCTGTAATTGGAATTTGTAGAGGTATGCAATTAATAAATAATTATTTTGGTGGTAAACAAATAATTGATAATAATAATCAGCATATTGGTAATAATCATGAAATTAAAATAATTAATCATGAAATTTCTCAAATTTTTAATTCAAAAACTATTGAAGTGAATTCCTTTCATAAAAATATGATAAATAATGATAATTTGGGTAATGATCTAAATATTTTTGCTACTTTTGAAAAAGACGAATCCATTGAAGGTTTTATACATTCATCATTACCCATAATTGGAGTAATGTGGCATCCAGAAAGAAATCCAAATAAAAATAATAAACAAATAATTTCTAAAATTTTTAAAGATAAAGATTTCTGGAATAAATTAATTTGAATGCTATAATTCTTGCTGCAGGAAAAGGAGAACGTTTACGACCCTTAACTGAAAATAAACCTAAATGCTTAGTTTCTCTATTTGGAAAGACATTGTTGGAATGGCAAATAGAAACTTTTCATAATCAGGGAATTGATGATATCACAATTGTTACCGGATATAAATCCGATCTAATAAAAAATCCTGAATTAAAAAAAATTGAAAATAAAAATTATGATACAACTAATATGGTTGAAACTTTGTTTTGTGCTCAGAATGAATTAAAAGAATCAACCATAGTTTCTTATGGTGATATATTATTTAATGAAGAAATTTTAAAAAAGATTGTTAATGATACAAATGATTTCTCAGTTGTTGTTGATGAAAATTGGCACGATCTCTGGAAATTAAGATTTAAAAATCCTCTTGATGATGCTGAAAGTTTGCAATTTGACAATAATTTGTTTCTACAAAGTATAGGACAACCTGTAAAAAAATTTGAGGAAATCCAATCTCAATATATAGGCCTCATGAAATTTCAAAATGAAGGTATTTCTAAATTAAAATCATCTTATCAAAATGCTAAAGAAATTTCAAAAAAAGAATCTAATCCCCTTAATCCTAAAACAAACTTTGAAAATTCGTATATGACTGATTTACTTAATTATCTAATTAAAATTGGAACAAAAATCAAAGCTATAAAAATTTCTGGTGGTTGGTTAGAATTAGACTCGATGGATGACTATGAATTATATCAAAATCTTGAGATGAAGAATGAAATAAAAAAATTCTTTCATTAATTTTTATGAAATTGGATAAATTTAAAAAATGAATATTAAAAATAATTATGTGGAAAAAAATTCTTTCAATAATATTATATTCATAACACTTGATGGATTTCGAAAAGATAAAGTAAGTTTTTGTCCTACTCTTGAAAATTATATGCACAATTCTATTGAATTCTCTAACATGACTACTGTTGCACCATATACATTGGCTGCACATCATGCTATATTTTCTGGAATGTATCCTTCTAGGAATGGTGTTAATGCATATTACAATATGTTTCGTTTTAAAAAAAATGAAATACAAACATTACCTGAACTTCTGCATAAAATGGAATATTATACAAGCTGTGATATAATTAATGATATCGTAATACCTACTGAAGGATTTGATGAAGTTAATATCTTTGATGAAAAAACAGTTGATTTCAAATTACGTCATTCTCAATTAATCAAAAAATTATCTTCTAAAACAAAGTTTTTCTTATTTTTACACTATACTGAACCGCACAAAAATTATGTAGTGGATATAGTTCAAAAGTATAAAGATAAAGAAAATAAAGATGAATACTTCCTTGCAAGAGAAGAGAATGATGCTAGATATACATCTTATATGCCGCAGCTAGATGATTATGTAAAAATAATTCTTAAAACTATTGATGAATGTAATCTTAAAGAAAATACAACTGTTATTCTTCAAGCAGATCATGGGACTGGAGTTGGAGAAAAGCATGGAGAAATGTTTTATGGTGCATTTGTATATGATTCAACTTCTAATGTCTTTTCAATGATACACATACCTGGTTTTGAACCAAATCAAATATCTTCTCAATGTCAAAATATTGATTTTTTTCCAACAATTGCTGAGATGATATCATTTCCCAAAGAGAATCTTGATCCGCGTCTACAAGGTAAAACCTTATTTCCATTAATACATGAAATTGAAAAAACTGAACGCCCTAGTTTCATTGAAACTGGTGGATTGTATGGTCCTTGGCCTTCACCCAAAAAACATAATGTATTTGCAATTCGTTTTAATAGAAAAAAACTGATCTTTAATGATACTCCTAAAACATGGGAATATTATGATCTAGATGCTGATCCAAACGAAGAAAAAAATCTTTATGACGAAGAAAATGAGGAAATAAAATTCTTAAAATCAAAACTGACCGTACATCTTGAAGCAAATCATATTCAGACGAATATATCATAAAGATAAAATATCAAATAATTTCATGTTTTTTTATGAAAACACTATTTGTGATCCGACATGGTAAGGCTAGTCTTGATGGGACTGACCGTGAACGTGGATTAACAAGTGAGGGAATTGATCATGCTAAAAAAATATCTGATATATTGCTAAAAATTGAGCCTAAAATACAAAAAATTTTTTCTAGTCCTTTACGAAGAGCCATTTTGACAATAGAACCATTTTCACAAATTACCAATTTGGAAATCAATATTGTTGAAGAATTGCATGAAAAAATTACTGGTGATACTGAAGGAAGAAATCTAAATGAGGAAAAGAAGAAAATGTGGGAAGACTTTGATTCAAAATTACCTGGAGGTGAATCGAGCTCTGAAGCTACAAAGAGAGCACTCGTTGGTCTCAATTCTATCTTAAATGACTTACCTGAAAATGGCTCTACTGCTGTACAATGCCATGGTACACTAATTGCACTAATACTTCACAATTATGATCCATCATTTGGGTTTGATCAATGGAAATCTATGACAATGCCAGATATTTATCAAATTAATTATGATGGTGACAAAGCACAAATTATACATATAGGATGTGAAGACATAGAGACATTCAAAATTGGAGATAAATAAAAAATGGTTTTAGACGTTGATAAAAAATATTTGAAAGACCATCAGTATAAGAACAGTGGAAATCTAGAAGCACGTATCGCAATTCATCAGAAATTTAGAACAAATCCTGAATCATTTCATAAATGGATATGGAATAATCTAAAAATTGACAAACCAATTAAGGTACTAGAAGTTGGATGTGGAACTGGTCAATTTTGGGTTGAAAATTATTCCAGTTTACCTGAGAATTCTCATTTGACTTTGACTGATTTCTCTGAAGGAATGATCGAAAAAATTAGTTCAAAATTGGAACACAGTAATATCAAATTTGAAGTTGCTGACATAGAGGATTTACAATATGAAGATGATACATTTGATTTAGTTATGGCACATCATGTGATCTATCATTCATCTGATAAGAATAAAGCCATTTCTGAATTAAAACGAGTAACAAAACCAGGTGGAACCATATCTATAACATCTAATAGTGAAAAACACATGCTAAATGTTTACACTATTTCTCATTCTATTGATAATAATTACTCGATGGTTCGAAATATTGATGGATTTACAGAAGAAGATGCAGATAAAATCCTGCCTTCTCATTTTGAAAATTATCAAAAAGAAATTTATGAAGATCTTCTAAAAGTAACTGATTCAGACTTTATGCTTGAATATATTAAATCTACAACTGAACCTCGAAAAATGAATTTGAAAGAATCATTTTATGATGAATGGGCTAAAATTGTTAAAGGGGAAGTAGATCAAAAAGGATTCTTTGGTATATTGAAACGTTCACCCAATTTTATTTGTAAAAAAAATTAATTTTTCTGAAAAACTAGAAATCTTCGTTCTGGAACATTTACTGGATATTCTGATTTAACCATCTTTTCTTCTAATAATGTAAATTTTTTCTCAAGTATTGTGCGTTTTGGCTTAAATAATTCTGGATCATATGTGTCGGGAGATATTGTTTCCCACATTAAATGACCACCTTCATTCAACAAGTCTTGTATCTTGCCAATATATTCCTCAAATGTAAATTCAGTATTACCATCTATTGTATCATCATTTGCAAATGAAAAAATTATGTCATACTTTTTTGTTGGTTCAAAGTCTTCAAATCTCGATGAAAAGAGATCCACATTTTTTATATTCAAAAACTTTTTTGTATCATTTCCAATATTTGTCAAATAAGGATTTAATTCTACACCATCAATATGTTTCAAAAAAGTTGAAAGATGGATGGTTAAAAACCCACAATTTGAACCAATATCAAGAGCTGTTTTTTCCTTAGAGAGATATTTTTCAATTTGATATCTTAAAAATCGTTTTTCAGTTGGTCTACATCCATCAATACCTATTTTTTCAAATCCTTGATAAAATCCATTTTTTTGTGCATATACAAAACTACTCCATTTTGACATTTGTTCATCAACATGTTTTCGTAATTGTAACTGAAATTTTTTTAATTCAATATTATTTCCTGACATTCAGAATTAATTATTTTAAGAGTTTTTTATTAAATGTAACCTAATTGTCTAAGTTTCTCTTCAACCTTTTCTTCTTCAGATTTTGTTAGTTCTGATTCTTCTGAATCAATATCTAATGCTTTTTCAAGAATAAGTTTGATATATTCTTCAACATTTTCACAGCCTACTAATGGATCTTTTATTTTCTCCTCAATTTTTTCATATATTTTGGTTGATATGTTGATATTTTTTATTTCACTCATATGGAAATTTGATTTCATGGGTTCTTAAATTTTTTGTTTTAAATGATTTCATTCTAGTTTATTTTATCTTTAATAAAATCAATAGCTTTGACAGGTGTTGGATCCATTTTAAATAAAATTGCTTTGTATAACGACACATAATCTAAAAAATATATTAAATATACAATTTTTGCTATTATATTATTTCCTTCAGCGTTTATTTCATAGTAATCCACAGATTTACTTTTAAAATATTCTTTTAGTATTTCCCACCTTTCTATTGTTTTAATGTAATCTTTTTCACCCTTAATAAAAATTGGTTTTAATTTTGATTTTTTTTCCCAAGCAACTATGCCATTATGACATGCTTCTACTACATTCTCTGTAATTACATGCATTTTTGCATTTTCTTGTAATGAATTTTTAAAACGTATAGCTGAAGATTCTAATCCATGTGGATAATAAATAACAGGAACCTCTGTTAACCATTCTGCTAATTCTACTGCAGGATTATTTTTAATTAAATTTTTTGTTGAAATTTTTTTCTGAGCATTTTCTAAGCATTCTATACATTCAACAATATCTTGATTTTTTATCTTAGTAATATTTTTCAATATTTTTAACATTGAAAATAAAAATGAAACAAATGATGCTCTTGGAGAATGAAAAAATGAAATTTTTTTATATTTTAATTTATTTTTTTTACAAAAATCTTCCATTTTTCCTCCTGATGAAAATGAAATTGTTTTACAAGATAAATTCATTGTAGATTTTAAAATGGTTAGTGTTTCAATAGTATTTCCAGAAACACTAGTAGTAATCACAAGTGTTTTTGAATCAACTGTTTTTGGTAGAATATACCCTTTCACAACAGTAACATGAATATTTATTTTAGATAATATTGCAGCAAAAACATCCCCTATAGCTCCAGATCCGCCCATTCCAGCAAAAACAATATGATCTATGTTTTCAAAATTTAGGGATTCCTTTTCCGATTCAAATGATTCACGTGCAATTTTTGGCCATTCATCATAAATTTTATACATTTTTTGTAAATCATATTTTTCTAAAGCAGAAATATCCAATAATTTTAGTTTAATATCTACAATAAAATATCTATCTACACTATATCTGTCAATTCATTTTTAAAAACCTTATTTTTTCAGTATAATATGCAAAATGTAACTGGTTTACGTACAGTAGAATGGAAAAATAATAAAGTTATAATGATTGAACAAACCAAATTACCTAATGAATTAGTATTTGTAGAATATGATGATTTTAATCAAGTTGCAAATGCTATTAAAACTCTCATTGTACGTGGTGCACCTGCAATAGGAGTATCTGGTGCATTTGGATTAGGATTAGCTGCAT
>LWDU01040400.1_pt2 | contig 52871 bp, 43 predicted proteins | sample 727161 | NCBI WGS metagenome assembly LWDU01 (sample SAMN04566230, study PRJNA314399) | hydrothermal vent metagenome | isolation source: deep sea hydrothermal plume seawater | place: Mexico: Gulf of California, Guaymas Basin | collected 2004-07-11
TACAGCATGTACGGAGCGGATCAGGTGATCGTGACGGGCGAGGGTGTTTTGGGCGAGATCATCCACCCGGAAATAAAAGAGGGCGAAAAGGAAAAGCCGCCCAACCTACAATCGATCAAAGTCCGCTTCACGGTCGCGGCAGATGCCGCGCCGGGCGTGCGAGATTTTCGCATTGCCACTCCGCGTGGCGCAAGCACGTTGGGACAGTTGGTCATTGTCCGTGATGCGGTCGTCCGCGAGGCCAAAAACAACGACACGGCCGACACGGCTCAAGCCGTCGACGTACCGGCCACAATCTGTGGATGCATTGAAAAGGCCGAGGATGTAGATACGTTTAAGTTCACCGCCAAGGCGGGCGGGAAATTGTCATTCCACGTTCGCTCGATGAGGCTTCAGAACCGCATCCACGATCTTCAAAAACACGTCGACCCCATCCTGACACTTCGCAATTCGGCCGGAGTGACATTGAAGACGTCCGATAATTTTTTCTACGGCGATCCGTTCTTCGCATACGAGTTCACATTAGACGGCGAATATTTCCTGGAAGTGAGAGACGTACGGTACCAAGGAAACTCCTATTGGGAATACAGCATCGAAGTCTCCGACCGTCCGTTTTTGACGAATCTCTATCCGCTGGCGTTATCCACGAACCAGACTGCATCGGTGGAGATGATCGGGTTCAACTTGCCGGCAGAGGTGCTAGCCACAGTCAAGACGCCGGATGAAATAGGGCCAGCTAGAATCTCGGTGGCCATAGGGAACGTGATGACCAACCCGGCGCCAACGATCATCAGCAACCTCATTTTGGCAATAGAGAACGACCAGGAGAACAACACGCCTGAACTAGAGATGCACGTGACAATGCCTGTCGGAATTAACGGCCGAATCGAAAGCGAGTCAGATATCGACTGCTACGTCTTCGAAGCCAAAAAGGGAGAGCGCCTTTCGATCGAGGTGTTAGCGCGGCGTCACGGTTCGGTACTCGACTCGCATCTGCGAATTCTGGACATGTCGGGCAAGCAGATGCAATTGAACGACGACCTGCGAGTTGGCAAACGAAACTATGCCGATTCGCTCATCGAAAACTGGACCGCACCTGCGGACGGGAAGTATGTGATTGAAATCCGTGACTTGCATTTACGCGGAGGTGATTCGTATGTCTACTTCGTGGAAGTGAAACGCGCCTTCCCCTACTTTGAACTCTTCGTCGACACCGACAAGACTCAACTGACACCGGGTACCAGTGGGGTGTTATTTGTCCGCGTTGTGCGGAAAAATGGATTCACGGGCGAGGTGAGGTTGTCGATTGAAGGACTGCCACCCAATGTTACGGCAGAATGTGGCCGCATTCTCCCGGAAAAAGGATCCGACGGCTGCATTGTCGTTTCCGCTTCGCCCGAGGCGGCCACTGCCTTGGCGAACATCACCATATCCGGTTCCGCCACTATTCAGGATGGTGGTGAAGAACGAGTTTTTTCGACCACTGCGACGCCCTACCAAGAGACTTATCAACCCGGTGGCGGACGCGGTCACTTCCCCGCAATGATGCATACGATTTCCGTCGCCGACCACAACGACATTCTCTCGGTCGAGCTCAGCGAGTACGACATCACGCTCAAGCCGGGTGAATCCAAGAAAATCGACGTCACATTGAGTCGTGCGAGCGGATTCGACAAGAACGTGTCACTCGATGTTATTTACAAACATCTCAGCAGCGTTTATGGAAACTCGTTGCCCGACGGCGTCACCCTGGACGCAGGGGCCAGCAAGATTTTGCTGACCAAGGGAGCAAGCCAAGGACATATCGTCTTGAAGGCCGAAACGACCGCCAAGCCCGTGAAAAAACAACAAGTCTCGGTCATGGCCAACGTCTCGCTGAACTTCGTGATGAAGGCCACCTACTGCAGTCGTCCACTGAATATTACGGTGGAAGCAGCTGAGTAATCTCACTCGCGCGACGACATGAGCAGCGACGACTGATCATGATAGCGCGTCCGTGCGCTGCAGTGGCCATCCATGTGCAGGGGTACGAAGCTAGGGTTGCGGTGTTGGCCTCGTGATCTTTTCAGGTGAACTTGTCTTGCGACGTTTTTCGCGTTTAGCCTTTGCTTCAGCAACCCAGGCGTCCACCTTCTCTTGTTGATCGGGATTCAACACACCACGTATTTCCGTGTCTCGTTGTTTCTCAACCTTTTTGAGCTCAGCCAACAACTTGTCGAGGTCGATCTGGAACTTGGCCTGTAAGACGTAGATCTTGTTCCGTTGTTCTTGCGTGACGACACGCGCATAGTAGACCGGAAGCCGCCCGCGTGGTTTCGCTCGCTTTGTTAAGGTTACGGCGGGCGGCGGGTCCTCTTGCTGGGCAAACGTGTTGGTGGGCAAGGCAGTCGCGGCAGAGGCCACGGCCAGGGTGACAATCAGGCAAGCCAGGGGAAAGATGCGGGTTCGAATGGTCATAGTGTTCCTCCGTGCGAAACGAGTAATGAAAAACATCCGCTGCAGTTTTCATCACGAACCGCACGGTTCACCCATCACAAGGCGAGAAGAAGGTACAACGAGTGTGGCAGACCGCTGTCGCAGCAGAATTGAAGAATAACGGACTAAGCTGGGGCCTTATCGACGGAACATCAGCCGCTGGGCGCTAGCCCACAGTTCTTCCTGCCGTCAATACGTACATGTTGCTGGCAGGAACCGGACGCTAGCGAGTACCGGCTGATTTGTCGTTTGAACAGGCTGTGACGGGGAGACCCGAAAAATTTGTTAATAACTGTTGAAGCGGACCGGGCGAACGATCCGATATTACAACTGCCAAATAGCCGGGAGGGCGAGCAATCCGCAAGATCGCTCGTTTCAGGATTAAGGCCATGGTATGGCGACGGAGCGACATACCATGGCCTTTTTATATTTCGAGCCGCACACCGCTCGACCAGCCAACAAAAAAACGACCAGCGGACGATCGTAGTCAACTGGTCGTTCCTCATTTTGTGGATGCTGCCGATGATCGGGAACCGACCCCGGCAGAATTGGGGAGGATGCATCCACAGTCGTATTAAGCTCAGCTGACTCTATTGGCCGTGGACGGCCTTCCACAGTCCAAATCTCTTCGATCGGACAATCACGGCCGCCGATTCCTCTAACGTCGACGGTGCATTGATCCCACTCTTCAGTGCCACTGGTGTGGGAGTTGGTTGCGGAACGTCAGGGGCATCGGAAGCGTCGCCGGCATCGCTGCATCCACAGCTGGGTGTTTCACAACCGTGACCACCGAGGCCGAAACCGTGCAATCCACGAAACAGTCCTTGAAACGGGCGACAACCGCAAATTCCGCCACATCGTGCGAAGTCCCAAGGGCCGCAGGCCGATCCACAACCCTGTGCGCAACTGTGACCACAACCGTGACCGAGTGCAAAGTGCCGCTGGAAGACGGGTCGATGGCTGGCACATGCTCGCTCGTCGCAGTAACCGTCCCACAATGATCGGGCGTGCGCGACGCCACAATCCTGACCGAGATGACCATATTCGGCATTCGCAACGTCAGTGAGAGCGAATAACGCAGCGGCCACCAGTGGAATCCAAAACTTCATAGTTCCGCTCCTGAGCATGCGAAGGGGTAAGTTCTTAAGTCGAGGTTGAATCATGCAAACATGCCTCACGCAATGTGATTAGCAAACGCAACCGTTACTTTTTCGCACCATTTCCCAGGAATCCTGGTCGCTATAACCGGACCCGATTGCGTAACCACGGCGTTGTCAATAAGTTGGGACGCAACGTCCGCGTTGCGAAAATGCAACGTCCGCCGAAACGCCAACCCCATATCCACCGGCACTGGGCCGGTGAGGATTGTCAGTTCGACCATGGTGATCGCGTCCGTTGTTGCTGGGTTGATCTTCATTTCCTGCCAATGGAGATTTGTACGAGGCTCCACATTGGTGGGGCCGTGGAGTTGGTCTGTTCTGTTCTTCACGTTTCTGGTGGTGGTAACGGTCTTTCCGCCCACTGCCAGTCAGTCCCAACCCATTCACTACTTGATGGCCTGTCTATCGTTCTGCCCAACGGTTGCGCTGTTAGGAGCGAAACGGCCTCAGCACCAAATGTGGCAGTTTGTGGTCGCCTCGTTTGCCGGCATGATGGCCTTACCCGCTGTCGAAGTCCTCGTGCTGCAACCGGGACAGGCCCTGGCACTCTTCGACCTTCGCGGGTGGTTTCTGTGGGGTTTGATCATTGCCTGCTGGATCAACCGCTGGGGAACGCGATACCATCTGTCCGCCACTCTCTGTCTGATAGCACAATTGCTCGCACTTGCGCCGCAACTACCGCTATGGCGGAGCTCCAGCGACCACTGGGACATGGCCGTGGCCATCTGGGGAGCCACTGCTGTGATTGACACAATCTTGTCTCAGCGCACAAGGCGCGGGTTGCATCGATGGGACGCGCTTTGGCGAGACTATCGAGATCGATTCGGATTGGTCTGGGCGGCTCGAGTTCGCGAGCGGGTCAACAGTACGGCGTTGTCCAATGAGTGGGATTTAGAATTGACGTGGAGCGGATTCACTGCTCGAACACAGGATTGTGAAAACGACCTGACGTCGAATCCGCAGGAATGGGATCCGGAAATGGCCAGAAAACTCGCCATTGTGTTTGCCAACGTTTTGCGTCGCTTCCTTTCAAGAGAAGAACTTGAACGGCGAGCAAACGAGTTACTCACCTCAGAAGAGCCGCTGTTGAGCCGAACTCGCTAGCGCCGGGTGTTTTTGTTAGCGCGTGATATGGAAAATCCGAGGCTAGCGCCTGCGGCTCAAAGTTGGTGCCACACGCTGAATTTGTGGGTTATACGAGCCGATTGGCGTCCCCTTCCTTGCGAGGTTTCGTCCGCCCGATTAGTCTGACGTGGATAGTGTGATTGTGCAGGAAAGTGAATCCCCTCTGTGGAGTGTCTGTTGTGATGCGTTTTACCAAGTTTCTTGTAGTTCTGTTGACGGCAACGGTCCTTTTCTCTGGCTGTTATTCTCGAGATGCAGAACGAGCGAAAGCTGACGGGAAAACCAACGTCGAAGAACCTGGCCCGAAGACCAACGAGAAACCGCCGAAACCGATTGCCCCAGATCCAGCCGATGCCATCAGTCGATTAGACGAATTGGCGGTTACCTATAAGTTGGATGATTCCGGCCGAGTTACCTCAGCCGAATTCATTGAGCCCATCAAAAATGAAGACCTCGATGTACTCACGCAACTAACCGCTATTTCGAATCTCTCGCTCCGCGGCCAAACAAACATCGACGACTCGGGTATGTCAACAGTCGCGAAGCTGGCGACACTAAAGGTCCTCGACCTGGGCGTCTGCGTTAACGTGACGTCGGCCGGCGTCGCCGTGATCAAGGATTTGCCAGCACTCGAGGATATCAACTTGGAACGAACTGCGATTGATAGCGAAGCGATGTTGCATTTACAGGACGCACCTAGGCTCAAGCGAATTCGGCTCGCTCGAACCAGTATGGGCGATGCGGCGATGGAACACTTGAAGGACATGACGAAACTAGAGTTATTGGACATCGCTCACGCGTCGGGCAACACGGGCGGCGTGACGAATGCTGGACTGATGCATTTAAAAGACCTAACGAAGATGCGGAGCCTCCGCATCTGGGGACCGCAGATTACGGACGCCGGAATCGAAGCGATCAAGGATATGAAGGAGCTCCGTTCACTTAGCATTGAAGACGCCTATATTCGAGGTGATCCCGCCTTAACGTTCGTCGGCGGTCTGACAAAGTTGACGGAATTGAAATTCTTCCAGACGTCGCTCACCCCCGATTCGCTCACGCATCTGTCGCAGCTCAAGTCGCTTCGCAAGCTGAGTCTCCGCTTGAACTCAGGTATCAACGACGAGTCGCTCAAGGCTCTCGAAGTCTTGACGGAGCTTTCCGAAATAGACCTTAGTGAAACATCGGTTGGCAGTGCTGGAATGGAGTCGCTCGCCAAACTCCCCAAGCTGGAGCGGCTGACTTTGTGGCTGACGCAAGTTGACGACGCAGGATTGGCCCATCTTGGGAACGCCAAGGGATTGAAACGACTAGTTCTAAGAACAACTTCGATTACTGACGCAGGTCTGGAACACTTGAAAGACCTGCAATCCCTGGAATGGTTAGATATCAGTGAAAACGAAGTGACGGATGCCGGCCTCAAACACCTTGCCGGTCTCAAATCGCTCAAGGATCTGATCATCAACAACTGCCCATCAGTTACCGAAGAGGCAATCGAGTCGCTTGAGAAAGCCATTCCCGGCCTACGCATCGAGTGGTAGCTGGAAACATCCACGACGGTTGAGGACGCCCGCCCGTGAAACATCCATCGACTGTAGCGTTGGCGACCCTCTCGTTCGTCGTCACGTTCCATTTCGCTCGAATCGATGCAGCGGAAGGGCTGGTGACCGTCCGCAAGACCGACGCGGGATTCGAGTTTATTGAAGACGCGGTCGCGGTAGTCTCGTACCAGAGGGAACCGACGGAGCGAAATGGCAAATACCGCCGGTCGCACTATTTGCACCCCATACTGGGATTAGATGGCGAGGTCCTGACCGAGGATTTCCCCGACGACCACTTGCATCATCGGGGCGTGTTTTGGGCTTGGCACCAAGTGGTCGTCAACAACAAACAACTGGGTGACGCATGGATCTGCAGTGATTTCCACTGGGATGTCGTACAGGCCAAGATCACTTCGCCAGCGCCGCTGGGGCGACTCAACCTCGACGTTCACTGGAGTTCCAACGATTACACGGACGAACTTGGCAAACGCATACCGGTGGTGCATGAGCGAGCACAAATCACCGTCCATCCACGGACGGAGCATTACCGGATCATCGACGTACGTTTTTCTCTGCAGCCTTTGGTCGAGGGAGTTGCGATTGGCGGATCGAAAGATAGCAAAGGTTACGGGGGATTCTCGGTCCGTATGAAGATGCAACCGCCCATGCAGTTCATCTCGGCGGCTGGCGAACTCGAGCCGACGAGGAACGCAATACCCGGTGGGAGCTGGATCGACATTCGAGGTCCGATCGGACGCCAGAGCAAACTCGCTGGCATCGCGATATTGCAACGCTCGCCGTCGCCGGGCATTCCACAGCCCTGGATTCTTCGTCGCGGGCGAAGTATGCAAAACGCTGCCTATCCGGGAAGAGACCCAGTGCTGCTTCCCCATGACAAGCGGCTAGAATTCAACTACCGTCTGGTGGTTCATCAAGGTGAGGTGAATGGCGAACAACTGAAACCGTTGTTGTCGAACTAGTGAACGATGCGGGTTGTTCCATCGATGTCCAACACCGAACGGCCTTTCCTGGACCATTAACGACAAGAACAAACACGACGTGAATCGCTCTAACCGTCGACAACTAGTGGCCGGAATACTCGACCGCCTGATCGAATTCAGCAAATGGCCGACCGGTCTGGTTTGCCTGTTGATGCTACCCACCACCGTTTGGGCCAGTTTTCTCTTGATCTTGAAGATCGTCCGTCCAACGCCAGAGTTCATCGCCTTCTCGTTGGGTGTGGTCACCTATGTGGTGGTGGCCCGATGGCTGGAGCGAATTCGGATCTTTGGCACGTTCTTCTCTACGCTCGAACACGAACTGACTCACGGATTAGTGGCCACGTTGACTTTTCATCGAGTGTTATCGATCCGATCAACGTGGCGAAGTGGTGGTCACATCACGATCGAGGGTCAGGGAAACTGGTGGATTACGCTGTCACCGTACTTCCTTCCAACGGTCAGCCTTCTGCTGCTACCCATGATTGTCATCTCGCCATGGCCCGTAAGGTGGGGCGTACTCGGCCTACAGGGCGTCAGCTGGGCCTATCATGTTTGGTCAACCATTCGAGAAACCCATCGTCACCAGTCCGATATCAAGAAAGTTGGCTGGCTCTTTGCGTTTATTTTTCTCCCCACGGCGAACTTAGTCACGATGATGGGCGTGCTCGCATTCGCCTCAGATGGTATCGAGCGCTGTCGCGATTTTCTGGTCGATTGCCTGCCGTGGTTTTTACTGACGGCGGCCGGCCACTGAAAACATGCTGGTGCTGGAAATACAAGCACGAAGCGCCACACATTGATTTAACACATTGTTTTACCAAACGTACGGCTCGACCAGCTGAAATTCGGGTCTGTCTTCGAGGAACTCACTCACTCGCGATCGGCGTTGTATGGCTTGACTCAAGAAATCAACGGCCATCAGCAGCCGTTCCATCGGCTCGGCACAACTCATCCGCAGGAAACCGCGACCAGCTTTGCCGAAACACTCACCGCCCAAACAGGCAACGCCGCGCTGATCATCAGCTGCTTCCAACAAGTACATTGCCAAGCCATGGGATGTAATACTAAGTTCGTTGCACAATCCAAAAACCTGAGGAAACACGTAGAAGGTCCCGGCGGGAGGCTTACAGCGTACGCCGTCAACTTTGTCGAGAGCCACGGCCAACTCGGCCACACGTTTTCCGAACACTTGCATACGCTGTTCCCGCTCTTGGCGATCGTTTCGAAGTGCGGCGATACCGGCCAGCTGAGTAAAAGGAGGTACGCAGGAGAGCGACGTGTTGGTCAGTTTTGTCAGCATTTCGATGTGACGTTCGCTGCTGGCCGCGAACCCGAGCCGCCAACCGCTCATGCTATATGACTTACTAAACGTGTAGGCAGCCACACAATGGTCGAGCATGCCTGGCTGGACGAGCAACGTATGATGTTGATCGCTCCAGGCCATGCGGTCATACGGTTCGTCACTAAATACGATTACATCCCGACCGCGCACCAAATTGGCCAGTGCGGAAATATCCTCTCGAGTGGCAACTCCGCCGGTTGGATTGTGTGGACTGTTGAGGAAAATCGCTCGACCACCCTCGTCGATAAACAGCGACACGTCGCTCAAATTCGGTCGAAAATCGTTTTCTGCCAACAGCGGCGACAATCGCATGTTGGCGCCACGGCGTGCAATGTTCGGAGGGTAGGTAGGAAAGTGCGGTGTAAAGACCAGCACTTCCTCACCCGGATCGACAAACGCTTCCAAGAACAGCATCTCGAAGGTCTTGGCGCCTGGACCGACAACGATATGGTCAGCGCTGACCACCGTACCGTACTCCTCATTTAAATAGTCGGCCGCAGCGTCGCGAAACTCGGGCAAGCCCTGCGATGGCCCATAATGACAGGCGTCCTGTTCAATGGCTTGAAGACCAGCGGACACGGCGCTTGTTGATGTGGGGAAGGGACTGTCGCCAATCTCCAACTCAATGATGTCTTTTCCCAGTCCTTGTAACCTGCGCGCCGTTGCCAACACGTCGAAAGCGGACTCGATTTCAACGGACTGAGCAAAACGACTAAACGATGGTCTGACCATAAGAGCCTCGTGAGCACGATCTACGATGCGCGGTGCCGAGTTGAGGTTGCGCTATTGCCAGTCGAGTAGGATCTTTCCCGACTTACCGGTGAGCATCACCTGAAAACCCTCATCGTAATCGACAGCATTAAAACGGTGAGTGATGACGGGCGCAATATCAAGGCCACTCTGGAGCATTACGGTCATCTTGTACCACGTCTCGTACATTTCTCGACCGTAAATCCCCTTGATCGTCAGCATGTTGAATACGACCAGTTCCCAATCGATCGCCAGTGAGTCGGCTGGGATACCCAGCAGAGCGATTTTGCCACCATGGCACATGTTGGCCAACATGTCACGAAAGGCGTTGGAGTTGCCGGACATTTCCAGCCCCACATCAAACCCCTCGTGCATTCCCAACTCGGCTTGCACGTCCGACAATTTCTCTCGCGTGACGTCGACCGTTCGCGTCGCCCCCATTTTCTTGGCCAGTGCCAAGCGGTAAGGATTGACGTCGGTAATCACTACGTGACGGGCGCCGGCGTGCTTCACGACGGCTGCCGCCATCATTCCAATTGGGCCAGCCCCAGTGATCAACACATCTTCTCCCAATACGGGAAACGACAGTGCTGTATGGACAGCGTTTCCGAACGGGTCAAAAACGGCGGCAACGTCTAATGATACACAGGGATCGTGGTGCCAAACGTTGGTCATCGGCAACGAGATATAATCGGCAAAGGCCCCCGTTCGATTAACGCCGATACCCTGTGTGTCCTTACAAAGGTGCCGTCTGCCGGCAAAACAATTGCGGCAACGTCCGCAGACAACGTGCCCCTCGCCGCTTACGATCTCTCCGGGAAAGAAATCGACGACGTTGGCACCGATCTCGATGATCTCGCCCACAAATTCGTGTCCAACCACCATCGGCGCCGGCACGGTCCGCCGAGCCCAATCGTCCCACTGGTAAATGTGCACGTCAGTCCCACATATTCCTGCCGTGTGGACACGTATTAAAACGTCGTTAATTCCGAGGGTCGGGTCGGGGACGTCTTCGAGACGGAGTCCTATTTCATCGGGGTGCTTTACAAGAGCTCGCATTGATAACCTAGTGCAGTTTTCTTAAAGAGGCGACCGTGCCAGCATGGCAACGTCTAAAAAGACCAGGGTAATTCGTGGGGCCGGGAACCGCCATCCACCCGTCTACTTCTGGAGAAATTTCAGCGGTTCATCGCAGGCATTTTCAAGGCCTATCTCTAGCGATGCACTGTCACGATGCACAAACACGGCTCTATCGACAGCCTGGCGCGGGCGGCGGATCCTATTCTGGTCCCGAAGAGGTCGATCACCGCCCAAGAACCAGCCTGGTTCCAAGATCATGGAAAAAACTGACCGACCCCTGGCCTGAGGAATCGGTACGGTCGTAACCAACGGCGCTGGGACCGTCCGATTGGCAGCGGCGTGAATCATGCTCGCCGAAGGCACTAAACTCCGGCTACGTTTGTTCTTATGGACGTTAAGACTCCATTCTAGAAGTCTGAGTTCCTGGGCTTTTATGTCAGTTTAGGGAAGATGCGAAAGATATCCTTTGAAACTCTCATTCGCTGTCGTTTGACACTTTTCCCGTCGATACTTCCTCGCATAGAGATGATTGCGCAGGCAAAAGACCTCTCCCGTCTTTCGCTTGACGCGGAAAAGCCCAACAAATGGTGCCTGCCAAGGAATTCGGGAATGGCCCGCTAGAGACATCCATTCCCAAATCGTAGTCAACAATAGGAGAGGACTATACGATGCGACTCAATCGCTGTTTTTTTGCATGCCCGATGGTTATCGCGATGTTAGCGATGGTCGCTTCGGCGCAGACTTATTCGCTTTCAGATAACGCCCCGATTAAGCCGGTGGTGTTCGCTGAGAGTAATTGTGATGCTGGGTGCGACGCTGCACCCGATTGCGGCTGTGACGCTACACCGGATTGCGGATGCGATTCGGCTGCTGGCGACTGCTGCGACCGCTGCTTAGACCTAGGTCTGCGTTGCTGTGACCTTGGTGAACCATTCACTCTGTTCGGAACCAGTTGTTGCACAGGCGTCGACGTTGGCGGTTGGGTACAAGCTGGCTACACGGACTACAACACGGGCATGTTCAACAATCACCCCGGATCGTTGGATGTGAACCAAGTTTGGCTGTACGCCGAAAAGACTCTTGACAACTGTGGTTGTGGCTGGGATTGGGGCTTCCGCTTCGATTACGTGTACGGAACCGACGGTCCAGACACTCAGGCCTTTGGCAACAACGCTAATCGTTGGGACGAGGGATGGGATAACGGCGGCTTCTACGGCAGTGCTATCCCGCAGTTGTACCTCGAAGTGGGCTACAACAACCTGTCGGTCAAACTCGGTCATTTCTTCACCCTCGTCGGCTATGAAGTCGTTCCCGCCACCGGTAACTTCTTCTACTCGCATGCCTTCACCATGTACAACAGCGAACCTTTCACTCACACCGGTGCTCTGGCGACTTACACGCTTTGCAACGATGTTGAAATTTACGCTGGTTGGACCGCTGGTTGGGATACTGGATTCGACCGAAACAAAGGCGATTCTTTCCTCGGTGGTTTCAGTACGCAACTGACCGACGATATTGGTTTCACCTACATCGTAACAGCTGGCCAACGTGGCAACGGTGTCGTCAACGACAATGGCTACTCGCACAGCATGGTTGTCGATGTTGTTCTGACTGACCGCATGAACTACGTGTTTCAGCACGACCTGCTGAGCTACAACACGCTCGAGACGACCGGCGTCAACCAGTACCTGTTCTACGAGCTCAGCGATTGCTTCGCACTTGGCGGACGATTCGAGTGGTGGCAGGTCAAGGAAACTTCGGGCGACCGTGACTTGTACGAGTTCACCGTTGGCGTGAACTATCGTCCCCACGCGAACATGGTCATTCGACCGGAACTTCGCTGGGACGAAGACAACACCGGTTTCATCGTTCCCGCTGCCCACAACGACAGGGTTGGGTTCGGTATCGACGCTATCGTGACCTTCTAAGACCAAGGTCAATCCGAATCTCGAAGAATCTGCAGCGACCTGGACCTCACCGAGTTCCAGGTCGCTGTTTTTCTTGAGGGTCCGGGGTTTGATCCGAAGGCGCTGAAAGCTAGGGCATTGGCGATACTAGCACGAAGCGCCAGCGACACACCTTTCGGCTGATGCCGAAAAACTAGCGGCTGATGCCGAAAAACTAGGCACGACGCACAGGAATCAGGCATCCGATTTGAATTCCAAAGTTCGATCGCCCGTGATTCATGGCCCCAAGAGCCGTTTCTTCAAATCACTGGCAACAATGGCATAACGTTTGCATATTCGCTCCAGAGACTCATTCCACGCCCACAGCTCCGAACTGGAACAACAGAAGGCGAGTGGAAAAACAAGTCTCACGAGCACAGCGAATAGAGAACCAAAAGGAAGGGATCCAACATCGAAGCGAGTCGGTCCGGTCATGGAGGTTGATCCAGACGGACGGAGCCATCGATTCGAGGAAAAGCCATAAACTCATCCTTTGATTTGGGTCACCGGGCCGCTCGCTCGTTGGTGACCGTCAATGATGACGGTTTACCCATTCACACTCAGTGCTCAGGCTGCATCATGAACTGCGCCGGGGCCCATCATGGAGAATAACTACGATGAAAAAGATTGAGGCGATCATTCGCAACCACAAGGTAGAGGATGTAAAAAGTGCACTCACCTCAAGTGGTGTCCAGGGAATGACGGTCACCGAAGTCCGCGGTTTCGGACGCCAGAAAGGTCAGACCGAAGTTTATCGCGGTGCTGAATACGCGGTCGACTTTATTCCGAAGATCAAACTGGAAGTGATTGTGGACGATGCCGACCTGCAAGGTGTTGTCGATGCGATCGTCAACACAGCTGGGACCGGACAAGTCGGTGACGGTAAGATTTTTGTCTCGGACATTGTTGACGTAATTCGCATTCGCACCGGAGAGGTTGGCACGGAAGCCCTTTAGCTCTGCACATTGCAGCGTGATCTTGCCAGAACCCGAGGCTAGCGCCTGCGGCTCAAAAACACTGGCGGAGCCAGTGCCACACTAGTCGGTTCTAGTTATCCATCCCTGTGCAATGGACTGAAGGTCGGGTTACGGGAGACGGACGCGTCAGGACAAAGATCCCGACGCCGACGAACAGCATCAACCCGAATCCTGCTGCTAAGGCGATGGGTATCCAGGGAATACTGGCCTCACGATAAGTCTCCTCAAGGTCAACGATTCTGTCGACCAATACGAGATCCACGTCATTGTATCGTTGAAAGACGATCTCATTCACGGGCAACTTTGCTTCGCCAAAGGCGAGTTTTGTTGGAAGCGTATCGCTCTCAGCCGCCTCCAGCGTAACCATGCTGCTTCGTTCCGAGATAATCACATTGTCGTCGGCCTCTGAGTCGGACGGCCATAGTTATAATAGTTGTTCCGCCCGGAATTCTGATTCTGGAGATACCGGCGAAAACCGCCCAATTCTCGTTCGATTCCCCGCGTGTGCTCAATATCGACGAACACGCCAAACGGGGCAGTGCCGACCGCGTCCGGCCCATCGACGTGTACATTGAGTTTGATTTCGGAAACCAAGTCGTTGTAGTAGTAGGTCTTCTCTGTTGTAGATAGCCCGCAGTACGGGGCACAACAGTCCCCCACTTCATTCGAACTCGAGCTGAGCAGTTGTTCCTCGTCGCTACTCGATCTACACTGGATTTGTCCCTAGCTGGCGAGGCACAAAAATGAAATTGGCTGTTCCTCCGAAAAAAATCACGCGTTGGCTCCGTTGGGCGTCGTTTGCCTCGATCGCCATGGGCTTGGCCAGCGGCATCATCCCGGCACTGACCTCGGTTGGGCAAACCAACGCCGCCGCGTCGTTGACCAGTCAAACAACCACCGACATGTCCGCCATCATCGAGGTCATCGAGTCGATGAGTCCGGGGCTCACAGGGGACATGGGAAAAGCGACTTCCTCAGTCGGCGATTCAATGGAGACAGTGCAAAAGGGAGGGAAATTTGTAGCGATGCTACAGTTCATCCTACCTTTGGCATATGGCGTACTCGGGTTAATTATTGACGGGCAGCAACAGTTGGCCAGTCAGCTCTCTCAGAATCCTCAGCCCCCACCTCTGGTCGATTTCGAGTCGAGCGGTCGGTAACGCAGGTTATATACGATGCGACATCATCGCTTGTTGGTCGGGTGTCTCGCAGCACTCTGTTTGCCATCGTTGAGTTTCCTCGTTCGTTCCGCATCGGCACAACGACAAAGCGATGCTGCGGCTGAGGCTGCCAAGGTAGAGTTTTTCGAGAAGTCCATTCGCCCTCTTGTCCTGCAGCGCTGTACAAAGTGTCATGGCCCGAAAATTCAAGAGGCCAACTTGCGTCTGGACCATGCGATCGGTTGGCAACGTGGAGGCGTTAGCGGTCCGATCATCAACGGCAAGTCGTTGGAAGAGAGCTTGGTCCTTCGACGCATATCGGCAGTTGGCGACGAGCGAATGCCTCCCGACGATCCACTGCTACCCCGGCAGTTCAAGGCACTTCGCCAGTGGGTGCTTTCGGGAGCGAAGTGGCCCGACTCTTCTTCCACAAGGTCCGCGAACACGGCGGACAGTTTGCATTGGGCTGATCGGCCGATCAACAGCCCGCTCCTTCCGGTCGGCTCGCCAACGGTAATGGCAAGAGCCACCGGATCGATCGACCTGTTCATCCTGGAGAAGCTCACCGCCGAGGACCTGTGCATGGCGGCGCCAGCGGGTCGACCGACCCTGGCGCGACGTCTCTATGTCGACCTACATGGGATCCTGCCAAGCTACGAGGAAGTTCTGGCCTTCGTCAATGATCCGAGAGACGATAATCAAGCATATGCCGCACTGGTGGACCGACTACTGTCTGCCCCCGCCTTTAGCGAACGCTGGGCTCGGCACTGGTTGGATGTCGCCCGCTACGCGGACACAAAGGACTATCAAGACGCCGGCGAAGCCTCTTTCCCGCTCGCCTGGACGTATCGTGACTTTGTGATTCGCGCCCTCAATCAAGACCTGCCATTCGACGAGTTTGTGCGTTTACAACTGGCAGCCGATCATCAACAAATAGCTGAGTCGGAGCAATGGAAATGGGCCGCGATGGGATTCCTGACGGCTGGCCGACGCTTCAACCACGACAGGCACGACCTGCTGGACGACCGTATCGATGTCACGACCCGCGGCCTGTTGGGAATGACTGCCAGTTGCGCTCGCTGCCACGATCACAAATACGATCCCATCAGCCAGAACGATTACTATTCGCTGTATGGCATTTTTCGGCATTCCATCGAGCCAACCTTGGCCGAGGCTCCATCGCTACCAGCGCTGAATTCGATGTATTCAACCCCCAAAATCAAGCGGGCAGATTTTGAGACTGAATTGAAAAAACGGCACGACGCACTGCAAAACAAACGCAAAGAGATGCAGGAGAAGATCCTGCACGAGCTTCGATCCCATGTGCGGGATTATTTGGTTTACACCGTCCAACGGATGCCCACACATCGCACGCGAGACGACGTTTCGATTCACTCCGAACGAACGACAATCCGCGACCGAGCAGCTTACAGCACGGGTGCTGCCGTCCTCTGGCGCCGACATCTCGAAGCTGGTTCAACAAGTGACTCGGTCTTCGGACTTTGGCGACAACTGGTGCAATTGGATCGAGAGAACTTCGCTCGGCTAGCCAAGCCGATCATCGCTGGCGATTCGACTGCCAACGCGCTCGTACGCAAGTCGCTTCTCGATCGAAACCCAGAGAACATGGTCCACGTGGCCGAAGTTTACGGTGACCTGCTTGAAAAAACGTACGCAATGTGGCGGACGAAGCTCACCGACGATGCCAACGCAACTAAGTTTGCAGATTCGGATCGAGACTCCCTACGACGAGTCCTTTTCGGCCGCGACTCGCCGATCGACGTCCCGATCGACGAAGTCAACCAGCTGTACACTCTAAACGAATTCATGGAAGACGTAGCGTTAGCCGGCAAAGTCGAGTCTCTGTTCATCGAACAGCCTGATGTTGCGCCAGTCAAGGCGATGGTCCTGCGCGATATGGAAGTGCGTTTCCCAACTTACCTTTTTGTCCGAGGCAACTCCTTGCGCCGAGGCAAGTTGGTCGATGAGAAACTGCCCTCGTTTTTGAATTACACAGGCGGAGCAACAAGAGACAATGGCGATTTGGCGGACGATCTCAGTTTAAGTGGTCGGAAAGAACTAGCGGACAACATCGCATCACGGGAAAATCCTCGCACTGCCAGAGTCATCGTCAACCGGCTGTGGCAATGGCATTTCGGCCAACCGTTGGTCGCCACTCCAAACGACTTTGGTAGCCGAGGAACGCCGCCATCGCACCCTGCCCTGCTCGACCATCTGGCGGCCAAATTGATCGATCGTCGTTGGTCTCTGAAATTACTTCACCGCGAGATGGTGCTTTCGGCAACCTATCGACAGTCCAGTCAGTCAACCGCGGAATCGATCGAAGTGGATCCGCAGAATCGGTGGCTGAGTCATGCCAACCGACGCCGCCTGGAATGGGAGGCGTTGCGAGATAGCTGGCTTCACGCTGCGGACCTCCTGGACCGCCAGGTTGGAGGTCGATCCATCGAGGGCATTCTTCACCGGCGGCGCAGCATCTACGCGTTGATCAACCGCAAACGCCCGTCGAGCGTCTTTCGTACGTTCGATGTGGCCTCTTCTGAATTCTCTGTTGGTATGCGTGGTGAAACAACAGTCCCCCAACAAACGCTCTTTTTACTCAATCATCCGCTACCACTGCAGACGGCCCGACAGGTTGTCGCAACAGCCGTGAAATACATGGGCGACCGCGAAGCTCCGGTCCACGAATGGACGGCGACAACCCTCTTTCGTCGCGTGCTGGCACGAGACCCGACGCCAGAGGAAAGACGTTGGGCAACCGCCTTCCTTCAAAATGCGACTCAGCAAAAACTGAAAGACGACGCAGTCCCGATCCGTGTTGACACCTGGAGCTATGGTTACGGACGTTGGACCGAAGCTCAGGAACGAGTTGATTCTTTCACTCAACTGCCCTATTTTTCGGACCTGGCGTGGCAGGGAGGTCGGAAGTGGCCCGATGCAAAGCTCCACTACCTGCGATTGACCGCTGCGGGAGGTCATACTGGAATCGATGCGGATCACGCGGCCATCCGACGCTGGACTGCCCCGGCTAGCGGAACTCTACATATCGCTGGAAAGGTGAAACACGGCATTGGTAACGACCACTGCGGTGACGGAGTTCGAGCGACGATCGTCTCGAGCCGCGCTGGAGTGCTTGCCACGACTCACGCCCTCAACGAAACCAAACCGATCGAATTGGAAGAATATCGCGTCCGCGCCGGCGAACAGATCGATTTTGTGGCGTCGCTTGGAAAGGACCACTTCTGTGACCTTTTCGAATGGTCCCCAGTGATCGAATTGTCCACCTCGCAAGGACGCACAGAATATCGTGCGGACTCAGATTTCGCGTTCTCAGCCGAAAAATCTCCGGTTCACATACTGACTCCAGCCGAACAATTAGCCCAGGCTCTCCTGATTTGCAACGAGTTTCAATTTGTCGACTAAACTGTTTACGCACACATTTTCATTCGATCGCACAAGCGTTGTGTTATAGGTACTGAAGTGTTTTCACGACGAGCATTACTACAACAGACGGGAATGGGCCTACCGTTCCTTGGACTCGCTGGCCTTATCGGCAACGGGACGGCTCGTTCGTCAACGCATTTTGCGCCTCGAGCCAAGCGGATGATCCACATCTTCTTTAATGGTGGCTCGTCGCACGTCGACACTTTTGACCCCAAACCAGCGTTGGAAAAATACCATGGAAAGCGCCTACCGGCACCCACACTGGTTACTGAACGGCCGACCGGCGCCGCGTTCGCTTCTCCTTTTCCCTTCAAAAGGTATGGTCAAAGCGGTCTACCGGTGAGCAGCATTTTTTCCGAATTGGGAGAGGTGATCGACGAAGTCTGCGTGATTCGCTCGATGCAAGCCGAGGTTCCGAATCACGAGCCTTCACTCATGCTACTGAATACGGGCGACGGCACTCTTGTGCGGCCGAGCCTGGGCTCCTGGTTGAGTTACGGTCTCGGCTCAGAAAATGAGAACTTGCCATCGTTTGTCGCGTTGTGCCCCGGCGGAGGCAATCTGCCCATCAAGGGCACCGACAATTGGCGTGCGGCGTTCTTGCCTGGAAAGTACCAGGGAACGGCGATCGATACGAACCAACAAACACCACGACAGATGCTGGAGAACATCGAACATGCCCACCTGTCCAGCACATCGCAACGACAACAAGTTGATCTACTGCAGCAACTGAACCGTCAACACCAATCCGATCGCAAGGACGACCCTCGCCTGGAAGCGAGGATCGCTTCGTTCGAGCAAGCGTATCGGATGCAAACGGCGGCGCTTGATGCGTTTGACCTGCGCCGTGAACCGCAATATGTGTTAGACGAATATGGTAGTTCGCCGCAAGCGAGGCAGATTCTTCTCTCCCGTCGGCTCGTGGAAAGAGGCGTACGATTCGTGCAATGCTGGCACGGAGCTGGTCAACCGTGGGATAATCATAGCGACCTCGAGACCGCACACAAGAAGAATGCTGGCCAGGTTTCGCGAGCGATTGCGGCGCTAATTCGCGACCTTCGCCGACGCGGCCTGTTGGATGAAACACTTGTAATGTGGGGCGGTGAATTTGGCCGCACACCGACCACCGAAGGCAGTAATGGTCGCGATCACAACCACCATGGATTTTCGCTTTGCCTTGCGGGTGGTGGAATTCGAGGAGGCATGATTCACGGCGCGACGGATGAATTTGGTTGGGCCGCCGTCGATTCGCCCGTACTAGTTCACGATCTTCACGCGACAATCCTGCACCTCATGGGACTGGATCACGAACGACTGACCTATCGATTTGCCGGCCGCGATTTCCGCCTGACGGATGTCAGCGGGCACGTTGTAAGTAATATCATCAAGTAACGGATTATCTCTAGCATTGAAACTACAGGCACGAAGCGCAAGCGAGTGAGTCTTTTGTCGTCCTCCAGACTCGCTTGCGCTTCGTGCTTGTATTGCTGTCTCGTCAAAATGTTAAAGGTACGAACTGGCAGAACCAGTGGCACACATTGACGGGGCCATCGTACAATCTACCGTGTCCACCGACACACTTGCCGTCATTGCAGAGGATTGAGAACTTGATAAATCGTCTTCGCTACGCCAAAGCACAGCTCGTCCTGGCTGGCTTGCTCACAATCATTCCGACACTGGCGACTCGTGCAGAAGAGGCGTCACGACTACTTATTCCGCACATGGTACCGCTCCGCAGCCTCGAATCTCGCGAGTGGGCTGAGTTCCCCGAGCAGATTGGTAACAGTTCGCTGCGTCTGACGTTCGCTGCCGATCCCAAACAGGACTGGACTTTGCAGCTGAGGCAATTGGATGTGAAACAGGGATGGAACGTTCTTCTTAATGGCCAAAAACTCGGGGCGCTGGAGCGGAACGAGAATGCCCAGATCGCGACCTTTGCGATTCCTCAAAAACTGTTACAGACGGCCGGTAACCTGCTAGCTGTTGAACCGGCTGGCCATCGATCGTCGGACGATATCCCCTGACCAAGGCGACCATTGAAGTACAAGTTGTCGATGACGAGAGCGGTCAATCCGTCCCGGCTCGAATCACGTTGACTCACCTTGATGGAACTCTCGCTGCCGTTGGCAACCAATCGACAGCGGGCACAGCTGTCCGCACCGGTGTCCTCTACACACTGTCGGGTGCTGCGAAGATAAAGACGATGGCCGGCGACTATCGGGTGTACGCGACTCGGGGATTCGAGTGGTCGGTAGCTGAACAGACAATTTCCTTGCAGCCTGGGACTGCCGATCCTGTCCAGCTGAGGATCCGTCGTGTCGTGCCCACCGAGGGCTGGGTTGCCAGCGACACGCACGTTCACACACTGACGTTTTCCGGTCATGGTGATAGCTCGATCGAGGAACGGATGGCCACACTGGCAGGCGAGGGGATTGAACTGCCCATCGCGACCGATCACAACGTTCACATCAACTACACCTCCTACGCCAAACGGCTCGGCGCAGACAAGTACTTTACACCGGTGATCGGTAACGAAGTCACTACCAAGATCGGACACTTCAACATCTTCCCTGTCGTGGATGGCGCCGAAACACCCGATCATACGGCCGCTACGTGGGATCAAATCTTCGAGAACATTTTCAAAACGCCGAATGTGCAAATTGCCATCTTCAATCACGCGAGAGACGTGCACAGCGGTTTCCGGCCGTTCGGTCCCGAGAATCATATTGCGATCGCCGGCGAAAATTATCTTGGCTGGACAGTGCAAGCCAACGCGATGGAATTGATCAACTCGGGTGCCACTCAAACGAATCCCTATCAGCTATTTCACGACTGGCTAGGTCTGCTGAATCGCGGACATGCAATCGCTCCCATCGGCTGCAGCGACTCGCATGATGTCGCGCGGCACTTCGTGGGCCAAGCGCGGACCTATGTTCGTGTCGATGACCGAGACCCCGGACAGCTGTCCCTGGAAGATGCGGTGCGGAGCTTTCGCGAAGGCCGTGTGTCGGTGAGCTACGGCCTGTTCTCCAAGATTTTGGTGAACGACCAGTTTGCCGCTGGCGATCTGGTGCCTACAAAAGGCACTCATACGGAAGTCACTGTCGATGTACTTGGCCCGGCTTGGGTAAGGGCCGAACGCGTTCGACTGTTTGCCAACGGACGATTGGTGGGAAGCGAGCAGATCGATCCGAAGAAAGGTCAAGCCGCCGGGCTCAAGTGGACTGCTCACTGGAGAATACCGAATCCCCGGCACGATTTTCATCTCGTAGCGATTGCCGACGGCCCCGGTGTCACGGCCCCGTACTGGCCCATGGCGAAAGCCTATCAACCCACCTCGATCGAATGGGAGTCGCGAGCTCGAGCGATTACCGGTGCCGTGTGGGTTGACGGAGACAAGAATGGTCAACGCGATTCGGCCCAGACCTATGCACAGCGACTGGTACAACAACACACAAATGATCTTCCCAACTTGCTGGCGGCACTCGATGCATACGATGCACCGATCGCCATTCAAGTGGCCAGTCGATTACGGCAAGGCGGCACTTCACCATTGGATGCCACACTCAACAAAGCGCTGTCGAACGCCTCGGAGAAAGTCCGCGACGCCTTTGCCGAATATCGAGACGCCTGGCGTGAAACCGTAAGAACTACATCGCGGTAGTCTTTGGCGACTTAAAAACTCGCTCGACTTTACCGCTATGCCAATATTTTTTGAATGACGTTGCCATGGACGTCGGTAAGGCGAAAGTCGCGGCCCTGGAACTTGACGGTAAACCGCTTGTGATCGATTCCCATCAAGTGCAACATCGTGGCATGAAAATCATGGACGGTGACCACGTTTTCAACTGCGTTGTAGCCCAGCTCGTCGGTCGCGCCGTAAGTGATCCCCGGCTTGATACCGCCACCAGCCATCCACATCGAGAAACCCTTGATATGATGATCTCGTCCGGTCCCCTGTGCCATCGGAGTCCGCCCGAACTCACACGCCCAGACAACAAGCGTATCCTTGAGCATGTCGCGCCGTTTCAAGTCTTTAATCAATCCCGCCACGCCTTGATCGACCANNGTTCTTGACTCCACCATGATGATCCCAACCACGATGGTACAGCTGGACGAACCGCACACCGCGCTCAGCTAATCGCCTGGCAAGAAGGCAATTCGCGGCAAATGAACCATCGGCTCCGGCGGTCCCATACAGGTCCATCGTCTCCTTCGACTCGTCGGAGAAATCCACCAGGGCCGGCACGCTCGTCTGCATGCGAAATGCCATTTCATACTGAGCAATTCGAGTTGCGATTTCGGGATCGTCCAGCACGTCGTCGCGAAGTGAATTCAATTGTTGCACAGCATCGACAACGTCGCGCTGACGTTGTCGTGTAACGCCGGCAGGATTCCGGACGTACAAGACCGGGTCGCCTTTAGAATGAAACTGCACGCCTTGAAATCGACTAGCGATGCGATCGGTTGGTTCTGCCCGCCACCGACGGAGGTAAGCACTACGAAACCCGGCAGATCATTGGATTCCGCGCCTAGGCCATACGTCAACCACGACCCCATGGACGGCCGGCCGCTAATCGTGGTGCCCGTGTTCATGAAGGTATGAGCGGGATCATGGTTAATTGCTTCGGTCTTCAACGATCGAACAATACAAAGTTCGTCGCCGACGGTGGCCAGGTGGGGAAAAATGGACGCGATCTCGTTTCCCGAATCTCCCGCTTTAACGAAGGAGTGTTGCGGGCCAAGGCATGTCAACGTTTTTCCTTGAAGCTGTGCGATAGGTTGCCCTTTCGTATACGATTCGGGCATCGGCTTACCGTTCAACTCGGCAAGTTTCGGCTTATTGTCAAACGTCTCCAAATGCGATGCGCCGCCGGCCATCACCAAGAAAATGACCCGTTTCGCTCTGGGGGGCACATGGGGTTTATCGATGGCGCCCGTCCAACGTTTCACTTGCCTCTCAGTGGCCGAGTCATCACCCGCTGTGACCGTTCCCTGCATCAATGACGCTAGGGCATAGGTACCTACCCCCTGCGTGGCGCGACCCAAAAAACCTCGGCGGCCCAACGTTTGTTGCCAAAACATGCTTCGATTCCTATCGGGACTTAATATCGTGTGATTGTCTCGTGCAAATTCAGAATGACGCGAGCCACGGAGATCCAAGAGGCCAATTCAACGGTAGCGGCGTCGTCGGAAGGTTGCGGTTGAGATCCACTAGTCAGCAACTTCGCCGCCTCCAGATCATCCTGGTACTGCGACAGGTGCTTGTCGAAAACAGATCGGACGACGGAGACTTCACGATCCGCAACTCGACGTGAAAGAGCCTCTCGCCAAGCCCAGCGAATTCTATCATCGGCCGCTGTACCGCCCTCCTCGATAATCCGCATCGCAAAAGCACGCGCCGCTTCGACGTAGGTAGGGTCATTGAGCAACACCAGAGCCTGCTGTGGAATGTTCGATCGAGGACGCTCGACCGTGCATTCTTCGCGACTCGGCGCGTCAAAAGCGAGTAGCGATGGATGCAGAAACATCCGTTGCCACCAAGTGTACAGCCCTCGCCGGTAGAGCGACGCTCCACTGTCCCCCGGCCACTTGCGAGCAGGGAAATTCATGTGCCGCCAGTAGCCAGCCGGCTGATAAGGATAAACGCTGCGACCTCCGATGTCTCGCACCAACAAACCGCTGATCGCTAAGGCGTTGTCTCTGACAAACTCGGCCTCAATTCGAAAACGGGACTGACGGGCAAAGAGAAGGTTGTATGGGTCATGCTGTTTTAGGTTCGTCGTCACCATCGAGCTCTGTTGGTAGGTTCGCGACGTGACCATCAAGCGAACGATATGTCGAATATCCCAGCCACTCTCCATAAACTCGATCGCTATCCAGTCCAACAATTCGGGATGCGTTGGCAGTGTGCCTTGACGACCCAGGTCGTCCAGCGGCGTGGCTAACCCATGCCCAAGATAGAGCTTCCAAAGTCGGTTAACGAACGTGCGGGCGGTCAGTGGATTCTCTCGATCGACAATCCAATGAGCCAAGTCAAGGCGGTTCGGGCGGCGCCCCCCGACGTCTAGGGTACCCAAGAAACTCGGGATAGCAGGTTCGACGACCGGCCCCGAATCATCCATCCAATCTCCTCGATTCAACAGACGGATGACCCGCATTTTTCCGGTCTTCGTCATCATGGTCCGCGGACGACTATCAACAAACATCTTCTTGTTGGCGATCGCCTGCGACAACTCCACTCGAAACGGTTGCAACTCGGGGGCGACGGTGCGGTAGTATTTTTTTAGTTCAACCTGCTGGCTCGTATTGCGTTCACCTCGCGCCAACTTGAGAATCTGCTGGATCCGCACGGGCAGGCCGTGTCCGTCTCCGCGAAAATAGAAGCCGTGACCGCCGCCACCGTTACAAATCCTGAACAAGAGTCGATTCTCACCGGCAACCAACGGAACTACGATTTTGTCCTGGTCGGCTGCAACACCACGTGACACTTTATTGTCATGTACTTTTTCGCCATTTACCCAAACGGTCAAGGTGTCGTCCGAACCCAGTGATAATTTGAGCTTCGTGGCGACCGATGATTCCACTGTACGAGTAACGTACCGAGCCGAATTGGCATCTGCTGGAAAAGCGAATACTTTCCCGTCCAGCAGTCCATCGAGCTTACTCCACGCTTTCCCATCAACGACGGACTCCAAATCAACGTTTTTTGGGTCGATCCAATCCCGCGCAAAGACCGCGTCGAGACTTGCTCCACGGAAAGGACCAGCAACAAACCAAGAGCCGTACTGCGGAGTTTGCTCGATAGTCGCCGCGATTTCGTCCTCCCACTTCGTTTGACCAACGACAAGTTCAGGAGAATCGGCGTCTAACTTTTCTTGAATGGCCGCAGCTTGGCGATCCATTTCGGCAATCTTCTCCTTGTCAGCTCCCAGCATGACCGAAAAAGTGGCCGGGTTTCCGACGGCCGGCTGCTGAATGTCGGCAAAGAAAGCCGCGAAACTGTAGAAGTCTCGCTGGGTAAACGGGTCAAACTTGTGGTTATGGCACTCGGCACACCCCATCGTGGAACCCAAGAAGATTTGCGAAGTGTTGCGAACGCGGTCAGCGGCGTATTTTGCGATGTACTCCTTTGCCTGCGCACCACCTTCACTGGTTGTTTGCAACAACATATTGAAACCCGACGCGATCTGCTGCTCGAGGCCACCATCGGGAAGAAGGTCTCCGGCCAATAACTCAGTGACAAACTGGTCGTAGGCCATATTGTCATTGAAGGCGTTGATCACGTAGTCGCGGTACGGCGATATCTTCCGCGCCTCATCCGAGTGATAGCCGTTGCTATCGGCAAAACGAACCACATCCAACCAATAGACGGCCAAACGCTCGCCGTAGTGAGGCGATTTCAACAACCGGTCGACCAACTTCTCGTACGCGTCCGCTGACTTGTCATTTACGAATGCATCAACCTCTGCCGGTGTCGGGGGAAGGCCGAGCAAGTCGAAGTAAAGACGGCGAATGAGCGTGATTCGATCAGCTGGCGGCGAAAACGTCAAACCGTCCGACTTGAATCGATTGCTAATAAAGTGGTCGATCGGTTGATCGCCGTCTGGAACAGCACCGCGAACCGGAGCGACGTATGCCCAATGCACGTTCCACTGAGCACCCTGTTCCACCCATCGTTGAAGCAACTGTTTTTGCTCGGCCGTTAATGACTTGTTCGATTTCGGGGGAGGCATCTGCTCGTCGGGGTCATCGGAAAAGACTCTGGCAATCAGCTCGCTCTCGGTGGGCTTGCCACGGACGATCACTTGGCTGACATCGAACACCTCGCGTTCCGAGTCCAAACGAAGCTCCGCCTTGCGAGCCTGTTCGTCAGGGCCATGACATGCGAAACACTTGTCTGACAACAGCGGGCGGATATCGCGATTAAAGTCAATCTTCACTCCGGCATCGGGCGGTTCAGCGGCAGACGACGCAACCGCGGCCAACGCGACAGAGAGACTCGCGAGAAGGGATAGTATTCGGCTCATGGTCAACACCCAAGGTTCACATAAAGGGAGGACAAGGTAGTATCTTACCATGTCGTACAACTCAGATGTTCAGCGGTATGTTGCCACCACCGACTGCGGTTTGCCACGCGATCGACGAACACTATTGTCGTGAGAGCCGACACGTACGTAGGGGCAATAGCCCGGCGGGGTACCTTGCCCAGTCCGCGTTCGATTTGTCATTTGTCAATAATCATGTGTCATTTTCTGGTGCTGACGATGTATCGGATCACGAAAGATCACCGCGATTCAATGAAAGCTCCGACAAGTCGGAGCACTGCAAAGTTTGGAATCGGCAGAGTTCGTAACGCGATGCGTAAGCGATGGCTGCAAATTGACGTCACCCCTCGCTGACGCTTCGGGTCACCACATCGCGTGCCAACCCCGTTAGGAAGCGTGTTTATTGGTGTTCAATTTCCGCTGGATCTCGGCCTTCAACTGCGCGATCACTGAGGTCTTGTCTGTCTCGTCCAAGATGCGTTTGACCACCGTTTTCGGTCCGTCTTCACCCCACGAGGCGCTATGTTCAAAATAGTATTGGGCAGCGTGTCCAACGATGTAGGATCCGAATCCGGCGCCAGCTCCCTGTGGCACAGCGGTCAAGACTGTCCCCAAGCCGCCGGTCAACGTCTTGAACATTGCGGAGCTGATCCCGATGATCCACTCTGGCAAGAGCACAAGGCCAGCGGCTTTGACAATCGACTGTGCCAGTTTGGCCGCGTTTTTCCACGAGACCTTAATTCCATAGAGTCGTCCCAACGTCACAATCATCAAAACATCGACAGCCGTGCCACCGACCATGTCAGCCCAACCGGCTGGGTTCAACGCGACGGCCGCTGCCTTGACCGCCGCAAACTTCATGATCAACTGGTCCGCCTGCTTCTTTCGCATGCGGATCCGAATGGACGCAATACGGTCCGACTTGTCGGCGGCGTACATGGCGGCCGAGAGAGTCACCAGCTCGAGACCGTCTTTCTCCAACAACTCGAGAATCTTCGCTTTAAGCTCGTCGACATCGGGCTTTGGTTTACGCCACTCGCTTCGTGTCGTTCCGTCAACCGACTCAACCACAAATTCCACCTCGCGAGGGTCGGCGGATGACGTAACGAATTGCCCCTCCGGTAGAATGTCGTTCAGACGCTCGTGACAGAGAACTTGCAGCAAGCGGCTGCGTTGTTCTGGTGAGTAGAGATCCACTTTATTGAGGATGACGATCACCGGCTTGCTTTGGCCAAGCAAGTCAAGCAATGCTACATATTCGGTCTCATTAAGATCCGAATCGGTAACATATAGGATCAGATCGGCGCGACGCGCCGCCTCTCGAGCTCGTTCGGCCCGATCTTCTCCGGCCACCTCGTTGATGCCAGGGGTGTCCACTAATGTGACCGAAGAATCAGCGAATCCTGGCACACGATATTCGCACGTCCCCCATTCGACTTTTCCGACTTCCGTGGTCCAGCCTCCCTGCACATCCACACTTGCCACTTGATCGCCAATGAGAGCATTGATTAGCGCCGACTTGCCAGTGCTGATTTCCCCGAATACGACGATTTCAACACGACCGTTGCTGAGTTTGTCTAGCAACTGCTCCAGCTGCATGAAGTCATTCTGCAGTATGTTGCGTTCGTCATCGCTACACCCACGCAATTTTTGCAATGTCGCTTGAATTGACCGCAGAGCGTCCTGAACATCTCGTTGCTCCTCGTCGGACGTCTCCGCGTCGGCGGTAGGAGATTTTTCGATGTAGGAAGCGGAATCACTCACGTCGTTTATCCTTTTTTGAATCGATGGCGAGCTTCCACCAGCAACTTGCGCAGCTCTTTGACTTGTGTCACATGATCCCACTCTTCTCGTGCCATTTCGGCCAGTCCTTTGGAATCAACTTTCATTTCATCACGGAAGTATCGCATGAAGACTCCGCCAATCCAGCGGGTAATCACCGCCTGAACTGTTCCCTGCAGAGCGCCACCGACTATCGTGCCGATACCGGGTACCGTCTTGAGTGACGAGGCAACCGCCGCCGCAACCGCAGGGGTCGCCAGTCCGGCGCCCAAGATTCCGATGAGGTTTTTGGTCAACTGAGCGAGCATTGACACGGCCGTATCCATGTCGATCTCATGGTGATAGACCTTTGCCAACTCGAACACCATCTTGGCCGAGATCGCACTGCCCGCCATCAGGTCGAGGATTGGTAGCGGGCTAACCGCCGCAGCGCCAGCCGCTCCCCACATATATTTATCGATAACCACACGAGCTCGATCGTCGAGTGCTTGTCGAACGCGCTCTCGAGCATCCTCCATAAGCCCTCGACTCTGAAGCAAGAGGTTTGCCAACAGCAGCTCCCTGCCCTCTGAACCGGTGATGGCCAACATTCGATCGGCTAGCTCGGAGATGTCCGCTGGCACATCAACCTGCTCTTGAACTGTATCGCCAGAGGGCAACACTCGTACCCGTTCGCGGGCGATGGGACTTGCCTGTACGGAGACAACATCCCGTCGATCGACAAAACTCGCGGTCTGCTCACGAATCTGGCCCAAGAGCGTCAGCCGATCTCCTTCGTCGTACCAATCGACCTTGTTAAGGCAAACCAAGAGTCGCTTTTCCATTTCGCCCAGACGACGAATGAGAGAAAACTCGGACTCCCGCATGGGCCCATCGACAACCAACAACACCAAGTCGGCATCGCCAGCCGATTCGGCAGCAATCCGAACATGCTCTTCCCCGTCGACCTCACCCAATCCTGGCGCGTCGACAAGTTGTACGTTTTCGAGGCCAGGCCAAGGCACTTCTGCCCTCCGGACCGTGGTGCCTCCACGGGCATCAGTAGCGAATCGGTCGCTCCCACAAAGTGCGTTGAGTAGTGATGACTTTCCACTTGAGATGGAACCAAAGGCGACGATTTCCAACCGCTCCGCTTGGCGTTTTTCGTTGAGTCGATTGACCACCTCGTTCAATTCATTGCGGACTTCTGGAGAAACAGCGTCCATCCCCAAGGTCTCGATATCGTCCAGATTCTTGGCCAATTCAGCCTCTTGCTGTTGCGGTGTCAATTCACTGGGATTGCTGGCGCGAATCTGTCGGTGTGCCTGTTTCTTGCGCGATCTAAGCCAAAGTTTGACACATAGCCAACCCGTGATGCCAATCAGAAGGACCCCTCCTGTACCGACGGTCACCAGATAGACGGTCGCCCAGAGGGGCGTTCGTTCTTGTAGATTCTCGTAGTGCTCGACCAACTGAGGTGGTACCGAGATCAGTAAGAATCCGAGGAAAGCAAACGCGACCAGTAACAGGATCCCTTGAAATAGCGGCTGTTTTGCCTTTGGCATGTGTGTTCCTTCGTTGCAGCAATCTGCGTCCGATTTCGGCATGCGTCATGCGAGTGCACGAAATCCTAGCTCATCCGAATAGTCGCTCCCAATACCAAGTTCGCTAACCACGGTGAATTATTCACCAACGCCGCCGCCTCACAACCGGCAAAGGCGACAAAAACAGTCGTTGGTGGACGTCCCGGCAAACGACCGGAGGAGATCAGAATCCAACGATTCATGAAAAANNCTTGTCAGCATTCTTCTTACGCTTACGCGTCTTCGGAGCACTCAATCCTGTCTTCTCGATTTGCTCGGCTGTCAAGATTGCGGCAGTGTCTTTCTTCAGCTTCTGCGTCACTCCTCGGCTCTTCTTGGAGATTTCAGTGTACTTGGCAAATTGCTCGTCACTGAGACCCAACCCTTTTTGGATAGCCGCTTGAAGCTCAGCGCCCTTCTTACCATCGGCTGCGGCCTTCTTGCGAATATCCTGAAGTTTGCCAGAGGCGCCCTTGAGCAATTCGACTCGCGACTTGTTAATGGTCTGCAGTTCTGCTTTAACCGCGGCAAACAGTTTCTCGAATTTCTGCTTCTGCTCGTCGGTCAACTCCGTCTTTGCCAGACTCTTTTGAATAGCCGTGATGGCTTGAGGCTGACGATTCTTTTTCCCCTTCTTTTCCTTCTTTTCCGCATCTTGACCGACAGCCACGGTGACGACGGCCATCAAGGCGACAACAAGGGAAGTACGTAAAACTGATTTCATCTTCAAAACCTTTATGTACGCTGCGCCAGCAAACCAAGCCTCTTGCGATTCAACGGCGAAAAAACGAAACCTCCGCATCCATCCGGAGCGTCACGACATCAACATTAAAAAACCTCTTCCCGATCAACCGACCAACTCTTTGATCGCCGCACCATCACGTATGATTGTAATAGGTCGACCGATCGAAGATTGATATTCCTTAGTATAGTCGATACCCAGGTTGTGGTAGAAGGTGGCGGCCGCGTCATCCGGAGTAATAGCGTCGCTATCTGGCCCCGTCGCCTTGTCATCGCTAGCACCAACAACCTGCCCACCGCGAATTCCACCGCCAGCCATCAGCATGAACATGCAGCGAGGATAATGATCGCGACCTCCTTCGGCCGACCGAGAATTAATCTTGGGGGTGCGGCCAAATTCGCCGGTCACAAATACGGCCGTAGATTCGAGAAGTCCCTTCTCGGCCAGTCCCTTAAACAGAGCCGACAACCCTTCGTCCAATGGCGGCAGTTGCCGCTCCTTCAGCCTAGTGAAGTTGTCCTGATGAGTGTCCCAACCACCGGATGAGATCGTGACAAAGCGGACCCCCGACTCGACCAACCGAGACGCCAACAAGCAACTCTGTCCGAAGGGAGACTCACCAAATGGGGCGGCAAACGCAGGTGATTCCTTAGTGATATCGAAAGCTTCTCGCGATCGACTCGAGGTCATGATCGTATGGGCCTGTTCGCTGAACTTGTCCAGACCTGCCAGTAATTGGTCTTCCTGTTCATAGCCCTTAAAGGCCACATCCAGATCTTGCAGCAGGTTCTTTCGTCGCTCGACTTCCGTCATTGAAACCCCATCACCGATGGAAATACCGCGAACGTTGAACGGTTGGCCTGGCCGTGGAGTACTACCTGTATTGAGAGGTGCATATCTGACACCCAAGAATCCGGGCTTTTGATGCGGGTTGCGGGGAATCGCGACAAAAGACGGGATGTCGTCACCAGACGGCATCTCACGGCTCACGACGGCACCGTAACCCGGATATTCAAGAGACGCCACGGGACGCGTGCCCGTATTGACATACTCACTGCCCAAACGGTGAGCTGCCAATGTGTGGCTGACACCACGGAGAATCGCAAACTTGTCGGCACATTGAGCCAACTTGGGCAAGTGCTCGCTAATCTGAATTCCCGCGACGTTCGTTGCGATCGGGGAAAACAGGCCTCGATATTCCTTGGGAGCGTCGGGCTTGAGGTCAAAAGTGTCCATATGCGAAGGGCCACCGGCGAGGTGGATAAAGATGCCAGCTTTGGCGGGAGCAGCCTTCACGTCGCCGGCCTCGGCCAAACGCATGTATTGGGCAAGCGTGAGTCCGGCGCCAAACGCACCGATCTTGAGCACGTCACGCCGTCGCACGCCATCACAAGTTTGATGTATTGCCATGATCTATCCTCTATTGCTTCTGTGTACTGGTTTGTCTGATTCAGGACTTGCTCACTCTGAGCGGGAGCAGATCCTGTTAGTGGTTTACAACGAACTCTTTCGTGTTGATCAGTGCCCACACTAACCCACGAAATGACTCGACCTTGTCATCCTGCAACGAGCGGTCCATCTCTGACTTCTGTGGTGTGCGACTCACGGTTCTCAAATAAGCGTCCTCGATGATCTTCCTTAGATCGACTTTTTCGTTGACTTCGACTTCCAAAACATCATTCGGATCGCCATATCGCTTCACCAGCGATTTACGGCGAGCCGTGAGTTTCCTTCGCTGTTCTTTCGAACCATTTTTGGCAATTCGTTTTATCGATGTGTCGAGTCGCTCAAATTGAGTGATGATATTGGCCGGGATTTTCTTTTTTTGGATCACACCAAGTTGTTTGGCCACTTGACTCAGCCAACCGTCACCGCGGCGGTCAATCAATTTAATCACGTCTTCATCATTCTGCAGGTAGATCGTCTGCAACAGGTTGGGCGTTTCCGAACGGTCGCAATCGCAGCTGCTCTCACGGGTGTTTCTTCCGAACACGGACAAAGCGTAACTCGCGTTGCCCCGCATACGTGTCCCGGACCCGGCTATCGCGATCGCTCGATCACCCACTTCCACCCGCCAGCGATTGACGTATTCGTCCGATCCTGTCGCCTGGTGAATTGCGTCGTACACGACCTCGGCAGGCAACCGACGCGGTAGGGCGCGGCTAAAGTTCCTTCGATCGTGCAAGTTGGTGTCATTGGGACGCCAACTTCGTTGATACGTCTCGCTGTTGAGAATCTCACGGTGTACCCATTTCATGTCGAACTCGTGTTCGATAAATCCGGTTGCCAAGTGCTCCAACAACGCTCGGTTGCTCGGCGGGTTGGCGAGGCTCATGTCATCGGGCGGGTCGACGATTCCGACGCCGAAATACGCAGCCCAGAGGCGATTGACGAACGCCTTGGAAAAATAGGGGTTGTCGGCGTCCCGCAGCCAGTCCATCACGGGTTGCCGTGGGTCGACGATTCGAGACAAATCGGTGGCTTCGCGACCGAGCAAACTAGCGCTTTTTGCCCCCGCATTGCGAACTGGTCGTTTTTTCTTACTCTTATCATCGGTATCAGGTCGCGGGCGATGATTCACGTAAACTTCAGGAATTCCTGCGAAGTTGACCACCCCTCAGTCCGTCCGTGTCGACCTTGGCCATGATCGCCTGATATTCCTTGTTGGCGTCTGGTGCACTCCGATTGGACGCCGTTACACCGCCAAAAAACTTCGAAAACTCATCAAAATCGTTCTTGGACCATTGGTCGAACGGGTGTTTGTGGCACTGTGCACATTGAATTCGGACGCCCAGAAATGAATGAGCAAAGCTGATCGCTCGCTCGGGCGCCTGACGAAAGTCACGGCGAGCCCAGTAGAACGGCATGGTCTCCCGGTCGGCAAATGTGGCGCCATCGTTGGCTGAGTAAATATCACCCATCGACTCACAATACTGAGTGTACGACTCACCTTCGTTGCGGCTTCGTAGGCCACATTCTCCTCAACCCTTCGATAGATCCAGTCGTACCAATACTGGGGAGAGGCCGTGCGTGGATAGGTGGCATTCTGCGTTTGATCCGAGTTGTTTCCGGTGAAATCGCATAGTTTCGTAGTCCACCATGCCGCATAGGCGGGGGAGTTTAGCAACTGTTCGATCTTTTGAGCCCGTTTGTCGTTGCGCGTGTCCAATAGGAACTCACGAACGTCTTTGGGTTTCGGTAGTGTTCCGGTCAAGTCGAGCGAAACACGTCGGAGAAACTCCTCGTCGGTGCAGATCTCTGAAGGTAAAAGGCCAAGCTTGCGCAGTTTTTCAACCACAAGACGATCGACGACCGTCTTGGTCACGATCTTCGGATAGCGATCACCGGCCTTATCGGTGACCGGGCAGATGGTCGGGACAGCCACCACGGCCTTGTCGTACGCGGCGACGATATGTGTGTCGCCGGCCACGCCGCTGACAACTCGCCCGTCCTTGTCAACCGTCGCGACCTCGCTGTCGTTGGTCGAGAAACGGCACAAGGGTGTGACGTCCTCTTCAATTCCGCTCTCCCATACCGCAATTGCTCGCACCTGGATGATTTGCCCTTGGCGATCAAACCGAACTTCGGTCGGCTCCACACGAAGTTCAACCAGTTTCTCGAGCTGTCGTTCAAACGGTGCTCCGTCTTTAATCCAGCGGTGGATGACGTGATAATTCCAGCTTCCGACGTCGTACCGTTTTCCACCGTCGTGTTCGTCCTCCGATGTCGGTTTGTGGATGATCAGGCTGTCCAATGGTGAATCCAAATCGATTCGAGCATTTTCCTCGTCGGTCAGTGCCAGGAAGTCGGCTTTAAAGTCGTAACCAAACAGCGATAGCCTGAAGCCACCTTTGCCCTGAAAAGACCCGTGGCAGGCTCGCCCATTACAGCCGAGACGGCCCAACAGTGGCACGACATGCTTTTGAAAACTCGGCGTTTCGTCGCCGCCCTGCGAAGCAAATCGCTGGGAGATAGGAGCCAAAATTTCGCCCGCAGCGGCGATTGGCGCAACGAGTGCCGAAAGTACGACACACGACCATGAAACGACTCGTCTTGCATTCTGTTGGATCACCATTTCCTCCTTACCGACTTTCACCGCGACGTAACGACTTACTACTGGAGCTTCACTACTGGCACTCAACCATTACTTCTTGCTTTGTTTTGGTTTCTTCTTTTCCGAATCCGACTTGGGCAGTTTTGCATTGCCGTCGGTCGTTTTTTTCGTCATTGTTTTCTTCGTCGTTGTATTCAAGGTCGCTTTCGGACCCGACGCCTGCCCATTGCGAGTCACATTATTTCGTTTCCCCGGTGACTCGGTGGTTCGACCACTGCGGGTCAGTATCTTGACCTGACGGTCGATCGCTTCAGGTGACGAGAAATTTTCGATCTGTTCGTTCAACTTCTTTAAGCGATCTTGTTGCTTTCGTCGGTCTCGACGCAGCAGTTGAACTCGAAGCCTCAGGTTTTGTGCGACCAATTTCTCGAGCTGGCTGCGGAGTTCATCACTAGCCGAGACGGCCAGTTTCGCGGCAACAACCTCGGCTCGGCTTTTGACCTGCCAAATCTTCAATTCCAAAGCATAGCGATCCTCGTCGCGATCACGGATGCTCGATAAACGCTGTTCGACGCGAGACAATTCGCGAACGGCACGCGCGTACTGCTGAGGTTGGCGTTTTTTTAGTGACTGAAGAAGCGGTGATAATTCGCCGTGATTCTTGGCGACGAACTCCAAGACCAACGACTCTTGCGGACGCGATTTCACCACCGAATTGGCATCGTTCTTACTTCGAGCATTGTTGGGAGTCTTAGCATTTTTGGCCTTGGCATTTGTCGCCGAGTCCTGGCCCCGCGCGACGGTCAGCACGACAGCCACAACGAAGATCAGCCCCAGCCCTGCGGGCTTTAGCCATTCATGACGGTGGATTGAATTCACGATGTTCACCGTATGCCCTCCTCAGAACTGTGTTCTTGGTCGTCAACTTGCTCCGCCGAGTATGAGGTAGCGGCCAAGAGCCACATCGGGGGTTCAAGGCCAACCGCCGCCCGGCCAGAAAAGTCGGTCAAGTTCGCCGCCGTCTGCTCAAAATTCTCCATTGCCGCTTGCACGTCTGGAGGCGACAGCTGGTGTGCCCACATTTCGGCTACAAGGTGGCTGTCATCGTTGGATGCCGGCTCGTTCTCATGAGACTCTGGCCATGCCCAAAAGGCGACCATTACGGTCAAAGTCATTACGACGTACGCGACCACGCGGCTGCCAGGCCTGACAGCCCGTTGCGGCAACTCAACCTTGGGCGAAGCGAGATCCGGTGAATCGGACTCAGTCGCCTCAAAGGCAATCGTCTCCAGTCGGACGGCGTCAACCAATAACTGCGCGATCCGCGGGTCGGCCAGCCGTGTCAGCATCTGTTCCGCAGCCGCATCGCCCAGCTCATCCGTCAAGAAGAGATGAACGGCCAGACGCAAATCGGCGTCGTCGTCTGAGAGCACCAGCTGATCCAGATTTACGATGTCTGCCACAGTATCCACTCACCATTCTCAATCATTCGTTTCACTCAATCTCCGACAGTGACTCAAGGTCATCTGCCAACCGCCGCATCGCTGTCTTCATTCTCGAAAGTGCCGTCCCCAGAGGAATTTGGAGTTCATCGGCGATCTCCCTAAATTTCTGGTGCTGGTAAATTCGCAACCGCACCACCGCTTGCTCCGCATCGGGAAGCCGTCCAATGGCTGCCCTCACCTGTTCGATCTCTTCTTTTCGTGCCAACCCATCGGCGCCTCCGATCTCCTCATCCTGCTGGCTTTGCAGCCAACTCGCCAACTGCCCAATTGCCTTTGACTGTGACTTCTGTCGTCGCAGCACGCTCACCGCGTCCCGGTAGGCCACCGTGAACAACCAAGCCTTATACGATGCCGAATCCTTCAGAGGACCGTGTTCCGTCAGTTTCCCGAAGACACTTTGAACGACGTCATCTGCAAGTACGGGGTCTTTGACCACACCGATGACAAAACGACGTAAGTCATCTGAGTGTTGGCGAAAAAGACCGTCCAATTGGTGGTCGCGACGTCGATTAGCTTCTCCGCGACTCAACACTCATCTCCTTCGACCTCACCAAACAGGACGCTTTTGCCGAGGCAATTATTGGCAGTGGGGTGTTATTTCTACAGAATTCCTGGAATCTCCAGCGTCACTCTGCCAGGTTCCCTCCCCGTGACTACAGAAGTAACTATAATCCTTTCAAGATGTTATCGCCGTTCGGCGTCCGCCACCAATCTCCGATTCGGACCCGAAGGTGCATCTGTTCTTGTCCCATCATTAACTGACTGAGTCCTCTGTGTTCATCGGCCCACTGTTTGCTCGCGAAGCAGTCACCGCTCCACGTCGTCCCCGCCACTTCATCCAGCGATCCCTTTACGTTGGCGGACTGATCGTCCTCATGTGTACGGCATGGTTGGTGGTCGCCGGCACGCAGATCGTCCAAAACGTGGGCGACATGGCTCGATTCGGTGCTATCTTGCTCAAGATTCTGGCCCCCGTCCAGTTGGCGTTGGTCACATTCCTGTCGGCGTTGGTTGCAGCCAGCAGTGTCAACCAAGAGAAAGACCGCCGGACACTCATTCTGCTGCTCATGACGCGGATGAACAACAGCGAGCTTGTCTTGGGCAAACTGTTCGCCAGCCTAATGAACATCGCGTTCATGGTAACCGCCGCCCTACCCGTCTTGTTGGCGGTCGTCTTGGTGGGCGGTGTCTCGGTCGACCAAGTATTACGCGTCTTTCTTGTTTCACTGCTGACATCGCTGCTCACTGGCAGCGTTGGTGTGCTGATCGCGTTCTGGCGAGAGAAGACGTTCCAAACGCTGGCATTGACGGCGATGGTACTCTTGGTTTGGCAAGGATTTTGGTATGCGGTTGGTTCGGGCGCATTCCAACAGGTTTTTGGAATGGATCATCGGGCTTGGGCAGTCGCCATGAGCCCGATCGACGCAGTGTTCTCAGCCGCCGAACCGTCGTACTTGGCTGTTTCAACGATTGGAGGATGGGTCGGAGCGATCGGCCCGTTCCTGGCAGTTTCAACGGGGTTGATCGTTGCCATTAATGGTATCACCGTACTGCGTGTGCGAGTCTGGAATCCCTCGCGTGAACTCCGTCGAAGGGGTAAAGCGAAGTCAAACACGACGATCTGGGGAGGCGCACACGAACAGGACTTAGTCGATGACGACGATGCCGAACGCAGTCGGGCACTACATGTGGACGGACGGTCTAAGGAGATCCAGCGCAAGCATCGAAAAGTCTGGGACAATCCCATTCTGTGGCGAGAAATCTGTACTTGGGCATACGGACGAAAGGTGCTAATCATCCGCGTTGGTTATCTCCTGATAACGGCGATGCTTGCCTTGGCCCTGCACAGTCTATTGGGAACAGCAAGCAGCCCATCTATCGAGAGCATCGTGCCGACCTCCGCCAAGCCGCTGGCGCCGTTCTTCCTGGTCAGCTTAGTGATCGTGAATGCCTTAGCCGTGACATCGATCACGACCGAACGTGACGGCCAGTCATTGGACTTACTCTTGGTCACCGACCTGACACCCAAAGAACTAGTTTTGGGGAAACTGTTTGGCGTCTGCTGGGTGACCAAAGAGATGATCGTCGTACCCCTGTTATTGACCGCCTATCTCCTTTTCTTAGGTGCTGTCAACGTGGAACAGTGGACATTCGTGACGGTCGGCTTGCTGGTCATGAATCTGTTTGTGGCCATGTTGGGTATTCACTGTGGAATGACGTACAGCAATTCGCGTTCCGCGATTGGTGTGAGTTTGGGAACGGTGTTCTTCCTGTTCCTGGGTGTGGTAACGTGCATCACGATGATGGTCTCATTCAGTGGGTCGTTTCAGAATCAGCTCGGTCCATTCCTGGCGTTTATCGTTGGGGGATCGGTCGGATTGTACGTCACCCTAGGGATTCGCAATCCGTCGAGTGCCATCTTCCTGGCGGCGATCTTGCTGCCGCTTGCCACTTTCCACGCGATCACCAGTTTCTTACTCGGACATTCGTTAACGGTATTCCTGGTGACCGCGATTACCTATGGATTTACAACCGCAGCGATGATGATCCCGGCAATTGGAGAGTTCGATATTGCCATGGGACGTACGAAATCGGCAGCGGAAGAATAGCAAATAGAGATTCATATACGGAGTAACGAGGCGCGATGGACGCATTCCTTCCCTCGAGCCAGGATGTGCAACAACTGCTCTTTGGCAATGCACCTCAGCTTCTCACGATGTTGATTTTGATCGGCGGCTCGAGTTTCTTTTCTGCGAGCGAGGCGGCGCTCTTCTATTTGAGAGCGCCTGATGTGCGGTCCATGCAGGAGGGAAATCGAGGGCAGCGGACGGCCGCTGCACTGCTCGACGACCCGGACCGTCTCCTGTCAGCAGTGCTTTTCTGGAACTTGATCGTCAACATGCTCTACTTTGCACTCGCAGTTCAAGTCAGCATGTTCTTGGAACGCAAAACGGATTGGGGTGCGACGGGCGCCATCTTCTTTGGTAGTGCGGCTCTGATGTCGCTCATCTTTTTCAGCGAGATGATTCCCAAGAGCGTCGCAGTGCTGAGTGCCAAACAGTTTGCGTCGTTCATCAGCTTTCCCTTGGCCTTCGCTGTCCGACTTGTAGATCCTGTCATGCCTGTCCTACGAATGGCCACCGAATTGTCTCGGCGTGTGTTGTGGCCAAACTTCAAGGCGGAACCGCACCTTGAAATAAGCGACCTCGAGCGCGCCATCGAGCTGTCGACAGGAGACGCCAACCTGGTTGATCAGGAAAAAGCGGCACTCCGCAATATCATTCTGTTAAGCGACATCCAAGTCGATGAATGGATGCGACCGCGAAATCAATTCCAGACATTTTACCCACCGGTGAGCAGGTCTGACTTGGGCGGGGCCGTTCCTCCCGGTGGCTACATGCTGGTTGGAGACCCGGTGACTCACGAAGTCACCTCAGCTCTCCACCTGGAGAACGCGGCAACACTGCCGGAAAACGAAATCGAGAGCCTCGCCAAAGAAGTGGTCTATGTTCCCTGGTGTTCAAGTGTGGCCGATGTCCTACAACGCATGCGATCCGGCCGTTACGAAGTTGCCGCCATCATCAACGAGTATGGAGAGACCATCGGCGTAGTGACTCAGGAAGATGTCCTGGATACCGTTTTTGATTACTTGCCGAGTCGTTCGAAACTGCTCATGGACCAAAAGCCGATTCACAATCTCGGCCCCCAAAAATGGCTTATCGCGGGAGTCACCAGTTTGCGCCATCTCGCTCGATACTTGGGCCAGGAACTGCCAGCAAGCAAGAACGTCACCGTCGCCGGTGTCTTGCAAGAGCAATTAGGGCGATTGGTCCAAGAGGGCGACGTCTGCCACTGGGGACCGTTCCGCTTGATCGTTCTGGAAGTGCCTCATCGAGGCCACATGCTGATTGAGATGCATCTGGTCTCCGATACGCGAAGGGAGCCAACACCGTGATGCCGTTCGCCCTGTTCACCGTGGGACTATTCCTTAGCGCGTTCTTTAGCGGGTCGGAAACTGGATTCTACCGCGTCCCGAGAGCACGGCTGTTGCTGGACAGCAGAGGTGGCGATCCGGTAGCTCGTGGCCTGTTCTGGCTTTCCAATAACCCCACGCTTTTTGTGGCGACGACACTGATTGGCAATAACCTGGCCAACTACCTTGTCTCGCTGGCAATCGTCTTGGCCACTGCGCAATTTTCCATCGGGGATCCGACCATCTCCAGGACCATTGCACCTGTGATTTTGGCCCCGATTGTATTTGTGTACGGCGAGTTGCTACCAAAGAACCTCTTCTTCCGAGCGCCCTATCGGCTATTGCACAGCGGCGGCCCGTTGTTTTTTTCTTTCGGGATCTTGTTCGCGCCCATCTCGGCCATACTCTGGCTATTGGGCCGCGGTCTCGAGTCGCTAGTCGGCCAGGCGCCGCTGCGACTGAAACGGTCTCTCGCTAGGAATGAGCTCCGTCAGATCATGCAGGATGGCCAAGATGCGGGCGTCTTGCGCCCAGCCCAGCGAGACTTGGCGCATAACTTGATTTCCATGACTCACTTGCCGATCAAGAGACTCTGTCAGCCCTCAAATAGAACCCCCTGGATTGCCAGCGATGCCAGCCTGCAGCAGGCTCGCCGCATGGCGACGCGTCACCGAGTCGCCTACCTACCCGTTCGACTCTCTTCAGACGGTCCATTCATCGGGTACGTCCGTAGCGTGGACCTGCATCTCGACGATGCGACTCCGGCAAGCAAAATGCGGGAGCTTCCTTCATTGCCGGATGACCTACCTTTTGTCAAAGCACTGTTGCGGATGAAATCGACAGGCGAAGAAATCGTCATGGTGGTCAATGTGCTGGACCAGAATGTTGCTGGATTCCTAATCGCCGATGAACTAGTGAAGCCACTATTTCGCACGAGCTAGCCGCGACATTCTCGCGACAGTTCGCAAATAGTGAACTTCCAGTGAGACGGAAAACCGTACCTTCCTCACAACTGGCGCAATCGATACCCTCTCTCACGGCTGACACAGTGAGCTCGTTGTAATCCTGGACGACCGCGTTTTGGAAACGTAGTTTTCCAGGGGCACTAACTTCAGGGTCCCAATCATTGGAGAATGCAAACATGGCAACATTTGGTACCAGTAGTCAAAATGACTTTCTTGATCGACGGAATGTGAATATCGCAGCTCCCGTTGGCGAACGACGTCAATTCAGCGACAGCCACAGCGACCTTTCTCCACCGGCCCGCGAATTGGCACTGTCAATCGACGGTTACAAACTTGAGCATGGACGGCGGTTCGTGACACACGAAGAGCTGTTGTCCGTTATCCTCTCGCTCGGATATACGAAATCTGAGGATGGGGAATAACCTCGACGAAAGGCGAGGGAGATGCTGGAATCTACTTCAGCCCTCGCTTACGCTTCGGGTTACCTATTTTCAGATAGACACTAACGCCGCTGAGGCCCTCGGGTAGCCAGACGACGTTGGTTTGATTCAATCTGCAGTAGCAACCTTTTTAGCGCTACATTCTCCGGATCAATGACCAGACCGTCTCGGGTCACTGTTGCCGCCGCAGCGAACTTACCCTCCAACATCTGCGTCTCGCCGATCAGAAACAACAACTCGGTATTCTCTGGTGCATGAGCAAGTGCTTTCGAGAAACTCCTGGTCGCCTCGTGGTACCGTTGCAACGACTTCTGTGCTAGCCCTTTGAGATAATTCACTTGATGGACGGTCTCAGCAGGCAAGTCACGTTCAAGGATCGACTCGAGGGTCGCCAAAGCGCGGCGAGGCCGGTTCTTGATGCGGTAGATCTCGGCTGAAGCGAGTTGTACCTCAATGTAGTTGGGTCGCTGGGCGAGCGCTCGATGATAGTTCGCCAATGCAGCATCGTATTTTTTTCGCCGAAGCTGAATGTCCCCGAACAGATGTCGTCCTTCTGGAAACCGCCAGTCGATTTCGATCGCCGCAAGGGCCCATTTTTCCGCGTTGTCTAATTGACCGTCGTCGAAGTACATTCTTCCCAACTCAATATAAAGTTGAGGATCGTCGCGGAGTAACTCAGTCGCTTCGACCATTTCGGCGATCGCTTCCTCTCGCTGTGACAGTTGCCAGAGAGCGCGGGCAAGATGATATCGGGTTCTCGCGTCGTTGGGATCTCGGTCCAACGCAGCGGTAAAGAGTTGAGTAGCCAATTGCCACTCACCATCGTGAGCCGCGTCAATGCCACTCAGAGTCAATTGGCGTGCGTCCTGGACTTTCTGCTGATGACGCTTGCCCCAAACCGAGAGGCAACCGCTGCATTCCACAGCGGCGATGAGAATCAGCAGCTGGGCAAGATAACGGCACATGGACCTGTCCGTTGAAAGAGCGGGCCGAGACGAATGGACCGGGAAGAGTAGTGGAAATCGCCCTGATAAACAATGCCGATTCCAGCGACCCACCGCCAGCGGTCATTGACGTTGAACCCCAACGCCATTTGCCGTCACCAAGCTCAACAACATGGCGAGAAAAACCTGTCGCAGCTGATCGGACTCGCGATCTTCGGCCTGCCACATCGAGAGAATGATCCCCTCGTCATGACAAAAACACCTCAACTGCACTTGGACAATGAAATCCAATACGCTGAACGAAACGTCGTAACCGCTAGCCACCGGGCCTCCCGCGACTAACTCGCCAGCGTACGGCACCAACTCCATGCCACGGTCCTCATATTCGTCGCGAAGCGATCGAACAGCCTCATCGAGAACGCTTTCGGCGGATGCATCGGGATAAATGTGCAGCGAAAGGAATGCTCCACTCGGCGATTCGGCCATGATCTCCTTCGGATAGCCGGCACAGGCCTCATGGATCTTCCAGTTTTCTGGGTAAGCGAACTCCAGCCCATTCGCGTTGTAATGCCCAATCACTTGGCGGTATCCTCGTACAGTGGCAGATGTCGATAGGGAACTTCGAGCGACAGCAAATTCATGGTGGTGACGTAAAGTCGTCCACCTTGACCTGCCCAGCGATCAGGCACCGGCTTGAGCGGATCCCAACTTCCCGCGTTGGCACCTCGTTTTATCTGCGTGCCAACCAACATCGGTTGCAGATGATCATTCCAGGTCTGCCAATAGTCACCGCCCAAATGGAACATGACCTGCGTCGCGTAGTACCAATAATAGGTATCGCGAGTTCGTTCATTAAGGGGCTGAGAAGCATTTCCCATCGCAGGCGGATGTTTCGCAAGGTAATCTCCACCACTCTTCATTCCCGCACTGCGACGATCCCAGTCCAAGTAAAGCTGCATTAACAACCCAACCGCCGTCATGGTGGTGGATGTTTTTCGTCCGTGAACCCGTTTCGCATCGTCGTCTGCGAAAGGGTTGTAGCGGAATAGATGTGGCTCGGTCTCCGAAACTCTCGCCCGCTTAAGCCAGCCGGCGACATGAGCGTAGGTTTCGTCGGGAACATCCAGACCCGCGAGCTCACCGCTCTTGAGCGCCATCAGCATCCAACCGGTTACGGATGTATCTGGCCCCATGCCGACCGTGTACCGCCAACCACCGTAGGACTCGTCGCCCGATCGAATAATCGTCTGGGTATCTACGATAAAGTCCAAGCACTTCTGGGCCGGTTCGCGCAACCATGGATCCTGTGTCATTCCGTAGGCTTCGCAGAGGGCAATCGCGGCGATCCCATGGCTATAATACTCGGCATACGAGTTGGCATCGGAGTTTCCCAAGACAAAAAGTCCGCCGTCATCTCGTTGGTTACTGACGAGAAACCGCAGGGCACCGCGGACGTGTTGCTCGTACTTGTAGTCGAGGTGATGATAACCAGCACCCTGAAACGCAAGGAGGGACAAGCCAGTTGCCGCAGTGTCCGACACCATGGCTGGTTCGTCGTCGCCATAACCGGCGAGCGTCCAACGTCCATCGGACTGTTGTTGACCTGCCAAGAACCCGAGCCCCAACTCGATCGTGCTATTGGTTAGCGGGCCGGATGATGCCTGGGGCTGCGTTGAGTTGCGGAGTCGCATTCGGTCGCGAAACGCATCGGTTGCCATTGCCGCGGCCATGCTAATCTGTGGTCGGCCGCCCGTCGTCGTGCGGACGAATCGTGGGCCGGTTGTGGAAAACAACTCACTCTCGTTGCGAGCATCGCGCCGCACGCTGCCCACCTGTGATGCCGGACGTCGACCAATGCCTCCCACACCCTCCATCGCCGCCACTTGCACATTCACCGGCCGTTCACTGCCAGGTTGCAAAGCGACGCGATTTTGAGAACCAGTGATATTCGGTGTCAACTGGGAGTTCGGGCCGGCGCCAGTTCGGCCACCCCCCTGCCCTTCAGGCGAAAGAACATTCGTCCGTCTTCCCTCAGAGCCGCCGGCGAGACGAGTTGTGGTTCGGTCGGCGCGGCGGATGGCCACCTTGTCGAGACCGGTGAATTGTTCTGTTTCGTTCGTTGGACCGCCACCGTTTGGCGTGCCAGCAGCGATATCATCGACGACTGTGACCATTTGCGCTATTGGCTGTGGGCCGCGAGCCGCACGGTTGTTCCGAGCCACGCTCCCGCCGCCAAGTTGTGGACGACCCAGCGCTTCGTCGACCGATTCTCCACGCCGGCGAATGACTGGCCCCGGCGCGACCGCCACATTATCGGTCATCTGAGCATTCCTTCGGTCGGTAGTTCCCACCGCACTGGCTACGTCTGTCCGCTCGACGTTGGCCACCGCCTCACCGGTACTCGGCTGGCCACTCGATGATTCGGCCGTTCCGACAGTGACCGCAACGATGTCAGCGGTGGGATTCAGACTGGGTGATCGGCGACTGGCCGCGGCCTTCGGTGTCGAATTGCCGGCCATTGAATCCGCAGGGTCCGACTGAATGCCGGTGGCCTTAGGTAGTGCCAACGCGGCAAATACATCCGCCACGCTGACTTCTGTCGATGGGCCAACACGGTCAGCTAGAGCGATTTCGCCGCTTACACCAGTCTGGGCGCCCGGGTCTGCTCGACGGGGTCCGACGGCGACAGACGAAGCGTCAATCGCCCGCGGTCGGCCACCTCCGTCACCCGGATTGGCAGCGACTGAGGCGGCGGGGAGTTCGGCCATGATCGACACTCGCGGCACGCCGCCCGGCGAACGCTGCGTCGGATTGTTTTGCGTTAGTTGCTGTGCCAGATCGGGTTGGCCGCCGCCAGATGCCCGCTGTCCGTTCTGAAATTCGGACGTGATGCGAGTCGGACCCCGATCGACCGACAAGTCTCCCTTATCCACCGACAAATCAGCTTGATTCGAATTGGCCCGACTGCGTTCCATGGCCGCACCGGCCGCCGCCGCGAGTGGTTCAGAATCAACTCGACTCGTCGTCGGACCATCAACTAGAACCGCCTGGTTTGCGACATTGGGTTGAGGTCGATCCGCGAGATTCGTTGCCACTCTCGCATCCTGACCTGAGCTGAGTGTTGGAAGATCAGATGGGTTAGCCGTCTCCTCAGGACGTCTAGCCGCTCCGGACGCGACCGGTGACGGGCGTTCTGGACCGGGCAATTCACTACGCATGTTGCGAGAAATGCCCGCTCCTGCTTCGCCGAATTCTCCTCGGTTCAGCGCGACGATCTGTGGTTGCGAGTTCGGTGCGTTCGCTCCAGGAGTCTCGACGAACGCGGGCGACTCAATCATGGCCGGGCTCTGTAGGTCGGCAACATTTGCCGCACGCCGCGGAGTGCGGTTGGGCACTTGATTCGGTTGGAGCGTCAGCTCGGGAGAGGCAACGTCACGGCGGGACACTTGACGGGCCAACGCGGCCATGTTGTCGAATTGAGCAGTGTCTGAATTCTGCTGACGCCGAGTCGACTCGCGAGTTGCAACCGTCTGACGTGCGACGGTCGAATCTGTCGGCCTCAGCCCCTCGCGAGACGCCGATTCGGAACTTGCCATCGCTTCGGTGGAGAGCGGATTGGCGATGGTCGAGATGCTGGGTGCCGCCGACAAATCTCGAGCAATCTTCCCGGCTGAAGGAGTCTCGATCGACCGCTCCGACTGTACTAAACGCAGGGGCTGCTTTGATTCGGCGGGCGACGCATCTGGAGGCGTCACCATCTCACGTTGCTGATCCGAACTCGAATTATCACTCTTGGCCAATGCTGATTCGCTGGGCTGCGTGGTAGGCGCATTGTCGCTAGGTGGTGCCTGGTCGACCGAGTCGGCCTGGGCGTTCAATGTCAATCGTCGCATATCGTTCGAGCGAGGAATTGGTGTCGCCGCTACGACGGCTTCTGGTTCCGACGTGTGCTCTCGCGGACGGGCCTTGGCGGCAACTTGTTCGGGTGACGCGTCGAGCCGCTGGCTATCGACCTTGCCATCGACGTCGGTCTCCAATTCACGACGGTTGATGGCCAATTGCTGAGCATCAGGTAGCTCAACCGGCGTGGTGTCAGCCAATGCGACCGGATCGACTGGCGAATTCAACGCCAACTTCGCTGTTGACCGACTTGCCGGTGACGGAACGTCTTCTAGTTGCGGGTCGACCGTCGCCACCGCCCTCTTCATCGAACTCGGCTCAAGTGTGTCCGTCGGAGTCACTTCGTTTCGATCCGGGACGCCATGATTTTCACTCGGCTTAACTTCCACTTCGGATGGTTCGAGTTGGGCGAGTGCTGTATCCGGCTGTGCGCGGTTGTCGACCAACATGACCTGCGCGTCGATAGGTGGTGAATCCGTAATGCGCCGCTGGCTCAACTGGGACTCCGACTCTGCCAACTTTGGTGTTGGCGTCGGCGCTTCGCGACGGTCGAGGATCGACGGACGCACCGTTTCAACGACGGAGGCCAGGTCTTGGGTCTGTCGTTGCAGGGTTGCTTCCTTCACGGCCTGTTCACGGGAGACGGTCACCTGCTGAGCTGTCGCATCGGCTAGCTCCACCGGTTCGTCCTGCCGCTCTCGCTGAGGCGAGTCGAGTTCGATCGGAACATTGGTCTGCTCTTCGGGCTGCCGGCGAGGTTTTCCGTTTTCTTGGTTCGTCGCAACCACTCGACTCGGTACGCCCAACTTGACAATCACGATACCGAGGATCAAATGCAACAGAATGCTCAGGACAAGAGCAGCCTGCATCAAATACTTGCCGAACCGTCGTCCCAGTTGCCGCAAGACAAGTCCGCTCACCACCGAAAGGCATAAGATCACCGCGATGACAACGTAGGCGTTACTTCTCCAACGTGGATCGTCGAAGTGGAAATTCGCAGCCGCCAGACCGACGAGAAACGCCGCCAGGGCGACCATCGAAACGGCAACCGGCCAGAATTGCTCATCGAGAGACTTTTGACTCCGCTCAATTCGGCGGATGATGCGTCGTTTCGACATCTCCGTCACTCCGTCCTAATCGAGTATTCGGCACCGTATTGCTTGCAAATATTCATCACGGACACGACGTCTTGCAACGTGACTCGCTTGTCCGCACGAATCTTCACGGATTGGGTCGTCGGATTACTGGCCACACGCTCACGGATCACATTTTCCACGCTAGGGAGATCGAGTTGCCGTCCTTCAATAAAGCACGAACCATCCTCGTTCATCTCGATCAACAAATCACTTGGTCGCAACACATCGGGCACAGCCTGTTCGGCCGATGGTAGCTTTACCTCCAACTGCCGATCCGCATCGTCAAATCGCGTTGCAACAAGGAAAAAAATGAGTAGCAAGAAAACAACATCGATCAACGGCGTCATTGTCAACGCTTGTGAAGCAGTCCCTTTTCGAATGGTCACTGACATATGGTTACCCCGCTTCGGGCTCCACAGCCACGGGGTGGTTCGTTCGATCCGGCATTAGCTCAGTACCGGAGGCAGCTTCACGGCGGGCAAATCGAACACGACCTTCGAATTTTTCGATCTGTGGTGACACCTGATCTGCCAATCCTTGAATCTGATGAAATAAACTCTGAATCTTGCCCTCAAAGTAATGAGCCAAAATCGCGGCCGGGATGGCGACCACCAACCCGCCGAGTGTCGTGACCAACGCGGTGTAAATACCTTGAGCAAGGTAGTCGGCTTTGTCCTGTCCGGGCGCCAGCTGAGTCGTATCGTGAAACGCTCGAATCATTCCCCAAACGGTGCCCAAGAGGCCCATCAGCGGAGTCACGGCAGCAGCGAGAGTTAGCCAGCGAACATTGGCATAAAGTCGCTCGGCCTCGCGATTACAGATTTCCGTGACCGCCGTTTGAACTTCCGACTGGGGACGACCGACCTTTTCCAACATTCCCCGTAACACATTCGCTGCGGCCGAGGGGTATTGTTGGCAGATCTTGTAGGCAACGCGCGGATCGAACGGACTGCCTTCGCTGCCCAGACGTCCCAGTTGAAACACCAATCCGACAGGAATTACTGCTCGCTTGCGCAAGCAGATTGAACGTTCGATCGCTGCGGCGCCAACCAAGAGCGATGCTGCAAAAATCGGTAACATCAGCCATATGGAATCCCAGATAAGCGCTGCAAGGTTGAGCGCCTCTTTCTCCGGCTCCACCGCCGCCTCGGTTGCATCTTCCCCGTCGGCCTGAGCGAACGTTGACCGGGGCGCGCAGCTGAACAGAACAAGTCCGAGCAGGAGGCACATCGCCCAACCGATCCACCGCTCCCACGTCGACCGCAATTGCGGACAGGCCAATTCGAAATCCGGCCGTCGGCAGTACTGCATAGTTGTTCCTCTTGATGTGTGACCGGCTCGGTGAGTCGCCACTACCCCGGATGTCGAGCAGTGTTGAACGATCAGAATCGCATGAGTTCCTTAAGACGTAGGCGAGCCTGCTTCGAGTTGTTTCCGTCGTCGTGGTGGTTCAATACGTACTCGTAGAATTTCTTAGCTTCATTGATGTTACGTTGCTTGTCACGGCTTGTTTTCGCGGCCGTGACCAACAGTTCTGCACATCGACCGGCCTCCATCGCCGCCCTTGCCTGCCACTTCTTCACGGCTGGCGGGGCTTTGTCACCTCCATAATAAAACATCACTCGCTGGAATTCCTGAATCGCGTCGGCGTAAACTTTTTGCTGAAAACGGGTTTCACCCATCATAAACCTAGCACGCGCCCCGAGTTCGCCGGCGGTTTCGGCCGTGATTGCGTAGTCCCCAAGGGCATTTTCCAACTGATTTAGGTTTTGTCTGGCCCACCCCCTCTCGAGATGGGCTTCTGGGACATAGGATGATTTCGGTTGACGGGTCAGAATCTCCGACAACATGGTGACACTGTCGGTCCATTTCTTGAGCTGAGAAGCCGCTTGACCGCCGTGAAGAAGGGCCAGGGCCTCGACATTTTTGGACGAAAACGGCAACTTCATCACTTGAAGGTAGATCGGAAGTGCGTCGCTGAATTTTTCCAATTTGAAATGACACTCGGCCTGCATGAAAAGACCGTCAGCTCGCAGTTCCCCCTTGGGATATTTCGTCACTTGTTGTTGAAACAACTCCAGCGACTTGTCGTAATCCTGCAACTGGAACCAACACCAAGCCGTCTTGTACGTCGCTTTTTCGCGAATCTCTTCCCGCTCGGCCAACTCCGATTGAGCTGGCAGATACAGCTTCAGTGCTTTCTGAAACTCCTTGGCATTGTATTGTTGTTCCGCCAAATGGAAGTTCGCCTCGGCCGCCAGAGGACTTTGGGAATGTTTACTTGCCAGTTCGGCGAACCAAAGGATGGCCGACTCTTCATCCTCTTGTGACCGATGCGCCCAGGCCAATTCGTACCGCACTTTGTCCGCGTTCACATAGTCGGGGTGATCCTTGATTAGGGAACTGAATGTATCGACTAAGTCGGTCCATTTTTTCAACGTGATCAAAGCCAACCCTCGCTCGTAGTTTGCGTCCGTCGATTCATCTGCTTTGGAATTTCGCACTAGGTACGAATCGATATCGGCCAATGCTCCTTCCGCATCACCTGATTGGCGGCGAGCCATGCCGCGGCCGAGCATCGCATCGTCATATCGGGGACTCTCCGCGCCGGCTTCAATCATCTTTGTGAATACAAGCACTGCTTCTTTCGCCTGCCCCGCCTTGAGGTAACTCCACGCCTCGCCATACAGAGCGAAAGACAGGTGAGGTGATTTGGCATCCAACAGAGCAACTTTTTTGTATGCTGCCGCAGCATCCGGGTACTGCCCTGCAGCGTAAAGCGATTCTCCCAACCAGTGATTCGCTTGACTTGCCAATTCTGCTTGCGGGGAGGATTTGAGAAACTCCCGAAGTGATTTCGCAGCCTCGTCGGTCTTGCCCATGTTTAGATAGGAACGACCGATATACAGTTCCGCTTCGCTTTTTCGGTGCCAGGTTTCCGACGCGGCAACGGCCGCAGAAAAACTGGCTCGAGCTTTGTCGAGCGATTTGGTGTTGAAGTGACAGAGGCCCAATAGGAAATGTGCTTCGGCGGCTTGCTCGCCCTGCAAGTCGCTCAAGAACGTCGTGACCAAGTCGACAGTCTCTCCGTACTTTGATTGCAGGAAGAGATTAAACGCTAGCCTCAGACGCCAGTTGTTTGCTTCGGGATGTTTGGCAAAACCTTCAATGATTTTTCGAAACGCGGTTTCTGCCGCCGGGTATTTTTGGCTTTGGGACAGAGACTCGGCCCGTACGACTTGCACGTCCGCCGCTAAGTCATCTTCAGGGTAGGCCTTGCCAAAGCGTGTCGCCAATGCGTCAACCTGGTTCATTTGACCCAATTCCAAGGCCAAGAAGGTCGCGTTGTAGAGTGCTTGTGGAGCCTGAGGTGACTCGGGCAGTTTGTCGACGAGTCGCAGGTATTGTTGCATCGCCTCGTTGCGATTATCGGGCATTGCGTAGAGGGCATCGGCCAAGTCCAACATGACCTGATCAAGGAAGTTGACCTGATTATCACCGCTGGCCGCGATGGCCGCTGCAGCCAGTTGCTGAGCCTCTTGTGGCTTCTTCTGCTGAATCCGTATCCGAGCCAACCAATGAACCGCCTCCACGTAAAATGGGTCGTTCTTGTTTTTCGCATGCGTCAACAGCGCGGCTTCTGCCTTATCCCACTGAGCGGCGCGGTACCAACAACGTCCAACCGACATGGAAGCTTGAGGAACGTAGGCCGATTTTGGGAACCGTACCGGCAACGAAGCGTAGACTCCTGCAGCGCGAGCAAACTCTTCCTGTTCGGATATCGCAAACGCCAGACGAAACAGGGCGTAGTCAGCCAATTCGAAATCTTGTACTCGCGACACCACTTCCAATAGCTTCGCCGCGTCCGCGGGATTGCCCTGGGCCAACAGAACCTCGCCTTTTCGCATGCGAACTTCCGTGACCAACATGTGCGTCTTAAACTGTCCTAGGAACTGGTCGTAAACCTCAATCGCTTGCGCCTGATTCCCTTGTTCCTGCTGTGCGACGCCCAATGCGTAGGTCGCATCGCCCACGAGGTTTGACTCTGGAAAGTTCGTAATCAGTTGCTCGTATGCGGTAACGGCAGCAGCCGTATCGCCGACCGCATAGAGTGCCTCGCCACGAAAATAAATCGCCTCATTGGCGCGGGAGCCACGCGGATATTTTGCCAGCAGTTGCTTAAACGTCTCCGCTGCGGCAACCAGCTTTTCTTTCGGTCCGGCCTGGCCTATCGAATACTGGCACCAACCTAAATTGAGTAGCGTTTCCTCCATCATTTCAAACTTCGGCGACTTGGCGATCAGTTCGGTGAACGCCGACTCAGCCCCAGCAAGGTCCTTCACCTGCAAACGGCAAATGCCGAGATAGTAGCGAGCTTTGGGTACCAGCGGATCCTTGGCATGATTCTTGATCAACTTCTCCCATTCGCCCACGGCAAACCGATACGACCCGGTATTTTGAGCGTTGGCACCCGCCTGATAAAGGCGTAGAGCCGCGGGGGATGAATCCTCCTCTTGGCCCTTTCCAATCGCCGCCAAAACCGTCAAGCAGATGAAGATGGACGAGATGACCAGCAGACAATACCGCTGAAGCCCAAGGGCCGGAACACGATGCATCGTACTACACATGGATATTAATTCCTTTTTTCCGAGTCTTCCGCCGTCATTCAAATCGCGGCAACGAGGTCCAAAGGACCAAGTCAGCCGAAAATTCTCGATTGATACGCACCCCTCGGGCCCAATCAGCCGATTTTGAGCATGTAGCCTAAAAATTAAACGTTTCATGTAGTCTATCGGATCGGCAAACCAAGCGAAAATCCATTCCCAACAAAAGAATGGCCATGAACTACAAGCCTATATCCTACGTAAACAGCTCATTCCTCCCATTCCAATCCATCAGGAAATGCCATGTCGCGACGTGCTCTGATTACCGGCGGGGCCGGGTTCATTGGTTCCCATTTGGCCGAACGACTGCTGGGCTTAGGGCAACACGTCACCGTCGTCGACGACGAGTCAACGGGCAGGTCGGCTAACCTGGCAACATTTCGCGACCACGAACGATTTCAGTTTGTATCGGGAAGCGTTTCCGAGGCCACTTTGGTGGCGGAACTGGTGGAGTCGGCAGACGACGTTTATCATCTGGCGGCCGCCGTAGGGGTTGCATTGATTGCCCAACGCCCCATCGAGACCATTGAACGAAATATCTATCCCACGCAACTGTTGTTGAATGAACTCAAAGTTCAACACAGTCGCGGTCGCGACGTTCGCTTCTTTCTAGCGAGTACGAGCGAAGTGTACGGAAAAAATCCGAAAGAGACTTGGACGGAGGAAGACGATCTAGTCTTGGGCGCCACGACAAGGCCTCGTTGGGCCTATGGGGCATCCAAGGCGATCGACGAGTTTCTCACGCTGGCCCACTGGCGCGAATCGAACCTGCCGGTGATCATTGGGCGGTTCTTCAACGTTGTTGGCCCTCGACAAACGGGTGCCTACGGAATGGTACTGCCACGATTCGTGACCGCTGCAGTCGCCGGAGAGCCGATTATCGTCCACGACGACGGTGAGCAGATTCGGTGTTTTGCACATGTCGCGGATGTGGTGCGGTTCGTCATCGAGTTGGTCGAATTGCCGGCAGCCCATGGGCAAGTGATCAACATCGGCAGCGCCGAACCGGTTTCGATTCGCGAGTTGGCCGAACGTGTGATCGAGATCGCCGGATCGAAATCGAAAATCCAATTCGAGTCCTACGCAGATGCCTATGACAAAGACTTCGAAGACGTTCGGCGGCGAATACCCGACGTT
>LWDU01043764.1_pt1 | contig 52835 bp, 65 predicted proteins | sample 727161 | NCBI WGS metagenome assembly LWDU01 (sample SAMN04566230, study PRJNA314399) | hydrothermal vent metagenome | isolation source: deep sea hydrothermal plume seawater | place: Mexico: Gulf of California, Guaymas Basin | collected 2004-07-11
AAGATAATGACGGACAGCCCTTTAAGGAGCTTTGGTTCTATTATAATATTGGAAAGGAGCGAGGTCTTCTAACTCCGAATCAGTTTGGAAACCCAGATCCGATTCAGGAGCTAATCAACACTCTTCGAGAAGAGGGCTCTAAGGAGTCTTATGAACTCTGCAAGAAGCTCTATCCAAAGATGAGAACATATGCACCAGTTATCATTCGTGGCGAGGAAGATAAGGGTGTCCAGATATGGGGCTTTGGAAAAACTGTTTATCAAAATCTTCTTGGTCTTATGCTTGATGAGGACTACGGTGATATCACTGATCCGCAAGATGGTCGAGATGTAAAGGTGGTGTGTTCAAAGCAACCTGGAAAGAAGTGGGCAATGACAGAGGTCAGACCCCGCGGAAAGCAGTCTCCGCTCTCATCTGACTCATCCCAGGCTAAAGAGTGGCTTAGCAATATCCCAAATCTTGATGATGTCTATCAGTCTAAGACTTACGATGAGCTTAGCAAAATTATTAATGACTGGCTTAATGACGGAGATGATGCTAGCACAGATAATGTTGGAACGCAGAGAGGAAAGACTACAGCTGCAAAAACAGCTAAAAGTACAAACTCTGAATCTAACTCATCTGGCTATAGCAGCTTAGACGATGCATTTAAAGATCTAATGGACTAGTATCTTTTTTAAGCTTTTTTAAATTTATCGGGAGGCGTAATTGCCTCCCGATTTTTATTAGTTTCATGAACAATTCTCACTATGTGTGTAAAATAATAATGGTAAGAGGATAAAATGGCATCAAAAAAAGACAAGAAGACTACTGAAGATTTTACAGTTGATTTAATATCTGCTTTAAACAAAGAGCACGGATCAAGGGTGGCTTACAACTTAAGCCAAGATGAATCACCTACACATGTAAAGAGGTGGATTAGCACAGGGTCTAGACAGCTAGACTACATTATTTCAAATAGGTCTGATGGTGGCTTGCCAGAGGGTAGAATTGTAGAGATATTTGGCCCACCATCAATAGGAAAGTCTCACATAGCAATTCAAATAGCAAGATCAACGCAAAGAATGGGCGGTGTTGTAGTCTACATAGATACTGAGAATGCAACTAGTGTTGATAATCTCAAGATGCTTGGTGTCAACATATCAAAGAGATTTGTCTATGTAGACACTCACTGTACTGAGGAGGTCTTATCAATTGCAGAGTCTACAATTCTTAAGGCAAGGGCGATGGAAAAGGATGTTCCGATAACAATTATATGGGATTCTGTTGCTGCTTCTTCTCCGAAAGCTGAGCTTCTCGGTGATTACGACAAGGAGTCAATAGGTCTCCAAGCAAGAGCTATTTCAAAAGGAATGAGAAAGATAACAGGAATAATCGGCCAGACAAACACTCTTTTTGTTATTCTTAATCAGATAAGAATGAAGATAGGTGTAATGTACGGAGATCCGACAACAACTCCAGGTGGGAAGGCCATTCCGTTTCATTCGTCAGTACGGATTAAGCTCGGTGCAGGGCAAAAAATTGAAAACAAGGATAAAGAAGTCATTGGAATTCATGTATCAGCCAAGACAATTAAAAACAAGGTAGCCCCTCCCTTTCGCACAGCTAATTTTGAGATCCATTTTGGAAAGGGAATTTATGAACACGAACAGGTATTTGATCTTCTTAGAAAGCATGGATCAGAGATTATTGCTGGAAAAGAGATTTGTGTGAGCGGAACAGGAAGCTGGAAATCTCTAACAGTTGTTGATACTAGTAGTGGACAAGAGATAGTAGAAAAGAAATTCTACAAAAGTGATTTTGACAAGATAATGAATAATACTGAGTATTCTGAGTATATAGATCAGCTTCTTGAATGTGCTATGATTAGAAATCTAAGCGAGGATCCGGATATAGATCCAGAATCTTTCGTAGAGGTATCAGCTGTTAAGGATATGCTTGAAGAGGCACTATAGTGGTAGAAAATGAAAAAGATGTCATACTGATAGTTGACGCTTTAAATTTATTTACTCGTCACTTTATTGCTCATCCTGCAACTGGAGAAAATGGACAGCACGTAGGGGGAATTGTTGGATTTCTATATGCAGTAACAAACTTTGTTGAAAAATACAAAGCAAAGTCTGTAATCATTGTGTGGGAAGGCGGCGGATCTAAGAGAAAAAGAGACATATACAAGAACTATAAACAAAAGAGAAGGCCGGAAAAGTTAAATAGATTCTATGAAGGTGACATACCAGACACAGTCGAGAATAGAAATCATCAGATATCAACGTTAATATCAATTTTTTCAAACCTTCCAGTTATTCAAATGTATGTGCCTGAGTGTGAAGCTGACGATGTCATAGGGTATATCTCAAGATATACATTTAAGAGTAATAGAAAACTAATAGTCTCATCAGATAAAGATTTCTATCAGCTTCTTGATAGCAAGACTATAATATACTCTCCAACATGGAAAAAACTAGTTACATCAAAAGAGGTGAATGAGAAATTTAAGATATCTCCTGAGAATTTTTGTCTCGCAAAGGCAGTTTGCGGAGATCCCTCTGATAATATTAAAGGAGTAAAAGGTGCAGGATTTAAAAGCCTTTCAAAAAGATTTCCTGAATTTAATCACTCTGATACTTTTCACATATCAGATCTTATTACAAGGTGTGATGAGATGATTAGAGAAGGAGTAAAATTAAAAATTGTTGAGAATATACATTCCTCTGAAGATCTCATAAGAAGAAATTGGAGGCTAATGTATCTTGATACAGCAAATCTAGCTGGGTCTCAAATAATAAAAATTGAAAACATTATTGATACTTTTAGCCCAAATAGAAATAAAATTAACATAATGCGGATCCTTCTAGGAGAGGGAATTCAGCAGTTTAATGTCGACAGGATGTTCCTGTCTTTCAAATTCGTCGGATAATATAAATGAATGATAGTCACCCGCATTTCGGACAATACGGAAAGCAATTTCAAGAGAAGATATTTCAGGGATTTATCACAGATCAAAAATGGGCAGCACAAATGATCGAAGTGATGACGCCTGCGTACTTTGAATCAAAATACTTAAAATATCTTATTGAGAAATATTTTAGCTACTATCAAAAATACAAGGCTTTTCCAACTCTACCTCTTTTAATAACAATAATAAGGGATGACCTAAGGGAGGGAAATGATATAATTCTAAGAGACCAGATTGTAGAGTTTCTTCATCGAATCAAGATGAATCCAGATATTGGAGATCTAGGGTTTGTCAAAGATAAGTCTCTTGAGTTTTGCAAGAAGCAGGCTCTTAAAGATGCTCTTGAGCGCGCAGTTGAACTAATAGCAACTGACAAGTATGAATCAGTTGTAGATCTCATGAAAAACGCAATACTGAAGGGTATGCCATCTTCAATTGGTCATAATTTCTTTGAAGACTTTGATGCAAGATTTGCAAGAATATCAAGAGTCACATGTCCGCTTGGCTTAAAGCAGCTTGATAAGAAAGATGTTTTAAACGGAGGCTTAGGGCGAGGAGAGATAGGTGTTATCACAGCACCAACTGGTGTTGGAAAGTCTCACTTCTTAGTTCATGCTGGTGTTGAAGCTCTAAAGGTGGGAAAGAATGTTGTTCATTATACATTTGAACTCTCAGAAAATGCTGTAGGCTTAAGGTATGATAGTAATCTTTGTAGTATTCCTAGTAATGATGTCATTGATCATAAAGATGAGGTCATAGAAAAATATAATAATATGGATCTTGGAAGGCTAATAATCAAGGAGTATCCTACAGGGTCTGCAACGGTTCTTACTTTAAGAAATCATATAGAGAAGCTTTTACTCAAATCATTCGTTCCTAGCTTAATAATTATTGATTATGCGGATATTATGAGATCTTCAAGAAGATTCGATTCTCTTCGCCATGAGTTAAAGTTAATTTACGAAGAGTTGAGGAATCTTGCTATGGATCTAGGGCTGCCTATATGGACTGCTTCACAAGCAAATAGGGAGGCATCAAATGCAGATATTGTGGGCTTAGAAAATATGGCAGAGGCATATGGAAAGGCAATGGTTGCAGATGTTGTCCTCTCTATGTCTAGAAAACCACTTGAAAAAGCCAGCGGTACAGGAAGATTATTTGTTGCAAAAAATAGAGCAGGCAGAGATGGCATATTATTTCCTATACACTTAGATTGCTCTATGTCAAAATTGAAAATCGTAAATGATTCAGATGAGATGACACTCAACGAAGTGATGAAATCTGACTCTACATCTATGAAAAAATTGCTTAAGCAAAAGTGGAAAGAAGTTAACGGTGAGTGATATTTGTTGTAAGAATTAATTCTAGGATTTAAAGTGAAATTAAAGTTTAATCAAGTTTTTGACAAGAGTGTAGAGTATTTTAATGGTGATACTTTACCTGCAAACGTGTTTACTACAAAGTATGCTCTAACTAATAGAGACGGAGAGTTTGTTGAATCTTGTCCCGATGATATGCATAAGCGATTAGCTAGTGAGTTTGCAAGAATAGAGGCAAATTACTCAAACCCACTTTCAGAGAAAGAGATATACAATCTTTTTAAAGATTTTAAGTACGTAGTTCCCCAAGGCAGTCCGATGGCTGGAATTGGAAATGACAATCAGATTCAATCAATATCAAACTGTTTTGTCATACAACAACCTCACGATTCATACGGTGGAATTTTAAAGACTGACCAGGAGCTTGTACAGATTGCAAAACGACGTGGAGGTGTAGGTTTTGATATTTCCATGCTTAGACCAAAAAGTATGCCAACTGGCAATGCAGCAAGGACAACTGACGGAATAGAAATCTTTATGGATAGGTTCTCTAACTCTTGCAGAGAGGTGGCACAAGGCGGCAGAAGAGGAGCATTGATGATAACCATCTCTGTTCATCATCCTCAGATACGTGATTTTACAAAGATCAAAAGAGATATAAAGAGAGTAACTGGAGCAAACATATCAATTAAATTGACTGATGAGTTTATGAACGCTGTGAAAAGTGATTCAGATGTTCAGCTAAGATGGCCCGTTGATTCATTATCTCCAGAGGTCTCTGAGATGGTATCGTCTAGAGCACTTTGGCATGAGATAATAGAGTCAGCTCACTCTTCAGCAGAGCCAGGTTTGTTGTTTTGGGATACTGCAAAGAGAATGACTCCGTCAGACATATACTCAGATGAGGGGTTTGGATCAGTGTCTACTAATCCGTGCGGAGAGATAATCTTGTCTCCTTACGATAGTTGTAGACTCATGCTTATTAATTTAACTTCTTTTGTAAAGAATCCGTGGTGTGATAATTCAGAATTTGATTATAAAAATTTTGGGAATATTGTCCAAAAGGCACAACGCTTAATGGATGATATGGTAGATCTTGAGATTGAGCAGGTTAATAAAATTTTAAGAAAGATAGATGAGGATCCTGAACCTGATGAAGTTAAGAGAATAGAGAGAGATCTCTGGACCAATATAGAGACTCAGGCTCAGCTAGGAAGAAGAACAGGCCTCGGAGTCACTGGCGTCGGAGATGCTTTGGCAATGTTAGGTCAAAGATACGGAAGCGAGAAGAGCATAGAGACTGTTGAAAAACTTTATAAGTCTTTGGCTTTAAATGCATATAGATCATCTTGTATTCTTGCAAAGGAGCGAGGAGCATTTGAAGTACATAATCATGATAAAGAAAGAGGCCATCCATTTCTTGAAAGAATATGGGAAGCAGCACCTGATGTATACGATATGTCAAAGAAATACGGTAGAAGAAACATTGCACTAACAACAACAGCACCTGCTGGGTCTGTTTCAACATTAACCCAGACAACGTCTGGAATAGAGCCAGTATTTAAGCTTCACTATACTAGAAGAAAGAAGTTAACAGGGCAGGATGCTGATGGAAGAGTTGACTTTGTAGATGATAGCGGAGATAAGTGGCAAGAGTACACTGTGTATCACCACGGATTTAAGTCATGGATGTCATCATCTTCAGGCGGTATATGGTCAAAGGAAGATCTTTCAGATGCTAAGCTAGTAGAAGACAGTCCGTATTTTAAATCTACGTCAAGTGAAATAGATTGGGTTTCAAAAGTTAAAATGCAGGCAGCCGCACAAAAGTGGGTTTGTCATGCAATATCAAATACAACAAATTTACCTGAAGATGTAGACATTGAAACAGTTAAAGATGTTTATATGACTGGGTGGCAGCTTGGATGCAAAGGAGTTACAGTCTATAGAGAGGGATCTAGGACTGGGGTTTTAGTATCATCAAACACAACAAATAATGATGAAAAACCGTGTAAGAGAAATGGAAGTAAAATAGTATACAATGATGCACCAAAACGACCAAGAGAGCTTCCATGCTCTGTTCACACAGCTAATATTAAGGGTGAAAGCTGGACAATACTAGTAGGAATGATGGATGGAAATCCATATGAGGTTATTGGCGGTTTATCAAAATATGTAGAGATTCCAAAAAAGTATACTGAAGGTATTATAATAAAACACCCTAGAAAAACTATGAATTCAAAGTACGATCTTAAGTTTGGAGAAAATGGAGATGAGGTAGTAATAAAAGATATAGTCTCTGTGTTTGATAATCCAAACTACGCAGGTTTTACAAGGACGCTATCTTTAACAATGCGACATGGTGTCCCTATCAACTTTATAGTTGAGCAGCTTCAAAAAGATAGAGACGCTGATCTGTTTAGCTTTGCAAAGGTTGTCTCTAGAGTTCTTAAGAAGTATATCGAGGATGGAACAAAGCCAGGAAACGGATCTTTTGAGTGTTGGTGCAAGGCTGAAGAAGACAAAGAGATATCATATCAGGAAGGATGTGTTACATGTTTATCATGCGGTTTTGCAAAGTGTGGATAAGCTATGACAATAATATCACATTCACGAAAATTTATATTTCTAAAATCAGAAAAGACTGCAGGGACAAGTCTTCTTCAATCTCTTGGAAAACATTGCGGTAATAAAGATATTGTTTGCGGCACAGGCAGAAAATATCATAGTGAATATCCCGACTATAGTAAAAATAACGAAGGATTTATACAGCACATGACAAGTGAAAGAATTATTAGAGAGATACAGCCAAGATATAAAAACTGGAAAGAAATATGGAACTCTTATTTTAAATTTACATCTATAAGAAATCCCTGGGATCAGCATGTCTCAAACTATTGCTGGAACTATGCAAAGGCTGGTATTAACAATCCTATTGATAAAAAAAAAATAGCCATGCCAGGAGATAAAAATTTTAAAAATTTATTTAAGGAATCTATTAACTCTCAAGAATCATGCAATTGGGAAAAATATTACTTTTACAATAATCTTCCAGTAGCAGATTTTTACATAAGATTTGAATATCTAGAAGAGGATTTTAAACATGTGTGTAGAAAACTAGACATCAAAGATGCTTCTCTTCCTATTATGAAACGCTACAAGGAAAGAGAAATAGGTAGATTTTCGTATAGAAAATTTTACGATAAAGAGACTAGACAGCTTGTTTATAATAAACATATAAATATAATTGAATCATTTGGCTATAAGTTTAATGATAGCTCCAATGTAAAAAATACAATTGAAAATGTGAATAAACTATGACAATAATATCACATTCACGAAAATTTATATTTCTAAAATCAGAAAAGACTGCAGGGACAAGCATATTGCAATCACTAGGCAAACATTGTGCTGGTGAAGATATAGTTTGTGGAACATCTAGACGCTATCACAGAGATTATAAAGATTATAGTATGAACAATAGTGGATTCGATATTCACATGACTAGTGATGCTGCTGTAAGCGCAATGCAATCTAAGTACAAAAAATGCTGGAAAGAAATGTGGAACTCTTATTTTAAATTTACAAGTATAAGAAATCCCTGGGACCAATACGTTTCAAGCTATTGCTGGACTATGGCAAAAAGGTGTATAATGGAGGGTCGATCCGCTCAGCACATTAGTAAAAGCATTATTATGCCAGACAGACCAGATTTTAAAGATCACTTTGCTAGACATATTCAGCTCTCTAATTCTAACAACTGGGAAAAATATTATTTTTGTAACAATCTTCCAGTAGCAGATTTTTACATAAGATTTGAATATCTAGAAGAGGATTTTGAATTTATATGTAAAAAACTAGATATCAAATACAAGTCGCTTCCTTTTATGAAAAATTATCAAGAAAGAAGAAGAGATGAATATCACTATGCTGACTTTTATAATGAAGAGACTAGACAGCTTGTTTACAACAAGCATATAAATATAATTGAATCATTTGGCTATAAGTTTAATGATAGCTCCAATGTAAAAAACACATTGAAAAATATTTATAGACATAATGATAAATAAGCTAAGGAGTGAAGTGGCATATTCAGAAAAAGTAATTGATCATTTTGATAATCCTAAGAATGTAGGATCACTTGACAAGAATGATCCTTCAGTGGGAACTGGGTTGGTCGGAGCACCAGCCTGCGGCGATGTGATGAAATTACAAATTAAGATTAGTGATGAAGGTATTATTGAAGACGCAAAATTTAAGACATTTGGTTGCGGCTCTGCAATAGCATCTAGCTCTTTAATTACAACCTGGGTTATGGGTAAATCAATTTATGATGCATCACTTATTAAGAATTCTGATATTGCAGAAGAGCTTAATTTACCTCCAGTGAAGATTCATTGCTCTGTGCTTGCAGAAGATGCAATAAAGGCAGCAATTAAGGACTACAGGAATAAAAATGAAAATAAGTGACATACAAGACTTAATAGATGAAGAAATTAACCCTGTACTTGAGTCACATGGCGGGTTTATATCGATTAAAGAACTTGATGAGTCTAATAAGATTTTGAAGCTTATTATGGGCGGCGGTTGTCAAGGTTGTGCATCTTCAAAGACGACAATGATAAACGGCGTCAGAGGGCATATAATGGAAGCATTTCCAGAGATCATAGAAATCGAAGACGTGACAGATCACATTGCAGGTGAAAATCCATACTATGCTAACGGGGACACAGATGGCAATAACAATAACTAATTTTGCTAAAGATAAAATAAGCACTATTCTTAAACAGCGACAGACACCTGATTACTATCTTAAAGTATCACTTCAAGGAGGCGGTTGCTCTGGCTTTATGTATAGCTATGATTTTATTAAATCTCCTGACGATAAAGATAAGGTATTTGACTTTCAAACAGTTAAGATTTGTATAGATATCAAATCTTATCTTTTTTTAAATGGAATGGAAATTGATTATCAAGAAGATTTACTTAAGTCTGGTTTGGTGTTTAATAACCCCAAGGTCACAAGATCTTGCGGGTGCGGGGAATCAGTAACATTTTAACAATTTTGAGGTTGTAAATGAAGTGGGTAACGAAAATATCTCCTCTAATAAAGGAGATAGAGCTTAGAAAGAATCCCGTAATAGTAAGGGTAAATAAGTTTGATGAAGATTCAGCAAAGAAATTTGATCAAGAAGTAGCGCAAGCACACAATACAGGCCAAAAAGTAATACCTGTTGTGATTGACTCTTATGGCGGTCAAGTTTATAGTTTAATGTCTATGATTAGTGCAATAAAGAATGCAGAACTACCTGTTGCAACAATAGTAGAGGGAAAGGCGATGTCATGCGGTGCTATTCTCTTCTCTTTTGGAACAGACGGGTATAGATTTATGGACCCTAACGCAACAGTTATGATTCATGATGTCTCGTCTATGGATATGGGAAAGGTTGAGGAGCTTAAGGCTGGCGCAAAAGAAGCAGACAGATTAAACGAAATTGTTTATAAGATGATGGCACAAAATTGTGGAAAAAAAGACGATTATTTTATGAAGATTGTCGATAAAAAGAAACATGCAGATTGGTTTTTAGATGCTGAAGAGGCGAAAAAGCACGGTATGGCAAATCATTTAAGGGTGCCAAAAATTAATATCTCTGTCGATGTTAGCATAGATTTTGAATAGTGAAAATATGAAAAATATAATATTAGAATATGTGTGGCTTGACGGCTACTCCACGCAAAATTTAAGAAGCAAGATTAAGGTTTTGCATACTGATAATTTAAAGATCGACATTGAAGATGTTCCGGTTTGGAATTTTGACGGAAGCTCAACAAGACAGGCACCTGGATACGATTCAGAGTGCTTGCTTTCTCCCGTGAGGCTTTATGGTCTAACAGGAGGTTATCACTATGTGATGTGTGAGGTGCTGAATTCAGATGGCACTCCTCACGTTTCAAACTCAAGAGCTTTGCTTGCAGAGCTTGGGGATAATTTTAATGAAGCAGGGTTTTGGTGGGGATTCGAGCAGGAATATTTTATAACAAAAGATAAGAGTCCAATTGGTTTTCCGCAGACTGGGCATCCTGACTCACAAGGAAGATATTATTGCTCAGTTGGCGGAAGTAATGCGATTGGTCGAGATATTGCTACCGCACATCTTTATAATTGCCTAAGGCTTGGAATAAAACTAACAGGTATAAATGCAGAAGTGGCTCCGTCACAGTGGGAGTATCAGTGCTTTGCTGAAGATACTCTTAAGGCTTGCGATGATCTCTGGATGAGCAGATATTTTCTGCTAAGAGCAGCAGAGAAAGAAGGACTAGATATAGACTTTTCACCCAAACCAGTGAAGGGCGACTGGAATGGTTCCGGCTGCCACACAAATTTCTCAACTAGAGAGATGAGAAATATTGGTGGATATCCTCTTTTTAATGATGTACTAGAGAATTTTAGGGAATATCATAAAACTCACATGGGGCAATATGGTGAAAATAATGACCAAAGACTTACGGGAGACCACGAGACACAAAAAATTAATATGTTCTCTTGGGGTATAGCTGATAGAGGCGCATCATTAAGGGTGCCATCATCTGTTCCTAATGATGACTGGAAGGGATATCTTGAGGATAGAAGACCAGCATCAAATTGTGATCCATATAGTGTCGCATTAGAAATTGTTAAGTCAACTTTATTTCTTAGGTAAGTTATAAAATAGTTATGTCTATTATGCTTATATCAACACACGTTTGTAAGACACAGAATATAGGTGTTTACGGAAGCCTCTTTGGTGGGACAATGCTTGGATGGCTAGACGAAGCTGGTGCTGCATTTGCTGCTCAAATTTGTGGAAGCCCAAGGATGGTTACTAAGTCAATATCTGAAGTTGTATTTGAAAAGCCAGTGAGACCAGGCCAGATAATTAAGATATATGGCGATGTCTTAGAGATCGGAAGATGCTCAATAACTATCAGTCTTCAGGCTAGAAGACATAGTGTATATAACGGTTCTCAAAGAAAGGTTTGTACGATTGATATGGTTTTTGTTAGAATTGACGGCGACGGCGAGCCTGTTCCGATTAAAACCATAATGAAAGGGTACGAAGACAGAAGAAGAATCCAAGAAGATAAGGAAGGTGAGTGTGGCGATAGATAAGATTTTTTACAATAAGAGCTCTGCAGATAGTTTAGGGTGGGATCCTACGTGGTTTGGAGAGAAAGAGTTTGATAATAACTTAATTACTGCAATTAAAAAGTGGCAGAAAGAAAAAGGATTAGTTGCAGATGGACTTTGTGGACCATCTACTTACAGAAGAGTATGGACAGAGAGAGATGCAGAGATTGATGAGTACAGACCCTACGATCACAAGAAAAAGGATAAAAGTTATATTGTTCATAATGGTCATTTTATTCCTATAAAGTGGGATAAAGTAGTCTTGTGGTCTGACAACGGAGGATTTAAAGCCCGAGCGGGAGCATATACAAGCTATGCAGGAAAACCTGACAGAAAGCCTATCATGTTTGTTAATCATTGGGACGTGTGTCTATCGTCAGAGTCTTGCGCAAAGGTCTTAAACAAGAGAGGAATATCTGTTCACTTTCTTATTGATAACGATGGGACAATCTATCAGATGCTAGACACTCAGCACAAGGCATGGCATGCAGGAATTTCAAATGGTGTCGGAGGCAACGAGAGAGGTGTCGGTGTAGAGATATCAAACGCGTATTACACAAAGTATCAGTCGTGGTATGAAAGGCACGGATTTGGGGAAAGGCCGATACAAGAGAACGGTGTTGTCCATGGATCAACTCTTTCTCCGTTTATGGATTTTTACCCTGTGCAAATTGATGCTCTAAAGGCTCTTTGGCAGTCGATGCATGATGGGCTTAATATTCCTCTTAAATACCCGGAGACATCTGATGGAGAGCTTAACACGAGTGTTCACAAGGACTGTGTGCGCGGAAAGTTTGAAGGAATATGCAATCACTATAACTTCACGAAAGGGAAGATTGATTGTGCAGGTCTAGAGATAGACAAGATTTTAGAAGACATGTAGCCTCGGGGTATAAATTGTCATATGAGCGAAGAATTGTACTATACAGCGACAATGTGGGATCAGTTGAGTATGTATCACATATGGGGACCGATCTTAGTGTTGTTAATAGTGCTAGGGTGTCTTTTGGAAAGAATAAAGCCGTTTTAGACAATAAAGATAAAAAACTTATACAGTATCTTATTAAGCATAAACACACAAGCACACTTGAGCATAATGTTGTCACATTCCGTTTTTGTGTGCCCCTATATATCCGTAGCCAGCATCATCGTCACAGAACCTGGTCATACAATGAAATCTCTAGAAGATATACCGATATTGACATACGGTTCTATGAGCCACAAGAGTTTCGCACTCAACACAAATCAAATCGACAAGCATCTAATACTGAAGAAATGATCAATCCAATAATGATTCCAGATCTTTCTGATTCTGACTATGGAACGCACGCAAATCAAAGAATTTCTGAACACCACATAACGTCAGTTAATCTATATAACGACTTAATGGCAAAAGGTGTTTGCCGAGAACAAGCCCGCGGAGTTCTTCCTCAGAATCTTTATACCGAATACTACGGCACAGTCAATCTGTCTAACCTCTTGAAGTTTATTGATCTGCGCACTCACGAGGGAGCACAATGGGAAATCCAGAAACTTGCCGAAGCCTGCTTGGACATCGCCACCGATTTGTGGCCAGTCACTGTGAATGCATACCGTGAGATAAGAGTCAGATAATAAACTAGCGAAGCAATTTCTTATCTATAGATTGGAGAAAAAATAATGCAGACTTTAGATAGACTAAGAATGCTTATTGAGAGGAACGGTGGCTTTGTGAATGCCCACGCTCATTTTGATAGAGCCTACACTGCTCAAACAAGCGACTTTGAGAATAACAATGTTAATGCTCATCTGTTTAAAAAGTGGGAGCTAGTCAATAAGTTTAAGTCCGAATCAAGTATAGAGAGATATTACAATCACATCTCAGAAGCCATCGCTATTCAGGTTAAGATGGGATGGAGTAACGCTGCCCTTAGTTTTATTGACTGCGATCAGATAAGTGAGAACAGAGCGCTCACAGCTGCCCTTAAAGCCAAGAGAGACTGGGAAGGCACATATGATCTTAAGATCGCATGTCAAACCTTACAAGGTGTTTTGGAACCAGAGCCTCGTAAATGGTTTGATAAATACGCTGGTGCTTTTGATGTTATCGGTGGATTGCCTCGTAAAGATGAAGGCCGAGAGGCCGAACATATTGATGTCTTGATGAAAACAGCAAAGTGTAATGGGCAAAGAGTTCATGTTCACGTAGATCAATTGAATTCTTCAGACGAGAAAGAGACTGAACTTCTTGCGCGCAAGACAATAGAGCACGGAATGGAGGGAAGGGTTACAGCAGTGCATAGTATTTCATTGGCATGCCATCCTGAGAAATATCGCAAAGAAGTTTATAAGATGTGCCTTGATGCTGACTTAAGTTTTATTTCTTGTCCTACTGCTTGGATCGATCATCGACGAAATGAAAGATTGACCGTCACTCACAATGCGATTACTCCTATTGATGAGATGGTCCCTCTCGGTCTCTGTGTAGCAATCGGCTCTGACAATATATGTGATGTTTATAAGCCATTTTCTGATGGCGATATGATGGCTGAGCTACGATTCCTTCTTGAGGCGACACATTTTTATGATATCGATTCACTAGTTAAGATCGCCACAGAGAATGGAAGAAAGATTATCTCTTAAGGCAACATTTTATATCAAGAAAATTATTTTGAGGTGATAAATGAAAATTATTGAAGTTATAGAAGATGCGATGGTCTCAGCAAAGCTAAGTGATGAGGAAAAGAAAGAATTGGCCAAGCTGATATCTGCAGCATTGCAAAAACAATTCCATATTGCAGCTTATGGAGAGCAGATAAATTTTGAGTAATAATGATTATTTCTTAAGGAGCGAAGAATGAAATTTGTAACTTTCTTGGCATCACAATAAACAACCGTTTATTATTGAAAATGATAAATAAACAACTGTTTATTGTTGAAATAATTTTGAACTGAAGATTTTTTTCTGAGTGTTATACTTATTATAGAGTAGGTTTCTTTAGTAATGCCGTGAAAATTAAATCAGATAGACACTACCTTGTGAGTCTTATAGTTCTTCTATTGATGAATTTGTTCGATTCTATTGCGACGGCCGTGTGGATTACATTGGGCGTAGCTGTAGAGCTGAATCCTCTTATGGATTACCTGTTGGATTTTGGTCCCGGTATCTTTATGTTGACAAAGAACTTGCTGGTTGTACTTTGTGTCTTTCTCTTATGGAGGCTAAGACACTCAGCTTTAGCACGACCTATAGTTCTAGTAACATCTATTGCCTATCTCATAGTTACTATTATACACCTATACGGATTGAGCATGATAGTAACCTGCTTGAGGTGAATAAGTGATAAGCATGCAAACATCAATTAATTTCTTATTAATAGTTCTACTAATATGCGCTTTCTTTACGCTAGGGAGGTGGACAGGTTGGCAAGAAGAGAGGACTAGAGAGCATAAGATACAGCCAAAGTCAAAGCCAATAGTTAGAAAAATAGAGAAAAAAGTAGAGCTAAATAGAAAGAAGTTTAACTTTGAAAATCACCTTGAAGATAGAGCAATAATTGATGCAGAGTATGAGGATGTTGTTGATCTTCAAAAATATATTAAGAGAAGAGATAGCAGAAAAGAGCAGTCAGTAGATGAGACGTCTGAGTTCACGTTTATATACTCAAAGAGAGATGATCGTCTAATACGTGTCCCTAGGGAGATATCTGATCTCCTAGATGAGATTAAAAATCTAAGAGATGACATAGACACAGACACATATCGCTAAAATGATACAGTTGCTAGCGGTGTCTTAGAGACGCTCTAAGACACTCGTTCGAATATCTAAGGTATGTACACATGATAGCTGGCAAGAGGACCCCAGGGGGCTCTACAGCATCGGAAAGTATGCTTCCGATGCCTACCAGATATTCTGCCTGGGAAACTGGAGAGATGTTCAACCAAAGGACCATACCTTAAATGACTACCACAGCTGATTAAAGTCTCAACATCTGTAATATTTACTGTATAACGATATATTTAATATCATAATGCAGAGGCGAAATAATGAAGATAAAACGTAGTCATCTTAGAAGATTAATAAAAGAAGAGCTTGCAAGGGTGCTTAACGAAACTGAAACAGCAGCTGATGCTCTTCCACGTGAAATCCAGAAAAAGCTAACATCTCTTATGAGCCAAATACTTGAGTCAGGATCTGGGAGATTTCAAGCATCTTTCTCTGTAGTGCCTGGTGAGAGACTAGCCTCTGTTTCTGAGGTTGTCGTAGATGAAGCTACAACGCATCCTGCTTCAGCTGACATTGAGAAATTTTTAACATCAGGAAGAGGCAGATTGACTTTGAATGATGTTCCTGAACCTGGCCAATATTATATTACAATTATTGCATAAGGCGATTGTAAATTGAAGCTTGGTGATGTATAATACTAATATAACCAAGCACAGGATGGTTTTTCTAATGACAAGTAAGTTGCTTTTGTTTTGTTCTATTTGTACCCTAGGTTGCTCTGATACAGATATCCTGATTGATTCTTATGGGCTAGATCATCAACCTTCACACTCGATATTCTGCGGCCCAAGTGAGCTCGAGTCGAACTCTCTATACGTGTCGTCTATCTTTACGAAGAGTTACGACTCAGGATATATAGCAGATGTTGCTGTTGTTGAGACAGATGAGATGGATTACCTTGTTAATATGCTGGAGACAGAAGATGGCGAGATCGAAGGATATGTTGAGATTCCATATTCAAGCTGTGAAGACGTCAAGGTTACATTTCTCTCTGAGTAGTAGCACACAAGCAGCATATTTAATCATATGCTAATCACAGAGAAAAGACTTAGACGTCTAATAAGACGAGCGCTACTAGAGCAAGACTCAACGGATAGCGACACTTTAGGTAATAACACATCTGTAGAAGATGATGAATCTGATACCGGTGTAGATACAGAAGATGAGACACTCACTGACAATATTATCAATTCTCTATTTGAAAAGGCCAGAGAAGATATCAAGAGACTGTATCGAGCGGCTGACTATAAGCGAAGGGTAATGGATTCAGGAATTATGGCAAATGAGGAAAAGTTTGACCAATTTCTTGAGAATCTTATGTCAGAGATTGATGAGGCTGTATGGGAACGTAGGGATATACCGAAAGACCAAACACATCTGGGTGAGCTAGAATATAGTCCTTCAACTTCAGATAGTCCGACATATGAGGATTATCTTAGAGAGATTCCTACTGTCATTATTAGTGCAAACAGAATAGCAGGCATTGATAATCAAGAGATTAAGAATCTGCTCGTTCACGAGCTTTCGCACATAGAGAATCGTCTTTTAGATAGCTATTCAGTTCAGCATGGTAGCACCGGCCAAAGAGCATTTAAGAGAGAGATAGGTGATATATTTGTTACACACTCTCAGCTTAGAGGTCTTGGGAATAGGTTTGATACCACTCAGGAGTTTCATGATGTCGTAACAATGTGGACATTGGCTATGGGCCCCAGCCAGCCGAGTCATGAGATGGAGATGAGAGCTAGACTTGCTGAGTTAAGAATAAAGATGGGAAAAATCGGTGAGAGTATGGAGGATGCTATTATATTTGCTAAGACTGCAAGCTTTAATGATCTTGTAAAGAAATACGGAGAAAATCCGGCACATTTTCTTATCTTTCTAGACTATGACAAGGATCTTACTAAATTGACTAATATGGTTGATATGATTGCCAGCGCGTCTCCGCAATCGAAAGTTGATGCTTATGCTTGATAAAATAATTTTGTAAACTTATGCTACTGTGGTATATAATAATAATGCAAACAAACAAGGAGTTTTAAATGCAAATGGCTTTTATCTTTTTCACTTTCCTACTTTCTCCAGCAGCTTTTGCAGGGGATGACGACCATACTAGCTCAAATGGCAAGCAAACTGTAGTCTATAAGCAACGAACAGAGATTGACTTTGAAGGTCTTGAGATCGCAGGTCAGCTTGTAAAGCCTCAAGGCTCTTTTATCCTTGATAGGCGTCGTGCAAACTTTAATCCTCTTATTGAGCTTCGCGTTGATTTTAATCGTGAGATGGATCAGTCTGTAGACGAGATTAGGTAGACAGTAAAATATGCACAAGCTGGCTTATATCTTAAACGAGACTAATTTAATAGTGTAAAATATTACCCGGTGAGTAATGTCAGCTAGAGCAGTTTATCCTCCCTCTGGATCAAGCGGGGAGTTACAGTTTGTAAATAGTTCTGGGTTGCTAGATGCAGCCCAGGCGTTCTGGGACTCTGCTAACTCTAAGCTCTTCATATCTGGAAATCTTGAGGTGCTTGGCACAGAGACTGTCATAGACACTCTACATCTTCAGATTGAAGATCGAATAATTGGTCTTGCAACAGGGTCTGGAGGAGAGGGTGCAGCAGGAGATAGGGGGCTTATATTTCTTATTAGCGGAGAGACAAATCCTTCATTTTACTGGGATGAGTTAGCAGATGAGTTTAGATTTGCAAGACTAAATAGCACACCTGGTGACGCAACATTCGAAAACCCAGATGTTATACCAGCTGGCGGATATCAGGATGTAAGAGTGAAGACAATTCATTCAGTCTCTGGTGCAGCTATTGATACTAGCCAAAGAACATTGGCGTCCATAGGAGATGATGCATTTTTCTTTGTGTCAGGTTCTGGGGGATCAAAAGGGACGTCTCTAAGATCTACTTCTGTTTTCGGAGGAGATGTTGTTATAAGTGGAACTCTTTACGGAGGGTCTCCTTTAAAAATTGGAGGAGAGCTAGAGTTTAGCTCCGCACCGGGAGCAACTACATCTATTCAAAATAAAGACGGCAGTGTCAAGATATTCGCATCTGAAGAGGTTAAAATCGGCTCTGATGCAGGTTCTATTAGACTTATTGATCTTGGCGGATCTACTGCTGGTAAAATTTTTGTTACTGGTTCTGCTAATCCCAAAACAAATAGGCGATTTAAATTTCTATCAAAGGGGCAGATACACTTCCATGGTGAAAATCCTAATGCTGTTTCGCCTGGAAGTGACGTGTTTCTGTTTATGTCAGGAGCAATAGACTCAAAGAAAAATGAAAAAAGAGGGCTATCTTTGTTCGGAGGAGATCTTTTATCCTCTGGATCTTTAATATCTCTAGGTGGAATTTCCGGATCTTTAACAAGATTACATGATAATACTTCATATCTAATTTCAGGAAATGATATAACAATAGCTTCATCCTCTAATGGATCAGTAAGTATTTCATCTAATGCACAAGATCAAAGAAATAAGTTTGTGTACGATGTTACTGGTTCACATAGCGCAGAGAACAATCTAGTTATACCGTCTCTTGATTTTTCTTTAGTTAGCTTTGATCCAAAAAGAGTCGATGTGTTTGTTAATGGACAGCTTATGACTTCGGGATCTTCAAAAGACTATACTATACCAGATCTGACTGCTTTGAAATTTTATTTTCAGTTGCTGTCTGGCGACATTGTATCAGTTAGAACTTACTAGCGTGAAATAGGATTGATTTTTCATAGATTATTCAATTTTTATTTAGTAGATTTCCTAATATTTATAACTGAACAGTTTTAATAGATAGCATTAAATGAAAGAGTATTCTACATCTGATTTGTCCCTAGCAGCATTTTTACTTATGCGAGGGCTTCAGTTAAAGAGTGCAGAAAAAACTTCATCTGGAAGATTTAATTTTGTATTCAGCGATCCTGACGGAAAGGGAAAATTACTATCCTTAGAGTTTTTAAACAGTGATTTCTCAAAGTATGATAATCATGTCAGAAACCTGAAGAAGGTAATATATAATAAATGAACGGGCTCTTTGGGTCTCTTCAGTTTTAAAAAGTTAGCTATAGTTTAGACACTGTTAAGCATTAAGTTAGTAAGACGTTTGGTTCATGATGCTAAAGAGCACGTTGTGTGTCTCTTTGCAAGCTTAATGCCTAAATAATAGGAAAACTATAATGGCTCAGAAAACAAAAATTAGAGCGACTCAGATCTCGGCGTCAATGCCTACTGATACTGCAGCCGCCGCCGCTGCAAGCGGCTTGGTCGTATCTCACTTAAGCGGTACTCTTGCTCATATAGCATCTGCTATCAAGAGAGTTCACGGTGCTTCTTCGTTCACGAATTCAGCTGCCGGTGTCTTTGGACATACTCTTAAGTCTGACACATCAAATACGGATGCACTCGGTACATCATCTATAACATGGTCAGATCTCTTTCTCGGCGATGGTGCAGTTATCAATCTTGGTGAAGATCAGGATATCACCTTGACTCACGTTGCTGATACTGGTGTCGAAGTCGGCGGTTCTAACGCAAATGGTACAAACCTTCGACTTAACAACTCAGCAGCTGACGGTGACGCAAGAGTTGAGTATCAGCTTGGCGGAACCACTGTCTGGTCAATGGGTGTTGAAGATGGCGACTCAGACAAGTTCGTTATCGAAGATGGTGCTGGTGCACTGGGAGCAGATCCCGCATTCGAGATCGCAGCTGACAAGTCAGCTAAGTTCTTTGGAACGTTAGAAGCTACCACATCAATCACAATCGGCTCTGCTGCTATGAGCGAGGCTGACCTGGAGCAACTTGACGGTATCACAGCTGGTACAGCTGCAGCTTCTAAGGCTCTTGTCTTGGACGCCAGCAAGGATATCGGAACAATTCGTAACCTTACCATTGACGGCACATTCTCAGACGGTAATTACACCTTCGACACTAGCGGAAACGTGACTGGTCTTGGTTCTGTCGGTTCAGGTGCTATTACTTCAAGTGGTATCATTAAAACGGATGACGGAACTGAAGCTACTTCGACAACTGACGGTTCTTTACAGACCGACGGTGGTTTAAGTGTTGCTAAGAGCGCTGTTATCGGTGACGATTTGGATCTCTTGTCTGACGGTGCAATTCTTAGCATTGGAAGCACTTCTAAGTTCGTCTTAACAGATCAGGGTGCAAACAACGCTGTGATGGCAGCTTCTGGTGCCAGACTCGCATTTGGTAATGCTGGTGAGTATATTAGTGGCGACGGAACTGATTTAAAAGTTGTTTCAAGTGGAGATGTCGACATCACAGCTACATTGGTTGATGTAACTGGTGCCGGTGCTTTCAGTGGAAACCTAACAGTTGGTGGAAACTTAGATATCAACGGTACAACAACAACAGTTGATTCAGTCAACCTGTCAGTTAAGGATTCAATCATAGCTCTCGGTGTCTCAGGATCAGACGGCGGATATTCAACAACTGGTGATAGAGGTATTTTATTCCCAAGAGGTACTGATGATTCTGAAGTTGCTGGTTTGTACTGGGATGGCAGCAGATTCAACATGACTGTTTCAAAAACTGGACCGCTATCTGGATCGTTTGGTTCGGCCAGCGGATATAACAAGTTGATGCTTGGAAGAGTTGAGTTTGATTCAGCAGCTGATTACATTAGAGTTAACACTCATATGGAACTTAAAGCTGCAGCAGATATCATTCTCGACCCAGGCGGTAATAACGTTGTTCCAGGCAGCGACAATGCCGATGCTCTTGGTTCTTCTGGTACAGCTTGGGCTGATCTATTCCTTGGCGACGGTGCTGTTGTTAACTTCAATGCCGGTGATGTGACAGTGACACATGCATCAAATCTTCTAACGGTTGGTGGCGGACACTTGCGAGTTGATGGAAGTAACAAGATGCAGATTGGTGGTCCTAATGACTACCTTCAGCTTGACACTGATCTTAAGATCATTTCTTCTGCAGATGTTGTCATCGACCCTGTAGGCGGAGAGCTAAAGGTTGACGGTAATGTTGTTCCTAACTCTGACTCTGCTGACTCACTCGGTGCCTCTGGGACAGCGTGGGCCAAGCTTTGGGTTGATGATATTTCTCTAGCTGGTCAGGGTCGTATTGATCTTGATGCTGATGGTGATACATCAATTCGCTCTAATATTGATGACGTTATCAAATTTGAGATTGGCGGAGCTGATAAGATTCAGATGACTACTACAGTGATTGCACCTGATACAGATGATGGAATGGCTCTTGGTAAGACGACAAACAGGTGGTCAGATCTCTTCCTTGCAGAAGGTGGTGTTATCAACTGGGATGACGGCGATGCTACATTGACTCAAGCTAGTGACATTGTAACTCTAGCTGGTGCAAAATTAGATGCTCAGCTAAGATATAGTGTTAATAACGTAGCTAATGGCGGTGTCTTAATGACAGCATACGACGGATCAGCTGCTGTTGCTGATCTTGCACTAGACCTTGATGGTATGAATGACATTGGTGCAGATCTTGCTGATGCTGATCTCATCGCAGTCGATGACGGTGCAGCCGGATCCAATAGAAAATGTGCAATGTCAAGAGTTGTAACATACATTCAGTCACAGCTTGTTCAGAAAACCACTCTTGAGATCTCTGCAGGAGTTGCATCAGACACTGATGTTGATCTCACGTTCGAAACTGATTCCGACTGGACCGACGCTGGCTCAACCCAGAAAGAAGTCTATGTCAACGGTCAGCTTATGCTTGAAGGCACTAATGCCGGAGCAAACAAGGACTTCTACCCTGGAGGATCAGCCGGACGTATTAAGTTTGAGTTTGGCCTTGAGGCAGGTGACGTCATTCAGTCAATTCTTAGAGCAGGATAGCTAGACTTTAGACCTTAGGTCTAATACTTATAGTTTCCCAGTGGGGAGCCACATAATGTGGCTCCCCGCATTTGTTTATAAACGAGATACATATGTGATGTATAATTTGTGATAACAACAGAGAAAAAAAGGTGTTATTGTGAAAGAGATAGATTATTTAAATAGATTTGAAGAAGATCTGCAGAAAATTCTCACTAGGCAAAGCAGAGAGGATCCTGCACGGCAGACTGTATATTCAAAAATTCACAGCCAGGTAAAGCTTGCTTGTGAGCGAGAGATATCTAGGGTAAAAAGTGAAAACTATGACCTAGCAGCATATCTTGAAAATTTTTCAAATGGATTGCTAGTAATGATATCAGATGTACAAAGGTCTGAGTTTATTGAGACCGTTAGAATATCTGCTAGAGAAGATCTTTTAAATGACATTCTAGAGAGTGTAAGAAAGGAAGCAGATAATTTGCAAGCTATTGAAGACAGAGATGGACAGGCTGAGAGAGAAAGTAGAGACCTAAGGTCTATAGGCGAAAGACCTGTCGGAATGAAAGAGAAGCGCTCTCTGTCTAAAGAGTCCTCTGATGATGCTGAACTAGATTAATAGTTATTAGATATGCCTATTAATTTAAAAAAGACAGTAAACTTTGGCTCATCTAAGTCTGGCCTATCTGCAGTTGGATACAGACTATATGACACAGATGGAACTCTAAGCGGAAGCAGAGTTGAAGGTTCAACAATTGGCGAAGTTTTAAGTGGCGCAGGAATATACTCTGGAAGTGTCCACATTGCTGATGGCTTTATAGGAAGCATCCTGTGGGACACCGGGGAAGCCACACCAATATACGCCTCAGATGATATTGATAATGTTATTCACACGCTATCAATGATATCTTCTAGTGTTGACTTTACAAGACACGTCACCGCCGGAAGATGGCACATAACCTCTTCCGGAAATGACAAGCATATGGTATTCTACAAAGAGGATAATTCTACAGAAGTCATAAGATTTAATTTAACTGATGAAGATGGAGATGCAACTGTGGCATCAGTGTTTCAGAGAACTAAGGTGTAATGTCTTTAGTACTAAGAGGAATGGGACCTTGTGACGCTGGGCATGCAAGGCTTGTATCAATGGGATTTGGTACAACTTGTGAAGTGTCTGTTGAGACTGAGACTTTATTGCCAGCAAAGGGAAGAAGCTCTAGAAGATATGATGGATACCAGAGGTATATTCCAGATGTATATACTATTACTGCCAGGCTTACAGAGATCAACGGCATTAGTCTTCTACATCCGATAACAGAAAGCACTCGTGGCGAGATTGACTTATCTGGAGATTTTGTTATAAGACTGATTGATAAGATTAGAATTGCAAAGACAACTCCAAAGAAGACCATATTTATTAAAGTTATAGACATCTTTAAAAGAGAGTGAAAAATGCAACAGATTGATCTAGATTTAGACAAAGAGAATGAGCTAGTTTTTAAGCTTTCAATAGAGGGGACAAAGCCCGCTTCAACAAAAACACGTTTTTTGCTTGAGTCAAGTGAATACTCACTTGTTTTTCCAGCTTCAAACTCTGCCGACGGCGAGGTTTCCGTCTTGATTCCCCCTCTTGAGAATATTATACAAGAGGGTTTTCACACTGGAACACTAGAAGTGATTGTTGATGACAGAGTTTTTACTCCGATAAAAATTGATACAAATTTTGAGAAATCAGTTAGTGTTGTAGCAGAGGCTGTTGTTGCAAGAAGAAAAGAGACTAAAGTGATGGCTTCTCATCCAGTTGTTGTATCTAGAAAAAAAGAAGCCAAGCCAGATAGGCCCAGACCTGAGCAAAGAAATAGAAAAAGACCAGGCCAGAGAGAGATGGTATCTGAGTCTCGTAATCAAAAAAGTGAAAAGTCTTTAGAGACCTGGATCAAGACTCTAGCAGAGAGAAAAAATATAAAACTAACACATTCTCAAATAGCAGAAATAACAAAAAAATATAATACTTTAAAGAAAAAGAGGTAAAAAATGATTCATGCGCTTCTAGAGATTTATCTATCTGGAGTTTGTCTTTTTCTTGCTATATCATTATTGAGAATAGAGACATGTCATCTAGACACGAAGATTAGCAGATCAAGAGAGACAAAGGCGCTCCTTAAGCAAAAGATTCGTAGATACAAAAGAGATATCAGAATGTCTTTTGTGTGGCCAGCTCTTTTATATAGATTGTTAAAATCTTATTTTGAAGAGATAAAGAAATCTGAATAAGAACAAGATGATAAATCTAAAAAAAGTTCTACTCAAGATAAGGTATCTACAAGAAGAACATAATGATTGCTTAGATTTATACAATAAAGCAAAATATGAACTTGAATCTATCATTAGGCAAACCCATTCAGATCTTAATGTGTTTGATAAAGATATAGATAGAAAATTTTTAAAATCTGGTATAGAAGATATAACTTCTACAGCAGAGTGTGAAAGTCAAAGCATAGATAGTCAACAGTGGGCAAAAAAACTATTTAGAAAAATAGCAATGATCACACATCCTGATAAGATTCCAGATGAGCTGAGTCAATCAGTTAAGGATAAATTTTTAATATTATATCAAAAATCTAATATTCTAATCGATGAATGCGATTATGTTGGTCTTGTAATGATAGCTGATGAGCTTAATATAGATCTAGCACAGCTAAGCGTTCATGATTGGAAAATATTTAAAGAAAAGCAAATAGAAATTGAGAAAAAAATAATAAAATTAAAACAGTCTATCTACTGGGTGTGGTTACACTCATCTGATGATAAAAAAAATAATATCATAAAGGAGTTTATCAATCAGCGTGGGTGGACATCAAAAAATGCTGTAAGGAATAAGTCTAGAACCGGCCCTGGAAAGCATCCAGGAAAGTCTATATCCTGGGCGCGATCAAAGATAAACATCACCAATAAGAAAGATGACTAAGATTTAAACTTGCTCAATCGTGCAACACCGTTAGACACAGTGACATATGTCTGATGAGAGACCCAATCACCGGCATTTATATACGTTTTAATATGCTCGTTTTCATCAATCCAGATAAGTGCTTCAGGATTGTGAGTGTGCCCCATGATAAACACATCAACGTCTTCATTTTCTCTTAGTATATGAATAACACTTCTTAGCTTGTGACGCTTTATCTGAATTCTTGTCCACCAGTCCGTGAAGTCAAAATTAAACGTGAACTCTAGCACATTCTGAAGAACGGACAGAAATTTAATAAAAATCTTATTGTGTATTACACCTTTGTCATATTCATCACCATGCTCTATTCTAAATTTTCTTCCGTTTTCTTCAAACTCATATCTTTTCATAAAGATTATTCTAAAGAATTGTTCCCCTATTAGATTTACAAAGCTTTCGTCGTGATTTCCAACCACATAGATTATTTTCTTATTATAGTCTATTGCGTTAACTATCTCCATACACCTCTTTGTAAATACAGGTATTTTTATGAAGTCAACTATGTCGCCAGCAAGTATCAGCTCATCATATTCGCAAGATTGAATAAACTTAAGAAGCTCATCAGATTTATAGAATTTTGTACCAATGTGAGTGTCAGATATGATAACTCTTTTCATTTGAACAAACCTGTGTTGTATAATAATATTATATTAATCAAATGAAATGTGTTTTGCAATATTTTAATAATTAATCAAAAATAATGCTAATACAATAATGTCTATGATGTATATAATTGAAAATAATCTTAGATGAAACAAGCTAAAAACGTAGAGAGGTAAAAGTGGAATCATTGAAATTTTCAGACGAAGTTATTGCACAAGTTGCAAGACTTGTGCAGCTTGCTATACTTACAGGAACCGATATAGTAGACAATCTTAGAATGCTGTCTGTGACAGAGTCTGAGTCAGAAAAGGGAGTCTTGGTTTTGACAGATGAGTATAGGAATATTGCAGAAGATCAGCTTGCAAAACTTATGGGCGAGCTTGAAGACTCTGTTACAGAAATGACATAAACAATAGAATGCAAGACAAGCTTAAAATAATGTTTGGACTAAGAGAGCAATTTATGAATTCTCTTAGCGAGAAATTACCAGACACAAATCCGTCGTTTCCTCTTGACTTGTCAGAAAAAGTCAACCAGCAATATGTTAGAGATATTGCGCTAAGAGGAGTCGAAGAGATGTTTGAAGCTTTACAACATCTTAAAAACTGGAAGCCCCATAGAGAAACTGAAAATAAAGATTTCAATAGAGATGAGTTTCTTGAAGAGATTGTAGATTCATTTAATTATTTTTTCTCACTTCTAATATTATCAGGATTTGACTCAGAGGATCTTTTCCAAGCATATATCAAAAAGGATCAGGTTATTCATGAGAGACTCAAAGACGGATACTAGATCTGGAACGTTTATCAGCATAACATCTGGAAAGACATATAAGTTTAACTCTTTAGATGACCTGGAGTCTGTGCTTATTTTACTTGATGATTGTAAACACACTGGAGATATTTTATTTGATAATAGTAATACATCATTCACATTTTCTTTAATGGAAAAAAGTATTGTTATAGGACTTTTAGACTATATGCGTCAATGCAAAGATTTCGACATATAAGAGACGGTAAGGGAGAAAGTTAATGTCAAGTAGAATAAAAAATCTTTTTGAAATTCAGAGATTATTCAATAAAGAGATCTATGGGTCCAATCTAAGTGATGAAGATCTTGATAGGTTTACACAGGATCTTGCACTCTGTGCACATTCAGAGATTAGCTCCTTAATATCAGCAACGCAATACAAGAAACATCACTCATTTAAGGAGCCTGCTGGTCTCAATGAGTCTCGAATAGTTTATGAGTCTGTTGATGTTATAAGATATATCATGGCCATTCTTAATCTTTGGGATGTTGATTTCGCTAGATTTGAAGAAGCGTTCTATAAAAAAGATATCTATCTACATGCTAGAAGAGATATTGATAATAGCAGATGGATGAGACAGCCTGTTGTAATAGTTGATATTGATGATGTTCTAGCAGAGTTTAGAGAGGGTTTTGCTCATTGGCTTGAAAAGACATACTCTCTTGATGTTGATATAGAGAGCCCAGAGTATTATTTTATAGATGCACTAAAAGACAAAGGACTTAATCCAGAAAAAACATTTCTTGACTTTGTTGATCAAGGCGGATTTTTCAATATTAAGCCAATAGCTGGTGCGATTAATTTTCTAAAAAATTTACAAGACCAGGGATACTGGATTCACTTGTTAACAGCTAGGCCTGAAGATAATTTAACTTGTCTATATGACACATACGCGTGGTTAGCTAAGTACGATATTCCTTTTAATGACATCTCGTTCTCTGCTGAAAAATTTAGATGGTGTGCGCAGTCAAAGTATTATGATACAGGGTCAATTATTATGACAATTGATGATTCACCAAAGCATGCAACTGAGTATGCAATCCATGGATTACCATGCCTAGTCCCTGAAAAATCTTATAATAGAAAAATATGGAATACAGACAATGTTTTCGCGTATAGAGATTTTGACTTCGCTTTTGATCTTATTAAATCTTTATAAGATTTGAAATTTATGTTATAAAACAGCAGCAACGTTTAGTATATTAAACATGTAAATCGCAAGGAGAAACAATGCCGCGTAATAATAACTTAGAGCCTATTGTATTGCCAATGGATCTAAAGTTTGACGAGCCTTCAATAACAACATTTAAGAATAATCTAGAAGCTTTGAAGGTAGAGCTTATAGATTGTCCTACTACAGAGCAGGCAAGAAATGTCGCGTGGCACTACGTTAAGGCAACCTGGGCAGATACGCCAGAAGAGATCACAGCAGAAGGTGTACCTGACTCTCTAAAAAGTAAGAATCTTCTTGATGTGCTTCAGTTTAGAGCTTTACCAACTCCTATGGAATGCCTAAGCTTTACATTTAGATTGTCTGGTCTTTCTTTTCAGGAAGTGACCCATATTATTAGACACAGGGCGGGATCATTTGCAGCTCAGTGCACTGGAGATAGAGATCTAAGAAATGATGATGCTGTTATTCCAGAGTCTATTGAAAATTCTCCTGAGTTTTTAGAGAGATATAAGGAAATTGTCTGTCTTTCTAAAGAGCTCTACTCTGATATGACTGATTCAAAAACTGTATCAATGATGGACGCTAGAATGATAATGCCTAAGTGCTTAACTTCATTCTATTATATGCGTCTAAATCTCAAGGATCTTATCGGATTTATCAGACAGCGACAAGATGTGCAAATTCAACCAGCTGCTGATAACATCCTAGCAGTCAGGATGGCGATAGAGGCATGCAAGGCTGTCCCAGAGCTAACTCAAGTACTTAACTTTAATGCACCAGATATGCACTATATCAAGACATTCAGAGTCAAAGAGGGAGACAAATGGATTAGCAGAGGTACTAATTTGTACTGGCCAGAACCGAAGAATGATACTTTTGATTATCATCCAGCAGACACAATCTATCAGTGTAAGAGAGAGGATTTAAATGGAACTCACGGAACTGGAGAGAAGATTTTTACAACAATGTGGAGAGATCTCATGATTGACTTTGAATATCTCAAAGAAAATTACAATAATTCTTTCAACAGGGGGAACTAATGAGAAAGATTTATCTGGCATCTGGGTGGTTTAATTCTACACAGGCAGAAGAGCTTACGAGACTTGAGAAAATTTGTGACGATAGAGACTGGATTGATCTTGCATCACCAAGAAGAATATTTGTTTGTCCGCCAGGTGCACCTAAAAAGGCACAAGATGAAACTTTCTCAGGAAATTTGCATCATATTAAGACTGCAGATTTTTTAATTGTTAACACTAGGGATAAAGACATAGGGACAATCTGGGAAGCAGGTTATGCATATGCAAATAATATCCCTATTGTCTACTTTTGTCAAGGACTTCCTGCTGGAGCTAAGTTTAATCTTATGCTTGCACGAAGCGGAGTGAAAGTATGCACATCTTTTAAGCAGCTTGAAGACTACCTAGATAGATGCTTTGAGTCAAAGATGCTTATAGCAGAAATGTATGATAAGGAGATTGAATAGGCACAGTGGAATATGAAATAATCTTATTGCAGATATTGTTAACGTGGATTTACGGTCACGTAGCTGAATACTCTTTACATAGGTGGGCTCTTCATAAGATAGGCGCAAAGAGAGGACACCCATTCTCATTTCATTTTTATTCACATCATAAAAACTCTAGATTAAATAGCTATAAAGATAGTGCGTATCAAGGTTTTCCATTGCGGTGGGATGCTGCTGGAAAAGAATTGCTATCTCTTTTAGGTCTATTATTATTACACTCACCGTTATATTTTTATTTCCCGTGGGTATTTCTTACCATAGTATTCTCTATGTGTAGCTATTACTATACACATAGCAGATCACATAGAGATCCAGAGTGGGCAAAGAAAAATATTCCATGGCATTTTGATCATCATATGGCATTAAATCAGAATATGAACTACGGTGTTAGAAGTGACATAATAGATAGAATAATGGGTACTAGAGAAAAAATGGCCTAAGGCAAAGATCAAATGTCAGATCACTATAAAATTCTTGGTATTGAAAGAGATACTTCTCAAGAAAATATAAAAAAAGCATATAGAAAACTAGCATTAAAATATCACCCAGATAGAAATCCAGAAAATCCTGACGCCGAGCGAAGATTTAAGGAAATATCTGAATCATATTCTATACTATCAGATGAAGAAAAAAGAAGAAATTACGATAACTTTGGTGACCCAAATAGTCAACAATTTTCGGAATTTAATCGTGGCAATTTTCATGGATTTGAAGATATATTTGCCGGAATGCCTTTTGCTGAGGAGATGTTTGGTGATAGAATGGGGAGAGACTCTGCGTCAAGGAGATCTTCAAGTCGTAAAAACACATCAAGCGGAGTAAGATCGTCTGATATAAAGAAGTCAGTATCTATAAGTCTTAATGAAGTTCTTCTTGGATGTGAAAAAAGAATAGAGTACGATATGGGAATACCGTGTAGTAAGTGTGTCGGAAATGGATATTGCGACACAGCTGACTTATCAAAATGCGATCACTGCCTGGGGTCAGGATCAATTACTCACGGAACATCGTTTATGAGATTAAGCACAACTTGCTCTAACTGTAATGGTCAAGGAAGAGTAATTTCAAAACCTTGCAGAGGTTGCGCTGGAAGAGGATTGAACAAGGAGCTAAGATCTATAAATGTGACAATACCCTCAGGAATCAGAGACGGAATGCAAATGAGAGTAGCAGGCGCAGGCAACGTTGGATCTGTAAAGGGAGATGTTGGAAATTTATACCTTGATGTAAATGTAATAAAACAAAAATCAATAGAGAGAAATGGTCCGCATCTATATATCGATAAAAGCATATCATTTTCTCAGGCTGCCCTTGGAGATAAAATTAGAGTTGATCTACTCGACGGCAGTGTTAATCTAAGTGTTCCTCCTGGGACCCAACCTGGCTCAATGATGTCAATTGATGGAAGGGGATTGCCTGAAGATGTTGGTAGTGACGATAGGGGGAACTTTTACGTAAAACTGAATATCAAAGTTCCCAAATCAATGTCAGAAAAACAGAGACAATTAGTTGAAAAATTGAAAAACTCTGGCATGTAAATTGTGCGCATGGTGTGTATAATAGCTATAATAACATTATAACAGGCTAGTGTATGTCAATTATTATTCCAAAGAGATTCGTTGGTCTCCATGCTCACTGCGGGACTGGTTCACCTTATGATGGATTAGGTTACCCAAATCAACATATAGATTTTGTTCTTTCAAATGATATGAATGCTTGGGCATTAACTGACCACGGTAATGGAAACGGTCTAGCTCACGCTCATACTTATGCAAAGCAGCTAAAGAAAAAAGGTGTAGGCTATAGACAGATCTACGGCGTTGAATTTTACTTTGTTCCATCTTTAAATGAGTGGAGAGTCCAGTATGAGGATCATAGAGAGTCAGTTCGGCTAGCAAGAGAAGAGAAAAAGCTAAAAGAGATTACGGATATCAACTCTGAAGATGAGGTCTCTGGAGGTCTTATCATTGAAAATGAGGAGGAGACAAAGTCTGATTTTGATACAAATAACTGGAAGCGTAGATATCATCTAGTTGTTTTGGCTAAAAACAAGAAAGGTCTTGAGAATCTTTTCACACTTGTAAAGAAATCATACACAGATGGGTTTTATAGATTTCCAAGAATTGATTTTGATCTTTTAAAGCTTCACAATGAAGGGCTTATTGTTAGCACTGCATGTATTGGTGGCTACCCTGCATCTCTAATAGCAAGGGGTGAATCATCTGGAAAGTCAGATAAAAATATTGTTCTCGATCTAGAGAACATGTCTGATAGATTTGTAGATGCAGTGGGTGAGGAAAATTTTAATCTAGAGATTCAATTTAACTCTTTGTCAATGCAACACAAGACAAACAAGCATCTAATTGCGCTTCATGAGAAGACTGGTATTCCACTTGTAGCTACTGCTGATAGTCATTATTATAGCAGGGACATGTGGGAAGCAAGAGAGCTTTATAGAAAACTTGGAAGAATGGGATCTAGAGGTGATGCAATGCCATCTCTTCCTGCGTTTGAAGATTTAAAATGTGAACTCTACCCGAAGAATGCAACGCAGATGTGGAACGAGTTTAACGAGCATGTTTCTGAGTATCCTTTCTATAAGGGGAAAGAGCAGATAATATGCGATGCAATTGAAAGAACATACGACATTGCATGGGATCAGTGTGAAGAAGTCTGGTTTGATGAAGAGGCAAAGCTTCCTAACTTTGATACACCGGGAAATCCTGCCTTTAATCAACTTGTAACTAGAGTGAAAAAGGGTCTTGCTGACGAAGGTCTTGATAAGAAGCAAGAATATGTTGATCGTGCAAAGATGGAGCTTGAAGATATAAAGTATCTTGGCTTTGAGAATTACTTTCTTACAATGACAAAGGTATTTGATCTCGCATCACAGAGTACTATTATTGGACCAGGAAGAGGTTCTGGAGCAGGGTCTTTAGTAAACTATCTACTCGGGATTACAACGACTGATCCGATCAAGTATGGTCTTCTTTGGGAGAGGTTTCTTCACAGAAAGAAAGCTGGATGGCCAGACATCGACACAGATGCGGGCGATAGAGATGTTTTAATCAACGCTTCTAGAGAGTTATTCGGAGAAGAATCTGTTGTTCCTGTATCTAATTTTAACACTCTGAAGCTTAAATCTCTAATCAAAGATGTCTCAAAATTCTACGGAATTGACTTTGGTGAAGTCAATGCTATGACAAATAAACTTGAGAAAGAGGTAATGCACAAGGCTATGGGAGATCATGAAGAGAAGTCAACATACATTTTGACTCATGAGGATTGCATGAAATACTCTTCTGGATATTCAAACTTTATGGAGAAATATCCAAAGCTCTGTGAGCATGTTCAAAATCTCTTTATGGAATCACGCTCTATTGGGCGACATGCTGGCGGAGTTCTAATCTGCCCAAATCTTGAGAAGTATATGCCGGTTATTAAGGTAAGAGGCGAACTTCAAACTCCGTGGTCTGAAGGTATGAATTTTAGACACTTGGAGCCAAACGGATTTCTAAAGTTTGATTTCCTCGGGCTTACAACACTCAAGATGGTTGAGGACTGTATACGATTAGTTTTAAGAAAGCAAGGCGCTGAAAATCCAACATTTTCTGATATAAGCAAGTACTTCGACGATAATATTAATTGCAGGTATAATGATCTAGATGACCAAAAGGTGTGGGAGCATGTATACCACAAGGGCAGGTTTGTACAGATATTCCAATTCACTCAGCAGGGTGCTAGAAAGTTTTGCAAGCGAGCAAAGCCAAAAACGATTGAAGAGCTGGCTACTATCACAGCAATCTATAGACCAGGACCTCTTGCAGCTCATGTAGATAAGAAGTATGTTAAGACTAAAAAATCAGTTGAGGCTGGCAACCCAATAGAGTATGATCATCCGGTAATTGAAGAGATTCTTAGTGAGACATATGGCTTCATATCATTCCAGGAGCAGTTTATGTTGCTAGGTCAAAAGCTTGCTGGGTTCGACAAGGGAGCATCTGATAAGATGAGAAAGACTCTGGTTAAGAAGTCTCTAGACTCTAATGCAGCAAAAGTTCAAGAGAGAATTGATCTTAGGAAGAAGTTTGTTGACGGAGCAGTTAATCTGTCTGGCATGGATAGATCTAAGGCTGAAAAGCTATATGAGACTATTGAGTTCTTCTCTGGGTATGGATTTAATAAGTCGCATGCAGTATCTTATGCAATTGACTCATATTACTCTGCGTGGCTTCACACTTACTTTGAAAAGGAGTGGCTTGCAACTTGTTTGCAGACCATGAACGGGTCTAGCAAGTTTGGAAAGATTATCGCAGAGATCAAAGCATTAAGGTACAAGATATTGCCGCCAGATATTAACTCCTCTTCTGATGTGTGGGTGTACAGTGAAGATAGAGGAGGATTTGTACCTCCTTTGACTGCTATCAAAGGAGTAGGATCTGCTGCTGTACGTGAGATGATGTCAAGGCGTCCATTTAAAAACCTTGATGAGATAATGTTTTCAGAGACTGGATCATGGGTTCCGTCTAAGATGAACAAGACTTGCTTTGACTCTCTTTGTAAGGTTGAGGCATTTGGATCTCTTGAAGAGTTTACCTCTGGAATTGTTAAAAATCACAATCAGCTTCACGAGACAATTGTTGGAAACTATGACTTAATCAAAAAAGGTAGACACGGAATGACAAAGACAGCAGCAAAGAGGATGATGAAAGAGAGAGGAAAGGTTCCTGACTTTATACCTGAGAAGCTTAGGGAAAATCAAGATATTGAAGACTGGTCAAGGACAGCTAAGATTGGTCATAGCGTAGAGCTGATGGCCACGGCTGATGAGACTCTAGTTTTTCCTCAAGCTATCATGTCCAAGATAGAAAAGTCAAATCTTCGCGCTGCAACAAAGCTATCAGGAAAAGAGAGGGATGTTGTCTGGTTTTGCATATCTTCAATCGAAGAGAGAACAACAAAGAACAACAAACTTTTCTATAGGATGAAGGTCATAGATAATAACTCTCAGAGTTGCTGGATTCGTGTCTGGGGATCCTTCAAGCAGATACCTGAGTTGTATACCATATGGCTGGCAGAGGTGGCCTCTACTGACTCCTGGGGATGCTCAACATCATCGTATAAGATGAAGAAGATAGAACTTTAAAATAAATTTATTCAAGTATCTATTCATTGGTTAATATAAAAGATATAAAAAGGCAGCATAATGAGGTATAGGTGATAACTTTTCCAATTAGAAATCTATTCATAGAGGGTCCAGATTGCTCTGGAAAAACAACTCTCGTAAGAGACATACATAATTCGACAGACTTTAGGCTTCATATTCATGACAGATCACAAATTTCAAGAAAGATATTTAGTGATCTATATAATAGAGACTTAGATTTTATTGATGATGATCTTCATGCAGAGCTATCAAATCTAAATAATAGATTTATATTTCTTCTTCCTCCTTTTAATATAATAAGAGAGAGATATATTCAAAGAGGCGATGATTTTCATAGTGACATATCTTCAATAAGAAAAGTATACGATGCTTTTCTAGATTCAGAATCAAAGTTTAGTGGATACCCGAACGTAAGATACTACATAACACCTGATACTAAAAACCTTGTTTACGGAATAATGTTTCAGTTAAACGTGATGAGAGAGAAAAATATCCTTGACATTGCTGAAGAGGTGAATCAGTTTGTTAATTTTTCAGGAGGGGAATCTTACCCGCTATCTTTTACAATCTATGATAATGGAAAATTTGAAAATGCTGATTCTAACATATTAAAATATGAACCAGAGGCTAAATACTATGAAAAGATATTTACATCATTTCACGAAAAGATCACAAATGAACTTAATGGAAAAAATGAGTACAATAGGAGAGAGGATTATTCTTCAAGACGCTTTGTGCACACTAACGATAGCTGTATATCATTTATACAGGCATCTGTAAGAAATAATATACTTGACTTTCATGTAGTTATAAGGTCATCAGATGTAAAGAGGGTTTTTCAATACGATATGATATTCCTCTACTATCTTGCTAGCACGTGCTTTGAAAGGTTTAGCGATCATTGTAGCTCAGTAAGATTAAGATTTAACTTAAACTCTGCTCATATCATAGAGTAAAATAAACTACAAAATGGAGATATAATGAGAAAAGCGCTAGTTACTGGAGGATGTGGTTTCATAGGGTCAAACTTGACACACGAACTTGTGAAACAAGGTTGGCAGGTTGATATAGTAGATGATATGTCAAATGGTCATCTTGAGCTACTTGAAGGTCTAAAGATAAGGGTTATTCCTGTTGACTTACTAGAATCATTCTATGATATGATCAACACAACGAATAGAGTCTCAGAAACAGTTCATGTAATACAAGGTGATTTTGCTCACGAGGGCATATGCAAAAATATATCTGAAAAGATGTATGACATAGTTTTTCACCAAGCAGCTATTCCAAGAGTACTATTCTCAGTTGAAAACCCTTCTTTAACAACTAATGTAAATATAGGTGCAACAACAAGACTATTTGAAGCATGCATTGGAAATGTTGACAGGGTCGTATTCGCATCATCATCTTCAGTATACGGAGGTGCATCAATTCTTCCAACACTAGAGACTACAGAGAAGAGTCCAAAATCACCTTATGCTTGGCAAAAGCATTCAATAGAGGATCTTGCAAAGATATTTTGCAACTTGTATGATATTGATATTGTTTGCTTGAGATATTTTAATGTTTTCGGTCCAGGTCAATATGGAGACTCTCCGTACTCTACAGCAGTATCTGCATGGTGTCATTCGATTAAAAATAGCTTACCAATGAGAAGCGATGGCGATGGAACGCAGTCTAGAGATCTCTGCTATGTTGACAATACAGTTCAAGCAAATATCCTAGCAGCGACATCAGATCAGTCAAGTCATGGAGGCTTCAATGGAAGATGTTATAATATAGCTTGCGGCGATAGAACTACAAATAATGAAATTTTAGATTTCTTTACAGAGAGATATACGCATGCTATTGTAAAAAATGCACCGTGGAGGGCTGGAGATGTTATGCATACCCAGGCTGATGTCTCTAGTGCAAAGGAAGATTTTGGGTATGAGCCAGCTGTTAGATTCTGGGATGGGCTTAATAGAACAATAGAGTGGTGGAATATCTAGATGCCAGATTTATATGATAAGAAACACGTAAAAACTTCGTGGATTTCAAGAAAAGCAAAAAAAGTTGAAAAGCCATGGGGGCATGAATTATCATGGACAGCATTTAGCGGAATCTTTGGAAAAACACTTTTCATAAGAAAAGGATGCAGAACAAGCTTGAAATATCACAATATTAAATCAGAAGCTTTGTTTTTAAGATCTGGGTCTGCAATGATTATTCACGGAGATGAGTTATTTGTTACATTGCCATTGATATACCCACTTGAAGAATCTTTGTTTTCACAAGGTGATACTCTGCATGTTCAATCAGGGTCTCCTTATAGAATAATAGCGCTAGAAGATTGCGAAATAGTTGAGATAGGAAATCAAGTAGATAGTTCACCAGTAAGATTAGAGGATGACTATGGCAGAGCGTAATGAGTATATAAGAATACCAGAGTTTATCATATATACTGGTCCAATGTTTGGATCAAAGACAACAAAGTTAATAGCAGCTGTTGATAGATTTAGGTATCAAGATAGAAATATTTTAGCATTTAAGCCATCTCTAGACGAAAGATATTCAAGTTCAGAAATTTGTACTCACAATGGTGCAAGAGTTGATGCTTTTGTTGTTAAGTCAGGTGGCGATATAATTAGAATAGTTAATGATACCAGCGACGTTGATGTCGTTGCAGTTGATGAGGCTTTTATGATAGATGGTGTAGCAGAATCTCTTCTTACTCTATTTAGAGAGGGAAAAACAATAGTAGTTTCATCTCTTCAACTGTCTGCATCTGGAAATGTATTTGAAGAGATAAAAGATATGATGCCCTGGGCTACAAAGATAGAGGTGTGCCCTGCAGTTTGCACAGTAAGCGGTTTAGATGCGTATTATACACATAGAAAATTTGAAAATATGAAAGAGATAACTGTTGGCGGTTCAGATCTCTACGAGCCTAGATGCTGGTTTTATCACGGATTTATGAATCAGCATTCTTAATTTAAGAGGTATTTTATGATTGAACCTAACAGTGTTAATTGTGTGATATATCACGCAGACTGTACTGATGGTTTTGGTGCAGCATACTCAGCGTGGAAGCTACTGGGAAATCGTGCTGAGTACTACCCTTGTAAACATGGATCACATCCCCCAAATGTTATCGGAAAGCGAGTAGTTATACTTGATTTTTCATTTGGAAATCAAACAATAAAGAATATGATTAATGAAGCTGAAAGTCTTCTTGTAATAGACCATCACAAGTCTGCAATGGTTGAGCTTCATGACATTTCAAATACTCATTTTGATATGACAAAAAGCGGAGCAATGCTTACATGGGAATATTTCCATCCAGGAAAAGAGCCGCCCAAATTTATCAAGTACATACAAGATAGAGATTTATGGAAGTGGGAGCTTGAATATTCAAAAGAATTCAGCGCGGCATTTGATATGGTTCCGTTTGAATTTGAGGAATTTGAAAAGTTTGAAGATGACTCTGTCTTTGACGATGCAGTAAGAAGAGGCTCATATATTCTTGCCTACTCTAAGACTGTTATTAAAAAAGTGTGCGAGAAAGCATCTAGAAGAAGGTACAGCGGAATGGATGTTCTTGTTGTTAATTCTTCTCACTGGATGTCAGAGATCGGTGCAAGACTTTCACCAGATTGTGATTTTGCAGTGATATGGTACTATGATCACGAAGATAGAATGATTAAGGTTAGCCTAAGATCTTTTCATGATAGAATAGACGTATCAGAGATAGCAAAGAGGTTTGGCGGCGGCGGACACAAAAAAGCTTCTGGGTTTCAATTGTCTGGAGAGCTTATCGTAGATGATATCTTTGATGTATTCGACGGAGAAGATCATCAGGTCGACGCTAGCAAAGTTGAAGAGATTCGAGTTGATCTTGAAAATTTGACAAAAAAAGCTTCAGAGGCAGGTGTATCTGTTGTATCAGACATAGATGGACACACAGCTGTAGTCGTACAAGGTGTATCAAGTGGATCGTCCGAAGTGGGATGAAATATGGATGTCTTTTGCTCACAACATCTCTAGAAGATCTTGTGACAATAGGCACAAAGTAGGTGCAATAGTTGTAACAGGTGACAATACTCAAGTATTGTCAGTAGGGTATAATGGAAACTATACCGGTGGGCCAAATATTGTTGAATCTGATATTCCAGGAGAGTCTGGAATGATACACGCTGAGATCAACTCTCTTTTAAAAATGGATTATAATAATCCTAAAATAAAAAATATGTATGTGACTTTATCTCCTTGCAGAATGTGCGCAAAGGCTATTGTAAATGCAGGAATTGATGCTATCATTTACGATGAAGAGTACAGAGATTCATCAGGAATTGATATTTTACGCGATGCTGGTGTTAAAGTTAAAAAATGGAACAAGTAATGAATATTTAGATATGAGGGAGAACATATGCAGACACTTGATGCAAAGGATGTTCAATATATTATTGATATGATTCTATTAAAAAATGAAAATCTTGGTCAAGATATATTTGCCGGAAGTGGAAAAAATAAAAAAATCGTTGTAAAAGATGGATTAAAAGTTCGCCATATTCCAACGGGTCTTGTATATACAGTAATAGAGTATATTAATGATGATTCTTCTGGGCCAGCTATTAGATGCTCTCGCCCAGGAAAAGAAATTGTGATTCCTAGCAATGAATTTAACAAGTATGTGAGGCACTAATGTCAAAATTTACAAACAATGACCTTAAAAAGTCGATAAAAAATAGTCTAAACTTAGACACAAAAGAAGAAAATCGATTAGATGAATCTTATGTTGTCCAAGATAAACAGTTTAATTTATCAACTGAGCTATTAAGTGAGGCAAATAAAAATAACCATATAGAACTCTATAATAAATATGTCAAAAATTTCAATAGAATAAGTGCTGAGCTTGATACGGTTGATAGAAAATCTGCTTCATCAAACTTTTCTAATTATAGGTCGCTTAAGATTGATGAAACATATAACCTAAACGGTGTATATCTTCACGAGCTTTACTTTGCAAATATATCAGATTTGCAAAGTCAGATATCTATGGACTCTATTTCATATATGCGCCTTGCTAGGGATTTTGGATCTTTTGACGCTTGGCAGGATGATTTTATAGCTTGTTGCTTGTCCAATCAATGTGGATGGGCAGTAACATATTACAATACTTACTTAAAGAGTTATGTCAATTGCTTCATAGATCTTCATAGTATAAATGTTCCATTTGGAACATACCCTGTTATAGTTATGGACACGTGGCAGCATGCATACTATAGGGACTACTTAAAAGATGTAAAGACGTATACTTATGGAATGATGAAACAGTTAAACTGGAATATCATTGAGAAAAGATTTAACAAAGCTGAAAAGATAGCTACAGCTCTAAGAGGATAGAATGAGATCTTTAAGAAATGAAATAAGAAAAATAATTCTTGAGCAAGTAGATGAGCTATTTTCAGACGTAGAAGACGTTACAAGACTTTCTAGAGACTCTATTGATGATCAGATAGATTCATTTTTTATAAAGTTTGAAAATGACTCTGTGAAAGATGAAGGTCAAGAAGACGATATGTTGAGATCTCTATCTGAAATGTCGCTTAGAGCGCTTATAAGTGAACAAGACGCGCCTGAGGGAGCACCAGATGTAGAAGATGATCCTGAAGAAGACGAACTTGCTGACGAAGAAGTTGTTGATGAAGAAGAGGAAGTAATTAGTGATCCTGCAGGCAGCGAAGATGTAGATGTAACTGAGCCGGCTGAATTACCCAAGCTTCCGATAGATGTAGATGCTTTTATAAAAAGAGTTGCAAGACTTGCTCTCAACGCAGACACTTTGCTTGATGTAAAAACAGTTATAGTAAATAGAGCATTAAACTTCCTTCGGGATAATTATGATGAAAATCACGCTGAGCAAGCATCTCAAATACTAGACACTCAATTTGATTTTAATATAGGCGGTAAAAAAGATCCACCTGCTGCACCCGATGCTGTAGGTGCATGGGCTGGAGGAACTGGAGGACTCGGCGGCGGCGGCGGCGGATGATGCCTAAGACCTACAAGGATTTTGAGACAAAGAAGACAATTCACTTTACTATAACTAGAGAATCTCATTCAAAGCTAAGAATAGCGTGCTTTAATAAAAGATTATCCATGCAGGAAATATTTGAAGAGATCGCGCAGAGAATAGCATCAGATTCTCCTGATATGATTAGACTTTTGGATGACTTAAGTAAAAATAAGAGAGACAAAGTTATAAAGAAGTTATCAAAAACAGACGCAGAGTCACTATTTAATCTAATAGAAGAAGAGAATCCTCTAAGTGAGAAATAGTTATAATAGGGCACTGTGAGACTTTTACTAATAATAGCTGCTTTATTTATACCTTTATCATCTTTTGCAACTGATGATAATTCTTCTCAGTATAGAACAATTGAAGTAAGATCTTCTAGAATATCTAGTGTTGAAAGAAATGTTAGAGATGCTGCTGTTTATATTTTAATAGGATTAGGACACGGGTCTGGGTCTTTGATAAAATACAAGGGTACTCAGTTCATTATCACAGCACAGCATGTTGCTAGTGGAGAGATAGGATCTAGCTATATTGTTAAAAAGGAGAAAGAGGTGCAATCTGCATCTTTAATCTATTCTGATTTAACAAATGACATAGCTGTTTTATGGTTAAAAAATGAGTTTGAATCAGTTGATCCTATGAGATTTTCTACAGAAAAAACAGTTCCAGATATAGGAGATGAAATAACCTATTCTGGGTATCCGTCAAGTCACGATATAATGACGTATAGGGGACGAGTTGCAGGATTTGAAAGTATTCCTAGTGCAGGAAATCAAATTCTTTTACATACGTTCGGATGGTTCGGATGTTCAGGATCTGTTGTGTTTGACACAGGCGGAAATATTGTTGGAGTTCTATGGGGAATAGATGTTTTAAATGGAGTCCCAGTTGAATCAATGATATGGGTAAGCCCAATTCAAAATCTAGACATAGACGAAGCACTTTCAGAGTTTTGTAACTCTACAGCAGAAGAAGTGAGAGCTTGTAGGTGATTTATGAAAAAACTTATTGAGTCTTTTTTTCACAAATTTATGATTTTAAAAAGAATTAAAGATCTTGAAAATCTAAATAGTGAAAGACAAAAAGAGATAGATCAGCTAAAGTTAATAACATTAAGTCAGACTACTGTTATTTCGAATCTAGCAAAAGTATATCATGATATGTATGAAACATTGGAAAAACTCTCTTATACACGTACGCGAGATATAAATGATATGTCATATACTGATGCAGATATTGATCAAATATATAAAAATTTTATATCTAGCTGCACCTCAGATGATGATCTCTTAAACTAGCATAATAGTTATTGCTATAGGGGATATTATGAAAAAAGGAATATTAGATAAAGTAACAGAGAAAGTTATATCACGAAAGCTTCTTGTATTCTTAACTGCAACAGGATTAATGATGTGGTCAACACTCGACTCAGAGACATGGGGCCTTATTGCTATTTGCTATATCGGTGGTCAATCTGTGATTGATGCAGCTAAGATGTGGAGACATGGTGCAGACTAGCCTGTGGCTTGTGTCTGTTAAGAGATTTTTAAAGCGTGCTTATGCGTGGTTTAAGAAAAATTGGCAGCTTGTAGTTGGATTTTGTCTTGCTGTTGTTCTCTTTGTTTTAGCAAGGGGTAAGTTTGACATATCTGCCTATCTAGAAAAAATTAGAGAGGGCTATGGCAGAGAGATAGACGCCATAGATAAATCTCATAAGATAGAGCTTAAGAAGAGAGAAGAGGCTCTTAGGATACGAGATGAGAGTATTCGAGAAGCTGAGAAAAATCTTGATAAAAATATAATCAATCTTGAAGAGAGAAAGAGAAAGATCGCAGATGATCTCTTAAGAGATGAAAATTCAAATGATAAGATAGCAGAGGGATTGTCAGATATAACTGGAATTGATATTCACGATTAATTCTCTATAGAATATAATTCTTATTATGAGACAATCACTTAAAACAATATTAGCTTTAACACTCTTGAGCTTTCTATCTTTTATTTTATGTTCTCCGTCATACGCTCAGGATTCTGATGTTGATGTAGAGGGGCTTGAGAGAATTGCATCAATTAGCACTGGAGACACTGCTCCGTTTTCTGGAACTCTATTTAGCACAGCCGCTGCAGCTAGACTTCTTGCCGATCTAGAGACAGCAAATGAACTTTGTAGTATAAAATGTGATGAAGCAGTCGAGATTTCAAGAGCTGAGATGCAATACCAGCTTGATATTCTTCAAGCGTCAAAGGATGCAATTCAGGAGAGGTTTGATGCCACACTTGATATAAGGGATGATCAAATTGAATTTTTAGAAAAGCACACTATGAAATCAGGAATTTCCCGAGAGATGTATTTTGGTGTAGGAGTTTTGGGAGGTGTTGCCTTGACCATAGGGTCTGCGTATGTTATTCATCTATCTATTAATGATAATCAATAAATCTTTACATCAGTGTGGAATAATTATTAGTATGGAGTATTGGCATGCAAGTCGTTGTTAAAAGATCAGCGCTTTTTACAGCGCTTAAAAATATTATAAGTGAAAATAGAACTGGTGAATCTGGAAGAATAGATGATATAATGAGAGATGCTGCTATGGGCGAAGAGCCCATAGAGGCAACCGAGCAAATGGCGACACAGCTATCAGTTGACATGCCAGATGTCTCCGACGTTGATTTTGTTCCTGCAACTATTGAACAGCTGTCAAGATCAGCTTATGTAATTGCGAATGCAGTTCCGCCCGATGAAGTAGAGTGGTTCTATAGAATGCTTCATGATATGCTAGACCAATCTCTAGATAGAGATTCTAAAGTATCTGAAGAAGAGGTAGAAGAGATCGAGGTAGAAATAAATGAGTCTATTGTTAACAAGGTTATATCACTTCTTCTTGAGCAGGATGATGAGTGGACTGATGATGAGCTTGATAGGATTGAAGTTGCTAAACATCAGGTTGAAGAATATCTAGAGTCAATTAATTTTGGACACTCAGAAAAAGAGATGCCATCTGGAAAAGTACTCAATCTTCCCTTTTGGCAAGCTATTATGAAACTATCTCTTGATGACACAATCGGGCCTAAAAGCCTAGACCCGAAGATTGCAGAAATTATACTTGACTTATCATCAGAAGAGGCAGAAAGAGTTTTAGATATTATAAGAGAAACGTGGATGGGATATGCACGAATACCAGTTCCTAAGCAAGATCCAAATCAGATCGCAGTCAGACAGGTTCTTGCAAAAGAGCTAGATGTGCTACTCACACAATACACGTATTGGGATATAATAGACATATATGAAAAAAGATTATCAGACGAGTCTACATCACCCGAGTGGTTTCAAGATCGTCTAAAACACAAAGATGGAGAGATGTGGAGAGTCGGAACAAGAGGTATGATTGACACTGTAAAGACTAGAATAAGATCTCCTGAAAAGAGAGAGAGAACTGACTTCACTGTTAAGTCAGGTCACTATAGAGAAGACACTGGTGATGATGAAGATATAGCGACGTCGAGCGGAATGTCTGAGGAAGAACGGCTTAAGACTCTAGATTCTCTTGCGCCGCTCTTTGGATTTAGAAATGCAAGCGGTCTTCGCCAATGGAGAATGAAATTTCCAGAAGCAATCTTTAAATCTGTAATAGGGTCAGAGGGCGGAATCAAAGCATATGAAGGATATTCCGACGTAGTATTTGATTACCTTTCAGCCCTTTTAGACAATCTATCTGATGCGGTCGCACAAGTTTCTGAAAATCTAGAAGATGCAGCTGAGAAAGATCCTGATAACGAAGATATTTCTGAAACGCTAAAAGCACTCCAGCAAATTGATATAGATCTTGTGGAGATAAAAGAGAAGAGGGATAATGATCCAGAAGAGGCTCTTGATACAACAATGCTATTGACCACACTCGGAGGCAAGGTTCTTAGACAGGTGTTTAGTACTTATTTTTACAGAAATGAGTTTATAGATTATGCCAGGGAGATGATGAAACATATGACCGCATCTATAGCTGGTATGGGAGTTAATTCTAAAACAGCAAAAGGCTTTGCAAAGATGTTTAACGGAGAGGTTGCTCTTCAGCTGTTTAACTCTGGTGCAAGGCAGATGGAGAAGTTGAAAGCAGGCGGTATAACATCTGAGATATATACACAATCACTTTCAGTTGCGGAGAGATTTAATAAAGATTTTTTTGGAGGCAAGCGTCTTAAAGATGTCAAGGCGACATTTATGAAGCTGCTTAAAGATGATGCCAAGTTGCAAAAAGCATTACTACATGCAATTCCAGACGCTCTATCTTGGGGAAAGATAGAAAGAGAGAACCCGCAGCTTAAAGTACAATCTCCAGAAGACTTAGCTGAGCAAAAAATTAGAAAGTTAATCTCAGGAATGATTTAATGAGATTGTTAGAGTTCTTAAACAAGACTGGTGAAGCTTCTCTTCCAACAGGATCAGTCGAGATAGTGTTAGGGGCTCTAAGAACAACTGTTCCTGACCCCAGTCTGCCCATCGATGCAAACATTTCAGATTGGATAACAGCCTCTGACCCAGAGAGACTCATAAAGACTTTTGTATTCGACACACCTGCACACGTGGCATATTTTGTAAGTGAATTAATGCTATATCAAGAAGAGACTCATCATCATGCCAAGATCATTATAGATTTTAGAGATGTAACAGTAGAGACATATACACATGATATTAACTCAGTTACTAGACAAGATATTGTACTAACAGAATTTTGTGATGAAATATATAATGATATCTCTTTTTTAGACTATGCGAGAAATAATGTCAGTAGATAATGTTACAGTTTTTGTAAGTGAGTCAATATCAGATAAAATTGCCATGGACCAGTTTTACGATAATATCGAAACACAAGACGTAAATGTTACAATTAATACTGGCACGACTACAGTATCTGGAAGAATGATATCACTTAGAGTTGATAGTTCTTGGAATTCATCTCTTAGCGTAAAGTTTGTAACAAGCGCAGACGATGTTTCAAAAATGATGTTTTCTAAGTCTATAGAGTCAATAGATTTCACATCTGGAACAGATAGAAAAGATATTAAATCTTTTAATAACGTCGCCTTGATATCTCAGCAATTTGATATAGATTACAAAAACAATCAGTGCATATACGAGTTTATATTTGAGATGCATAATATTTAACATTAACGGAGAACACCATGGCTTCAGGCAAAAACGAAAAATTTAAGTTTGACAAGTTTATAAAAAATATTGTTGAAAGAGAAGAAAGCGGTAGACAAAGAGTGGCAGATCATTTTGAAGGACAGGAAGAGCTTCCTCAAAGAAAATATAATAAGCTATACAGAGAGCTCTGGCAGAATTCAACAAGATTTAGGAGAAAAAAGTGAGCAGAATAGATTTAAATACTCCTGATGATATTATTTCATTTTTGAGAATTCTCGCAGAAGAGAGTGTAGATCATGCGCAAGAAATGCTTTCTAACAAATTGAAGAAAGATGAAAAGGTGTATGGCAAGCTCGACGAGGTCGATCCCCCTGAGGATGATGAATCAGCGGGTGATGCACCAGCTGAAGATGAGGAAGATGAGGTTATAACAACAGAAGATGAGACAGCTAGTCTAGAAGTCTCTATGGATAGTATATCTGACGCTATTAAGCAACTAAGAAGTGGAAGATCTGTTGATGACAGCGCAATGAAGACACAGCTTAGGACATATTTTAATAGACTAGAAGAGACAGAGAGAGAGGCGCTTTTAGCATTTTTAACAGCATTCTCTGGGATACTAACTGGTGTTGCATCTGGCGAGAATGCTCCTGACCCTAGCGACTCTCCATATAATATTACGATGACTCACACAGGCGAAGAAGAGACTGTTAATATCTCTGAGCCAGTAACTGATGAAGAGGATATTGAAGTAGATGAGGAAGAAGATACTTCTAGCGAGCCTGCAGATAAGCCACCTATAAAGGCTGGAGCTAAAAGGCAGTCTCTTCAAGAAATTAGAAAGAAAGTTAGAGAATTAATGACATCCTGATAGTTGTACATTTTAAAATTAAATGTTATAATAATTTATGGAAAAAATAAATGTAAGTTTGCCGCAAGGTGGAGATCTTGAGGTTCATATTACTCCTGACTTTATTGCAAAAATTAAAGAACACTTCAATCTTGACTCCACTGAAAGTGTGAGTCATGATCATATAAGAATGTTTATATACGGAAGTGTTAAAAATGCTGTTGACAAAGCTGAGAAACACTAAGTCAATAGAGAGAAGCGACATAATTATATCCAGGTAGGAATTATGAATTCTTCTGAGAGACTTTTAGTAGAGGCTATAAATCAAAGTATATGTGTGCTAGACGAGAAGAGACAACACGAGTATGGTTCCCAAAAGCACCTCGATGAACTTGATAATCTAATAGGGGATATTAGAGATCTTAAAGATTCATTAAGGAAAGGTCCAGACAGATTTAAGCATAGAAAAGAGATGCACAGGCTTCAAGATGCTATCGGAGCGATTCGCTATCTCAAAAGTGTAGCAAAGAGATCTGGAATTAATAACGGTCTACTTGCTGAGGGTGGATTAAAGGCACCAGAGCTAACTGGAGATGTGATACTTGATCCTCAAACTGCAGAGGCGGCAGTTGACTCATACATTAGCGTAATTGAAATGTGGAATTCTCAACATCTTTCTCAGGCTGGTTTAGATCCAGTAACGCCGGTTAGGGCAGTTGGATCAACGTCGTATTATGACATCGACTCTCCTGAAGAAGTTTACGGCGATGTCGATTATCTTGTCTCGTTTCCAGTTGAAGTAGAAGAAAACTCAACAGAGAAAGAGATTAGGGACGCAGAGAATAGAGTTAAAAGAGAATACGAGAAGGAATTTGTAAAATTTTTGAGAACATCGCGAGAGGTTCAACAATATGCAAATGTTGATGCGACGCTTAGAAGCTCTCCTCTTCTTGTTATAGTAAAGCTACCTGATGGTGGATACGTCCAGGTTGATACAATTGTTACGTTCTCTAGGTTTATACCCAACGAAAGCGGCGAAGAATGGATGCCAGCAAGGTGGACACCAGAGAGAGGCAGAAAGGGATATACTATTGGACATCTATATACAGCTTTGGGCGGCTATTTTAATATGTCTATTGGTGATAGAGGCGTGCTAGCAAAGACACGAGACGGTAAAAGAGTCCCCTTCTCTCAGAGAAAAGGAACATCTTTATCTTCTATAAGCAGGAATATTCGCACATTTTTACGAGATATAGCTATTGAGATTGCTGGTGATGATGTTGTTGAGAATGAGTTGCTATTGAGATACCCTGGAGTTGATCCTGATAATATCACAATAGCAGATCTAGCAAAAGGGATACGCGGTCTGGCTTTAACTCTTGGGGGAGCCGGAGCTATCTCATCTTCTGACGAGATGCTAGGGTCAATTCTTAATCTATATGCTGCTGGATTAAAGAAAAATATTGACAGTAAGCTTTCAAGAGGTCTTGATCAAAAGTCCTATGATAAGCTTAATAAACTTAACAGCACTGTATATACCATCGTAAGTGATGTGTTTTCAGGAGGAGACGTAGATAGTGGATTACTTCATATCTGATATGCACTTTGGCCACAAGAAGATTATAGGATATTGTAATCGACCGTGGAAAACTGTTCAGGAGATGAACGATGGTATCGTTAGGAGGTGGAATCATAGCATAACAGACGGAGATAGAGTGTTCGTTGTGGGTGATGTTTTCCTCATGGATCCAAAAGATGCCACACCTATCGTCAATTCTCTTAACGGCTATAAGATTTTAATAGCTGGAAATCACGATAGAAGCGAAAAGACAATGCTGGCTTGCGGGTTTGATGAGTATCACAGGGAGTATGACTATATGCTTGAAGGATTTGGCCCAGGCCTGCTTAATCACTATCCCCTCCCTGACACTGTTATAGTAGATAGAGGCTACAGCTTTATGGTTCACGGTCACATTCACGATCCTCCAATGATAAGAGGATTAAAGATAAATGTCGCTGTAGACGTTAATGATTTTAAGCCTGTGTCAGAGTTGAATCTAATGGAGGTGATGCCCCTGCTCACGAATAAGTCTGAACAAGAGGTGTTTGACGTTAGCATAGTTGACGGAAGAGTAGAAGCAAAGATACTTATTGATTCAGCTGACTTCTCCGGTGTATCTGATACTGTATACAGAATGCTTAAGCAATATTATAAGAAGGGAAAACGATGAAGTTAGGATTATACGGCGGAGGATTTAAACCTTTTACAACTGGTCACTTCTCTAAGCTAGCTAACGCTATTAGGGATAATGATAAAGTGATTCTCTTTTATGGTCTTCAGGAGAGAAAACTTCCAAAGCTATCTAAGAGAACAGGGAAGCCCCTTAAGTCACAGCAGAAGTTTAGAAAGATTGGAGGCTCTGAAAGACTATACACCCCAGAGATCTCTAAGGAGATCTTTGACATCTATGAGTCTGCTATTGAGAGAGAGATCCCGTCTATTGAGATTGAGTCCACAATGGGAACAACTCCTATGAGAAGGATATTTGAGATCCTAGAGTCATTCGCTGCAGACCCAACATTATATGAGAAGGTTACAGTCTACGGTGGCTCTGATATGCCAGCACCCTATCTTAGAGAGCTTCATAGATTTGATGATCTTGTTCGCAGTGGAAAAATTCAGTTTGGCGCTGTTGCTCCGGAGTCTATTGATGACTATCTTGACGAAGAGAGACTTGCAGCTCTTGTGGGTAGATCAGAGGAAGAGGCAGCAAAGTCACTTGCGAAATACTACTATCCAGACTTTGACCCAGAGATTGACGAGGTTTCTCAAGACATCTTAGACATGGCAAGAGTTCGAGGGACAGCTGTTCGAGGGCATGCCTCTGGTGAGGCTGGTATCGAAGAAGCAAAGAGATTTCTACCTCCATTTCTTAACGACGATGAGAAGCAGAGAGTTGTTGACATACTACTTGGGCACACAGAAAATCCAGTAACAGAGTCACGCATACGCAGAGCATTAATAAGAGCTTCAGCTAGATTTGCTAGAGAGAGACTCTTGAGGGAGCAGGGAGATAAGATTCAGTCAGTGCCTCCAGGGAGAGAGGCACACATATACAATCTCTACGAGGATCTAGCGATGCCATTATCTGACATAGTAGAGATAGCAAGGCTAGCGCTAGATGGAAAGCTTGAGAACTTCCAGGAGAAGGTTGACGGTCAGAATGTAACTTTCACTGTTCGGGACGGAGTTCTTAGATTCTTCACCAAGATGAGTCTTGTCTCTGATAGAGATCTAGGGAATGCTAGAAGAAAGATCGGTGAGGGAATGGGGATGGACTTAGCTGTCATCAACGACAAGTATGGGGATAGACCTGGTGTCGCTGCTGCGTTCTCTCTTGGGTATGAGGCGCTTGAGCCAGTAGCATTACAGTTTCAGGATTCTCTATTTAAAAATGGTGATGTCGTAGTTGTATCAGGCTTGATGACATCTGTGAACCCAAACACTATCATCTATGATGCAGACACCTTTAGGTTTATAACGCCAGTCTCTTTAACTGATGACCCAGTAGACCAGGGAGCTTATGATCAGTTCTTGCAGCAGGCAAGAGCAGCAACGACAGATGCATTCTCAATGGACTCAGTTCCAACAGCAAAGCTTGTTGAGGACCTTGAGACTGATGACGCTGAGATTGAGAGCTTGATGTCACAGCTTGACTCAGTTGTTAGCGACGTTGGGCTATCAGTTGGGTCTTCTACTGTTGGTGAGTATGTTATTGCAAGTGTTGAAAAGCTTCTTAGAGAAAAGTACACCTTTATCCCGGAGGATCTTGTTCCAGCAGTTGCAAATAGGTTTGCAACCAAGAGGGGTGCAATTGCAAATGCTTTTAAGAAGCACTCTGACACCACGCCTGAGGATTACGAGCAGCTCAAGAGAATTGACGGAATCAAGGCAGACGTTGTTGCAGAGGCAATAGTTCCTCTTGAGGCAGTGATTCAGAGGCTTGGTGTCATGGTGATCGATAAGCTTGATCTAGCGCTCACAGCGAGTAATCAGAATGAGCTAAGCATATTTGTGAAAAATGCACGAAGACAATTTGAAAGTGGTGGCATCATAGCAGATGAGAAGACTCTTGAGAGAATTAGGATATCGCTAGCGAGGCTCGAGGCTAATGAGGATCTATTCACAAAGGCTACAGAGGGGATAGTGTTCACCTTCAATGGAAATACTTACAAGCTAACCGGTCTATTCACTCCAATCAACAGGTTGCGTGGTTTCTTTGAATACGGATCAGCCAGGCTGCCCCAGATGTACAGTGATGAGATGAATGAGGTTATAATAAGGGCGGCAAGAAGGTTCCTCCAGGAGGGAGGAGACGTCTTTAAAGACAGCTCTGGCGCTCCACTTACAGTAGAGATTGAGCTAGCTAACGTAGAGCCAACACTTAGAGATTTCTCATCTAAGTTTCTTGAGCCTCTAGACTTGGGAGACTATGGTGCAATAGGTAGCACAGGAAAAGCATCGAGATCTGGAGACTTAGATCTTGCAGTTCCAGTCTCAAAGGATGTGTATGACGACAGGAACAAGCTTAAGCTTTATAAGAGGGAGCTTGTGTCTAATCTGATATCACTGGGTGCACCCGACGCAAAGATCACAGCCTCGAACATATATGTTCTCTTTCCTATATCCGGAGAGACTCAGGCTGGAGAGTTCGTTCAGATAGATTTAATGCCCACTCCGTGTGTTGGAGACACGTGCTGGCTCATGTCAGGTGTCGGAGACGTTGGTGTTAAGGGAACATATAGAAATCAGCTACTCAATCTTATAGCTCGAGAGAGAGGTCTTGAGGGTAACCCTCGTGAGAAGGTGACGATAGCTTACCCGGGCGGTCTTCAGATAAAGACACTTCCTGAGCGAGATAATCGGGGCAATCCCATCGATCCGTCTGATCCAAAGAGCAAGAGGAAGTGGAAGAACGTCGGCCCAAAGATATCTGATCCCGCAACCATACTAGGGATGCTAGGTGTTCCCGCTGCACCTGAAGATGTCGAGACGTTTGAAGAGCTTGTTGACGTAATGTGATTACAGATCCCGATCTCAGCGGATATCTTCCAAAGTTTGAGGGATATATGCTTCGGCACCTCTCATCTGAAAAGAGTGCAGCCTCTGCACAGAGGGCTGTTGACCACGTCAATGCTGCTATTGCTGGAAGAAAGGATGGGATTTTAGCAGAGGTTCATCTTAGAAGGGCAGTGAGACAGATATTAGAGGAGTCTCTTGGAAGGTCTGGGTCACAACAAGCTTCAGGCATCACAAGAGTCAATTTTACAAATATTGAAACAGAATATTTCTCCAACGCAGCTTCATTTGGGGATGGAAAAGGAGAAGTCTCCGTCGCAATGTCAATTCTTGGTCTGGGGTTACCCGAAGAAGGAAGACATCCAAACGTCAGGGATCAGATACGCGATGTAAAAGCTCAAAAATCTACTGCTGGTACAATTTTTGGTTCTCCAGAAGGAGAGGCCGCAGATAAATCTCTTGTGGGAGGATCTACTAGAAGCTATGATCTATTGTTTTCCCAGACGATAGTTGATAATGTCTCAAGAATTCTTGATATTCCTATTGAATTACATCATGGAGTACCAGTAGGAGCTAGAGTAGAGGTAAAAGAGATAAAAACTGCATTTACACCAACGAAGTCCAGCAAAAAATTTAGGCTTGGAACAGAGTCAAGGGCAGCAGTCTTTGGAAGCGCAGCACAAACAGAAGTTACGATTATTTCAAAAGTTTGGCATTGCATAATAAAAGAGCTGGAGAGGCTTGAAGGGCAAGAAGCAGAAAAAGTAGAACAAGACAATGCTTACCAACAGTTTCCGTATAGAGAAAAATTGAATCAATATGCAATTAGAAAAGGACTAAGTCAGTCAGATATAGATTTCTTTTTCTCAGGCAATGCACGATATGCAATGATTAAAAATTTGGGGGCCGAAGGTGCGGGCGGCTTGACAGAAAGAGGTGGAGACATATCTAGAACTGAAAAGACATTGAAGATTTTTAATTTTCTTAAAAGCGTAGATGGCAATCAATCAACGCGCCATTTTTGGTGGCAGCCAATTATAAGAAGTAGAAGCATGGAATGCGGGCGCTTTCGCGATGTCGTCATAGCATCCCAAGGGCCCAGCGGATTAACATTTCCAAATTATTTGGCAAGTCTTGATGTATCTAATATTTTGAAAGGGTTTGACTATCTTGCTCTTGTAGACTCCTTAGGGTTCTTTATTTTAAAAGCAGATACAACACTATTTAGTAAAGCCACTGTTGATGCAGTAACTGATGGCGGAAGGGTTAGAATACAAATTGATCTTTCTGATTATTTTAGCGGAGGGGCTCGAGTTGCGGAGCTAGATAATGATTGAAGATATAGATCTCTCTATTCCAGAGAGAG